>JGI24740J21852_10001483_pt1 | contig 10777 bp, 5 predicted proteins | sample KBSCornC6_FD_21852 | JGI IMG/M metagenome (IMG submission 21852) | reverse complement strand
TAAGGTTACAGCAATACCGGTAAGGTCTGAGCTGATCAGCCGGTTATTGTCGGACATATAACTTCCGGTAAGTTGTATCTTGAACCGCTGATTGGTAGAGGTATTATTAATATTGAAGTGTAAAGAGGCTTTTTTGTCGGCATTGTTCCCAGGAAATACAGTTGTTTCTCGGTGGTATCCTCCACCTATTAAGAACTGTGTATTAGTGGTGCCACCTGAAACAGATCCCTGTATATCTGTATAATGTGCTGTGCCACCCATTAATATTTTTTGCCAGTCCGTATAACGGGTAGTATCCCAGGTGCCGTTTATATCATAGTCAGTAGGTCCAACTTCGGCGTTGTCATTCCGTTTGGCCTCATGTCGCATTTCCAGGTATTGCTGCGTATTCAATACAGGTAGGCCCCGGCCAACTTTTCCCCAGCCATTCTGTACATTCAGGTTCACCTTGGTTTGCCCTGCTTTGCCCTTTTTAGTTGTGATCAATATAGCCCCATTGGCAGCCCTGGATCCATAAATAGCTGTTGCATCAGCATCCTTTAAAATATCAATACTTTCAATGTCGGCTGGATTAATAAAACTAAAAGGACTCCCATTTTCCACATTACTACCGGAATACCCCAACAAAGCGGTCACTCCTAATTGCAGTTGTGAAGTGTAGGGTACCCCGTCTATTATATATAGCGGATCGTTACCGCTTTTGATGCTATTTTGTCCTTGTATCCTCACCGTAACACCCGTACCCGGTAAGCCATTAGATTGTGTAATGAATACACCGGGCGCTCTACCCTGTAAGGCCAGCAAAGGGTTATTTACCGGACTTTTCTCGATATCTTTTGCCTTAACCGTGCTTACATTACCGGTAAGCATTCTTTTGGTGGTAGTCCCATATGCAATCACAACCGTTTCGTCCAGCTTACTAATATCTACATTCAGTTGCGTCAATATCCTCCGTCCATTCACTGTAATCTCCCTTTTCTCATACCCCACATTGCTTAATATAAGCTTATTCCCATTACCGACCTTCGGTAGGGCAAAATTCCCCTCCACATCTGTAGTGGTTCCCTGGTTAGTTCCTTTTACTTGCACCGTCACACCCGGCAGGGGGCTGCCATTTGCATCCGTTACTTTCCCGGTCAGCAAAGCCGGAGTCACCGTGCTATCTACTTCAATTTTTTTTTCGCTGACAACCTTTTCCTTTTTATGTATCACCAATACATCATCGCTGTATTTCCATTCCAGCTCCTTACCCCGCAGCACATAGGCCAGTACATCATCCAGCGGGGTATCTTTGAACTGTACGCTTATTTTCTCATCTTGGTTCAGTGCCGTGGCTGCAGTGCTGTACATCACGGCAAACCCGGTCTGTTGTTTAATAGCTTTGAACACGGTACGCAGGGTAATACCGTTACCGCTCAGGGTCACGGGGTGATCGTTCTGCGTGCCGGTATAGGCATGTGCTTGTGTGCACATCAAGGATAAAAAGAATGCCCATAGCAGCATTAGGGCAAAATAGCTGCGGAATAGCAGTAGCATTGGTCGCATAAATGGGTACGATTTAGGTTCGGTAATATGTTTATCTCATGGGCTATTTGAAGGGACAGAAAATTTTCCGCTTTCTATACTTATTACGGCAGTTCCAGAGGCCCGTACCACCCTATGTTATCCGTTAACGTAATATTAATATTCCTGTTAACATATAGTTCACTTTCCCGTTCAAATAAGCTTTCTAACTTTAGCCATCATGTGAATTATCCCGCTAATGGGCCGCATTTATACGCATTAAATATGAGCACAACTATGCTAGTGTTACACCAGGACCTTATGTTGCTGGAACATTTGAAGGCTGGGGAGCCGGCCGCATTCGCAGCTTTTTATGAGAAGTATCGCCGCTACCTGATGATAGTGGCTGCCTCATTGCTGGATGATGAAATGGAAGCGCAGGACCTGGTGCAGGAGTTCTTCATAGATTTCTGGGAAAAGCGCTTGTATATGAAAATAGATCCCATGCAAAGCAAGGGTGATGGTGTGGTAATAAAAAGTTATGTACATAAAGTAGTGTATAACCGCTGTATGGATAGGCTTTCCCAGCGTAAAAGCAAACAACGCCGTTTGGCTGCCATGCCCCAGCCGGATGAGGCTATTGCGCCACAGATCCGGATGGAGATAGAGGAGTGGCAGCAGCAGTTAAGTTGGTCGCTCAGCACCGCTATTGGAAAAATTCCCCCTTTGTCGGCAAGGGTGTTTGAGCTATCTTACATCCAGCATAAGAGCAGGCTGGAGGTGGCCTTGGAAATGGGTGTAAGCCCTCACACCGTAAAGAACCAGTTAGTGCGCGCCATGAAGGTGCTGCGCAATCATTTAAAAAAAGGATAGGATGATAATAGTACATATTCTTTGGAAACCCGGTATTAGTGTTAATGAAGCGTGACCCCCGCCATATACATTCCCTCATGAGCTCCTGGATAGCTGGTGACATCAGTGATACCGATGCATTGTTTCTCAGGCAACTCATAGCCACAGATCCTGAAGTACTGGCTGCCTGGGAAGAGTTTAAGAAGAAATTCTTACCGGAAGATGTGCACAATGGGTTTTTGCGTTATGAAGATATTGCCTGGCTGCCGGCAGCAGAAATTACAAAAAGGGGCCAGAAGAAACAGATCCGGAAGTTATTGTTTTATGTAAGTTTGAGTGCAGCAGTGTTAACAGGTTTGATAGTAGGAGGGTACCTGTTCTATAAAAGAGGAGTGCTGCCTGTACAACCGGTGGCAGCTATACGTGATCGTTCCGCCGCTAAAAATAATATCTCCTTACAGTTGGCCAATGGTAAAACCATTAACCTTTCTGAGGCGCAGGATAATATACAGGTGCCGGGGGCAAAGTTGAATAATAATGGTAAGGCCTTATCATACACCCTGGCAGGCGCCAGCGAAAGTGATGCCGCCGCTATAAGCAAGCTAATAGTTCCCATAGGGAAAGATTATAAGATCGTTCTGTCGGATGGCTCAGAAGTCTGGCTCAATTCCGGCAGTCGGCTGCTCTTCTCTCTCTCTCTTAGAGGTTCTTCCCGTGAGATCACCATCTCCGGGGAGGCCTTTATTAAAGTGGCCCCACATCCCGGCCGTCCTTTTCTGGTGCATACACCCCATGGCACCGTGCAGGTATTAGGCACCAGCTTTAATATAAATACTTATGATTCTGGTGTGGTAAAGGTGGCCCTGGTACAGGGGGGGGTGCGGTTTAAAGCAGATAACGGTAACATTACTACTATTAAACCCGGTAACGAGGCTATCTATAGAACAGGTAAAGACATACAGGTACAGCCCTTTGATGAGGATGAAACTTTAGGCTGGCGGGAGGGGAAATACTACTTTTCCGACGCCACCCTGCAGGAAATTGTACATGTACTGCCCCGTTGGTATGGCACAAACGTGTTAATAGATAACCCGGATCTGGCGGGTGAACGCTTTGCAGGTATGATGGACCGTAACAAGCCCATTACCGCCTTCCTGGACAACCTGGGAAGTGCCCGTAAAATCCGCTACCACTTTGATAATGAGGGCGTTTTGCACTTACAGTGAACAGTGATATTTTTTCATTTTTCCACCAAGAATATACAACAGGCCGTTCTCCAGCGGCCTTTTTTAAGGGGATAACCGGTGGATAATAAGTATGATGTCAATTCAAGAATTTTTTAGAAAATTTGCAACTTAATGATCAACTCGGGTGTTATGTATGGAAAGTCAAAGGAACACGTTGGGAACGGAGGACAATGAAAGCCTATAGCCTATCCCTTTCCTTACTATCCACTATCTTATTGAGGGCCCCAACCAAACAAAAAAAAGAACCACTATGATCAACAACATTGATCGCGACGAATTACTTTTACTGCTGATACGCCGGCAGGAAAATTGTACCAGTTGGGAGGAAGAACGCCTGATAGATCAGATCCTGCGGCAGGATGAAGATGCCCGGGAAATGGCAGAAGATGTAAGGATAACTTATGAGAACTATCCTAAGCAGGCTCAAAGCACCCCTATACGTACTTTTATTGACATGGAAATTCCCCGTAACGTGGCAGAAACACGGGCTGCCCTGCCTAAACGCAGGCGTTACCTGAACTTTGCAGCCGCTGCACTGGTGGCCCTGGCTACCAGCGCCATTGCACTTTATTTCCCCTTTTACGAAAAACATGCACCCACAACTACCCATATCAAAGGCGTAACCCTGGCCCTGGCCAGTGGTGGCGCAGTGGAATTGGGCGCCCTTAACGATACTATTGTAGCCAATGCAGCCACCCTGCATACCAATGCCTCTATGTTATACTTTACAGCCAAAGCAGGCAACAGCAATGCCGGCAGGGATAATACCCTTACCGTGCCCGCGGGTAATATGTACAGCCTTACGTTGGCCGATGGTTCCGTAGTGCACCTCAACGCTGCTACCATCCTGCGTTTTCCCTTTGCTTTTGCAGGCTCCAGAAGGGAAGTGTTTGTAGATGGGGAAGCGTTCTTTAACGTAGCCCCCAATGCCAGCCAGCCCTTTATTGTACATTCCAAAAAGAAAGATGTGCAGGTGCTGGGAACTGCATTTAACATTAATACCTATAATGATCAGTTTACGTTATCACTCATTTCCGGTAAGGTGGCGGTAACGGATGTCAAAGAACAACCTATGGCGCCCCGAGGCAGCGTACAATTAGCACCCTGCCAGAGAGCCGTGCTGGATCCGCATACCAACCGGATAGAGATTGAAGCTGTTAACGGCAGCAGTGAGCTGAGTTGGCTGCAGGGCGTATACCGCTTCCAGCAAAAGCCCCTGGGTGAAGTGTGTGAGATTGCAGAACGCCTGTATGGAGTAACATTCAAATTTGACAATGAGGGGCTGAAGAAGATCACGTATACGGGCATCCTGCATCGGAATCAGCCGGTGGATGTGTTCCTGAAGAATCTGAAGATTAACGGAAAAGTGGGAAGTTATGAACAGGATTGGGATGGCGTGATCTGGTTAAGATCAAAATAAGTCATTAAAATAGCTTGTAGCCTAGGCTACTTCTCTCTTATAACCTGGTGGATTTTTCTGCCAGGTTTTTTGTTGCATATGATCACCGGGTAGTACAGAATATGCGTTTGTACAGTATTCAGTAATAGATACTCAAATAACAGACACGTAAATGCCTACCCATGAAGAGATTCATATTGATTTTTTTATGTTCCCCTTTATTCTTAAGTGCCCAGGATAACAAGGGAGTACAGTTTAACGAAACATTAAACTGGGAACAAATCCAGGCGCAGGCCAGGGCCGAAAACAAGTATGTTTTCGTGGACGCCTACGCCACCTGGTGCGGTCCCTGCAAAATGATGGACCGGGACGTGTACCCCGCCCCGGAGGTGGGCACAGCAATGAACAATAAGTTCATTGCTGTGAAGGTCCAGTTAGATGAAACCCCGGAGGATGATGCCCGTACAAAGGCCTGGTACAAAGATGCTCGGCAGTTAAAGGAAACGTATAAGATCGCTGCCCTTCCTGCTTTTCTGTTCTTTGCCCCGGACGGAAAACTGCTGCATAAGGATTTTGGTTACCGGAATACGGCCGGTTTTGTGAAATTGGCTGAAGGGGCCCTGGATCCTGCAAAACGCCTTTTGTACCAGCAATTAGCGGATTATAACAATGGTAAAAAAGACTATAACAATATGGGGGAGCTCGCAATTTTTGTAAAACAAGTGGTGGAAAACAGGGGTAAGGCCGATTCAATAGCAAAAGACTTTAAGCGGACATTGGATAAGCGTTCCATTCATACTATCTATACAAAAAAGAATTTAAACTTCATCAATGAGTTCAGGAATTTGATAAGTTCTAAAGACCCGTTTTTCGCTTTATGTTATAAACAACCCGCTCGTGCGGATAGTATAATGGAGCAGGAAGGATGGGCCCAGGCGCGGGTTTGGCAAACGGTGACGCGGGAAGAGCTGGAGAACAAGGTGTTGAAAGATGGTAAAGCGCTTGGTACGCAACCTGACTGGGACAAAATAAGAGCAACCATAAATAAAAAATATATCGGCCTGGATGCCCGGAAAATGGTATTGGACTACCAGATCCTGTACTATGAACGTTGGGATCAGGATTGGGGGAAATGGGCTTTTTATACCGATCAAAGGATAAAGGCTTATCCGCCTCAACGTGGTTTGCAGAGTTTTGGGGAATTAAATATGCCGGCTTGGAATGCGTTTTTGCATTGTGATGATAAGAAGGTTCTGGAAAAAGCATTGGAGTGGAGTAGCCTGTCAATAAAGGATTATAAACCCCAGGAGGTATTGCAGCAGCTGGATACAAGGGCTAACCTGCTCTATAAGTTGGGAAATGTGAAAGAGGGCATTGAGCAGGAGCAGGCCGCCCTGGAAGTGTCCACTAGCATGGAGGGGCGTCCCTTTGAAAAAGATTTTGTGGAAACCCTGGAAAAGATGAAAAAGGGTGAGCCTACCTGGCCTGCAAAATAAAGGCGCTTATTCATGCCATTCCTGAAACTTAAAGGCTGGGTATAAAGCGAACAGCTGGAGGATATTTCTTCAGCTGTTCGCTTTTATAATGGCCTTAAAGCCCAGGCGGGGTGGAAGATCAGACCAATCTTATAAAAACAGTCTGACTGTAACATAAGTGCAGGCGGATTACGGACCTTTTGTATCCGTATAACCCTGCCAACATGAAGCTTGCATACCTCCTGACTATACTGGCTTTACTACTTACACTGCAAACACGTTCACAGGAAAAACTTCAGGGTAGTATTAGTGGGAATGTATTGGACAGCGCTGCACAACAACCGCTGGCATCCGCTACTGTAAGTCTGAGGGGGGGCCACGACACTACACATGTAGCACTCATTACTACGGATCAGAATGGGCATCTTCGTTTTAGCAATATTTTCCTGGGCCAATACAAGTTACAGATCTCCTACATGGGCTACGAAACGCTTACGCTGCAGATATTATTGAACCCTCAGAACAAGGAGCTGGATCTTGGTAGGCTCCTGCTACAGCGCACTGGTGTACAGCTAAGATCTGTGGAGATTGTGAAAAAAAGACCTCCTGTGAATATAAAGAAAGATACTTTAGAGTTCAATGCGGAATATTTTAAAACACGGCCGGATGGTTATATTGAAGAACTGCTAAAGAAGATCCCTGGCATACAGATAGCAAAAGATGGTACCATAACAGTGAATGGCCAGCCTGTGGATCAGCTGTTGATAGATGGCATGCCATTCTTTTCCGGTGACCCCAAAATGGCCACCAGGAACCTGAATGCACTCATGGTGGATAAGGTGCAGCTGATTGATGCGGTTTCAGAATTAGCCAGGTTCAGTGGTACCGGGAGCCAGCGCAAAGAAAAACAGCTGAATATTATCATTAAAAAGGAATATAAGAAGGTGCCTGTAGGAAGTGTAGAGGGCGGTTATGGCACCCGTGAAAGATTTGTTGCTAAAGGGAACCTGAACCGTTTTGGTGATAAGCAACGCTTATCCCTGATAGGCAACGCCGATAATGTGAACGGTTATTATGATGACGCAGCAGCTCAGGCGCCCGTCTCCGGGGGCGGTATTGCCCGTAACTGGCAAACCGGCATCAATTATAACGAGGTCGTAAGTTCATCATTAAAATTGATGGGTAACTATACGGTAAATAATGCACACAATACCAGGCAAAGCACCAATACAAGACAGAACATATTCCCTGACACTTCCTATTATTACAACCAGCAGTTGAATGAAACCGGTAACCAAACGGATCATAAGTTATTTCTGAGAATGGATTATAAAAAAGATACGCAATATATATTGATCGCGGCAGTGCAGCTAAATTACAACACATATGAACGCGTATTGTTAAACAAGTACGCCACGCTGAATAATTATAAATCCGTGGTGAACCAGGGTACCATCAACAACCTCAATACCGGCAACACACCTAAACTGTCTACCTCCATATCATTTGGAAAGAATTTTCGTAAAAAGGGCAGGACCATAGGCGCCCAATTCAGCTTCGATAATAACCGTCAGGATCAGCAGCAGTTCAATAGTTCTTATAACACATTTATGCTGGCTAATGGGGATAAAATGACGGACACGATCCGGCAAAGTATTAACAATGGTATTATAGATCAACAGACCTATTTCAGCATAAATTACGCGGAGCCGCTTTTCAGTAATAATATTTTAAATATCGCTTATGGGCTGCTTTATTCAGAAAGCCGCTCAAACAAAAGTGCTTATGATTATGATCCTTTAAGTGGATCATACAACATCCTTAACAGTGATCTCACCAGTCAGTTTGAAAGTGCTATTACCAATCACTTTTTCAGCCTGGGATTAAAAAAAGATGCTCTAAAGTATACTTATAGTATGGGAGCCTCTCTACAAACCTCACAGCTCAATAATCTGAACCGGTTCACGCACAACCAGGTCTCATTAATCGTTACTAAACCGCTGTTGCAACTTTCATTCAACTATGTTTTTAATGAACGTAGTAAGTTTAATATGTTTTATTTCAACAACCTTGAACAGCCCGGCATTACCCAATTACAGTCAGTGCCAGACAATAGTAACCCCCTGTACGTGCAGTCAGGCAATCCAGATCTGCAGCCGGCATACACGCATAATCTAATGATGGAATACAATACCTTGAACCCGGAAACCATGCGGATCTTCAACCTCCGGCTCAAGGCCCAGGTCATTAACAATAAGATCGTGAATAGCAACTGGCTAGATACATTGGGAAGGCAGGTAAGCCAGCCCGTAAATGCCAGCGGTGCCCATAATGTTACCCTTACAATAAACAATACGTTCCCTATAAAAGCATTAAACTCCTTTATAAACAGTAGTACAGAACTTACCTATGCCCGCGACATCAGTTATATGAACAGTGCAAAGGGTTATACCAATAATTACAATATTACTCAGGCCCTGGGGTTTAACTATAGTGCTAATGAGCGGTTCGATCTCTCATTTGAATCAGGGCTTAATTACACAGGAACAACATATTCCTTACTGTCCGCAAACAGCGCCAGTTACTTCAGCTATACATTGGCGTTAGCTGGCCTGGTCCATTTACCATTGGGGCTTATCGTTAGCGGAAAAGCAAACTACCGGGGTGTCACAGGGCTTGCTGCAGGTTATGATCAGGGCGGCCTGTTACTAAATGCATCAATCGCCAAGAGTGTAGGCAAACGGGGCACAGCCAAGTTGCAGGTTTTTGACCTGCTGAACCAGAACCGGGGCATTACCCGTAACATAGGGCCCAATTACCTGGAAGATTCCCGATCCAATACACTGCAGCGGTTTTTCATGATCGGCTTCACCTGGCAGATCAGGAAAAAGAACGTTGAGTAAGATCTATATAACATTACCCGTCAGATGAAAAGAATAGCTCTGTTCCTTTGCCTTTACTTGTATACAGCCACCCTGGGTGCACAGCGCTTACCCCTGGATACTTCTGTATTTGACAACTGGCCGGCTGTTAGCCAGGGTGTTATTAGCAACAATGGCCAGTATGCACTGTACACCATACAAACGCATGCCGGCAGGCAAACCGAGTTGAGGGTACATGCCCCGGAAAATGGCCAGGAACAGGCTATAACAGGCGCCAGTAACGGCGTTTTTACAACAAACAGTCGTACAATGATCTTTATAAAGGGGAATGATAGCTTAGGTATATTAAACCTGCGCACTTCAGCAATAACCTACATACCTCGCGTAAGTGCATTTCAGTTATATGAGATCCAGGGAGCAGAATGGCTGGTTTTCCTGTCCGATCCTAAACAAGACACATTGAACCTGCTGCAACTCCTTACAGGCAAACGGTACACTTACAGTACTGTGCAGGAGTATAAGGTCAGTAAGCAAGGGCATGTACTGGTATACACGGCGCATACAGCAGGGGCCTACGGTGTATACCGGGTACAGTTGCCCAATAATGCACCGCAGCTCATTTTTGAGGGCCCGCAACCAGTATGCCTGGTATTGGATAATGCCGGCCAACAGCTGGCTTTTTTAACCGGGGAGGAGCAACACAAGGTTTGCTGGTGTTACAATCCAACCATGCCCAGAGCCGTACCCCTGCTAAGCGGAGATACAGCAGATAACGGTAACCTGCAGTTGCAAGATCTCAATTCATTTTCCACCGATGGTAAACGCTTATTCATCACCCTGCAGGAGCCGCCTGCATCCCCGCCGGCGCCAGGCGCCGTTATGGTAGATGTTTGGAGCTACACAGATCCTATGCTGCAGTTGGAGCAGCTGCTCAAATCAGACCCCCGGAGTTATTATGCGGTGTTGGAAATAGCCGGTCCCTGCATTGTACGCCTGCAACAGGAAGATGAGGAGATCGTTTGGAGAACGGATGATGTTTTGTGTGTAGCCCATTTGCAGGGGGATGATACTGAGAAATGCTGGAATAAGGCCGCGCAACCGGAATACTTTATGGTGTCTGCCCATGATGGCTCCAGAAAGCCGGCGCCGTACGCAAGTTATGTACTGTCGGCGCCTTCCCCTCAAGGCAGGTATATAGCTGGTCCGGACTACGATATGTTTAACGTGTATAGTTATGAACCGGCAACCGGTATTACACGTAACCTTACCGTTTCGCTGCCTCTGCCGCCAAAAGACCCTATGAAGAGTATGTACGAAGGCCCGCCGGATGACCGGCAGCGCGGTATCTCATTCGCCGCCTGGCTGGATGATGGCAGTGGCGTACTGGTATACGACGAATTTGATATCTGGCTGGTGGAT
>JGI24740J21852_10001482_pt1 | contig 10779 bp, 7 predicted proteins | sample KBSCornC6_FD_21852 | JGI IMG/M metagenome (IMG submission 21852) | reverse complement strand
CTTCGCGGATGTAAATGTCGCGCCCCGCCAGCCGCAGCGGCGAATACGGAGCGATGCCCTTGACCGGTTCAGTGGTCGAATGCTGGAAGAACAGCGGCACGATCTGCACTAGGCCTGCAATGCTGACCACCACCAGCGTCAGCACGATCAGGAAGCCGATGTTCTTTTCCAGCGTCTCGTGCGAGAAAAACTTGTTGGATTGGTTGCTCATGTTCCCCTCCTCACTGAGCCGCGACCATCGGGGTCTGGGCCGGTTGAGGAATTGGTGCATCGACGGCCTTGCTGCCCTGGATGGTCTTGAACACGTTGAATGCCATCAGCAGCATGCCGCCCAGGAAGCACAGGCCGCCAGCGAGGCGAATCAGATAGAACGGGTACGTTGCCTTCACCGCTTCAACGAAGCTGTAGGTCAGCGTGCCGTCGGCCTCGGTAGCGCGCCACATCAGGCCTTGCATCACACCGGCGACCCACATGGCGGCGATGTAGAGCACCACGCCGATGGTCGCCACCCAGAAGTGCACCTCGATCAGGCGTGTGCTGTACATCCTCTGTTGGCCAAACAGGCGCGGGATCATGTAGTACATCGAACCGATGGTGATCATCGCCACCCAGCCGAGGGCACCCGAGTGAACGTGGCCGATCGTCCAGTCGGTGTAGTGCGACAGCGCATTGACGGTCTTGATGGACATCATCGAGCCCTCGAACGTCGCCATGCCATAGAACGACAGCGCCACCACGAGGAACTTCAGGATCGGATCGGTGCGCAGTTTGTGCCAGGCGCCCGACAGGGTCATGATCCCGTTGATCATGCCGCCCCACGACGGCGCCAGCAGAATGAGCGAGAACACCATGCCGAGCGACTGAGCCCAGTCAGGCAGTGCGGTGTATTGCAGGTGGTGCGGGCCCGCCCACATGTACGTGAAGTTCAGCGCCCAGAAGTGCACGATCGACAAGCGATACGAATAGATCGGGCGCTCGGCCTGCTTGGGCACGAAGTAATACATCATGCCCAGGAAGCTGGTGGTCAGGAAGAAGCCCACTGCGTTGTGGCCATACCACCATTGCACCATCGCATCCTGCACACCGGCATAAGCCGAATACGACTTAAACAGCGACACAGGCAACTCAGCGTTGTTGACGATATGCAGCAGCGCGATCGTGATGATGTAGGCGCCGAAGAACCAGTTGGCGACGTAGATGTGCCGGGTCTTGCGCTTGGCAATGGTGCCGAAGAAGACGATCGCGTAGGCCACCCACACCACGGTGATCAGGATGTCGATCGGCCATTCGAGTTCGGCGTATTCCTTCGAGCTCGTGTAGCCCAGCGGCAGCGTGATGGCGGCGGCCACGATCACCGCCTGCCAGCCCCAGAACGTGAAGGCGGCAAGCTTGTCGGAAAGCAAACGTACCTGGCAGGTACGCTGCACGATGTAGTAAGACGTCGCAAACAGTGCGCTGCCGCCAAACGCAAAGATGACGGCATTCGTGTGCAGAGGACGCAGCCGACCATAGGTCAGCCAAGGCACCCCGAAATTCAGTTGCGGCCAGATCAACTGGGCCGCGATCAGCGCACCGACCGCCATACCGACGATGCCCCAGACGATCGTCATGATCGAGAACTGGCGAACAACGCGGTAGTTGAAGGTCTGGGTGGGCTGCAACGCGCTGGACGATTGCATGCTTGCTCCCCGAGAGTGTTGGTTTGATAGGGTCATGTTAAGAATGGGGCGACATTCGAGTCTTGACGTGCATCAAGGCACCCCAGCCAACGTGGTCAAGTAGTTCCGTCCCGCGACATTGCGTCACGCACCGGGGTATCAGGGTCGAGCAAAATCGACTCAGCCGGCGCCTTGAGATCGTCGTACTGGCCCGAGCCGACCGCCCACCACAGCACCCCGACAATCGCCACAACCAACATCAGCGACAGCGGAATCAGCAGAAACAGCGTTTCCATTTCGGCTCCTTAAGCGGCGCGTGACAAACGCCACGCATTGAGTGCCACCAACAACGACGACACCGACATGCCGATGCCCGCCGCCAGCGGCGACAGCCACCCCAGCGTGGCGAGCGGAATGCTGATCGCGTTGTAGGCGAAAGCCCAGCCGAGGTTCTGGCGCACCACGCGCAACGTGCGACGGCCGATCGACACGGCCTCGCTAATGGCAAACAGGCGAGGCTCGGTGAGGATGGCGTCGGCGCCGGCCTGGGCCAGCGGCGCACCCGACCCAATGGCGATGGAGACCTGCGCCTGGGCGAGCAACGGCGCATCGTTGATGCCGTCGCCGACGGCCAGCACGCGGGCACCGTCTGCCTGCAGCTTGCGCACGTAGGCACGTTTGTCTTCGGGGCTGACGCCGCCAGCGGCATGGTCGATGCCAAGGCGGTTGGCCCACCAGTGCACGGTCTCGGGCGCATCGCCGGAAACGAGGTGCAAGCGCAATCCTTGTGCGCGCAACGCACTCAGGCATGCAGGCGCATCGGCCCGCGGCGTATCGGCCAGCGTGAACCGCGCGAGAGGTTGGCCATCGCGGCCGAGCCAGACCGACGTGCACGCGGCCGCCGGCGGCACTTCCTCCATCGGTGCTTCCGTGCCGTAACGAATGGAAGCAACCGGCTGATCTGCGTAGTGCACTGCCGCGAACGACTGCGTACCAAGACGCACCAATTGGTTATCGGCCAGGGCATACACGCCCTGCCCCGGCACATTGGTCACGCGCCCCAACGTTGGCAACGGCATTTCAGCGGAGGTGGCGGCCCGCAGCGACTGGGCGATCGGGTGATTCTCGGATTGCTCCATCGCGCATGCCAATGCGAGGCAGCGTTCGGCATCCACATCGGCGAAGGTCTCGATGCTCAGCAAGCGCAAACGCCCCTCGGTGAGCGTGCCGGTCTTGTCGAGCAGCACGTCCGTCACGGCTGCCAGGCTCTCGATCGCGTGGCCGCGCGTGACCAGCACACCGCGCCGTGCCAACGCTCCACTGGCCGCGGCCAGCGCAGACGGCGTGGCCAACGACAACGCACAGGGGCAACTCACCACCAGCACCGCCACGGTGACGGCAAACATGCGCGTCGGATCGATCCACCACCACGCGATCGCCGTCAGCAGCGCCCAGCCGAGCAGCACTGCCACAAAGCGCCCGGCAACACGATCGGCGAGTTCAGCCATGCGTGGCTTGTCCGTCAAGGCGCGTTCCAGCAGATCTACGATGGCGGCAAGGCGCGTCTGGGCGCCTACGCGATTGACACGCACGCGAATGGCGCTGACGACGTTGTAGCTACCTGCCAGCACGGTCGCGCCCACGTCGCGCGGGCGCGGCACGCTTTCACCGGAGAGAAGCGATTCGTCGATCTCAGTGGTGCCGCGTTCAATGGTGCCGTCGGCGGGCAGAACTTCACCGGCGCGCACTTCCACGCAATCGCCTTGCTGCAAGGCTGCAACGGGGATGGTTTCCAGCGCGCCGCTTTCGGCATGGAACCGCCGGCAGGTGGCTGGCAGCTGATGCACCAACGCTTCAGCGCCGGAAGCTGCACTCTGCCGCGCACGCAGTTCGAGATAGCGCGCCGCCAGCAGGAAAGCGACGAACATCGTCACGGAATCGAAATACGTTTCGCCATGGCCACGCAATGTGGCGACTACGCTGGCAATGAACGCTGCGCCAATTCCCAGCGCCACGGGCACATCCATGCCGACGTGCGCATGCCGCACTTGCCGCCACGCATTGACGAAAATGGGTCGCGCAGAAATCAACACCACCGGCACGGTCAGCATCAGGCTGGCCCACTGCATCAGGCGCGTCTGGCTCACGGGGATGTCGCTGCCGTGCAGGTACACCGGCCACGCGTACATCATCACTTGCATCATCCCGAGCATCGCCAGCCCCAAGCGGATCAGCAGGCTGCGGCGTTCACGCGCCTCGGCAGTGCGGCGGGCAGATGGCTGGTCGGGCCACGCTTCATATCCGACGTCGGCAATGGCAGCAAACACCGCGGACAGCCGCATCGCCCCTGCATCTCCGACGATGCGCGCACGTTCAGTGGCGTAATTGACGGTGGCTTCGCGCACGCCCGGCACTCGCGAGAGCGCACGCTCGATCAGCCAGACGCATGCAGCGCAACGCATGCCGCTGATCGCAAGGGAAAGTTCTTCTGCGCCGTCAGCGCGCGTGCGCACGAAGCGCTCACGCATGACGGGCAGATCGTAGGTTGCCCAAACAGCTTCGGCTTCGGCGCGACGGTCACCTTCAATGGGCTTGGCGAAAGCGATTGGGCCGTCATAGACGTGGCCCATGCCGGAGGCGTGCAGCGTTTGCGCGACAGCCTGGCAGCCGGCACAGCAAAATTCCCGAGACTTGCCGCCGATGTCAGCGCGGAGAGCGGTGGCGCCATCCAGTGGCGAGGCGCAGTGATAGCAGGTGATGCGTGACGCGGCGGCTCCGCTCGGGCCCGTAGGCGAGCCTATGCCGGCAACCGGCGCGGTTGGATGGTTGGGGGCGAATATCGTCGTCATTATGAGGACGATGCTAGCCAGCATCCCCCGGCGCGCCCTTGATACGCATCAAGCGCGGTCCAATAAGAATCAGCCCAAAATGCGACCCTCAGCGCACCTCAACATGCCCGCTTTCCCATAAAAAAATAAGCCGCCTATAGTGAATAGCTGCACCAGCCAAACAGGAGGGCGCGACATGGCAACCGAATTCAGCCTGTACAACATCCACTGCGAATGGGGCGAGCACGGAGCATCCGCGCTGGCGCCACATTGCGACGCCGTCATCGTGGTGGACGTGCTGTCCTTCTGCACTTGTGTGGATGTGGCCGTGGCGCGCGGGGCACGCATCTATCCGTACCCATGGCGCGACGCCAGCGCTGAAACCTTCGCGCGCCGTGCCGGGGCCATGCTGGCGGGCCACAACCGCAGTCAGGCGGGGTATACGCTCTCGCCAACGTCGCTGCGGGAATTGCCAATGGGCAGCAACCTCGTCCTGCCCTCGCCTAATGGGGCAACGCTCGCACTCGCCACCGGATCGACGCCGACGTTTGCAGGTTGCCTGCGCAATGCGCGCGCGGTGGCTGAAGCAGCATCGCGGCTGGGCCGTCGCGTGGCCGTGGTGGCCTCAGGAGAACGCTGGGCCGATGGCAGCCTGCGCCCCGCCCTTGAAGACTGGCTGGCTGCCGGTGCGATCGTGCATCACCTGTCGGAAACGGTGGCGGGGTTCTTGCCGCAAGCGCTCTCGCCCGAAGCGCTCGCCGCTCGCGCGATTTATCGCGAGGCGTCGCAGACCGGAATGATGAAAGCGTGGTTGCTTGATTCTGTGTCGGGCCGCGAACTGTGCGAACGCGGCTTTACCGAAGACGTGACCATAGCGTCGCAAACCGATGTGAGCAATGTCGCGCCCATGCTGGTGGAAGGCGCGTTCCGCAACGTCAATCGCAAAACCGAGCGCCTGCCGCAAGACTTCTTTGGCGCCAGCTTGCGGCCCTCGCAGGCACCGCCGTCGCATCGCAATCTGCCGCCGACGTCACACTAGGCACGCGGCAGTGCGCGAAGTCAGGTAAGGGACGTATCCACTTCGCGGCGAGGTGCCTCGAGGTATTCGCGCGACTGCATCTCGACGATACGTGACACGGTGCGCTGAAATTCATTGGCCATCTGGCCTTCGGTGTAAAGCTCGTCGGCCGGAACCTCCGCCGACATCAGCAGCTTGACCTTGTGGTCGTAGAACACATCGATAAGCCACGTGAAGCGGCGCGCCTCGGATGCCATGCGCGGCGTCATCTTCGGCACATCGGCCAGGATAACGGTGTGAAAGCGCGAAGCGATCTCCAAATAATCGTTCTGCGAGCGCGGGCCACCGCACAGCGTGGCGAAGTCGAACCACACCACACCGCCGGCCTTGCGCGCCGCACGAATCTCACGATGCTCGATGCGCAGCACCGGCGACTCGTCCGGCACTCCGGCCACCGCCGTAAACGCATCGCGCAACGCCGAATTGGCCTTCGCGCCCAGCGGCGTGTAGTAGGCCTGCACTTGCTCCATCGCGCGCTTGCGGTAATCGACGCCCGCGTCGACGTTGAGAACGTCGAGCTTCTCCTGCAGCAGCGCAATGGCCGGCAGCACACGGTCGCGGTGCAGGCCGTCCGGATACAGTAAGTCGGGCCGATAGTTGGACGTCATCACAAACTGCACGCCGTTGGCAAAGAGCTGATCGAGCAAGCGGTGCAGGATCATCGCATCGGCAACGTCGCTGACGTGGAATTCATCAAAGCAGATCAGGCGGTAGCGCTTGGCGATGCGGCGGGCCAGCTCGTCCAACGGATCGGCGCGCCCACGCAGTTCTTCCAGCTGGCGATGCACTTCGCGCATGAACTCGTGAAAGTGCAGACGCGTCTTGCGCACCAGCGGCACGCAGCTATAGAACGCATCCATCAGGAACGACTTGCCGCGCCCCACCCCGCCCCACATGTAGACCCCACGAGGCAAATCCGGGCGCACGAGCATCTTGCGCAGCGCATTCGAACGACGGGCCTTGTAGGCGACCCATTCGTCGTAGCACCGCTGCAGGCGATCGACGGCGCGTTGTTGCGCTTCGTCGGGCTGATAGCCGCGCGCCTTCAGTTCCTGTAGGTAGGTTTCCTGGACGTTCATCTGCTTGATGTGCTTGGGGCACCGTTTGCGGGCCCAAATGGACCAATGCCCGGCAATCTTGTGGATTCACCGGGCATCGTGCTTGCCTTGCGGCTTGCGATTTACATATTGAGCTGACGCTTGTCGACCGCCAGCGCAGCTTCGCGCATCACTTCCGACATCGACGGGTGCGGATGGCAGATACGGCCGATATCTTCAGCTGCAGCCTTGAACTCCATCGCCACCACGGCTTCGGCAACCAGGTCCGAGGCGTTGGCCGCCACGATGTGCACGCCCAGGATTTCATCGGTCTTCGCATCAGCGATGACTTTCACGAAACCGTCGGATGCGCCCATGCCCAGTGCACGGCCGTTCGCCATGAACGGGAACTGGCCGGCCTTGGTCTCGCGGCCTTCGGCCTTGAGCTGCTGCTCGGTCTTGCCCACCCATGCAATTTCCGGGTACGTGTAGATAACCCACGGAATGCAGTTGTAGTCGATGTGCGGCTTCTGACCAACGATGCGCTCGGCCACGGCCACGCCTTCGTCTTCTGCCTTGTGCGCCAGCATCGGGCCGCGCACGACGTCACCGATCGCCCACAGGTTCGGCAGCTTGGTGGCGCAGTATTCGTCCACCTCGATAAAGCCACGCTGATCCGCCGCCAGGCCGATCGCTTCCAGGCCCAGGTTGTCGGTGTTCGGCACGCGGCCGATCGACACGATCAGCTTGTCGCACTCCAGCACTTGTGCAGCGCCGGCAGCGTCGGTGTAGTTGACCTTCACGCCCTTGCCCGACGATTCGATCTCGCCGACCTTCACGCCGACGTTGATCTTCAGGCCCTGCTTGGTCAGCAGCTTGTTGGCTTCCTTGGCAACGGATTCGTCAGCCGCACCGAGGAAGCTCGGCAGCGCTTCGAGAATCGTCACTTCGGCACCCAGGCGACGCCACACCGAGCCCAGCTCCAGGCCGATCACGCCAGCGCCGATCACGCCCAACTTCTTCGGCACTTCGCCAAACTTCAGTGCGCCTTCGTTGTCGGCAATGGTCACGTTATCGACCTTCACGCCCGGCAGATGGCGAGCCTTCGAGCCCGTAGCGATGATCACGTGCTTGGCCGTCACGACTTCCGTGCCGGCCTTGCCCGCAACTTCCACTTGATAGCCAGCGTCGGTCTTGCCGACGAACTTGCCGTGGCCCTTGAGCAGCGTCACCTTGTTCTTGCGGAACAGGAACTCGATGCCCTTCGTCATCTTGCCGACGATGTCGTCCTTGCGCTTGAGCATCTTGGCCACGTCGACCTTGACGCCGTCCACCGTGATGCCGTGGTCGGCCAGATGGTGGTTCACGTTCTCGAACTCTTCCGACGAGGCCAGCAGCGCCTTCGAGGGAATGCAGCCGACGTTCAGGCAGGTGCCGCCCAGGCGCGGCTCGCCCTTCGGATCGTCGTAGGCGTTGTCTTCGCAGCAGGCCACGTTCAGGCCCAGCTGGCCAGCGCGGATGGCGGCGATGTAGCCACCGGGGCCGGCGCCGATCACCAGCACGTCAAATTCTTTGCTCATGGAGAAATCCTCGATTCGGACGCCGCTGCACCCAACGGGCTGCGGCGTCTCAGGTCATCAACGCGTCGATTACAGGTCCAGCAGCAGGCGTGCGGGATCTTCCAGCGCTTCCTTCATTGCGACCAGGCCCAGCACGGCTTCACGGCCGTCGATGATGCGGTGGTCGTAGGACATGGCCAGGTAGTTCATCGGACGAACCACGACTTGGCCGTTCTCCACCACGGCGCGATCCTTGGTGGCGTGAACGCCCAGGATGGCCGATTGCGGCGGGTTGATGATCGGAGTCGACAGCATCGAGCCGAACGTGCCGCCGTTCGAGATCGAGAACGTACCGCCGGTCAGGTCGTCCAGCGTCAGCTTGCCGTCCTTGGCCTTCTGGCCGAACTCGGCAATCTTCTTCTCGATATCGGCCAGGCTCATCTGGTCCGCATTGCGCAGGATGGGCACCACCAGGCCGCGCGGCGAGCCGACAGCGATACCGATGTCGAAGTAGCCGTGGTAGACGATGTCGTTGCCGTCAACCGANGCGTTGATGACTGGGTACTTCTTCAGCGCGTGGACAGCCGCCTTCACGAAGAACGACATGAAGCCCAGCTTCACGCCGTGGGTCTTCTCGAACTGGTCCTTGAACTTGGCGCGCAAGTCCATCACCGGCTTCATGTTGACTTCGTTGAAGGTGGTGAGGATGGCGTTGGTCGATTGCGACTGCACCAGGCGCTCGGCGATACGGGCGCGCAGGCGGCTCATCGGCACGCGCTCTTCCGGGCGGTCGCCCAGGGCAGCGAAGTCCACCGGAGCAGCCACTTGCTGCAGCGCCGGACGCGCAGCTTGCGGAGCAGCAGCGGCAGTCGTGGCCGTGGGCTTGGCGCCACCAGCCACGGCACCCAGCACGTCGCCCTTGGTGATGCGACCATCGCGGCCCGTGCCGGCCACTTGGCCAGCCGACAGGTTGTTTTCAGCCATCAGCTTGGCAGCCGACGGCATGGCCACGCCACCCGTGGCAGCAGCGGCAGGCGCGGCGGCTGCAGGTGCGGGAGCGGCAGCAGCAGGTGCCGGTGCGGCAGCGGCCGGAGCAGCAGCGCCTGCCTTGCCTTCGGTGTCGATCTTGGCCAGCAGCTGTTCCGACGTCACGGTTGCACCGTCCGCCACCAGCACTTCAGCCAGCACGCCAGCCGACGGAGCCGGCACTTCCAGCACGACCTTGTCGGTCTCGACTTCGATCAGGATTTCGTCCTGGGCCACGGCTTCGCCCGGCTTCTTCTTCCAGGAGATCAGCGTGCCTTCTTCAACGGACTCGGAAAACTGCGGGACCTTGACATCAACGATAGCCATTTCGGTGGTTCCTTGGATTCATGTGTGCGCGCCCTTCTCAGCGGGGCTCGCTCAATTCGATATACGGTGGAATTCGGGTGCGAAGATGCGCCAAGGCGACAGCCGAAGCTGCCGCCTTGATGCGCGCGTCGCTTACTTGGTCAGCACGAAGCCCTTGAGCTTGGCGAATGCCGCATCGATCAGCGCCTTCTGCTGCTCGTTGTGCTTCGCGTAGTAGCCCACGGCCGGCGATGCCGATGCCGGGCGGCCTGCGTAGCCCAGCTTCTGACCGTCGTTCATGTTTTCCATGATGTAGTGCTGCACGAAGAACCAGGCGCCCTGGTTCTGCGGCTCATCCTGGCACCACACCACTTCGGTCAGGTTCGGGTACTTCTTCAGCTCAGCCGCGAACGCCTTGTGCGGGAACGGATAGAGCTGTTCCACACGGATGATGGCGGTGTCGGTCTGGCCGCGCTCCTTGCGAGCGTTGACCAGGTCGTAGTAGACCTTGCCCGAGCACGCCACGACGCGCTTCACCTTGGCGGCGTTCAGATCTTCGGCCGTATCGGCGATCACCGTTTCGAAGTGGCCCTTGGCCAGATCCGACAGCGGCGACACAGCGTCCTTGCTACGCAGCAGCGACTTCGGCGTCAGGATGATCAGCGGCTTGCGGAACATCCGGATCATCTGGCGACGCAGCAGGTGGAAAATCTGCGCCGGCGTGGTCGGCTGCACCACTTGCATGTTGTGGTCTGCGCAGAGCTGCAGGTAGCGCTCGAGACGCGCCGAGCTGTGCTCCGGACCTTGGCCTTCGTAGCCGTGCGGCAGCATCAGCGTCAGGCCCGAGGCGCGGCCCCACTTCACTTCACCCGACGAGATGAACTGGTCGATCACGACCTGCGCACCGTTGGCGAAGTCACCGAACTGGGCTTCCCAAATCACCAGCGTGTTCGGCTCAGCCGACGAGTAGCCGTATTCGAAGCCCATCACGGCTTCTTCCGACAGCACCGAGTCGATCACGGTGAACGGTGCCTGGCTTTCCGACACGTTCTGCAGCGGGATGTAGCTGCCGGCGTCCCAACGCTCGCGGTTCTGATCGTGCAGCACGGCGTGGCGGTGCGTGAACGTACCGCGGCCAGCATCCTGACCCGTGATACGCACCGGGTAGCCCGAAGCCACCAGCGAGGCGAAGGCCAGGTGCTCGCCCATGCCCCAGTCCAGCGACAGCTCGCCCTTGCCCATCTTGGCGCGGTTGTTGACGACGTTCTCAACCAGCGGGTGCAGCTT
>JGI24740J21852_10001472_pt1 | contig 10810 bp, 13 predicted proteins | sample KBSCornC6_FD_21852 | JGI IMG/M metagenome (IMG submission 21852) | reverse complement strand
TATAATCTTCCAAACAACACTTCAAGCGATTAGCCGATAATCAGGTACAGAGGCTATTATACCACTTATGCAAAAGATACGCCATTGCTTTTGCTTACTTTTGGTTAGCTTCAGCCGCATCCAAAGCTTCGTTTACGGCACCGTCGGCAATCTTATTAAGCTCACGGGGTACATGACTAAATGAGACTTCTTTGAAAGTCTTGGTAAGCTGCATTATCGCCTCGTGGATTGGCCATAAGTCACGATTTTTTACCTTAAAAATCCGTTTCATTTGGTTGACGACTAATAAACTGTCCATATATACATGCACCCGGACAATACCCATCTTATGCGCCTCCTCCAGGCCCAGCCTTAAAGCCTGATACTCGGCCTGATTATTAGTGGTGACCCCTAAATAAACCCCTTCTTTAACGATGATCTGATCGTCCATATCCATAATTGCAAAACCGCTTGCCGAAGGACCAGGGTTACCGCGGGATCCGCCGTCGGCATACAGCTTGGCTTCTTTAAGATGGGGCAAGCCTGACGCGGCGCTTTCGGTTATGGGTTTAGTGGATTTTTTATACGTAAAGTGAATCATTTTAACCGGTGTTTGCAAACTCACCTGAGGCCCATAGTATTTTTGGTAGTTTTGGATCATCTCTTCCTGAGAGGCGAACTTTTCATGGCCTTTATAGTCGCCGTCGCTTATGTCGCCCAGCCGTTTCTCAATAATTTCATCGATCACGGCATGGCCGGCAGACTGCCAAGTTTCAGGATTTTTAGGATCAACTTTATCGATAAACTCCAGCTTGTCATTTACATGCAGGTCTTTGTCGTCGTATAAACGCCAGGTGACAGTTTTTTCACCACTGCGGACCATGTCGGCGAGATGGTGTTCCAGTTTGAGCTTTTTCATGCCCTCAGTATAGCCTACAACAGAGACACCCAGCTACATTTATTTTGCTGGGTGTCTGTCAAAAAATATATCAGCTATCGTTATGCCCTAGGTTTCCGTGGTGACCATTCTTCCATCAGATCCCTGGCGGCAGATGCCGTCTCGGCAGCTTCCCGGGCTATTGCTACCGTCTCGGCAACAGCGTCTCCACTTCGGCCGGTACGAATCGCGGAATGGTTGTGTGCCTCGGCACGCATTACGCCAGTATATTGGATCGCACTCCTGTATAAATCTTCCAGGCCAGCATTTTCTGGGTCAAAACCGGGAACTGTCCAGGCAGCCGTTTCCAAGATCTTAGCAGCATTCTGCAGCTCTAGCGAGGCCCGATCTGTTCGATTACCAAAGCCAGCCAAGCCACGATGCACGAGGAAGTTAACGGTCTGCTCCAATACTTTAGGGTCCTTGAATTCCTCGGGTACTTTTCCTTTGTCCAGGGATTCCCGCAGTCGTTCGGCAGTTTTGTCATAATAACCATAGTAAGTAAAGATAGTGTTTTTAGGCTTATAAAGATCTGCCGGAGGATTTGTGGAGACACCAAGGACTACATTGTCATAAGCAGTGCGCTCATTGGCAGGCTTGCGACGAGCGGCATCGGTGGCTTCTTTTCGCAAATCACCGAATCGGGCAACGTCTGCCTGGCCTACACCTGGTGCGGCCGTACCCCACCAGCCAAATCGAGGCTCGCTGCTGGCCAATCCCCTTACCTTTTCAGCAACCTTGGCCGTAGCAGGATTAGTTATCTGCTCACGGTACAGCGCGGCACCGTGCTGGAGCAAGGCTTCGGGGTTTTTCTCAGGCCACCAGCGTTCTCCAAGCCCGACATATGGCGGTTCGTGTTCGCTAGTTATAATTTCACTACCAGGCTGAGCACCAGCCGGCAGCTGTTTTTCTGCAGAAGAACCTACGGGTTCAAAAGCTTCGGTTGGCTGGTCGGGATGACCAGGCTGTTCTTGGGGCCAAGCTTCAACAGGCACTACTTTATAAGCAGGTTCTGCATCAACGTCAGGGTCACCTTTTGGGAATTCATACGTGTTTGGTTTTGTCATGATACTATAAACACTATACTATTTATGCTTATTTGTCAATATATAAACATCTCCTGTGCGTTGTCCGATAGTAGACAAGAAGACTGTATACTTAAAAGGTGAAAATAAGCCCGAACAAGCTGTTTGTTATTCAGTCATTTGTATCCAATGCACTGGTTATATATCCATTGTATGCAATCATGTTTACCCAGCGTGGCGGCCTGAGTGTTAGTGAGGTAAGTACCTTATTTGCGATCTGGACTGCCGCAGCTCTTATTTTTGAAATACCTACCGGCCTATTGGCGGACCGCTATCCAAGAAAGCATGTTTTGATAGCGGGAGAAATAGTTAATGCCGGGGCATTCTTAGTTTGGCTAGCTGCCCCTACATTTCTGGGCTATGCCAGTGGTTTCGTGTTGTGGGGTGCGGCCTATGCTTTAAAGTCTGGTGCCTACCAGGCATTGGTGTATGATGAGCTGGCCAATAAAGGTCAGGCTGACAATTACACCAAAATGATGTCTCGGATAAAGGCGTCCGAGTTTACCGGCATGCTCCTGGCCTATGCTATTGCCTATCTTGTAAGCATACATGGCGTGCACTATAACTTGCTCTTAATCATCAGCGCTGTTACCGGCATGGCGTCGGCAGGACTACTGGTCCTCTTTCCTCATGTACCGAATCGCCAGACGAACATAATTATAGAATCTCAGCCAAAATTACTGAAGCGAGCGCTAAAGGTGGCGATTAACCACGCCTCGATACGAATTATTATTGCCTGGCTGGCTGTTATTGCCGGATTTATTGGGTGGTACGAGGAATATACGCCGCTCTTTGATTCTACGGCTGGGGTTGCCACCAAGTATATCCCCTTAGTAATATCAGGTGCTCTGGTTTTAAATATTATTGCCAGTTTTATCGCCCCTCATTTTGTAATAGGCAGCAAAAAGCCCAAAATACTTCTCATTTTAAGCGCCGGTTGTGTTGTTATTCTTTCAACATTTGGCTACTGGCTGCCTCTTATCATTCTGCTAGCCCATGGAGGGCTGATTCTACTAAGGGTCTTGCGTATTTTGCTGGATGCAGAGCTCCAGCATGCTGCCGACAACCAGGTACGCGCAACGCTTGGCTCAATTGCCGGGTTTGTAAGCTACCCCCTTACAATTGGCGTAGCGCTGGCCTTTGCTTTCTTAAGCAAGCATCTCTCTGGCTTTGTTCCGTTCCGCTGGGTAGGCATCGCGATACTTCTCTGCGGCATGGCGTTGTTACTTGTTACTAAGAGGCTTTCGAAAACTGAGAAGACTGATATTTACTAAGTCCTGTTATCGGTCATAGCCTCCGCTATCATTGCCGCAGCACTTTCTAAGTTATAGTCATTGTTTAGCGTAACGCCGGCATCAATAATTTTGGCCTGTTGTTCATGCTGTGCGATATAAAAGTCGAGGACGCTAAATACATGTGCCGTATGACGCCCCTCCCGTACGCGCAGACGCTCCTCCAGTATCTCCCGTGTGACATCTATGCGAACTACTCTGTATTCATAATTATTTTCAAAAGCCCACATCCTGGGAGCTTCATACCACTGATCTATGTTGCGATCAAAGACTATCTTCAGGGGTTCATCCTTCGTCAGTTTATCCAGTAGCCATAGGGTATATCCTGCTACGGCTATGTCATCGCTATAACCGGCTTCTTCAATTGCCCACCGTATATCTTTATTAGCAATTCTTGAGAAACCATAGTTTTCTACCAGACGCTTAGTAAGTTCGGACTTTCCACTTCCCGGCACTGCCGAAAATACCACCAAGACCGGATGTGAGGTAGTAGCGCCTAAAACTATCCTCTGGGAGTGTATGTTATATATTTCTTCGTATATTTTCTCCACGGTGCTATTTGGCTGCCCCAAGTGATGACTTTATGGTTTTTTCGTCAAATACGTCAAATTCGATACCCAGGCTTTTTACCAGCGTCCGAGCCTTAGCCTCACCACCCACGTATTTCCATACCTTCTTGACATTGCTCTCGAATCGAGCAGGCTCAACATTAGGCAGCTCGTTTAGTAAAAGCCGTATGTCCTTTTCCGGTGGTGGCGTAAAGCCTACAGATATGAAGCGCAGCATAGCGTAGAAGTTGGTAGCCATATACTTATAACCAGCATAGTTAAGGCGCAGTTTTTTGTCTTTAATATCCTGAAGTGCAGTTGGCAACACCTGGATAAGCTTGTGCTGCCACGATCCAAAGTACAAATCTCTCAGGTTAAGCGCACAGCCGTTTACTGTAAAGGCTACATTATCTTTAATGTTTTCTTCGATTGTTGTGCCGTCCATGGTGTGGATGTCAAAGACAAGCCAGTTAACATAGCTATCGCCATTTTTAGCCTCTTCGTTAAGTGGCTTGCTGTATACTACCTGCTCATCCTGGTGACTTGGATAAGGCCGCGCTTCATAACCGAGCGTTTCCAAATATGCCGTAAACCGCTTAGAGCCCCTGGTCACTACTAAGTCATAGTCCCGCTGCGTTAAGATATCTCCGCGTGTCTCCCTAATTAGGGCGTTGCGTATAGAACCACCGATAATATATACCTCTATACCATCGGGTAAGTTAGTTGCCACCTCACGTAAATAGGTTTCTGCTTCAGGTAGATTATAATTCAGTTTAAGCGGGGTGTTGGAAGTCATTTCTAAAGTATACTCAATAAACTAAAAACAGTAAGCAAAAGATTGGTAGGAGTGAAGCTATTTTTTGCGCGGATGAGTTTTAAGATAGTTCAGGCCGAAGAAGATTCCAGTAAGGTGCAAGCTCTGCATTACCTCACTTTGATTTTCAATAATGTTTTTAAGCTCATCAAGCGACATTTTAACTATCTTGAAATCTGCACCTGGCTCATTCTCGCGGTTACCATCAAAAGTTCCGCCTAAGGCGATGAAAGAAAAGGTCTTATTGGTCTGATTAGACGGGTTAGCATAACAAACACCGGTCTGATGTATGGTTGCATCCTTAAGGCCGATTTCTTCTTCTAGTTCTCTGCGGATTGTTTCTTCGGGCGTCTCTCCGTCGTCTACGTTGCCACCAATAATTTCCAGCACGTAGTCATCAATACCATGACGGTAGTGCCGCAATAGCGTTACTTCATTGTCATCACTCAACACCAGACAGTTGACCCATTCGCCATACTCCATGACATAAAACGGGGTTATTTCGTGCCCTGTCAGGGATATGCAGGTGTCAGCCCGTAGTTTCATCCAGCGGTCATTGACGATGTAGGTAGAGTCTGTGATTTCCCATTTTGGCAATTCATTTTTAACCATGGCACAAGTATACCACCCCATGCTGTCATGTTATGGCCCACACCAGCCAGCTACCTCTTCCGAGCCAAAGCAGAAGGATTGTTCTGATTATTCGGTACATTTACGCTCAACTCATAGTGCGGCCGTCAATGTAAACACAACTATTAACAGCCGGGCATAGTGTGTTATAACAGGTTAATAACATGGAGGCAGTATGAATAAAATAGCGATCACAGGCTCGGAGGGGACTATCGGTTCCGTACTTCACGCAGGCCTGGGCAAAGAGTATGAGGTGCTGGGACTTGATCTGCCGGAATACGATGTTAGAGACTACGACCTGCTATTGCATCAGTTTCAGACTTTCGGACCCGACACGGTTATTCATGTAGCCCACGACATGCATGAAAACTGTGAATCTGGTAGCATTGTGCCCGACAACGTTACTATGGAAATGAACATATTCGAAGCTGCCACTGAAGCGAGCGTTGGTCGGGTTATTATGGCCAGTTCAGTACATGCTGACGATTTCTTGTCTTACACCGGTGACAAGCTGCTTAGCGTTCCAGGCAGCTACCGGCCGACTAGTCCTTATGGTGCCCATAAGCTTGCTTTGGAGAGTATTGGTGCATCATATAACGAAAAGACTGACCTGGAGTTCGTTGCTATCCGTTTTGGCGGTGTGACTCCGGACGATTCGGTGCGTACCTACGACCGGGAGCCGGCAGTCTGGCTCAGCCACCGTGACCTGCTCGGTGCTGTCGGTGCTGCTGTCAAAGCTATGGAAGTACCGGGCGGCCATGGTGTCTTCTATGCGGTCTCTGATAATACCGGACGCCTACACGACACCGCCAACCCCTTCGGTTGGACACCCCAAGACAACTCGTACGATCGTCTACATCTCTAAAATCTTTATGATAACAAAAGAGTACGGACAAAAGCCGTACTCTTTTGCTTTCTTTCTCACTTCTGCATCACAAAAATCATAAACTGTGGAATTTTGGAATGGATCGCCGAATACTCAGGGTCGAGTTCTTCAGTTTCAGGTGTAGTCGCTGGCTCTACAAAATCAATTAGCTCTAAGTCAGCCTCTCGAATTATACGCAGGTAGTCAGATATAGGGCGATTCCAGTATGTAATTTCCGGGTAGTTTTGCGGTCTTTGGGTTACTTTGGTTATGTTCAGGTAGTCGCCGTATATGCGTGCTGGTTTTTGGTATGTGTCGTATCCCATCAGAAAAGACCTTCTGCTCTCGTCCTCGCTGTCCCGTTTAACTTCGCCGGCCCATTTAATAGGGTGCAGCACCGAAACCTGGATACGCCCGCCAGGCTTCAAAACACGATATAACTGAGATAGCACTTCATGGGGCCTGTCAGAATAGTGCAGCGTCAGACCGGAGTAAATGAAATTAAACTGACCACTACCGTACACAGACAAATCATGCATATCCAGAACTTGTAGGCTCGCCTCAGGAAATGCCTCGCGGGCCAATTGGATCGACTTCGCAGAAATGTCAAAGCCATCTACAGTAGCTCCCCGCGCCAAAAGCTCCCCACACTCTTCGCCCGTCCCGCAACCGGCACAAAGTACGTCTTCGCCCTCCAGGTCGGGCAGTAGCGCCAGCATAGCTGGTTTTTCAATGAATTCATGCGATTTTTCCGCGCCGCTTCGTAGAAGCTGAGCCAATTTGTCCGCGTAGCCATCGTAATCATTGGTTTTTTCCATGGTCTAATCATAGCTACCTATTAGATTTATGGATAGCTTCATCAACGGGAAGAAGGACACTTCTTAAACCCGAAGTTTTTCAGTCTCGTAAAGGAGTTGCTGGGATTAGAGAGAGCAATGATGACCGTTCGTTGCTGCCGCAATAGATAACGAGCAGCCATCAGTGCTGCCATCGGAAATGATTGAAGATGTAGCAAAATGCGCTGTATTTTCTCTGGTCAGTATAGAACACTGGAATGATGCCGATGTGCCAAAGGTAGATTGGCTGCGCTATAGTCGCGAAGACCCCAGAGTCGCTGAGCAGGTAGATGCCGGATCGAGAGTCCTCGAGAGTTATAACTTACTATCGCGTAATGTCGCACGACAGAATGCAGCTATAGTTGGTAAAGTGCGTAATGCTTTGCAAGCAACCACTAGTCAACACGATCCATCTTCACATCCATCTGTTCTATAGTAAAAACGCCACCTGAACAGATGACGTTTGTTTGAACCCGAACCTTCTTAAGGTAAGGTTTTGCATTTGCAAATGGTCGGGGTGACAGGACTTGAACCTGCGACCTCACGGCCCCCAGCCGTACGCGCTACCAACTGCGCCACACCCCGTTACTATCAAAGGCCGGGCAGCCGATTCATGTTACCTGGTTAAACCCAGGTGGATGTCCTCACGTAGTACCCACGGGTGCTACAAATGTTAGACTTCCATTGCGAAAGAATATTCAGATAAACATTCGCTCGGCTACCCAGCCAGGCCTATTATACCGCTTTTTTACAGATTAGCTAAGCAAAAAAGTAGCGATAGCCGCATTAATATTGCCAATTATTGGGCTAATAATGGGCGAGAGCAGCAAAAGTATAGCGATAAGGCCGATAAAGCCTAGCTGTTCAATCTGGAGCATTACCTTTTGTAAAGGCTCTGGCGCAAAGGCGTACAGCAGCCGAGAACCATCTAAAGGAGGTATCGGCAGCATATTAAAGACAAATAGCCCGATATTCAGGGTGGTAAACAAAACGAGTATGTGGGCCAGGCCTTCACTAAACGATCCAAAGCGCAACAGTAATGCCGCTACCACGGCCAGGACTAAGTTAGTAAAAGGACCGGCCAAGGCCATCAGGGCCGCTCCATATTCCCCGTGGCGAACCTGCTCTGGGTCGAATGGTACCGGCTTAGCTATTAGCAGTGGCGGCAGGTGGAGCAATAGCATAACTGTGGGCAGTAATACCGTTGTTATAAGATCAACGTGTTTGAGCGGATTCAGGGTGATTCTTCCCTGTTCGGCAGCAGTACTGTCGCCTAAGCGATGTGCCGTAAAGGCATGCATAGCTTCATGGAAACCAATAGAAATTACCAGTGATACAACGACCACAAAAATGTCACCTAAGCCCAGATCTGAAAACATGTCCCCAGTATACAACATTTTCAGAGGTAAAGCGTATTGACTTAAGAGGTAAAAACAGCTAAAATTAGCAATTGAATATACAAGTTACGAGGTAATTATAAATGCGTGTATGTGCACTCACCGGTAAAGGCAAGCAGTTCGGCAACAATGTCAGCTTCTCTCAGCGCCACACCAAGAAAGTCTGGGAGCCAAATCTTCAAAAGAAGACCCTTATTATTGATGGCAAAAAAGTTAAGGTTCGTATTAGCACTCAAGCTATCCGTACTCTTAAGAAAAAGGGCCTGCTAACCAACAGTTACGCTAGCGCTGCAGCACCTGCCAGCAAATAGCATTATGACTCTTATATAAAATGACCCTCCGGTATACGAGGGTCATTTTATATGTGGCGCATGTACTCGTTATTGAGGTGCCAGGCAGATAATGCCCGGCACCGGCTAAGCAGCCCTAAGATTTTTCCAGGATTGCCAGCTGCATAGTGTCAGCCAGCTCACTAGCCTTAACCTTGAGCTTGGAAACCTTTTCCTTAGGCTCCATGGCCAAGGCTTTTACNGCTTCATCAAGAGGCTGCTGCGGCACAGGATAGGTCAGGCCCTTATCCTCGTAATGTGTTGGTATAACCATTTTTGGCTCTACTTGCTTAACTACCTTCAAAGCACCCACGCCATCGAGTGTATAGCCGTTACCACCTACGGGCACGAGCATAACATCGATCATGCCGATTGCTTCCAGTTGGGCATCGCTCAGCTCGGGATAAATGTGGCCAGTAACCAAAATGCGAAGATCATCTAAAACGATCTTGTACATCGTCGTATTTTTTTTATCGGCTTCGTCCATATGAGCGCGAGCGGGGATACCATATATAGAGACCCCAGACACTTCATACTCTCCAGGCTGATCGATGACAATCTTAGGTTCTTGCGCTGGTAAACCATGTGCGCTGGTAAAAAGGGCTATGTCTCCAGCCTTGGAAATAGACTTGGCGCCCAGGTCTGTCAGGTTATCATCAATGATTACACGGGCATTCTTGGTGGTTAGCAAAATGCAATTAGCGCCATAACTTTGTATATCCATATCTTCTCCTTAACTCCAAGCTTATAACGTGCCGGTAGTATCTACTAAAACTTGCTTCTTGGAGTCTAACACAGTTGTAATAAAACGGTCTTTAATTTGCCGTCGATAGTTAAACTCCGTAGGCGACATAACCGTGTAGCGTATCTCTTTGTTTTCTTGTTTTTCCAGATCAGCTACAAATTTTTGCAGTGCATTTTGGTTAACCTCGCCGACTATCAGCATATCGATACCGCTGGTCTCATCACGCGTAAATTGACCGGTATAGACAACGACCTCCAGGTGGCCCAGAGTCTTAAAGACGTCTTCCTCGGTAGCACTGCCAGTGGATGCAGCCTTCTTGGCTTTGGCCTTACCGCCGGTACCAGCTTCTCCGAAGATAGCCAGCAGCGGGTCGTAATATTCATATTTTTGATTTACTTCGTAGTAAAGGCGATTGTTGGTGTTATCTGAAACAATAATACCGACGCTCAAGAGATTAGCGAGTTCGCGGCGTACAGAATTAATCTGTTCATCTATTTTGCGGGTGATCTCACGGACGTAAAAGGAGCGGTTGGGATTACTGTAAAAAAGCTGCAACAGCTTTACCCTCGTCTTTGATCCAAACAATTGCTCAATCATGAACCCATTGTAACAAACTTTTAAGAGTTACTATAGATCATTTGTTCAAGAATGCTGTTATTAAGTCTACAGCTTCTTCCCTTTTATCCAGCCAATGAATACTTTTATTTCTTTTGAACCAGGTGCGCTGCCGCTTGGCATACTGAATTGTATTCTTTTCAATGCGCACCTGAACTTCAGTCAGAGACATCTCACCACTAAAGTAGGCCTGGAATTCCTGGTATCCGATAGTCTGTAGTACAGCACAATCCCATCCGTACTGGCCGACAAGTGCATGTACCTCTTGCTCCAAACCGGCCGCGAACATAGCCTGTACCCGCTGGTGAATGCGTACTTTTAATTCATCGCTGCTTAGCTGTAGCCCTAAGACAAGCGTATTGGGTCGTAATATTCGTTCGGCAGCCGGCATACCGCCAGTTTCAAGCTGCCTTATCAGATGCCGTGGGTTTTTTACATTTGTCGGCAAAGGTATACCGCGGGCCTCAAGTTCCGCCTGAAGCTCTTCTATGCTTAGTTCCTGGAGANGTTGACGCTCTTTCGCATTAGGCTTATCGGCAAAACTAAAATCATATAGAACGGCATCTATATATAAGCCGCTGCCCCCGACCAAAAAAGCCAGCTTGCCCTGCTTGGCAATAGTCTCAATGGACAGCACAGCCAGGCGCTTGAAGTCTGCCGCGGTAAACACAACGTCGGGACTAATAATGTCCACGAGGTAGTGAGCCACCCGGTCGCGCTCGGCCGGAGAGGGCTTGG
>JGI24740J21852_10001469_pt1 | contig 10819 bp, 9 predicted proteins | sample KBSCornC6_FD_21852 | JGI IMG/M metagenome (IMG submission 21852) | reverse complement strand
GGCCAGAAGGCCGGGTCTTCGATCAGGAAGCGGTAATTGTCGAGGCCAGCCAAGCCGGTCTGATCGGGGTTGAGCAGGTTGTAGCGGCTGACCGAGAAATACAGGGTCATCGCCAGCGGCACGATCATCCACAGCAGCAGCACCAGCACCGATGGCGAGACCAACAGCGTCGGCAGCCAGCGCCGCGTGCGCTGCGTCGGCACCGACACCGGGGACGGCGTGCCACCCACGCCATTCACGTGTGACTCCAATACGTGTTCCATGAAACCTCCGGGCGCAGCCGCCGCTGCATTACTTCAGGTAGCCGCCTTGGCGCATCGCACGCTGGGCCTGCGATTGCGAAACGCGCAGCGCATCGTCCACGGTTGTCTTGCCGGTGAGCGCGCCGGCAATGGCCTGGCCCACCACCGTGCCCAGCGACTGGAACTCCGGAATGGTCACGAACTGCACGCCGGTGTACGGCACCTTCTGCGCGGATGGGTCGTTCGGGTTGGCGGTCTCGATGGCGCGGCGCACGAAGCTCGAGAACGGCGCTGCCTTCTGGTAAGCCGGATCGTCATACGTCGATGCCCGCGTGCCCGGTGGCACCTCGCTCCAGCCCTGGGCCTTGGCAACCGCACGGATGTATTCCTTGGACGTTGCCCACGCGGCAAACGTCTTGGCCGCCTCCGGCGACTTCGACGACTTCGGCACCGCCAGCGCCCAGATCCACAGCCAATGCGAGCCCTTGGGTGTTGCTGCAATTGGCGCGTTGGCAAAGCCCACCTTGTCGGCCACCTTCGAATCCTTTGCGCTGCTGACCATGCCGGCGGCGACGGTGGCGTCGATCCACATGCCGCACTTGCCGCCCGAGAACAGCACGAGGTTCTCGTTGAAGCCATTGCTGCTGGCGCCCGGCGGGCCGTACTTCTTCAGCAGATCAACGTAGGTGTTGACGGCCTGTTTCCACTGCGGCGTATCGATGGTCGGCTGCCATTTTTCGTCGAACCAGCGGCCGCCGAATGTGTTGACCATGGTGGACACCAGCGCGATGTTCTCGCCCCAGCCCGCGCGCCCGCGCAGGCAGATGCCGTAGACGCCTTTGGCCGGGTCGTGCAGCTTGGCCGCGAACTTGGTGATGTCATCGTACGTAGGCTGCTCGGGCATCTTTAGGCCAGCCGCGTCAAACAGGTCACGGCGGTAGTATGTCATCGAGCTTTCTGCATAGAACGGCACGGCGTAGAGCTTGCCGCCTTGCGACAGGCCATCGCGCACGGTGGGCAGCAGGTCGGCCGCGTCGTAGCTGGCGGGCATGTCCAGCGGCACGAGCCAGCCTTTCTTGGCCCACAGCGGCGCTTCGTAGCCGCCAATCGTCATCAGGTCGAACTGGCCGCTGCCGGTGGCGATGTCGGTGGTCACGCGCTGGCGCAACACGCCTTCTTCCAGCGTGACCCAGCGCAGCTTGATGTCGGGGTGCGCTTGCTCGAACTGGCTCGACAGTTTTTGCAGCACGATCATGTCGGGGTTGTTGATCGTGGCGATGGTGAGCGTGGTGGGCGCGGCGTATGCCGTGGCGACGGAGAAAGCGGAAAGGGCGGGGAGGGCCGCGAAAACAGTCAGCTTGAGTAGATGGGATGGGCGGGCCATCCCGCGCAAAAGCGTGCGGAACATGCAGTCGTCTCCTTTTTGGAATGTGACGATGCGGGCGCATCGTCCGGACTTGCTGCGAGGGCGTGAGCAATTGTCCGTGTTGTGAGCAAATAATCGGATGTGGTTTCGTGCTTGTCAAGCAAATGCTCGTTGAGAGGGCAAAAGCACATAAAAACGCGCTAGGATGCGATCTCATATCGCCGAGGTTCTAGAGGAGACGCTGCGTGTCCAAGCAGCAAGAGAAACGAGATCAGGCCGCCCGCGCGGCGTGGCTCTACTACGTGGGCAACCACACGCAACATGACATTGCCGAGCAGTTGGGCGTGTCGCGCCAGATCGCCCAGCGGCTGGTTGCCTATGCGGTGGAGCACGGGTTGGTGAAGGTGCGTGTGACGCACCCAGTGTCAGCGTGTCTGGAGTTGGCGGAAAGCCTGCGCAGCCGCTTCCGGCTGGAGACCTGTCACGTGGTGCCAGCCGCCGCGGACGATGCCGAAACCGCCCAGCGCATGATCGCGGTGGCGGGTGCGGAGACCATGGAGCGCTACCTGCTGGCGGAGGCGCCGCGTGTGGTGAGTGTTGGCTCGGGCCGTACGCTGCGTGCCGCGATTGACCAACTGCCCGATCTGGACCGGCCACAGCATCGCATCGTGTCCATGGTCGGGGCGATTGCGGCGGATGGCTCGTCCAACCGCTATGACGTGGCGCTGGCTGCGGCAGAGAAGACCCGTAGCCGCTATTACCTCTTACCCGCGCCGCTGGTGGCCGACAGCGCGGAAGACACACGTCAGTGGTGCCAGCACCGGCTCTATGGCGTGGTGGCCGATCTGGCCGCGCAGGCGGATGTCACGTTCATCGGCGTTGGCACGATCGCGCCGGGTTGCGCGTTGCAGGTGGATGGCTTCATCAGCGCGCAAGATGTGGAGGAGCTGCTGGCACATGGTGCAGCGGGCGAACTGATTGGCCGCCCGATCGACGCCCACGGCCGCCTGCTGGATTTGCCGCTGCAGACGCGCATCACCAGCCTTCCGCTCAAGCCGATGCCCGCGCGCCCGGTGATCGCCCTGGCCGGTGGCATCGCAAAGGCGGGTGCAATCGCAGCGGCCCTGCGCGGTGGGTGGCTGACCGGTCTGGTGACCGACGAAGCCTGCGCGCAGCAGATCCTGCAAGCAACAGGCTGAGTTAGCGCCCGGATGCCGGCGGCAACACCGGCGTCACCGTAAACCCACGCGCCGCCAGCAGGGCCGGAATGCCCTTGGGCCCGATCATATGCAGCGCGCCCACGGCGCCGAATACGCGCTGCCCACTGTCATGCACGCGCGCAATGTTTTCCGCCATGGCGCGGTTGCGGTTGGTGACCAGACGCTGGAAGGCACGCTTGTCGGATGGCGTTTTCAGGCAATCGCACCATTGCGGATAGTGCTCCAGCGTATCGAGGTCGCTCTCGGCCCAGGCGTTGGCGAGCGTCAAGGTTTCCGTACGCGCTTCGCCCGATTCGATGGCGTCGAGCACCGTGTCGAACTGCTGCGCCATTTCATTTTTCGGCACGATTTCATTCAGCACGCGCATCTGCTCGCTCAGAGTTTCCAGCGGCACGATGGGCACCTTTGCGCCCTTGGCGTAGGTAGTGAGGAACAGGTCGATACCGAAGTCGGGATAAAGCCCATCGGTGCGCACGCCCAGCACGGCCAGTGAGGCGAGTTGCAGGGTCGGCTGGAACTTGCGGATCTGCGTCAGCACCGGTTCGGGCAAGCATGACGTGGCAAGCAGCTTGTTGAAGCGTTGGCCACGGCGACCGGTCAGCAGGCGGCGCTCGTCGTTGGTGGTGCCGGCTTCGAGCGCTTTGCGGCTGTCGCCCTTGTCGAGCAGGTCGAGTTCAAGCGCGATGGCGTCGCTGTGTTTGAGCGCATCGCGCAGGGTGGGGCCAGGCAGCATCCAATCGGCCCGGGCGACGTGGATGGTGCCGTAGAGCCACGAGGTGTGGCCGTCTTTCTCGATGCGCCAGAGCAGGCCGTGGTCGGTCGCACGTTGCGCGGCGGCGGCCCAGCCGTCCTTGGGGACGAAGCTGGTGGCGGGCGGCGGGCAGTTGTCTGGCGTCGATGTGGGTGGCGGTGTGTCTTGCGCCGTGGCGGTGCCGATGCCCACCAGCAGGCCAAGCGCGGCCGCCAGTGCGCGCCACGTGGTGCGATTCCGTGCCATCACGTAACTCCCCGTTTTTTGTGTTTGATGTGCGAAGTGTAGTCGTCGACAACTAGGGCGCAATCGACGGCGCCCCCGGCTATGGGCTCAGACGCGGTGGCACGGCATGCGCGCCCCGTGTTTCGCGGAACCACAACGCCAGGCTTTCGTCTTCCAGCGCATAGGCGCCGCGCGATTCCTTCCAGATCAGGTTCTTGTCGCGCAGCGCGTCGAGTGCGGCCTGCACCGTGGCGGTGGAAAAATCACTGTGGCCCAGACGCGCGGCATACGCCTTCATCGACTCTTCCGAGAACGGCGAGTAGCCGCCCCCGTGTTCACCACGCTCGATCAACACCGCCAGCACGGCGCCCTGGATCTCGGTCAGTGCGCTGTAGTCGCTTTCGATTTCGCCCCAGATGCGGTCGCGGATGCCCTGTGCGCCGCGCTTGAGCAATTCGCCCAGATTGGCTGCCTCGCCCAGCTCCAGCGCGATCTCGCTGACGATGCCCTTGAGCATTTCCGGCCGGTGCCCAACCAGCTGGAAGGCGGCGAACATATCGTCTTCCTTGAACTGGTTGTTGGGCGCCAGGTGTTGATTCACCCACGCCGTGTACGCCGACACATACGGCCGCCCCAGCAGCGGGAAGTTGGTCACGCGCGAGCCGAAGAACGGCTGCGTGCGATTGAGCAGCAGATTGGCGAGCTTGTCGCGGTTCGACCCCGTGAAGACGAGGAACAGCCGCGGCTCTGCCACACCCTGGTTCATCTGATCGCGCGCCGCCTTGAGCGCGAACATGGCGTTGGTGCCGGCTTCGGTCGATAGCGCGTGCTGCGCCTCGTCGATGATCAGTACGACAGGCCGCTGGACTGCCTTGTAGAGCACATCCAGCGCATCGGCCAGCGTGATGCCCTCGGGTAGCCCGATCTTGCCGAGGTTGAAGGTGAAAGTCCGCAGCACGTCCACCTTCTCCATGCCGGCCTGCTTGGCCAGCTTGGCGATCGGCCCGTCGAACTGGGCGAGCTTCGATTTGATGGCATCGGCGATGAGCAGACCAGGGTCGCGGGCGCGGTCGGCCCACAAATCCACGTAGATGGCGATCCACTTGCGGCGCTCGACTTCGGGCACCAGGTCTTCGCGCAGGAACGTACTTTTGCCCGTGCGCCGTGGCGCTGCCAGAAACAGCCCGGAGCGCGCGTCGGCCAGGCCCTTGCCCTCCAGGCTGTCGCATAGCGTGTTGGCGAGGTCCTGGCGGTGGAAGTTGAAGCGGCCGGTATCGGTGTCGGAATCCATGGCAGTCCTGTTTTAGACTCGATTATGGAAGTCGGTATAAATTATAGTCGATTCAATAATTAGGGCTAATTCGACTAAGCTGCTAAGAAATCCTGCATTGCGCGACAGCTTGCCGCAGGCAAAATGTGAACTCTTGTGCAGCGCTATACTCGCGCAACTCTTCCGCCGCCCCATGCTCCATCGCCGCTGGCTCTTCCTCGTCTGGCTTGCGATCGTACTGAACGTACTGTCGCCGGTGCTTGCTTCTGCGCGCGCTGCGCAGGCAGGCACGCTCGACGTTGAGCTTTGCAGCGCAACCGCACCGCATGGCAGCACCGTGCAGATTGCCGTCGACCTGCAGGGCGATGGTGCTGCAGGCGATTCGGCGGCCCACCACGGCGTGGCGCACTGCCTGTATTGCCCGGGGTTTGCGGCCGGGTTTGCGTTGGCCTCGCTGCCGGCGCTGGATGTCCCTTCCGCCCATTTCGTCTATCGCGTGCGACAGCCGGCCAGCCCGGCACCGGTGTATGCGCGCAGTGCACTGCGCGTGGCCGAGAGTCGCGCGCCACCCGCTTCTCCGTTGTTGTCGATCTGACGCGCCTGCGGGGTGAACTCCGTGGCGCCTTTGCGTCTGGCCCCTGTTGTGGCCGGCGCCATCGCACTCCGGAGATCGTTCGAATGTCCTCGCCCAAGCGCGCCGTGGCTGCCATGCCAAGGCGCACGCTGGTGTGCCGTGCCGTGCTCGCGCTGGTTGCAGCGGCACCGCTGTCTGCCTTTGCCGCTGACGATGCGTCCGCCACCCAGGAACTCGCACCCACGGTGGTGCGCGCCAGCGCTACCCCCGCGCCGTTCGCCCGCAACACGCCGGCCGTCGTACAAACCGTAACGGCTGATCAGTTGGCCGACCGCAACGTCGTCACCACCGAAGACGCCGTCAAATACCAGCCCAACGTGATGGTGCGTCGCCGCTTCATTGGCGACCGCAACTCCATCTTCGCCGGCCGCGATTTCAACGAGATCCAGAGCGCGCGCGGCCTGCTGTACGCCGACGGCATCCTGCTCTCGAACCTGCTGGGCTCCAGCTACAGCTACCCGCCGCGCTGGTCGATGGTCGGGCCGGATGACTTGGCGCGCGTGGATATTTTGTACGGGCCGTTTTCGGCGCTGCTGCCGGGCAACTCGATGGGCACGACCATTTCGATGACGTTGCGCAAGCCGGAGAAATTCGAAGCCGCCGCGCAGACGCAGGTGATGAGCCAGCACTACAACGATGCGTACGGCTTCTCGCGCAATGTCACGGGCAACCACGAGAGCGCATCGCTGGGCAACCGCATCGGCAAGTTCTGGTATGCGCTGTCGGTGGATCGGCTGGAGAACGACAGCCAGCCGATGCAGTACGCCACGCCCAATTCGAAGCTCACGGCAGGTGGCACGCTGGTGCCGGTCACGGGTGCGCGGCAGGACCTCGGTCCCAACGGCTTGCCGCGCGTGATCCTCGGGCCGCAGATGCTCGAGCGCACGCAGCAGTTGCAAGAAACGCTGCGATTCGGCTACGTCTTCAGCGACAGCCTAGAAGCCTCGCTCACGCTTGGCCACTGGGAGAACCACTTCAACGATCAGGCGATCAGCTTTTTGCGTGATGCTGCTGGCAACGTGGTCACGGGCGGGAACGTGCTGATCAACGGTACGCCATACACGATCGCCCAGAACACCTTCGCCCCGCAAAACGGCGACCAGGAAAACTGGCTCTACGGCCTGGGCGTGAAAGGCAAGCTCGGCGGCTGGAAGATCGATACCAACGCCTCGGCCTACAACGTCACGCGCGACATCCTGCGTGCGTCCAACACCGCAGCCAACAATGGCCCCGGCACGGTGTTTTATGGCGACGGCACGGGGTGGTCGAACTTCGACATCAAGGCGACGTCGCCCACGGTGGTGGGCCATACCTTCACGACCGGCTATCACTACGACCAGTACCACCTGCGCAACCAGACGTTCAACGCGACCAACTGGTCGACGGAAACGCTGTCCACGCTGAAATCCAGCTACCAGGGCGATACGCAGACGCAGGCCGTCTTCCTGCAAGACGCCTGGGCCTTTGCGCCGCGCTGGCTGGCGACGCTGGGCCTGCGCTATGAGAACTGGCGCGCCTATAACGGCCAGCTCGGCAACGACAGTAGCACGTTTGGTTACGCCAGCCGTGCCGAAGACGCGTTCTCGCCCAAGGCGGCCATCCAATGGCAGGCCACGCAAGACACGCTGCTGCGTCTGTCGTACGGCCGTGCGGTGCGCTTCCCGACGGTGGCGGAGCTGTTTCAGGGCACGATCAGCGGCAACACTATCGTCAACAACGACCCCAACCTCAAGCCCGAGCGCGCCAATGACTTCGACTTCACCGTCGAACAGGCCGTGCCGTACGGCGTGCTGCGTACCAGCCTGTTTCAGAGCGACGTGCGCGACAGCATCTACACGCAGACCAACATCCTCGTGACGCCCAACGTGACGAACGTGCAGAACGTCGACCGCGTACGCACGCGCGGCATCGAACTGGCGTATTCGGGGCAAGACGTATTGCAAGGCGCGGGCGTGCGCGGCGTGGATGTCGAAGCCAATGTTGCCTTCACGCAATCGAAAACGCTGGCTGACGCGGCCAACCCCACCTACGTCGACAAGACCTGGCCGCGCATGCCGCGCGTGCGCGCCAACCTGTTTGCCAGCTGGCACGCCACGCCGGACTGGACGGTGGGCGCAGGGGTGCGCTATTCCGGCCGGCAATACGGCACGCTCGACAACACCGACGTGCTGCCCAACGTCTACGGTGGTACCAGCAGCTTCTTCACCGTGGATCTCAAAGCCAGCTACCGCGTCGACAAGCATTTCACGCTGGCGCTGGGCATCGACAACCTGACGGACCGCCGGTATTTCGTGTACCACCCGTACCCGTCGCGCACCTTCTATGGACAACTGAAATGGCGTCTGTAATGCACCCGATTTCTCGATTCGTTGTGGGTGCGTTGCTGGCCCTGGCGGTAACGGCTGGGCTCGCACACGAAGGTCATGACCACGGCGCGATGGCAGGCAAGACCGCAGCAGCCAAACCGCAACTCGCTACGACAGCCGCGTTCGACAAGGCGGGCCGCCTGTGGGTGACGTGGGCAGAAGGGCAGCACGTGGTGGTCGCTTCGTCTGATGACCTCGGCAAGACGCTCTCCAAACCGCAGCGCGTGAACCCGCAACCCGAGCCGATCTATACCGACGGCGAGAACCGCCCGAAAGTCATCGTCAGCCCCGACGGCGCGCTGTACATCAGTTGGTCCCGCCCGCTCGATGCGCCATACACGGGGTTCGTGCGCTTCTCGCGCTCACTCGACGGCGGCAAGACATGGAGCGCGCCGGTGACGGTCCACCACGACCGGCAGCCGATCACGCACCGCTTCGATTCGATTGCGGTCGACAGCGCCGGCCGCATCTTCGTCACGTGGATCGACAAGCGCGACCTGCTGCGCGCGCAGGCCGCCAAGCAGCCGTATGACGGCGCGGCGGTGTACTACACCGTGTCGACCGACCGTGGCGCCACCTTTGCACCCGAGCGCAAGGTCATCGACCAGACCTGCGAGTGTTGCCGCATTGCGCTGGCGCCTGACGCCGACGGCCACATGCTCGTACTGTGGCGCAACGTGTTTGCAGGGCAGATTCGCGATCACGCCTTGGCGACATTGCCGGTTGATAGCCAGCAAGTTGCCGTTACGCGGGCGACGTTCTCGGAATGGCGCGTTGATGCGTGTCCGCACCACGGGCCGGCGCTGGCCGTTACGGCCGATGGGGTGCGGCACATGGCGTGGTTCTCGGTCATGCACGACAAGCCCGGCTTGTTCTATAGCCGGCTCTCGGCCGACGGAAAGCCGATCGGCGGTGCTTGGGCTTTTGCAGGTTCCGCGCAGGCGGGAGCACAGGCCTCGCATCCCGCATTGCTGGCGGCCGATGGCGCGCTGTGGCTCGCGTGGAAGCAATTTGCCGATGACCGCATGCAGATCCTGCTGCGCAAGTCGACCGACGGCGGCGCGCACTGGACGGTGCCTGCGAGCGTGGCGAGTACCGATGGCGGTAACGATCATCCGCAACTGCTTGTGCGTGATGGCCACGTCTATCTGTCATGGCGTACGCAGGCGGAGGGCTATCGCTTGATTGACGTGACCGACGCCGTTCCGGCCAACGCAACCCTGGAGGCATCGCGATGAACCGTCGATGGAAATCGCTGGCGATGGGCGTGGCGTTGTCCGCCGCCGCCCTTGCTGTGCAGGCCGCTGGGGCGCTGCAATTCCAGCCGCTGCGCGCACGCGATGTGCCGGCGCTGCTGCAGACGCCGCAGGCGCGTCCGCTCATCGTTGAGGTCTGGTCGCTCGATTGCAGCTACTGCCGCGAGAACATCGCGCGCATTGCGCAATGGCGGCGCTCTGCCAAACAGAACGTGGATGTGGTGATGGTGTCGATGGACAGCCCGGACCAGGCGGACATGCTGAACCGCGCGCTGGCGCCGTTGGCCCGCGACAGCAAGATCGGCCTCGCACGCGTGCCGCAATACGCCAACGCCGAAGACATGCCGGAGCGCCTGCGCGCCGCGCTTGACCCCGGCTGGCAGGGCGAAATGCCGCGCACGATCATCCTGCGCCCGGATGGTAAGCGGCATGCGTCGAGCGGTCTGCTAACGCCGCAGGCCCTGGATGCCGCGCTCGCATACTAAGTTCTCTTAACCTAGCCGCACGAGGACTCTGGAATAATCGCCGCCCCAAATCTAACAACAGGGGAAGTGAAATGAGCGTTCTCAATAAGGTCGAAGGCGGCTATCTGCAATTGATGCGGATTTTGGTGCTGGCGTTGGCAACCGTGGTTCTGGTGGGTGTGGTGTTGCTGGTGGTGAGCGCCGTGAGCGATTACAACGCCAAGCCCAAGGCGGTGTCCGAGGCCATCAACATCAAGGCTTCCGCTTTCAAGCTGGATGACGAGAAGTCGAGCGCGGGCGATGAAGCCGCCAAGCCGTCCGCCGGCGCGGACAAGCATGAAGCCGCACTCGCTGCGGTCATCAGCAAGCATGGTAAGGCGCTGCTGGGTGCGTCGTTCCAGTTCGATCGGGCGGAAGTGCGTGAACTCGTGACCAACGCGTTGGACAACCCCGAGCAGGGCGATGCGTTCCTGAACGCGCAAACGGCGTATCTGGACCAGGTGCTCAGCCGCGCTGACGTGGCCAAGCAAGCCGGCACGGTCGAATCGTTCTACACGGTGGTCAACAAGGTGTTCTCGGATTACCAACTGGCGTATGCGGAAGAGCAGGCGCGCATTTCCAGCGAAAAGGACGCCGCCAAGATGGACGCCGACGGCAAGCGTTCGGGCGTCTATATCTCGCTGTACATGATTGCCGCGCTGTTCTCGGCCTTCATCATGCTGGTGATGCTGATCGTGCAGATCCGTATCGAGCGCAGCATCCGCGTGATGTCCGAAGCCAACGCTCGCGCGTAAGCCGCGTTAAGCGTGTTTCAGCCTGGATTTTTGCGAAATGGAAATGTGGGGTGTGTGTGCACCCCCCATCGTTGGGGTATGGCGGGGGGCAGGCCCTTTTTATAATGGCTTCGCTTTGTGAGTTCCGGCGCATTGCTCATTCACAAAGCACACCCGACCATCTTTCGTCGTCAAAGGCTGAAGATGTTAAGCCCGCCCGCCCCCCGGCCCGCGGGCTTTTTCTTTGCCCGG
>JGI24740J21852_10001468_pt1 | contig 10821 bp, 10 predicted proteins | sample KBSCornC6_FD_21852 | JGI IMG/M metagenome (IMG submission 21852) | reverse complement strand
GACGGACGCATGCCGGACGACGGCCCACCCACCGTCCTGCGCGTCCTCGCCGCCAGCAATGCCAACGCGCGCGACAAGCACATCGACCTCTCGCGCACCTATACCAACGAGTTTGTCGATCAGGCGCGCGAGCAACGCTAGCTTAGAAACGCGTGCGCATGCCGAGGCCGAACTCCGTCTGGCTGTTGTGGCCGTTGGTGCTGCCCACGATGTACTGATCCTTCAGCTTCATGTAGTCGGCGGCCACGTAAAACTCGGTGCGCTTGGACACGTGGTAGAACACCGAGCCGTACAGCGTGTTCTTGCGGCCGCTGCCGGATGCCGTGGCGTTCGCCACGTTGGAGTAGGCGTTGAGCGTGCTGCCGTCGGCACCAAAGGCTGCGTTGCCGGCCTTCATGATCTGGTAGCCGATTTCGTAGTCGAAGGCGCCTTGCGGAGCGATCTTCAGCGACACGGTGTAGGCATCGTCCTTGCGGTTGCCCAGCGCGGCCGGTTGTTCGCCGGTGTAGTGGAAGTAGCCAGCATTCACGCGGAACATGCCGAAGATCACGTTGCCGCCCACCGAGTACGAGCGGTCCATGAAGCCGTTGACCTTGGCTTGTTGCGCGAAGCCTGCCAGGTGGAAGTTGTCGCCGTTGTAGCCCAGCGCGAGCGACTCGGTGGTGCCTTGCGTGAACTGGCCCGGCACTTCGCCAAACTGATAGGCCAGGCCGGTGAAGAAGCGGCCATCCCACAGCTTCTTCCACACCACGCCGTTGTTCAGGCGCGTGCCCGTGGCGCTGCCTGCGTAGAAAATCAGTTGCTTGAAGTTGTTGACGTTGGTGTAGCCGCCTTCGTCCAGCGTCACCTTCTCGCTGGTGTACGGGTCGCCGTAGATGCCCGACACATCGCGCGCAATCGCGTTCTGGCGGCCGAAGGTCAGCTTACCGAGCGATTCGCTCGACAGACCCACCCACGCATCGCGGTTGAACAACACCCCCGGGGTGTCCATGTTGCCGGTGGGCGTCTCAAATTCCGATTCCAGCTTGAAGATGGCCGACGTGCCGCCGCCCAGGTCTTCCTTGCCGGTCAGGCCCCAGCGGCTGCCCGAGAACCAGGGCACCTGGAAGCCGGTCAGGCGCGAGCCCGCAGCATTGGCGTTGCTGACGGTGCTGATGGTGGTGTCGATCAGGCCGTAGAGCGTCACGTTCGACGACTGGGCGTGGGCGCCGGTGGCCAGGGTGGCCGCGGCAGCTGCAGTTGCCGCGAGGGCAAACTTGATGCGGGACATTGAAGTCTCCTTCCTTGTGGGTAATGGTGTCCGGTCGTGATGCCGGCTTGGGTAACGCGCCAGAGCGGTGGGTCAGACCGCTCGATGCAATCGCTGGGCGAGCGTAGAAGGGGGCACCTTTCTGGAGCCTTTCGCGTCGGCGTACGCGCAACGAGGGTTGACCCGCATTGGCGGCGCTATTGGGGGCGTTATTGAGGGGCGTTATTGCGCGGCCCGTTGCAACGCATTGCAGTCGCAGAAACCCGGCGCGCGGTAGAGTGTCGCGTCGTCCAACCCCACACCATCCGCCCCACCATGCACCCATCCCAAATGACCGGTCTGCAATTGCTGCAGGCCATGTCGCGCGGTGAGCTGCCACGCGCGTCCATCAGCGAAACCATCCCGATGACGATGGAAGCCATCGACACGGGCGCTGTGCGCTTTATCGCCACGGCAGACAAGCGCCACCTCAATCCGCTGGGCGGCGTGCACGGCGGCTTTGCGGCCACCGTGCTCGATTCCGTCACGGGCTGCGCGGTGCATTCCACGCTCGAAGCGGGCGCGGGCTATGGCACGGTCGACCTGAACGTGAAGATGGTGAAACCGGTGCCAGTGGATATACCGCTGGTGGCCGAAGGCCGCGTGCTGCACGTCTCGCGCACGATCGGCGTGTCGGAGGGGACGCTCAAAACGCAGGACGGCACCTTGCTGGCCCATGCCACGGCAACGTGTGTCATCCGTCGTCCGTAAGCTCGTCGCGTTTATAGGAGTCTTTGATGTCTGAACCGCTGCAAACCCTGTCCGCCAAAACCACTGCCTTGGTACTGATTGACCTGCAACGCGGCATCCTGCCGTTTGCGCAGGGGCCGTATTCGGCGGAGCAGGTCTTGGGCACATCGGCCAAGCTGGCGAAACGTTTTCGTGCATTGGGCGCACCCGTGGTGCTGGTGCGCGTGGGCTGGGCACAGGACTACGCCGACGCACCGCGCCAGCCGGTCGATCGTCCCGCACCGATGCCGGCCGGCGGCCTGCCGCCGCAATGGTGGGAGCAGCCCGCCGAGCTGGAAGTCGCACCCGCCGACATCCAGATCACCAAGCGCCAATGGGGCGCGTTCTACGGCACGGAACTGGACTTGCAATTGCGCCGACGCGGCATCACCACCATCGTGCTGGGCGGTATCTCGACGCACGTGGGTGTGGAATCCACCGCGCGCGCCGCATGGGAACACGGCTACGCGCTGGTGCTGGCCGAGGATGCGATGAGCTCGAACGATGCAGCGCTGCACCGCTCATCGGTCGAGAACGTCTTCCCGCGCCTGGGCCGCGTGCGCGACACGGAGACGATCCTCGCCGCGCTGACGGCCTAAGCCCTGACCACTTACGTGCCGTCCATCGGCACGTACATCACCAAGCGCAGCCGCGGGTCTTCCATCACCGGCAGACCGATGTAGTCGTAGCGGACGATCTTGCCGCCGGGCGTGCGGATCAGCTTGTGCTCGGCGCGCGCGGCGCGCACCTCGTGTTGGCGCCACCAGGTGTCGAACTCGCGGCTCTCGGTGCGCAGCCGGTCGACCAGCGCGACGAGGACGCGGTCGTCCGCATGGGGGTCGTACACCGCGCGAAACTTCGCCAGCATGCGGCGCGCCTCGCTCTCCCACTCGACAAAGCGCTCGCGCGCGTTGGCATACAGGAACATGTAGACCAGCGCGTTGCGGTCTTCCGGCGGCATCGTGCCGAAATCCATGAAGAGCTGCGAAGCGGCATCGTTCCAGCACAGCAGGTCGGTGCGGTAGCTGCGCACGTGCGCAGGCAGGGCCATGCCGGCGACGGCGCGGCGCAACACGTCGGGCACCGCGTCAGCGGCGGACTGCCCCGGCACCGCCGGGAAAACCGCTTCTGCACGCGCCAGACCCCGCATATGGGCACGCTCATCCGATGACAGCTTCAACGCCCGGCCGATCGCCTCGATGGTCGCCACCGAAGGCCGCACGTCGCGCCCCTGCTCGATGCGCACATACCAGTCGATGCTGATGTTGGCGAGCTGCGCGACTTCCTCCCGGCGCAGGCCGGCCGTGCGGCGGCGCCCGCTGCCCTCGGGCAGGCCGACATCCTGCGGGCGCAACTGGCCGCGGCGGCTGCGCAGGAATTCGCCCAGCTCGTTACGGGGCGCGGCGGGGAGGGGGGCCAGGTCTGCAGTGAAATCGTCCATGGGTGCATTACACACAACGGCGCGCAAGGGTGGGAGGGACAACTCAATCCTAGGTTAATCCTAGCTCTGCATCGAATCGGCTCGGGTACCTACGCTGCGTTCACCTCTCTCTTCCGGAGCCGATCGTGACCCACGTTTCCTCGACCTCAACCCCATCTGAACCGCGCCGCTGGCTCGCCTTTGGTGTGATGGTGACGGCGCAATTCATGTTCATCGTGGATGCGTTCATCGCCAATGTGGCGATCCCGAGCATCCGCGCGACTCTGCACGCAACGCCCGCGCAACTAGAGGCCGTGCTGGCGGTGTACCAGCTCGGCTATGCCATTTTGCTGATCACCGGTGGCCGCCTGGGCGATCTGTTCGGGCGGCGGCGCGTGTTCCTGCTCGGGCTGGTGGCCTTTACCGCCACATCGGCCGGCTGCGGGCTGGCGGGCAGTGCGGCGGCGCTCATCGCCTGGCGATTTGCGCAAGGGCTGTCCGCCGCGATGCTGGTGCCGCAGGTGCTGGCGAGCGTGCAGGCGCTCTTCGCCGGCACCGAGCGCGACCGCGCGCTGTCAATCTTCGGGCTAGTAATGGGCACCGGCGGCGCGGCCGGGCTGCTGGTGGGCGGCGCACTCACCAGCGCAGACATTGCCGGGCTGGGCTGGCGCTCGGCCTTCCTGATCAACGTGCCGGTGGGGCTAACGGCAGCGCTGCTCGGCTGGCGCTGGATTCCACGCCCGACGCCCAACGCTGCGAAAGTCCACCTCGACACGGTCGGCGTGACCTGGATGGCCATCAGCGTGGCGGCCGTGCTCGTGCCGTTGCTGTTCGGTCGAGAGCTGCATTGGCCGGTGTGGAGTCTCGCGCTGCTGACCGTGGGCCTGCTCGGCATGGCGACGTTCCAGCAGCTTGAAGCGCGCGTTGACCGCGCAGGCGGTACGCCATTGCTGCCGCCCGCCTTGCTGCAGCATCGTGCCTTCATGACGGGCCTGACCGCGTCGGCGCTGCATTACATCGGGATGATGGCGTTCTTCCTGGTACTGACGCTGTATCTGCAGAACGGACGGCATCTCTCGGCGCTGCACATGGGGGTAGTGATCCTGCCGCTGGCGGTTGCGTTCCTTGTCACCTCGCGCCTCGCCAATGCGCTGGTGCGGCGGTTTGGCGTACGTGCGCTGCTGGGCGGTCTTGGGCTGATGGCGCTCGGGCTGATGGCGCTGCTGTCGGGCTTCGGCGCACCTTTCGGCACAAGCTGGGTGCACCCCGCCACCCCCGACATGACGCGCATCGGCATTGCCGTCACGCTGTACGGCGCGGGGCAGGGGCTGGTCGTCGTTCCGTTGATTGGCCTGGTGCTGACCGGCGTGGCGCGCACGCAGGCTGGAGCCGCTGCGGGGCTGCTGATCACGGCGCAGCAATTGGCGGGCGCGCTGGGCGTGGCATGCATCGGCGGGCTGTATTTCATGTTCGCCGGGGACGGCAGCGCCGCTGGCATGGCGCACGGCACGATGGCCGGGTGCCTGGCCATGCTGGCCGCGCTGGGTGCCGCAGCTGTGGGATTTGCGCGGCTGGGCGCGCAGCAGCGGCACATGGTGGCAACCGGCGCCGTGAGTGCCGCCTGAACGCCGGGCCCGTCATTCCATACCGCGGCGCTCGACACAAGCGCGCCGCAGTGCATTGATCGGCCAGCACAGAGATTCCACACTCGCCCGCGTGATGCGCTTGGCATCGATCTCTGTCTGCTGTCTGCTCTCTGCTTGCGCATGGCCCCTGTCTCCCCGCTTCGCCCCTCAACGTCACTAGCCGCCGATGCACCGTCCACCGTCCCGCTTGCACGCCGCCTCGTCGCGGAAGGGCTGGGGACAGCATTGCTGATTGCGGTGGTGATCGGCACCGGTGTCCACGCCAGCCGTCTCTCCGGCAGCGATGCCACGTGGACACTGCTGGCGCAATCGCTCGCGGGCAGCGCGGGGTTGTTTGCGCTACTGACGATGTTCGGCCCGGTGTCCGGCGCGCATCTGAACCCGGCGGTCACGCTGTCGGCGGTACTGCGAGGCAGCCTGTGCGGGCGCGAAGCGTTGGCCTATCTGATGGCACAAGCCGTGGGGGCCGCGCTCGGTGTGGCTGCTGCCCATGCCATGTACGGCATGCCGGTGTGGGCGGCAGGTACGCATGCCGCCACGGGGTCCGCGCTATGGTGGAGCGAAGCGCTGGCCACGTTCGGGCTGATCGGTGTGGGGATGGCGTGCGGGCGGCATGCACCCAAGCAACTGCCGCTGGCCGTGGCCGCCTACATCGCGGCGGGGTATTGGTTCACCGCTTCGTCGTCGGTGGCCAATCCGGCGTTGGCCCTGGCCTGTGCATTGACCGATGGCCCCTCGGGCATTCACCCGGCGGATGTGCCGGGCTATGTGCTCGCGCAATTGGCGGGCACCTTGCTGGCAACGCCGCTGTTTCATTGGCTGATAGGCACGGAGGCGTCGCAACCGTCGAACACCTCGCATGCCGCCTCGACCGGACCCACATTGCGCATGCCCATTAGCCGCCGCGCCGGCTAAGGCAAATGCCCGATCAGCGGAGAAAGGTCAGCCCGCTGGTACGCGCGTAGTGGAACAGCTCTGTCTCGCGGACGAGACCGAGCTTGCGCAGCGCCGTCGTCTTCTGCGTGCTGACGGTCTTGATGCTGGAGCCGAGCTGCTGCGCGATGTCCGACACCGCCATGCCGCTCGCGTAGAGGCGCACCACCTCACGCTCGCGCGCGCTCAGGGCCTGGATAGCCTCACGCTCGTTGATATGAAAGCCAGCCTCTTCAAGAATGCGCGGGCTGAAGTACTGCACCCCGCGCGAGGCCGCTGAGATGGCGTGGCCAACATGGGCCAGGTCATCGCCCTTGCTCACGATGCCCAGCACGCCGATCTGCCGCATGGTGCGCAGCAGCGCCGGATTGTTGACCATGGTGCAGACCACGATCGGGCGTTTCGGATACCGCTTACGCAAGCGCACCAGCAATTGCATGCTGTCGTAGGCAGGCTCGCCGTTCAGGTTGTAGTCGGTGACGATGACATCGCAGTCGACATGCTTGAGCACCTGCATCAATTCGCGGCCATCCTGCGCCTGCGCGACGATGCGCTGCTGCGGAAACTGCGCAATGGCGGACGTCAATCCCATCAGGATCACCGGATGGTCGTCAGCCACCACGATCGACAAGACAGCTGGCATGCCGCGCGCCCTCACGTGAGCGCAGCCTGTGGGTGGCCTTGTGCAAGGCGCCGCCCGTCGTTGACGCGTGCGCGACGCTCGTTCGGGGAGGCGAAGACGAAATGATCGATCTGCGAAAGCAACGTCGCCTGGGACGCCGCATCCAGCTTGGCGAGCATCAACAGAATGGGATAGATCGGGGCCGACATGGGAGGGGGAAGGACCAACAGAAAGTTGGCCCGTACCATACGCACCCAACGTCACCTCGGGCATCAGACGTTTCTTAGTTTCGACGTCTCGTAACCTTTCGGGGCAGAAGCTATTTCAATCAGTGCTGCGGGAAACTAAACGGGTCCGCAGCATTGCTTGCTAGGCGGCGGCCTGCACGTGCGCCAAGAACGCCGTTGTGGACAGCGGCGCCGCCCACAGGTAGCCCTGTCCCGTCGCACAGCCGAGTGTGCGCAGGGTCTGGCGCTGCGCGTCGGTCTCCACGCCTTCGGCAATGCACTCGAGATGCAGCGTGCGCGCCAGTTCGATCATGGTGCGGCAGATCACGCCGCGCTGGCTGGTCTGATCTACCGCCGCCGTAAACGAGCGGTCGATCTTGAGGATGTTGAAGGGCAGGTCCGCCAGCAGCTTGAGCGTGGCGATGCCCACGCCGAAGTCGTCGATGGCCAGCGGATGGCCCAGCAGACGCAGGCGGTTGAGCACGATGGCGAGCTGCGTGGCATCGGGCACCGGTGAATCTTCCGTCAGCTCGATGGCGATGGCGGTGGGCGAGATGCGCGCCTCGCGCACGGTGGCTTCGATGCGCTCAATGGTGCCGGCCCGGCTGAGCGTCGCGGCCGAAGCATTCACGCCAATCGCCACCGGATGCGCATGCGCAGCCAAGGCATGCTGCACGCGCACGCAATGTTCCAGCACATGGAAGAACAGACCATCGGCCAGCCCCAGGGCCTCGAGGCGCGGCACGAACGCCCCCGGCGATACGCGCCCGTGCACCGGATGCATCCACCGGCACAGCGCCTCGGCGCCAACGATCTGGTTGCTGGCGAGATCATGCTGCGGCTGCAAGACGACCTCGATCTGCTCCGGCGTATCGCGGATCAACGCAGCGAGTTCGTCATCGGAAAAATGCGGCAGGCTGGCTTGGCCGGCGGGCACCGATTCGCGCGCATGCGCGGCGGCTTCCTCCAGCAGCGGCAGCACGTGCGCGGGGCGCAGCGGCTTGTGAATGCCATGGACGCGCGCCAGGCCGATCGCGTCAGCCAGGCTCACGTGCGATTCGACAATCGGCGCATCCATCGCGCTGACCCACGCCCACACGGGTGCCTGTCTCGGAAAGACCTGGCCAGCGCGCAGCCGCATCTGCTCCATCAGTTCGGGGCCGTTCATGCCGGGCATGTCGATGTCGCACAGCACGAGGTCGACATGGCAGAGCTGGAGCAGGTAGAGCGCCTCGCGGCCATCGCAGGCGGTCAGGATCTGCTGGACACCCAGCGTGTGGAGCAGTTGCCGGGCAGCGGCCCGTTGCACGGGGTGGTCGTCCACCACCAGCACGGCGAGTTGCGCGAAGCCTTCCATCGGCCAGTCCTTATTCTTGTTGGTATGGGGCGGAGCGCATCCCGTTTGCGTTTCGTGACATCCGCCATGAGCCGACATTGAAACACCGTGCGCGGGCGTTGTCAGGGTGTCTGGCAGCGCGCCGAACGCAACGCCAGAAAAAACAAAGCCCGCGCAGCTTTTCAACTGCGCGGGCCTTGAGATTTCCCCCAACCTTTTGAGCTTTCCGGCGCCGGTGTCGACGGCGTCGGGATGTCAGAAATCGTGCCCGAAAAAAATGAAGCCCGCAACAGGGGCGGGCTCAAAAGGGGGGGAGTGCTCTCTAAAGAGAGAGCAAGGTGAAGTTTAGTGAAGGTTCGTTTGTCGGACTGTCCGGGCTTCGCCGAATCGCTTGTAGGACAAAGGCTGACGCAGATCCGCGATGTTAGCGGCATAAAGCATGGGGTTGCGCACACATCCGCCACCTAGGCGTGATCCAAACGACGCTTTGAATGTTGTCCATCACCCAGCGCGGGTGTGATGGAAAAACCACCCTAAACGCATGCTTGAAAAAAATGCACGTTGCGATCCGGCAACGTGGCGATCTGTCAGAGCAGAGGAAATCAGCGTAGCCGGAATCGGCTAGAAGGCAAGGCTGCGCAATCGAGATGCAATCGGGCGCGCCAAAGAAAAAAGCCCGAGCACCAGGTGCTCGGGCCACAATCCACCAAGGAGGGTGGAGGAGACAGTTCCCACTATAGCGAATCGTTTGCTGCGATGCAATAAGGTAGAACTACTTAATGTAACGAGAGGCTACAAGCGTTGCCAGGGCGCCACGCTCGCGAAAACGATTGCAAGGGCAACGGGATGACGCAACGCAACAAAACAACGCGGCGCGCCCGGAAGCTCATCACTCCCTTGGCGCGCCGCGCGCAGTTTCCGAAGATCTGACGAAAGTATCCGCTTACTTTTTAGGCAGCATTAAAACGCCGGCAGGATCGCGCCCTTGAACTGCGTGTCGATGAACTTGCGCACCTCTTCCGACTGGTAGGCGTGCACCAGCGTCTTCACCCACGGCTGGTTCTTGTCTTTCTCGCGGACGGCAATCAGGTTCGCGTACGGGCCCTGGCGGTCTTCCAGCGCAATCGCGTCCTTGGTGGGCGACAGGTTGTTCTTGACCGCGTAGTCCGTATTGATGGAAGCGGCGTCCAGATCATCCAGCGAGCGCGGCAACTGGGCCGAATCCAGCTCGATCAGCTTGATCTTCTTGGGGTTCTCGACCACGTCGCGCGGGGTGGCGTTGTTGCCGTTGGTGCCGGCGCCCGCCTTGAGCTTGATCACGCCGGCCTTCTGCAACAGGAGCAGCGCGCGGTTGCCGTTGGACGGGTCATTCTGGATGCCGACCTTGGCGCCTTCCTTGAGCTGCGCCAGCGACTTGATCTTCTTCGAGTAGAAGCCCATCGGCGCCACGTAGGTCAGGCCCACATTGACGATCTTGTAGTGGCGTGCCTGGATCTGGCTGTCGAGGAAGGGCTGGTGCTGGAAGCCGTTGGCGTCCAGATCACCCGAATCGAGCGCGGGGTTGGGCTGGGCGTAGTCGTTGAACTCGATGACCTCGAGGTCCAGGCCGTCCTTCTTGGCGACCTTCTGCACGACTTCCCAGATTTGCGCGTCGGGGCCGCTCATGGTGCCGAGCTTGATCTGTTTGGTGTCGGCGTTGGCTGCGGTCGCAACGGCAAGGGCGATGGCCGGTACGGCAAGGCGGGCCAGGCGGGAGAACAAAGACATGGAGAAACCTCGTGGATTTGTCGTGGATGCGTGAACGAATTCCGCCCGCGGGTAGCGGGCGGTGTGACGCAATCCTGTCATACGAGGTACTCGTAACAGAACGACTTTTTCGGCATGTCCATATGCCCCGCAACGGTGCGGGGGTTAAGCCGCGAGCGCGCCATCTTCCACACGCGGCGGCTCTGCGGCGGGCAGGGCGACGACGAAGCACGCCCCACCATCAATGGGCGCCTCCACCCAAATGCGGCCCCGATGCGCGTCGACGATGGCCTCGCACACGGCCAGGCCCAGGCCGACGCCTGTGGTCGCCGATTCCTGCTCGCCCCGCGTGAACTTCTCGAAGATCGTCCGCACCGCGCCGGGCGGCACGCCGGGGCCATGGTCGCGGACCCGTAGGTGCAGTTCGTTGCCTCCAGTTTCATCCGGGACGATCTCGCCGGAGATGCGGACCTCGGTGCCAGCCGGCGCGAACTTGCCGGCGTTCTCCAGCAGGTTCGACAGCACACGCTCCATGAGTGGCCCATCGCAGCGGATGAGCGGCAGGGCGGCGAGATCATCCACCACCACGCGGTGCTCAGGCAGCGGAATGGCCTGCAGCGCCGCGCCGACGAGTTCCTCCATCGACTGCCACTCCAGCCGAAGTTTGACGTCCTGGTTCTGCAGGCGCGCCATGTCGAGCAGGTTGGTGACCATCGTGCGCATGCGCTGCGCCTGCTGGCCGATGGCAGCGGCGGCTTCGGCTTGCAGCGCGGGCAATGGCGGTTGCGTGCGCAGCAGCGTCTCGGCCATCCCCACGAGCCCGGTGAGCGGCGTGCGCAAATCGTGCGACACGGCGGCCAGCAACGAATTGCGC
>JGI24740J21852_10001452_pt1 | contig 10862 bp, 10 predicted proteins | sample KBSCornC6_FD_21852 | JGI IMG/M metagenome (IMG submission 21852) | reverse complement strand
CGCTACCCGGCGACTGCGGGAGGCCGAGCGCATGCGTTTTCTGGAAACCGTCTGGCCGCCCGTGGCGGAGCAAATCAGGCGACTGGGGATCAGCGCGGCCGATCTGGGGGTCGAGCGGGTCTAGGGATCGGCATTCTGTGCCGGGGGGCAGAAGGCCTAGCCGGATGGATGAATTCGGGATGTCGGCAAACGACCAGTTTTCGACGCTCTAGCGCCGGAGGCGAAGTCTCAAATTCAGAAGCGAACGCATCACAACATAACCAGCGAAAAGAATAACCGTGACCTCAAGTAGAGAGAGTGCGGCCATCAAAGTCCAATAGTTATGACGGTCCTGATAAAGAAAAACTTCGAAATATGATGATCTATACCCAAATAATTTTAACAATATGAACTGATTAATATCGGAAAACATGAATTTTGCGCTCGCCAATATAGGCGTTCCATAGAAAGATGTGGAATGAGCAGACTGCCATAATCCACATGCGAGAATCGCTATGTAAAGGACCAGCAGACCAAGCAAGATTTTCTTCATCTTTCACCTGAGCAAGGTTGCTGGCTTTAATGATGATGGCGGATTTGCGAGTTTGCAAATAAAAAGCCTGACAGGCCCCTAACCACCCAGATCAGTCAGTCCGCAAAGCGGGGAACGTCCTCAATTCTGCATCTGATATTGCTTCAGCAGGTCGTAGAGCGTCGGCCGGCTGATACCCAGCATCTTTGCCGCGCCTGATATGTTGCCGTCCGTCCGGGCGATGGCGCGGCGGATCGCTCGGCGGTCCGCCATTTCGCGTGCCGCCTTCAGGTTCACCGCATCGCCGCCTTCGGCGCGATCTCCGTCGAGGTCGAGATCCGCGGCGGTGACGTGCTTGCCGTCCGCCATGATGACCGCGCGCTTCATGCGGTTTTCCAGCTCTCGCACATTGCCGGGCCAACCCCATGCGTCAAGCGCCGCCAGTGCATCCGGCGCAAGGCCCTTGACCTGCGGATTCATGTCCTTGGCGAAGCGGCGCAGGAAGTGTCGCGCCAGCAGCGCGGGGTCGCCCGGCCGCTCCCTGAGCGCGGGAATGCGCACAACGATCTCCGCCAGGCGGTAATAGAGATCCTCGCGGAAGGTGCCCGCGACGATCATGGCGTCGACATCCTGATGCGTGGCGCAGACGATCCGCGTGTCGACCGCAATGGGCTGGCGTCCGCCGATCCGCTCGATCGCCCGCTCCTGCAGGAAGCGCAGCAANTTGACCTGCAAGGCGAGCGGTATGTCGCCCACTTCGTCCAGGAAGAGGGTGCCCCCCTGCGCCTGCTCGATCTTCCCCGGCACGGTCTTGATCGCGCCGGTGAAGGCGCCCTTCTCATGGCCGAACAGCTCTGCCTCCAGCAAGGTTTCGGGGATCGCCGCGCAGTTGATCGCGACAAAGGCCCCTTCCCGGCGCGGACTGGCATCATGCAGGCCCTGAGCCAGCAATTCCTTTCCGGTTCCGCTCGCCCCCAGCAGCAGGACGGAGACGTCCGCGGCCGCCACCCGCTCTATGGTGCGCGCGACCTTCATCATTTCCGGCGCGGCGGTGATCAGCCGGCCCAGCACGCGCCCGCTTTCCGGCGCGGTTTCGGCCATCCGGGCATTTTCCCGCTCCAGCGCATGGACGTGGAAGGCACGGCGGACGATCAGCCCCAGCTCGTCAATATCGACCGGCTTCTGGTAAAAATCATAGGCGCCGCCGGAAATGGCCTGAAGCGCGCTTTCCCGCGCGCCATGGCCGGAAGCGACGATGACCTTGGTATCCGGCTTGATGCGCAGGATCTCCGCCAGGGTCGCGAACCCCTCGCTGGTGCCGTCGGGATCAGGCGGCAGGCCGAGGTCCAGCGTCACCACATCGGGCGCCTGCTCGCGCAGCATCTCGATCGCTTCCTCGCGGTCGCCGGCGATGAAGAGCTGATATTCCTCATAGGCCCAGCGCAATTGCCGCTGCAGGCCCGGATCATCCTCCACGATCAGCAATTTCGGTCGCGTGTCGCTCATCAGGCGGCCTTCCCCCTCATATCCTGTTGCGCCAAGGGCAGGCGCAGCGTGAACCGGCTTCCCACGCCGGGCTTGCTTTCCACATCGATGCGCCCGTCCATGGCCTGCGCAAGCGCCCGCGCCTCGAACGCGCCGATGCCAAAGCCCCCCGCCTTGTTGGAGGAGAAAGGCTTGAAAAGTTCGCGGCGAATGAATTCCGCGGTCATCCCCCGGCCCTGGTCGATCACCGCCAGCGAAGCGCCCTGGTCATCGGCGGACAACCGCAGTTCGACGGAACTTTGCGGCTCGCTGGCGTCGATCGCATTCTGAAGCAGGTGGGTGACGATCTGTTCGACCCGCGCAGGATCGGCCATTACGGGCGGCGCGTCTCCGGTCACGCTTATCTCATGCTGGCGCGAGCGGGTGCGCGCGACCTGTTCCGCCACATCGCGCAGCGCCATGGGACGGGGTTCCTCCGCACGCCCCTTGTTATGCTGCGACAGGCGGGCGAGCATATCGTTCATCTTGCCCACCGATTCCTTCAGCGTCAGCACCATGTCGGCCCGGAAATCCGGATTGTCGGCGTGCCGCTCCGCATTGCGGGCAAGCAGGGAAAGCTGGCTCACCAGATTCTTGACGTCATGCATGATGAAGGCAAAGCGGCGGTTGAACTCCTCGAAACGCTGGGCATCGTCCAGCGCCTGTTGCCCCTGCGCCTCGCTCAGATAGCTGGCCGCCTGCCGTCCGGCGGCGCGCAGCATGTCGAAATCCTCCCAGTCCAGGCGCCGGTCGATCGGCGGGCGGGCCAGCAGGATCGCGCCGATCAGCCGGCCGAAATGGATCAGCGGCACCAGCGCCCAGGCGCGGCGGTCGAGGCTCATCCAGCCCGGCGCGCTGATTTCCCCGGCGCCCGAAGGCGGGCGGTCGATGTCGATGATCCAGCCGCTCTGTTCGATCAGGGCGGCGAGCGGTGCGGGCACGACCGATCCGTCAGGCCTCTCGCCCTGCCAGTTCCAGTGCGTTTCGAACGCCAGCGCGCCGTCATCCGCGCGCAGCATCAGCAGCGCTGCGGGAGAATCGGTGATGTCGGCCACTGCCTTCGCCACCCGTTCCCCCAATGGCAGGGCATTGTCGCCCGGACGGCCTATGGTGTCGCCAAAACGCATCCATTCGGTGCGATAGTCATAGCGGTGCTGGAAAAAATGCTTGGCCACCTGCACCTTCCAGAAGGCGCGCAGCCGGCGGGAGGGCAGCAGCACGAGCGCGCTGACGGCCAGGAAGAAGACGCAGCCGATCTCCACGACCCGCGCATAGGGGCCGGCGACCAGTTCCAGCAGCACCGCCGCAGCAGCCAGCACCACGACGTAGAGCGCGATCGCCGCGAGCGAAAGCGACTGGAAGGTCAGCGCGCGCGACAGTTGCAGCCGTCCGGCCATGTCGGCGCGCATGCCCGCCCCGATCACCGGCGCCAGCAGCGCCATCATCGCCCCGCGCAGGGCATAAAGGTCGCTCGCCCGATCGATGGCAAAGGTGGCGATGGCATAGAGATTGAGGTCATATGTCCACATCGCCGCCAGCGCGCCCAGCAGCAGCGCCACCCGTTCCTTTTCCCGCGCCGGCCAGCTGACATAGAGGTGATGGACCAGCATCAGGCCGCCGATGGCGGTCATCATGTGCAGCACCAGCGAAACGTGAAGAAGCGCGCGGTGCAGATCGCTCGATGTCGGCAGTTGCCGCCAGATGAGATCGGTAAATGTCTGGAGCAGGATGATCCCCGCCACGGCGGCGTAGACCGAGCCGATCGCCAACAGGGTTCGCCCCGCGCCGCGCCGTTCCGGCGCATCATCGCGAAGAGCAGCAGCAGCCAGGCAGCGTTGCGGATATTCTCGCCGATGCCGGTCAGCGGCTTTTCCACCCCGCCGAAGGAAACATAGAGCGACCAGCAGGAGGTCAGCAACAGCGCGGCCGCCAGCAGGCGCTGTTCGGCTGCGTCGTCCCGGCGGCGCAGGACGAAGATGCCGAGCGCCGCGAACAGCACGGCGGCCAGGGCATGACCCCAGTCCCCGATGAAGTGCAGCAGGCTGCTCACCGCGCCCCCTCTGGCCAGAGCACGACGCGCAGGGTCTGGATGAGGATCAGCAGATCAAGGAACGGCGTGTAGTTCTTGGCGTAATAAAGATCATATTCCAGCTTGTTGCGGGCATCCTCTATCGATGCGCCATAGGGATAGTTGATCTGCGCCCAGCCGGTGATGCCGGGCTTTACCATATGGCGTTCCGCATAATAGCGCAGATGCTGTTCCAGATCCTCGACGAACTGGCGGCGTTCGGGCCGCGGCCCGACGAAGCTCATCTCGCCCTTCAGCACGGTCCAGGTCTGGGGCAGTTCGTCGATGCGCAGCTTGCGCAGCCAATAGCCGAGGCGCGTGATGCGCGGATCATCCTTTTCCGCCCACACCGCCTGGCCGGACAGTTCGGCATCCTGCCGCATCGTGCGCAGCTTCACGATCCAGAATTCCTCGCCATAGAGGCCGATGCGCTGCTGGCGGTAAAAGGCAGGCCCCTTGCTGTCGAGCTTCACCAACAGCGCGGCCAGCAGGATCATGGGCCCGGTCAGCAGCAGCAGTATCGAGCTGGCGATCACGTCGAACAGCCGCTTGGCGATGCTGGACAGGCGGCGACCGGCGGAAAAGCCGTCGGAGAAGATCAGCCAGCTCGGATTCACGCTGTCCAGGTCGACGCGGCCGGTTTCCCGTTCCAGGAAGGTGGAGATCTCGTTCACATGGACGCCAGTGGTCTTGATGCGCAGCAGGTCGCCCAGCGGCAGGGCGTTGCGCCGTTCCTCCAACGCCAGCACGACCTCGCTCGCTGCCAGGCGGACCACGAAATCGGCGAGATTGTAGATGGCGCTGCGGTTGATCGCCTCCGGGATCACCTGCACGCCATCGTTCATGGCGATATAGCCGACGACGAGGAAGCCCGATCCCTTGCGCTGCTCGATCTCGCGGATGCGGTCGGCGCGATTGCCCGCGCCCAGCACGACCAGACGGCGCTTGAACGCCTCGCCACCCAGCATCGAGCCCAGAAGAATGCGGATCCCCAGCAGCAGGGCAATGGAAAGCCCCATGGCATAGAGCGAATTGGACCGCCACAGGGTGATGTCCGGCAGCAGGAAATGCATGACCGACAGGAACAGCACGCCCAGCGAAATCGCCACCAGCAGGCGCGCCAGCGCGTAGCGGATCGATTGCAGCGCCTCCGGCCCATAGACGCCGACCGCGATCATCGCGGTCTGGATGGCGATGCTGAAGCTGAGCAACGGCGCGATGCGAGTCGCGATATGATCGACGTCCATGCCGATCTGGCGCGCGCGCAGGATCCACCCGCCCTCGGCCGCCGCCATCAAGAGCATGAAGTCCAACAGGCCGAGCAGCAGAACAGCGTGCGGCACATAATGTTTGAACAATCTGATCATTCGTCGCGCGTTCCCGCTGCGCCCTGCGGGCAGGTGATGGCCGGATCATCTTACAGGCACTGTAAGAAAATCCGACACTGGCCGGCAGAATGCACGACAATCACAAAGATTTTCTGAACGACATCATCGCTGCGGGCCTTTCGCCCGCGACAGCGCGCTGGAAATGGGAACCGGTTTTCCGCTTGTTACGAATGACCATGAAGGCGCAACGCGCTCCATCGCACGGCTGGATGCCGCGGGGCGATCAATTGCGCTTGTGGAGGGTGTCGGCCGCGTTCCTGGCAGCATTGCCCACCACTTGGGCGGCGCTGTCGACGGAACCCGCCGCCTGCGTCAACGCGTCGGCGCGGCTCGCATCGCGTTCCTTGGTCATGTAGAAGAAGCCGATTGCCAGCACGAGGGCGATGGCGACCAGCAGGAATATGATCAGGCTCCCCCGTGACCGGCGTGGCAAGGACCCCGGCCCGAAGGATTCGTCGTCACGACCTCCGTCCATTCTCCTTCTCCTGATCCTCGTATGCCGAGGTGGAGAGTATAGCACAGATCAATCGGGATCGGAGTCGGTATCTGCGTTGCCTTCCCTGACTTCCCGGCCGCGGCTCAATCTGTCCACATCGTCCATGATCTCGTCCAGCACGGCGCCCTCGCTGCTTTCCTGGCTCCGGCGTGACGGCAGTTCGCCATTTTCCAATATATGTTCGAGCGCGGCCCGACCGCGCGCCACGCGGCTCTTGATCGTGCCCACGGCAACGCCGCAGATTTCGGCGGCCTCCTCATAGGCGAAGCCGCCCGCGCCGACCAGGATCAGCGCCTCCCGCTGGGGCTGCGGCAATTGCAGCAATGCGCGCTGCATGTCGGACAGTTCAACATGCTTGTCCTGTCCGGCGGGCGCCGCGAGCAGGCGGTCGGCCGCCAGATCATCCCAGTCGCCCCGGAAGCGGGAACGGCGCATCTGCGACAGATAGTGATTGCGCAGGATGATGAAGGTCCAGGCACGCATGTTGGTGCCCGCCTGGAAGCGGCTGCGCGCGGCCCATGCCTTCAGCAGCGTTTCCTGCACCAGGTCGTCGGCGACGTCGCGATTGCCCGACAGCGATCGGCCGAAGGCGCGAAGATGGGGAATGACGGCGGCCAGTTCCCGCTTGAAGTCCGTGTCGGACAGCGTCTCCCGCTCAACATCCTGACCTACGCCTTCGCTCATGGAAACAACCCCTTCACCGGCTGTCGCCCTCGCTGCATGAACGGAAGTCGTCAAAGCCATATGTCCGCCCGCATCCCAATCTTTTTCTTCTCAAGGACCAATTGCCGCAGAAGCATTCAATAGCCCCACAATATCACAATCATCACGATGATCGCGAGTGTCAGCGAAACGCCGAGAATATATCGCACCACATGCGGCGTGGAGCCCGCACGGGCCTCTTCCGTCGTAATGTGCCGCTCCTGTTCGGCCATGGAGTCTCTCCCGATCGTTACGCATCAATAACGCGAGTCGCGGACGGGGGTTCCCCCTTTTTCCAGCCTATTTCGAACGCCGACCTGAATGTCAGGCCGGGGCGGTGGCTTCGTCGAAGAACAACGCCTGCGAAATCGCGGCCTTGACCGTCGAGCGCTGAAAGGGCTTGGTGATGAGGAAGGTCGGCTCCGGCCGCTCGCCCGTCAACAGGCGTTCGGGGAAAGCGGTGATGAAAATCACCGGCACGGAGAATTCGGCCAGTATGTCCTTTACCGCGTCGATGCCGCTCGAATCATCGGCGAGCTGGATGTCGGCCAGCACCAGGCCCGGCCGTTCGGCCATGGCCTCGCGAACCGCATCTTCCCGCGTCACTGCGATGGCGGTGACTTCGTGGCCCAGGTCGCGGACGATGGTTTCTATGTCCATCGCGATGATCGGCTCATCCTCTATGATCAGCACCTTGGCGCGGGTCTGCGCCTCGATCTCGCCCAGCGCTTCCTTGACAAGCGCCTCGACATCGTCGCTGTCCAGGCTGATCAGGTAACCGACGTCGTCGACGGTAAAGCCCTCCAGCGCGGTGAGCAGCAGCGCCTGGCGCGGCAGCGGCGTGAGGCGGGCAAGCCGCGCCTGCGCGATCGCCTCCTGCCCGTCCGCGCCGTTCAGCACCGGCACGTCTTCCAGATGGGATGACGACCAGATCGCGTGAAAAGTCTTGTAGAGCCCGAGACGTGGGTCGACATTCGACGGAAATTCGTCGGGCGCCGCCACGATCGCTTCCAGCGTGGCGCGGACATAGGCGTCGCCATGCGCCTGGCTGCCCGTCAACGCGCGCGCATAACGCCGCAGGAAAGGAAGGTGGGGGTGCAGTTGCTGACCAAGCGACATCTGTAAAACTTCTCCCAGCCCATCGGGCGCCTTGTCCCATGTTAAAGCGATGCCTTAACCCAATTCCGAAACATTCGCCGGATCGGGAGGATGGATGGACGATGCCGACGTGGCAAGCCCCCTGCCCCCCTTTTCAGAATGGAAAAGCTTCGGGCATGAGCGCCCAAATCCCCTCCATTCTCGCCGCCGACTGCGCGCGGCGGGCAAAAAATGCTTCGCGAAGGGAACCAACAACCCACCGATTTGTTTCACTGCCGTTCGGTTTTTTCGAAAAACTTTGGAATTTTGTGTTTTTATTTCCCGGACGTCGAATTGACGTCAGTCGGGGAAAGCCGCAAACAGAGCAGGCTGGCATGACATTGGCTGCAGAGGGACGTGTTTTGGTTGCTTCAACGACGGAACGGAATGTGACGGGAGGGGACAGGAAAGATGTCGGCACCAACACTCCGGATTCTGGTGTGAAAGGCAATGTCGCCCGAAAGAAGCGCGCCTTGGCCGCGAAGGACGAGGGGCAGGTCGCCAACGCCCTGCGATCTGTCTATCAGCGCGCAGTCGATGAGGATATTCCTTCGGAAATGCTTGACCTTCTGAGCAAGCTCGACTGACTCTCCCTGACGGCCGGACCCGGGGAGCCGGCAAAAAGCGGAGGGGACATGGCGCATCTGGTAAAATCCGGCAGGCGGGCAACGCTTCCTCGAACAGATCGGCGTTTGATGTTCAGCGTCAGATAAATGGACAAAAGCCCCCCTCCGCCGCCAGAAGCAGGCCCGCCGTCAACGGCCGCCGCTTCCTTGCTCAAAAGACTGAACACCCTGTCCCAATCGACCGGCGTCAAGATGTTCCTGATCCTGACGCTGGCGCTGTTGCCGCTGGGCCTGATCGCGCTGGTGGCCTCGCTCCAGGCGATCCGCACCACTGATCTGGAAAAGGAAGCGCTGCTGCGCATCGCGGTGACGCAGAGCGCGCGGAAATTGTCCGCCGACCTTGCGTCGGATCGAACGGCGCTGATGCTGACCGCCAATGCTTTCGAGACGTCGGGGCTTGATCCGGCGATGTGCGCGCGCCTTTCCGACTTCCTGTCCTCTCACGATCGTGGCGGGGGCCGCTATTATATCTACGACCGGCTGGGCCGGAAGTTCTGCGGATCGAGCCTGCCCGAGCCGGCGGGGCTTTCGCTGTCGGACCGCTTCGACGATGACGCGGCGCAACTGCTGCCGGGCTCGCCCTATCTGGTCAGCCGGGCCAGGAGCGCCAATGGCGCGGTGGTCGCCATCGCTTATTATTCTCGCGCCCGTCTGGAGACCATGACCAACCCGGCGGGCACCCTGCAGAACCGGCAGATCAGCTTGCACGACGGCGAACGCAGCCTGCTCATCACCCACCCGGCCAGCCTTGAGGGCGGACGGAGCACGACGCTGTCCGCCCGGCTCGACCCGCCCAACATCGTCCTGACGATGACCGTGCGCGATCCGCCGGTCACGATCGCGCGCATGTTGTCGCTGTTCCTGCCGCTGGTGATGTGGTTCGCCGCGGCGGCCATTGGCTGGTTCGTCGTCAATCGCCTGCTGATCCGGCCCCTTGTGCTGCTTCGGCGCACGGTGGCGGCCTATGAGCCGGGCGAAGTTCTGGAGCCGATGCGGCGCATCCGCACGCCGGCGCAGGAGATCGTCGCGCTGGGCAACACATTCCGCGCCATCAGCGAGGATGTCGCCACCCATGAGGCGGAGATGGCAGAGGGCCTGGAAACGCAGCGCAAGCTGACACGGGAAGTCCATCACCGGGTCAAGAACAACCTGCAGATCATTGCCAGCCTGATCAACCTGCATGCGCGATCAGCCCATGACGCCGAAGCGGTCGAGGCCTATGCGACCATCCAGCGCCGCGTCGACGCACTGTCGGTCGTGCACCGCAACCATTATGCGGAGCTGGAGGAGCATCGCGGTGTCGGCGTCCGGTCGCTGATCAGCGAACTGTCGGCGAGCCTGCGCAGCACTGCCCCGGCCGAAGCGCGCCGATTCGGCATTCAGATCGACAGCGACAATCTGCACATCAGCCAGGATGTGGCCGTGCCGGTCGCCTTCCTGCTGACCGAACTGGTGGAACTCGCCATGCTGTCCGATCCACGTACGGCCATGCGCATATCCGTGCAGCTGGAACAGGGCCGGACGGACCGGGCGGTTCTCCATATCCTGTCCCCTGCGCTGCGCGGATCACCGGACATGACCGCGCGGCTGGAGGAACGCTATGGCCGCGTGCTTACCGGCTTGTCGCGCCAGTTGCGCGCGCCGCTGGATCATGACCCCGACACCGGCGACTATGCGATCGCCATCACCGTGCTGCAATAGCCGCCGGGAAGGCCATCCATCCGGCACATTGCGCGAATTCCGAAGGCGTCAGGCCATCAGGCCCGCTGATAATCCCGCCGGAAATCAGCCGCGAAGCGCGCAAAGCGCCCAGCGGCGATGCTGTCGCGGATTTCCTGCATCAGCGCCTGGTAGAAGTGGATATTATGCTGCGTCATCAGCATCGCGCCCAGCATTTCTCCGGCCTTGACCAGATGATGCAGATAGGCGCGGCTCCAGGTCGCGCAGACGGGGCAGGCGCAGCGGGGATCGAGCGGCCCCCTGTCCTCTGCGAAGCGGGCGTTGCGGATATTGAGCGGTCCCGCCCATGTGAACGCCTGTCCGTTGCGCCCGCTGCGCGTCGGCAGGACGCAGTCGAACATGTCGATCCCGCGCTCCACGGCACCGACAATGTCATCGGGCTTGCCCACGCCCATCAGATAGCGCGGCTTGTCGACGGGCAGCATGCCGGGGGCGAAATCGAGCGTGGCGAACATCGCCTCCTGCCCCTCACCCACCGCAAGGCCGCCCACGGCATAGCCGTCGAACCCGATGTCGATCAGCTTTTCCGCTGAAATCCGCCGCAGCCCCTCATCCAGCGACCCCTGCTGAATGCCGAACAAGGCAGCACGCTCGGCATGCTCGCCCCCCGCGTCGAAGCCATCGCGCGACCGCTTCGCCCAGCGCATCGAACGCTCCATGGACTTGGCCG
>JGI24740J21852_10001447_pt1 | contig 10883 bp, 7 predicted proteins | sample KBSCornC6_FD_21852 | JGI IMG/M metagenome (IMG submission 21852) | reverse complement strand
AAAACCGAATGAGCTGCAAATGGCTTCCCTGTTCTACCAGGCCAGCATAGGTTTCAGAGACTATCTGACCCTGAACGTATATGGCCGTAATGACTGGAACAGTACGCTGGTATACAATGATGGTCATGGTAACTATTCCTACTTCTATCCCGGTGCGGATCTGGCCTTTGTATTCTCTGACCTGGTGAAGATGCCCAAGGGCGTTGATTTTGGTAAGCTGCGTGTTTCGTATGTGCAGGCAGGTGGTGGTACATCACCCTATAAAACCAATACCGGTTCTTACACCGCTTATGGCTTGTACAAGGATGCCAGCGGAGCAGATGTGCTCAGGTATGGTATTCTGGGGAACTCATTACCTAACCAGAACCTGAAGCCGGTACGTAATGCCAAGATCGAGGCTGGTCTTGAGTTTAAACTGTTCAATAACAGGCTGGGAGGTGATGTTACCTGGTACCAGCAGGATTCAAAGAACCAGATCCAGGACTTTACTGTGCCGCGTGAATCTGGTGTAGTAAGTGCATTGATCAATGGTGGTAAAGTAAGGAACCGCGGTATAGAGCTTACCCTGTACGGAACACCTTACAAAAAAGGAAATTTCTCATGGGATGTAATGTTCAACTATACCCGCAACAGGAATACCATTCTTTCTTTACCGTTTAACTCAAAGGCAGCACTGCTGGACGGGGGAGATGGTATTTACTCCGTAGCTAACCTGGGTGGCGATTATGGTGCTATCCGCGCTAATTATCACTACGCTTCCTACCAGGCAAAAGATGGTAATGGCGCTGACATGCAAAGTGGCCTGAACGGCATGCCGGTAGTAGGCTTTAATGCAACCGGCGGCGAATTTGGCGCACCGGTAATTTATTACCTGAGGGCCGGTACTTATAACCCAACAGTAGGTAAGGAATCTGATCCGGTTGTAGGATCTACCATGCCTGACTTCCTGGGCAGTATCCGCAATACTTTTAACTACAAAAGACTGGCCGTAAGCATTTTCCTGGATGCTAAGTTTGGCGGTGATATATATTCCAATACGTATGGTTACGGATCACAGTACGGTATGCTGAAACATACGCTGGCCGGCCGTACGGCGGACCTGGGAGGTTTAAGCTATACCGGTACCGCAGACTACAATGGTCTGAAGCCTGAACGCCATGATGGTATTTTACCGGTAGGCGTATTTGCACCCGGTACTGTAATAGGTGCAGATGTTAGCCCAGATGGCCAGGAGCATGATGTTTCCGGTATGACCGTAGCCGATGCCTATGCTAAGAATTATGTGAAGCCTGTGGCCGCTTCTGATTATTATGATCGTACCTATGGCTGGGGCAGCGGTATCAGATCCGCCAGCATGTTTGAGTCTTCATGGGTATCTATGCGTGAGCTGTCTGTTAGTTATGACCTGCCCGTAGGCATCGCCAGCAGATTAAAGATGAACAGCCTGCGCCTTTCGCTGATAGGCCGTAACCTGTTCTTCCTGTATAACAGCGCGCCGGACAGTGTAAACCCGGATAACCTGAGCTCAACCAGCAGCGGCGCCTTTATTGAAAATGGCGGTGTGCCTTATTTCAGGCAATTTGGATTTTCTGTAAACGCCAGTTTCTAACGGCTATTTAACGATTGTAAAAATTAGTAATAACCAGGATTTTAAAATATAATTATGAGGAAGACATTATTACAGGCAGCTTGTGTGCTGACGCTTTTGGCAACTTCCTGTAGCCGCGACAAATATGCGGAGCTGAACACAGACCCGGATCTGATCCAGGTAGATCAGGTGAACGCGAAAGCGCTGTTCCCTACCGCTCCTCTTGCTATACATACCAACGACTTTGAAGCCTATTATGATATACACCGTAATATCCAGTACTGGATCGGCGCCTGGGTGCCGCTGGGAGGTAACGGCGCTATTATTACGCGTTTTAAAACACCCATTTCAGCTTCCAACTACCCTTACAACTATGAGGACCTGTATTCCAGGGAAACCATAGGCGCAGGTGGTACACTGGTTGAGATGAGGAATGTTATTGATAAAATGGATGATGCCACCAGGGCAAAATATCAGTATATCCGCGCTATTTCCTACGTACCCATGGTATTAGCTGCTTTTAACGTTTCTGATCTTTTGGGCAGCGTTGCCTATTCAGATGCATTCAGAGCTAGGTATACAACTCCCCCGGTGCTAACACCTAAATATGATACGCAGGAATCGTTGTATGATACGCTGGACAACCAGCTGAAACAAAGCGTTGCTGTGTTAAAGCAAAATTTACCGGACCAGGAACCCCTGGGCGGATATGACCTGTATTATCACGGTGCAGGAACAGAGTCGCAGAACTGGGCCATGGCAGCCAATTCAATGAGGCTGCGCATTGCAATGCGTATGCTCAAAAGAAAGCCTGATGCCGCAAAAGCCATCATTAATGAAGTACTGGCAGATAATGTAGGCCCTATTAACAGCCGCGCAGCTTCCTGGATCTTCAGAGCCGGCAGCACAGTAGCTAATGGGGGCAACTATAATGTTGCCGCAGCGCTTTCCGGGCAAAAGGCATCTATTGATTTCATGTATAAGAACCATGATCCCCGTATCCGGAACATATACCAGAAGGTGGCACTGACCAAAGACCAGTTTGATACTTACCAGGCTTCCGGCGTTATTGGAGCAGGTGAGGTGTACCAGGAATACAGGGGCCGTTATACCAGCCCGGATGCAGCTAATGAGGCTGACAAGAAGTTCTATTTCAACTACATTACAGGGTCTACTGCATATGTATCTTACATACAATACGCGTTATTCAATTCTTCAATAGCCAGTGGGTTGGTTAACTATCCTGTGATCACCTATGCAGATGTATGTTTTATGAGGGCTGAGCTGGCCGCAAGAGGCATTACTACTGAAGATGCAGTAGACTGGTATAACAAGGGTATTGAAGCATCCCTGGCAGATTATGATGATTGGGGAAAAGATGCAAAAGTAGAGGGGTACACTGCGCTAACAGCTGACGAAGTTACGGCCTATAAACAATCGCCGGACATCGTGTACAATCCTGCCAAAGGCATTGAGCAGATCTGCATTCAGCAGTTTATCAATTTCTACCGCAATCCTTATGAATGCTGGGCGTTGATAAAAAGAACAGGCTACCCGAGCCAGACCGGCCAGGTTTTCAAGGCAGAAAAGGTTAGAGCCGGTGGCGTAGAAGCTGTAATGCCCAGAAGATGGAGCCTGTTTGTGCCTCCTATCACTGATTTCAACTACGCCAACAGAAGGGCGTCTATAGAAGAAATGCAGAAAGATCCAGAGCTGGGCGACTTAACTGATATTACGGGAAGAGTTTGGTGGGATAAAAAATAAGTTGTAGAATATACAATGAATTCAGGTCAGACAATAGTCTGATCTGAGTTCATTGTTAAACTGCTTTTCATGAAATATGTATTGCTTATTTGTGGCTGTTTGTTTTTGGGAGCATTACATGCACAGCAGCCGGCAGCTGATCCGCTGAAAGCTATTAAGGTAAGAACAATTGAAGGCAGGGCCTTTTCCTTATCCGGCATTCATAAGCAGCTGACGGCCCTGGTGTTCCTTTCGCCGGACTGCCCGCTGAGCCGCAATTACACGATTGTATTGAATGAGCTACAAAAGAACAAAAAGGATTCCCTGGCCATTGTAGGCGTTTTTGCAGGATCAGCATACAGTGATGATGAAATAAAAGCTTTCCAGCAAAAATATGCAGTTGATTTTGTGCTGGTACGGGATAAAAAGGAAGCGTTGGTAAATTATACACAGGCAACGGTAACGCCTGAAGTTTTTTTATATGATAATAACAGCGTGCTGGTATACAATGGCGCCATTGATGACTGGGCCGTGAGCCTTGGCAAAAAGAAAAGGCAGGCGGACCACCATTATCTGCGTGACGCCATTGATAATTTTTTACAACATAGAACAGTGAACCCTTTTAAAACAACGGCAGTAGGTTGCCTGATCAGCAATAAATGAAGCATATGCCAGCACGCTTATTTACTATATTATTCCTGTTTACATTCACAGCGCTACGTGCACAAACCTACTATGACGTTGAACCTATACTGTTACGTAAATGCGGTGTTTGCCATAATCCCGGAGAGGCAGCCCCTTTTCCGCTATTGAACTATGAAGATTTTACAAAACGGCTGCCCTTTATAAAAAAGGTGATCAGCACCGGCTATATGCCGCCCTGGCAGGCAGATACAGCGTATACGCATTTTGCTAACCAGCGGGGGCTTACTGTTGAAGAGAAGCAGGCCATTCTTGCATGGATAGATAATAAAGCGCCTAAAGGGAAGGCCCCTAAAAATGCGCCGGTGCTAAATACAACTGCCGGTAAGCTGTTAAATGGCCGGGCGCCGGACCTGGTATTAAAATCCAAAATACCGTTTACCGTTAAAGGAAATAATAAGGAAAGGTTTATAGAATATAAAGTGCCGTTTGAATTACCGGCCGGGAAAAGCGTAGAGGCTATTGAGTTTGTGACGAACAATAAAAAGATCATACACCATGTTAATTATGGTTTTTATAGTGTAGCAGATAGCAGTGTGGACCTGGATGCGGGTTTAAGCATCATTGATACGGACGAAGAGCCACAGAACAGGAGCGCTTTTGACCAGCTGAAACGAACCATGGTTTATTACACAGGATGGATACCCGGCGCCTCAGCAGAATATTATCCCAATGATTTTGGCTGGACATTTCCCAACAGGGGAGTAGTGATCTTTACCACGCATTATGCGCCTATAGCAGCGGATGAGCAGTCAATAGTAGGGGTTAACATGTATTTTAAAGATGTGCCGGTAAAAAGGCCGGTGCGTATTATCAGCATTGGTTCCGGTGGTGTAGGTGAGCGGGATATTGATCCCATCTTCATGATCCCCCCGGGCCAGGTAAAAACGTTTGAGCTGAAAATGAGAACCCCCGAAGAGCAATCGCTTTTATATGTGTGGCCGCATATGCATTATTTGGGCAAATCCTTTGAGGCATTTGTAGTAACACCAGGCAATGATACCATTCGCCTGGTTAAAATACCTCAGTGGGACTTTCGCTGGCAGGAGCTGTACCGGTTTAAGAAGCCGGTAAAGATCCCCCGTGGTTCTGTTATTTACATGAAAGGCATATACGATAATACAAAAGATAACCCTTTTAACCCCAGTGATCCGCCAAAATATGTTTTTTCAAAAGGAAGTATGAGATCGGACGATGAAATGTTTACGCTATTGCTCATTTACGCGCAATATAATTTAGGAGATGAGGGCATTGATTTAGAATAGATAAAAGGTATATAATATTGTTAATGTTTGTGCGCTGACTTGCAATTGCAATCAGTTAGCCCTTACTTTGCCTTGTCATTTGTATGTTTTTCGGGAATAAAGAGTAGCGTTTCTGAAATATGGTAAAGAGAGATTATTACAAAACATTGGCCCTGAGGGAATTTTATTTCTCCGGCAAGCTTTCCTCCACGGATCTGAGTGAACGTATAGGAAAGAGTATACCCCATGTAATGAAGGTAATTGATGAACTGGTAGCCGGGGGTCTGATCCTGGAATCGGGATATGCGCCTTCCAGCGGTGGCAGGCGGCCGGTGACCTATGCTATGAAGCCGGATGCCATTTACATCCTGTCTGTGGCTATGGACCAGATGGTGACCCGCATTGCGCTGATGGACATGAATAACAACACGGTTACCCCTGTTAAGAAATTTGAGCTGCCGCTTACTGATAACCCGGAAGCCATTATACAGCTGAAAGAGAAAATGTCCGAAGTGATTAGCGGGTCCGGTATAGACAAAAAGAAGATCATAGGCGCCGGCATAGGGATGCCCGGTTTTGTAGATGCTAAAAAAGGCATCAATTATTCCTTTTTAAATACGGAAAATAAAACCATCCGGGAATACCTGGCGCAGGAGCTGGGCTTTCCTGTTTATATTGACAATGACTCCAGCCTTATTGCGCTGGCGGAATTCCGTTTTGGCGTGGCCCGGCAAAAAAAACATGCCCTGGTGGTGAATATCGGCTGGGGTATTGGCCTTGGCATGATCCTGAACGGTGGCTTATTCCGCGGGCATAACGGTTTTGCCGGAGAGTTCAGCCACATCCCCATTTTCAACAACAACAAATTATGCAGCTGTGGTAAAAGCGGGTGCCTGGAAACAGAGGCCTCCTTACAGGTGGTGATAGAAAAAGCCGCGCAGGGCTTAAGATCCGGTCGGCCCTCTACCTTAGGCAGCGATTATCCCAGCGGGCACCTGGAAGCTGATTGGGACGCCATTGTAGCTGCTGTTCATAAAGGCGACCGTTTTGTGATAGAGCTGTTGTCGCAAACAGGTTATGATATAGGAAAGGCCGTGGCTATCCTGATCCATTTAATGAATCCTGAGCTGGTAGTGTTGAGCGGCCGGGGTGCTTTAGCCGGTAAGCTATGGGAAGCATCCGTGCAGCAGGCTTTGAATGAGCATAGTATTCCGCGGCTGGCTGCCAGTACTACGCTGGCCATTTCAACCCTGGGTTACCAGGCGGAGTTGATCGGCGCAGTGGCCTTAGTAATGGAAAGCAAAGTGCGGGAGTACGAAATAAAAACTAAAAGTGTAAAAGCCAAAGCATTCCTTGAAGAACAGAACGGATTGGTAGGCATGCAATAACCTTATTCAAATACCCGGATCACTTTCATAAACCGCCTCATATAATAAGGGTTGAGCGTTGTTTCCGTTACGCCGTCCGCTTTCCCTGAAGTAGAATGTATGAAAACAATGCTATCGCCTGCGTAGGTAATGATCCCCATATGTCCTACCGTTCTGATGGTACTATCCGTGCCTGTAAAAAGGATCAGGTCACCGGGTTTTGAAAGGCCCAGCGCTACAGGGCTGCCCTGATCACTGAAACCTGCGGAGCTTCTGGGAACGGCTATACCAAAATGATTGAAAACATAGGTAATGAACCCCGAACAATCGAATCCTGATGCCGGATCGGAAGAGGCATATTTATAGGGAATACCTTTAAGTGTTTTAGAGAATGTGATGAGTGTTGCCGGGTCAGTATTACCGGTATTAATACCCTTTTCCTGTATAAATACCGTAGGGTCGGTCCTGTTAGGCTGAACCACACCGGAATCAATATCATTAACGATTTCGGCAAGGGTATTTACAGGCTGCTCTTCAGCCGGCGCGCCACAGGACAGCAGTACTGGTAGTAACAGGCATAGGATAAGGGTTTCACGCATACTTGAAATTAGTAAAAAATATAATATATTTATATAATATTTCCCGGCTGCAGCCAGCCTGAAAACGCGGAAGCCGGAGATCAATCCCCGGCTTCCTGTAATTATATTATGTACTAAATGATATACTGCTACTGTCCCCAGTTTACATTTATGTTATGCGCCTTTGCATACGTTTTACCCAGGTTCATGAGCTTTTCTGACAGTTCATCAAAATGTTTGGCATACCTGCTGTTTATTTCCTGTCCTTTTGCTGCAATGTCTTCTTTAGCAGCTCCATTGTCGCAAAGCTTTGCCAGCGCCATATACTCGTTCTTGTAAACGGGCAGTACATACTCATGCAGGGCAATGGACGTTTGCAGCATTTCTCTGGTCTCATCTGTTTCGGGTAGCGTTTTCACATCATGCAGGGCTTTTTCAATAGACAATACATCATTTTCAACCACTTTGGTAGCGGTCATATTCTGTTGTTGAACCCCTTCGTGTTTTACTGTATAAGCTACCAGCATATTTGTAAATTGTTCGCTGGCAAAACCACTAAAAAGATTAGTGTTTAGCACAGCCCTGTCAAAATAATTTTCCGGGGTGGCTGTATTGCAGGCGGTTAACAAAAATGACCCGCATAAAACCAGCAGGCTGACAATCTTTATTTTCATGTTCAGTGTCATTTATTTGCGCGCAAGTATACAATATTTATTTCAGGATTTTGAATTGGCAGCTTCGGCACAGGACCCGCGTTCCGGGAGCAAGATCCGGCCTTATGTGACGGTTATGGATAAACGCTGACAAGGTAGCTTCGGGTCATTATTATTCTGCTAATGTAGATGTTTCAAATAAAGTGAACTGCATACCTGATGGGTCCTGCATGCGCTGCACCTTGCTCCAGGGGGCCTGTTTAACAGCGGCAATTTTGATAGCGCCTGCTGCCGCTAACTTTTCCCCGGCCGTGTCTATTGCATTGCCAACCTTAAAGGCAAGCCGGACAGGCCCGGCCACCCGTTCGCCTGCTTCAATTTCATCTATGGTAGCTGCATGCCTGCTATCTATTAATTCCAGGGAAGCCCTGCCCGCATCCAGGATAATGCCATTGCCGGTTTGCTCATGCCACTCTTTAGAGGTTTCCAAACCCAGGGAATCCCGGTAAAATTTTATGATCTCTTCCAGGTTGTCTACTGTAAGGATGATCCTTAATTCTGTTGCTTTCATATGATGCTGGTTTTATAATGGGAATTGCTGTTATTAAAACTACTAAATACTGCCGGAAATCCAGCTGCCGTATTCCCTATGCAAAAGATTGGTAATTTACCCGGATAGCATACCTTTAGGTTATGGGGGAATAGAGCCAGCGGGCTCACGCAAATACAGTGTACAGGCTGCATACTAAAAAATGATCACTACCACGTTGAATGAAATTTAGTTGATCCTATGAACTTTAATAAATTATTGGAAGAACAATTGAAGAAATACCTGCCGGATGCGGAATTGCTGGAACAACCTGCATTCCTGCGTTTCCTGGAAGCGGTGAACAATTCCTATGAATCCTATGAAAAGGACCGGGTGCTGTCCGGCGATGCCGTTAGTATCACTGCATCTGAACAGCGCATGCGGCTGGCCCTGCAAACCATTGAGGACAATGTATGGGAATATGATTTTGAACAGCGTAAAATGGTATTTGCCCAGGTAAATAACTCTGTCTTAAAACTACGCAGGCTGGAATATGTTGATAAAGAGAATGAGGAATGGTGGAGGGAAATTTATCAAGAGGACCTGCATATTGCAATAGATACATTCCGCAAATATAAACACGGCACCATCAGCAAACATTCCATTGAATACCGTATGCATTGTGCAGATGGGACTATCAAGTGGATCCTGAACCGGGGCGGCGTAATAAAAAGGAACGGTGAGGGCCAGGTGATCAAAGTAGTAGGCGCTATAACGGATATAGATGCACTTAAGAATATACAGGCGGAGCTGCGGGCCACTGCCAACCGTTTATCCAACCTGCTGGCCAGCCTTCAAAGCGGCGTGCTGGTGGAAGACGAGTCCCACAGGATAGTAGTGGCCAACCAGCAGTTCTGTGATCTGTTTTCCATACCGGCGTCACCGGAAGCGCTGACAGGGCTGGATAGCAGTGAGACTGTGGAACAGGCTAAATGCTTATTCAAAGACCCGGAGCTGTTTTTGAACGGGGTACAGGTGATCCTGGAAAACCGGCAGCCCGTAGCAGGTGAAGAGCTGGAAATGGCCGACGGGCGCATCCTGGAAAGGTCCTACATCCCGGTATTCCTTGACAATGAACACAAAGGGCACCTTTGGAAATACAATGATATTACGAAGCGCAGGCAATCGGAAAATATTATAAGACTGCAGGAAGAAAAGTACCGGAACATTATTGCCAATATGAACCTGGGGCTGACAGAGGTGGACCTTGAGGAGAACATTCTTTATGCTAACCAAAGCTTTTGTGAAATGTCGGGATATAGCCTGGATGAGCTGATGAACAGCAAAGCTTCCGTATTATTTATAGGCAAGGACAGTGACAGCTTTACCAGGGAAAAGCAGGAGCTGCGTTCCCGGGGCATATCAGACGCTTATGAGCTGGCTGTGCGTAATAAAAAAGGACAGCTGAAATGGTGGCTGGTAAGCGGGGCGCCGCGTTATAATGATGCCAATGAGATGATAGGCTCCATTGGCATTCACCTGGATATTACCAGCCATAAACAGCTGGAGCTGGCCTTAATGGAAGCCCGGCAGGCAGCAGAAGAATCAGCGCATGCCAAAGAAACCTTCCTGGCAAATATGAGCCATGAGATACGCACGCCTATCAGCGCCATCCTGGGTATGAGCCGGCAGCTGGGAGAAACCAGCCTGGATCAGGAGCAATCCCTTTTCCTGGATAACATTAACAAGGCATCCGAACACCTGCTGGTGATCATTAACGATATACTGGACATTTCCAAAATAGAAGCAGGTATGCTGCAGCTGGAAAACATTGGTTTCCGCCCGGCAGAGCTGGTTGAGCAGGCAATAGCATTAATGACGTTACGGGCGCAGGAAAAAGGACTGCTGTTATCCACAAAAATGGAGGCCGGTCCATGGTCCGTGATCATGGGCGATCCTTTCCGGCTGAAGCAGGTGTTACTGAACCTGCTCAGCAATTCCATAAAGTTTACGGAAAAAGGCGGTGTACAAATAACCTTCAATACTATGAGCTGGCAGGGCAACCAGCTAACGGCTGTTATTACGGTAACAGATACCGGCATAGGAATGGATGAGGCAACGCTGAAGAACATTTTCCAGAACTTTACCCAGGGCGATAAGACCACTGCCCGCAAATACGGCGGTACCGGCCTGGGAATGGCTATCAGCAAACAACTGGTGGAAATGATGGGCGGCACTATTCAGCTGCTGAGCAAACCGGGTGCAGGCACCAGCGTAGTGCTGCGGATACCTTTTGATATTGGCAGAGAAAAAAATATCCCGGTAAAGGAAAAACAAATTATAGACAGCTCCATACTGAAAGATTGCCGGGTGCTGCTGGCGGAAGACAATGAAATTAACCAGCTGATCGCCTGCAAGATCCTGGAAAAATACGGATTAGTGGTTACCGCTGTTAATAACGGGCAGGAGGCCGTGAATG
>JGI24740J21852_10001439_pt1 | contig 10913 bp, 8 predicted proteins | sample KBSCornC6_FD_21852 | JGI IMG/M metagenome (IMG submission 21852) | reverse complement strand
TGGGAGGGTGTTTGGCCGGAGTGGTGTTTTTTTTAGTAAAGGTTATATCAGACATAATAAAGAGGAAAAGAAAGTATGAGCCATTGCCGGGGTCTAAAATGAAGAAGGTTATCTTAACAACCGCTATCATCATTCCATTTTTATACGGCATTTATCTGTTGCCGGAAGCGCTTGCCGGTTTTACCTGGGCCGCCATCGCAGTCTGGACGCCGGTTAGCTTTACAGTACTGGCCGTGCTGATACTCCTGGTTGTATGCGTTGCCTACATAACTTTTTTTATAAGCCTGCTGTTTCCGCATAGTAATAAATTCTGGCAGGCGGCTCCCTATATAATAGTAATAAGTATCCTGTCAGGTGTATTTAATATGATAGTGATTATGCTGGTCACTTCAGCGTTGAATACAGATATAGCAACCAGGTATCTTTTCTTCTATTACCTGTTATCAGTGATTATCTATTTGCTAGGCAGAAGGTTTGTGCAGATACGTCTCATCAACCTTACGAGTGAGCTGATATATGATCTGAGAATGAAACTGCTGGATAAGGTATTTGCCACCTCTTACCGGAATTTTGAAAAAATGGATAGCGGAAGGGTCTATACAGCCTTGAATGATGATGTTGATACGATAGGAGAATCCGCAAATATGCTGGTGGGGCTTATTACGAGCACCTTCACCGTAACGGCTGCATTCCTGTATATGATGTCCATTGCTTTCTGGGCGGCGCTGCTGGTCTTTTTGCTGATAACTGCTATTGCTGTTACTTATTTTTTTGTAAGCAAAAGCGCGGGTGTATACTTCGAAAACGCCCGGGATACGCAGACCATGTTTATGCAGCTTATTAACGGACTGATATCCGGTTTCAAGGAGATTAGCATGCACAGGAAGAAAAAAGAAGCGTATAAAGGAGATGTTGCGCAGGTTGCCGGCGAGTATAAAAAAAATACAGCGGTTGCTAATATCTGTTTTGTAAATGCCTTCATGATCGGAGAATCATTACTGGTCTTTTTGTTGGGCGGTGTTGTATTCGCTATACCGGAGATCTTTCCGGATATACAAAACAATACCATTATGAGTTTTGTGATAGTGCTGTTATACCTCATAGGCCCGGTGAACAGTATCTTAAACGCGGTGCCGGCCATTATGCGCGTGCGGGTTGCCTGGGGGCGCGTACAGCAGTTTTTTAAGGAAATACCGGCGGGCAGGGATGTGGAAACTTCCATTGGGAAAATAGCTGAGCCGGTAGAAAGTATCCGCGCTGTGGGCATTACATTCAGGTATGAGAACAATGGGGAACAGGAACCATTTACCGTTGGGCCTATTGACCTGGAAGCAAAAAAAGGAGAAGTGATATTTATTATAGGAGGAAACGGTAGTGGGAAAACAACCTTTGCAAAACTGCTGACAGGCCTGTATGAAGTGGATGAGGGGAAATTAATGATCAACAACAAGGTGGTAAAAGGCGCCCAGCTGAGTGAATACTATTCAACCGTTTTTAGCAATGCACATCTCTTCCGGAAAGTATACAATATTGATGTAAAGCAAAAGCGGGAAGAGATCATTAAGTATCTGAGGATATTGAACCTGGAAGAAAAGGTGTCTATTACAGGAGATAGCTACAGTACCATAGACCTGTCTGCAGGACAAAGAAAAAGGCTGGCGCTGCTGCAGTGTTATCTCGAAAATGCCCCGATATACCTGTTTGATGAATGGGCCGCAGACCAGGACCCGGATTACAGGAACATTTTTTACAGGGTGCTGTTACCCGAAATGAAAAAGGCCGGAAAGATCGTGATCGCCATTACGCATGACGACCATTATTTTGACGTGGCCGACAAGATCTTCAAAATGAACTATGGAAGATTTGAAGCTTATACCGGAAACTATTCGCTCACTACATAAATTAAAAGACACTATGAAATACAACCTGTTTTCCCCGAAGCGCTGGCTTTATAGCATACTATTTATAGCAGCTAACAGCCTGCCGGCAGTAAAAGCCCAGCAGCCGGGTTCCTTTACTGCAAATGGAAGGGGCATTAATATATCATCCTTTAACGCAGAGGTGAAAAAAGCAATGAAAGCGGTTGGCGTACCAGGCCTTTCATTAGCGGTTATAGATAAAGGGAAAATTGCATTTTATAATACTTACGGGGTAAAACAAACAGGCACAGGGGAAAAGGTGAACGGTGAAACAATTTTTGAAGCAGCCTCACTATCCAAGCCTTTTCTTTTATATGCGATATGCAAGCTGGTGGATGATGGTAAGCTTGACCTGGATAAGCCCATGTATCAATATCTGCCTTACCAGCCATTGGAGCACGATCCCCGTTACAGGCTTATTACTCCCAGGATGATCCTGCATCATTCCTCCGGAATAGAAAACTGGCGTTGGATGAACAATAGCGACACCCTGGAAATATTAAGCGATCCCGGAAAGAAGTTTGTTTACTCCGGGGAAGGATATAATTACCTGGCAGAAGTAGTAGCATTGATCCTGAAGGAATCCAATAAACAATATATGGAAGAAGTGGTTTTTAAACCCCTGCAGCTCCATAGAACATATACTTCATATAGCCAGGATGGCAAGTTTCCGTCCAATTACGCTACCGGGCATAATGGTTTGGGAAAGGAACAGAAGAAATGGAAGAACACCGAACCGGTTCCCTCATCGGCCATTAATACAACCGCAGAAGATTATGCAAAATTGGTTATCTCAATTTTTGACGGCCATCATCTTTCAAATGACCGGATCCGCGATATCCTGGCGCCTGGCATTAAACTAAGATCGCTGGATACTGCCACCTATATAACCTATGGCGCCGGTTTTGAAGTACAGTATAGCCCAAAAGATACGATTGTTTCACACGCAGGTAATAATGTGGGCTATAAAGCATATGTGTATTACTCCGTTGTAAAGAAGAACGGCATTGTAATTTTTACTAACAGTGATCGTGGCAGGACATTGATCCGGAAGCTGGATGAGATGTCTGTTAACGCTAATATTATAGAGCTTGGATCGGAATACAGGGAAGACTACCCCGGCTATGTTGAAACGCTTTTAGATACCTACCGGCAGCAGGGGGCTGATAACATGTTCCTGAGAATGGAAAATATAAAAAGGCAGCACGCCGGGAAGATCCCCAATTCCACCTTGACAGAACTTGGACTGATATTCCTGGATGAGAATAAAACAATAGCCAGGCGGATACTGGATGAAGAGGTACTAATGTACCCCGCATCCGTTGCCGCATATGAATTACTGGGGCAGCTGAACATGGAACAAAAAGAGTTTGAGCAGGCATACAGGAATTTAAGCAGGGCAAAGGAGTTAACACCCTCCTCACAAGATGCAGAAATAGAAGCGCAGATTGGAACCTGTAAACGACTGTTAGAAAATAAATATGCGAATGCCAGGAAATAATACAATCATTTTTAAATATTCATCCAATGGAAGCAGTAACTGATAAATACACGGTTGAATTGCCCCTGATCCTGGAATTAGGAAATATGGACCCTGACAGTTTTATAGCCTACTATCTTGAAAACAAGGTTGAGCTGGAGCAAAAGCTGCATTATGCAGGTGCTATAAAATTTAGTGGGGTGCTTATTGACTCACTGGAAGTATTTCAGCGGGTGGTAGGATCTATTTCCACCAAATTTCTAAACTATATAGATGGTACTTCCCCGCGGACAAAATTGTCAGGCGGTGTTTATACATCCACAGAGTATGATAAGACCATGAAGATCACAATGCATAATGAGAATTCCTATTCTGCGAGATGGCCCAACAAACTTTTTCTAAGCTGCCTGCTGCCTGCCGAAACCGGCGGGGAAACATTGCTGGCAGATAGCCGGGAGATCCTAAAACGAATGGACAAAGACATTGTTGAGGAAATTGAAAAAAGGGGGATCATTTATATCAGGAATTTGCATGGCGGGGAGGGAATGGGCATCTCCTGGCAACAATCATTCGAAATTACTGAGAGAAAACAGCTGGAGGAATACTGTAAGGCTTACTCGATCCAGTTTGAATGGAGAGAGAACAACGGTGTACGTTTAAAACAGCCCAGCAGGGGAATTATAGAACACAGGGAAAGTAAGGAGATGGTTTGGTTTAACCAGATCGACCAGTTCCACCCATACCAGCTGGGTGAGGAGTTATATGATGCGCTGTTGACGATCTGTGAGTCGCCGGAGGATTTTCCTACGTATGTTACGTTTGGCGATGGCAAAATAATCAGTGAGGATATAATAAGAAGTATCCTGAAAACAACAGAAGAAGTGACCATTGCTCCACCATGGAGCAGGAATGAATTGCTGGTGATAGATAACGAGCTTGTAAGCCATGGAAGAAACCCCTACACCGGAGAGAGGAAGGTATTGCTGTCAATGTCGGAATAAGCTTCATTATGAGCATATACTAACATGAACTTAGACGGAGATAATGTTATTGGAATAGTAGGAGGAATGGGGCCGCAGGCCGGTGTTGCTTTGTTTAACAGCATTTTGCACCATACCAGGGCCACAACCGATCAGCAGCACTTATCCGTGATGCTAATGTCCCTGCCCAAATATATTACAGACAGGACTGCTTTCCTGGAAGGGCGTTCCAAAGTTAACCCTGCATTCAGCATTGCTGAGATCATTAAGAAGCTGGAGATTGCCGGTGCCGGCGTTGTTGGAATTGCATGTAATACTTCCTATTGCCCCGAGATCTACAATACTATAACCGCAGAGCTTTACAAGGTGAACAGCCAGGTAAAGCTGGTAAATATGCCCCAGGTAACATGCAGCTATATAAAGAAACATTATCCCCAGGTCAGGAGAGTTGGATTAATGACAACCAACGGTACTTATAGATCACAGGTGTACAAACGGCATTTGCAGGACCTGGGATATGAAGTGCTGCTACCTGATAACAGGTTCCAGAATGATGTGATCCATAGAATGATATATGACCCTCAATTTGGCATTAAAGCTAATCCGCGGGGAGTTACCGGGGAAGTTAAGCTGTTGGTTGATAAAACCCTGGAGTTTTTCAGGGCCGGAAAAGCGGATGCGATTATTGTAGGCTGTACAGATCTGTCGCTGATACCAACCCTGCATACAGAAAAAGATATAATCGTAGTAGACGCCATTGAGGCATTGGCCCTGGAGCTAATACGACAAGCCATGAACTGTCAAACAAGTATTTTATGATCATCTTAGGTTTAAACGGAAGCGCTTCCTTAATTAACGAAAACAGATTAGATGTTAACTTTTATACAATGCATGATGCAGGAGCCGCGCTTATCGACAACGGAAAAATTGTATGCACCTTTGAAGAAGAGCGGCTGAACCGGATAAAACATACTAATAAATTTCCCGTACAGTCTATAAAGGCCTGCCTTGAAAGATATAATATTAGCATTACCCAGGTAGATGCTTTTGCATTCCCCCGGGAAGAAGCCAATTATGATGCCGAGATCAGGCGCTACGGAACCCTGGACAGGACCTTCAGGTTCAGGTCCGCAAGAGAATACATAGGCGCAACATTGGAACAGCACTTTGGGGAAAAGCTTGATCTGAACAGGATCTCCTTTGTTAGCCATCACCTGGCACATGCAGCCAGCGCCTACTATCTTTCCGGTTTTGACAGCAGTCTTGTTGTAGCCCTGGATGGTTGGGGAGACGACTTTTCAGGAGGTGTATACGAAGGGAAGAATAATGAGATCAGTACTGTTTGCAAGCTGCCACTTAACGGATCCCTGGGGTTGTTTTACCTGGAAATAACGCGTTTGCTGGGATTTGACCTGTTTGATGAATATAAGGTAATGGGACTGGCTCCATATGGGAACAGTGAAAGATACAAACCTGTATTTGATACGCTGTATAATTTAGGAAGAGATGGAAGCTTTGAGCTGGATAATGAGCGGATAAAGAATATCCGGTCCTACCTGCCATTCCGCAATCCGGGAGAGCCAATAATGCAGGACCACATGGATATTGCCGCTGCATTGCAGTACGCAACGGAAGCCATTTCCATGCATATCATAAAACACTATCAATCCGTAACTGCGCATGATTATCTATGTTTGGCCGGAGGGGTTGCATTAAATTGTACCATGACAGGAAAGCTGCTTTATGAGAATATTTTTAAGGATATTTTCGTGCAGCCAGCTTCCAATGATGGCGGATTGGCATTGGGAGCAGCCCTGGCCACCTGTTATGAAAGGGATCCGTCAGCCGGCAAATACAGCCTTAAGCATGTTTTTTTAGGGAATGATTTCCCCGCAGAGCAGGATTGTGCAGAAGAGCTGGAAAGATGGAAGAATGCCATAACCTTTTACAGATCTGAAGATATCCCGGCCACGGCCGCCAGGTTAATTGCAGATGGTAACGTGATCGGCTGGTTCCAGGGCGCATCTGAATATGGTCCCAGAGCCCTTGGTAACAGGAGCATTCTGGCAGATCCAAGACCTGCGGAGAACAAGGCGTTGATCAACAAAAAGATCAAAAACAGGGAAGGATTCCGGCCATTTGCCCCATCATTGCTGGAAGAGCGCTTACATGAATTTTTTGAGCTTCCGGACCCGCATAACAGGTATTCCTTTATGACCTTCATTCTTAAAGTAAAAGAGGCATACCGGTCGCAGCTTGGCGCTATCACACATGTGGATGGGACTGCACGCTTACATACCGTATCCAGGGAGATAAATCCCAGGTATTATCAGCTGATCAGCTGTTTTGGTGATATTACCGGTATCCCGGTATTGCTCAATACATCCTTTAATAATAATTGCGAACCAATTGTAGACACACCCAGGCAGGCTATTAACTGCTTTCTGACCACTCATCTCGATTATCTTATAATCGGCGACTATATCATTCAAAAGGTAGACCAGTTTGAAGTAGAGTTCCTGCTTTCATTACATCCCCTCATTCCCCGTTTTATTAAACTGTATGTAGTAAAAGAAAATGGAGCCGTAAGTTTTGAGATGGGTAATACCTACAATGCGGAAAGACACCGGATATCCGGCAATATGTATACACTCCTGAAGAATAGTGACGGCTCGCACAATTTTCAGCAATTGATGTCATCCTGTATCAGTAGTAGCGCAGTTGATATTATAGCCATCATTGAAGAAATAAGAGTGTTATGGGCCTTAAGGCTTATACAGGTTATTCCTGAAATGGTATTGACTTCAGAGATAAAATAAGCACAAAATCTCCCTCAAATGATAGACAATCTAAAAAGAAGGCAGCCTGACCCTAATGCTGCACAAATAACATTATCATTACTGGTAGCCTACAGGAACCGGCCTTTGCATTTAAAATGCCTGCTTGAGTGGTTTAAGAAAACCTCCTCGTTGAACCCGGGAATTGAATTGATCATTATTGAATACAGCCTGCAACCAACTTTAACGCAGGAGCCCGGGAAAAATGTAAGATACCTCCATGTAAAGGGCGACGGGAACTTTAACAAAGCAAGGCTGCTGAATATTGGATTGCAGAACAGCCATGGTAAATTAATCAGTGCATATGATGTGGACCTTATTCCGGTGGATCTTTCATTCAGAAAGCACCTGATGCTTGCCGGAGAATCCGATGTAATGCTGGTATCCGGATACCGGTTGAATTGTGCGAAGGAATACATTAATCCTGAAGAAATTGAAAAGGAAAGGAGGAAAGCCGCCATTTGCGTTACAGAAGAGTGTTCCGAAAGTTTTTTACGGGAACAGTTAGTGGAGGGGCACCGGTATGGGGTTATTCCGCTTTTCAGCAAAAAACGTCTGATAGAAGCAGATGGCTGGGACGAGCGGTTCGAGGGATGGGGAGCGGAGGATAAGGATCTTATTGAAAGATACCTGGGCAGATCGAGATACCTGGTAAGATGCCCTGACCTTATATATGTTCACCTGAACCATGAAAAGGCGGCCGGATGGAACGAGCTTGCACTTACCAGGAAGAACGATTCCCTTTATTATGAAAAAAGGGAAATGCGCAAAGTATGAGAAGATAAATAATAGACTACAATAGTTTAACCCTATAAGAAATTTTATGGATAGATATACACTGTCTGTTATAGTACCAACGTATAACCGCAGCCAACTGTTAGCTTATACACTGGATTCTCTTCTTATCCAGAATGTTCAGAAGAATGTTTTTGAAGTGATTGTTGCCGATGACGGATCATCCGATAATACCAAGGAAGTAGTAGAAAAATACAGGGAGCGGCTGAACATAAAATATGTGTACCAGGAAGATAAAGGTTACCGGCCGGCTTCCGCCAGGAACCTGGGAATAATGAATGCAGAAGGAACCATCTGCTTTTTTGTAGATGCAGGTGTAATTCTCAGTGAAGATTGTGTAAATGCGCATATAGCTATTCATGCCAGCCATGGCCCGCATCTGGCTGCAATCGGTTATGTATATGGCTTTGACCAGTCGGGTAAGGTACCGGTGAAGGAAATGATAAAACCGGAGCATCCTGCTCAAACCATTGACACATTAAGATCGGAAGGAGCAGGTCACGATATCCGGGAAAGGCATTACAGGCGTTGTAATGATAAAATTGAAACCCTGCCCGCCCCGTGGTTATTATTCTGGACCTGCAACGTATCTGTGAACAGAAAGGACCTCATTGGTATAGGGATGTTTGATGAACAGTATGACGGAAGGTGGGGCTGTGAAGATAACGACGTTGGGATCCGTCTCTGGCAAAAGGGAGTAAGTATACATCTATGCCGTAAAGCGGAGTCTATCCATTACCCGCATGAAAAGAACATGCAGCAGAAGGTAGAGGAAGGATATGCCAATTGTACTTACTTCCACCAAAAATTTCAAACACCGGAAACAAAGATCTTTCTGGAAAATTTTAAGCAATTCATAACAGATGAATCAGTAGATATAAATGCACTGATCTTACAATCACAGGCAATTTATTAACCTGCTTTACCAAATGCCATGAAGAAAATACTCTTTTTATTTGGAACACGCCCCGAAGCAATTAAAATGATCCCATTAATAAAAGAATGTGAAAAGCATCCACATTTATGGGAATTAAGGGTATGCGTTACCGGACAGCATAAAGAAATGTTAGACCAGGTGCTCACTTTCTTTGAAGTAAAGCCGCATGAAAATCTGGCTTTAATGAAACCTAATCAAACATTATTTGACATAACTGCCGACGGGCTTATAAAAATGGCAGCCCTGCTTGAGAAAGAACAGCCAGACCTGGTGATGATACATGGGGATACTACCTCTGCTTTTACAGGAGCATTAGCTGCGTTTTACAAAAAGATCAAAATAGCGCATATAGAGGCAGGATTGCGGAGTGGCAATAAGTATTCTACTTTCCCTGAGGAAGTTAACCGTAAAATGGCCGGCATTATAGCCGACTTTCATTTTGCACCTACTTCCAATGCCCGCAATAATTTGCTGAAAGAGCATATCACGGAGCATGTTTATGTAACCGGTAACACTGTAATAGACGCTGTTTTTTTAACGCTGGAACAAATGAAAGGCAAAGACCAGTATTCAGCGTACTTTAATTTCCTGGACCTGCGCAAAAAGATCATTCTTATTACCGGCCACCGCCGCGAAAGCTTTGGGAAACCTTTGGAAGAGATGTGTATGGCCGTTAAAGCACTGGCGGAAAAATATGCATCTTCTGTTGAAATTGTTTACCCAGTACATTTAAATCCCCAGGTGCAGGAGCCGGTAAGGCGCATACTGGAAAATCATGAAAATATTCATCTGATCGCACCACTCGAATATCCATACCTGTTATGGCTGATGCAACATTGCTACCTGGTGCTTACAGATTCCGGCGGCTTGCAGGAAGAGGGCCCTGCTTTAAAAAAACCGGTGCTGGTGATGCGGGACGTAACAGAAAGAACAGAGGGTATTGCGGCTGGTACAGCCACATTAGTAGGCACAAGCCGTGAGAAAATAGAACAGGCAGTAAGCACCCTGCTGGAAGATGATATTATATACCAGCAAATGGTAAACGCAATAAATCCTTATGGAAACGGAACCAGCGCCCGGCAGATCATGGAAATATTATCGGGAATAGTGTAAGGTCTTTAACACGCTAAAAAAGGGTGAAAAGAGAAGCCACGGTTATGCTTCACTTTTCACCCTTTTGTTTTTTCTAAACTTTATTGATTGCCAGTATTACTCTTGAATACCGGGCATAGCTGATCTCCACTTCATTGCCTGCGCGGTAATCGCTCAAAGCGCCGCGGGTCCAGTAGAACAGCCTTTTTCTTTTTGAATTGGGCAGCATTACCATGAAGTTGGTCTGTGTGTCGTCGTTCTCATGGTATACGGCTTCCAGCGGCGCCTGCATGGTACCTTTCTGTAAAGCCATCAGATCGCGTTTAATAGTGAAATAACGCACCTCTGTTACCTTGATCAATGCAAATACTAATACTACAATAAAAGATAACATCCAAAGCCAGAACCAGACATTGGTGTAGGAAAACAGGGATTGATCCGCCTCTTCTGCCGTGCTGTGCGTGTAAAGATAAACTTGCGGAACTACAGCCGCTACAATCATTAAACCAAGGCCGATCAGTACGAATTTAGTTACCTGCTTTTTGTTCTTTTTGAGGGCATCTTGTAGTAGAAAATGCTCTTCTGTGGTCATAAAAGAGAAATCCTGCATAGATAAAATAAGGTTTTTCTGTTACTAATATAATCATAAACGATTAATTGTTGAAATTTAATATATATAATCTATAACTACCGGATATTGATCTGGTGGAGATTAGGGCAGATCGTGTCTCTTTTGATTAGTTATGAAGCACTTAAACAAGGATACAGGGTTATATAAAAAGAAAATTGCCGCGATCTTAGATCGCGGCAATCCATTCATAATTCCGTGATTGAACTAGGCTTCTGCTTCTGCATAAGCGCTCACTGGCTCGC
>JGI24740J21852_10001438_pt1 | contig 10914 bp, 10 predicted proteins | sample KBSCornC6_FD_21852 | JGI IMG/M metagenome (IMG submission 21852) | reverse complement strand
ACCACCTTGACGCTGGAAGACCCGATATCTATCCCGACGATATTGCGGCGCAGCAGGCCGGACAACAAACCCCGTCGCACAGAGACACCCCACCGTTTATATATTTTTGAACCCAGGCGCCCGATCTACGTCCAACGTGCGCCTTAGCCTGCATGGATTTGCTGCTGGATTCTCACAAAATCCTTTAGAACAGGCAAACGCTCCGACTGGCCGCAGAGCATTTCGCAGGCGCCGATTCGTAAAGCGTTGTCAAAACCCCACGGTCGGGGGATACCCCTTTCGTCTGACTTGCTTTCCGCTTCGTCTACTTCTAACGGCGGATTCTTGCCCACCTTGAATCCTGGGGCCGCAAGCGCACGCCGCGCCCGCCATGAGTGCCGCATGCGCAGCATAAGTGGCCGTGGCGCCACCGACGTGACAGCGGTTACGCGCTCGGTTACGGGCTGTTACGCCCGCACGTCCGGGAGGGCGCGAGTCCCGACGATATAATCGCGGCCACGCTGACTGACACCCCCGGTGCCCCTGTAATGGCTACTGCCCAAACCACCCCTGCTTCGCCCAAGCCGCCCAAAGCCCGACGCCCGTTGTGGGCGCGCCTGCTTCTCTGGATGCTCGGCCTGCTCGTTGCTCTGGGGGTCGTCGGGGCGCTGCTGGTGGGCTATGCCCTGCTGGTGGCCGCGCCCAACCTGCCGTCGCTGGACGCCATCACCGATTACCGCCCGAAGATTCCGCTGCGCGTGTACACCGCCGACAACGTCCTCATCGGCGAATTTGGCGAAGAGCGCCGCAGCTTCGTGCCGATCACGCAGATGCCCGACGTGATGAAGCGCGCCGTGCTGGCTATCGAAGACGATCGCTTCTATGAGCATGGCGGCGTAGATTTCATTGGCGTGCTGCGCGCCGGGCTGGCCAACCTGCGCGGCAGCATGTCGCAAGGCGCGTCGACCATCACCATGCAGGTGGCGCGCAACTTCTTCCTGTCGAGCGAGAAAACGTACACGCGCAAGCTCTACGAGATGCTGCTCTCGTACAAGATCGAAGCGAGCCTCACGAAGGACCAGATCCTCGAGCTGTACATGAACCAGATCTACCTTGGCCAGCGCGCGTACGGCTTTGCCAGCGCCGAGCAGATCTACTTCGGCAAGAACATCAAGGACATCACCCTGGCTGAGGCGGCCATGCTGGCCGGCCTGCCCAAGGCGCCCTCCGCATACAACCCGGTGGTGAACCCCAAGCGCGCCAAGGTGCGCCAGGAGTACATCCTGCAGCGCATGCGCGACCTGCACTACATCACGCCGGAACAGTACGACCAGGCCATCCATGAGCAACTGCCGGTACGCAGCGAAGGCCACGAGTTCGACGTGCACGCCGAGTACGTCGCCGAAATGGTGCGCCAGCTCATGTACACGCAGTACCACGAAGAGACCTACACGCGCGGCCTGACCGTCTACACCACGCTGCGCAAGGGCGATCAGGACGTGGCCTATCAATCGGTGCGTCGCGGCATTCTCGACTACGAGCGCCGCCATGGTTATCGCGGGCCCGAGGCGTTCATCGACCTCCCCAGCGATGCCGATGAGCGGGAACAGGCGATTGACGACGTGCTCCTCGAACATCCGGGCAGCGACGATTTGCAATCGGCCGTGGTGGTGAGCGTGGCGCCCAAGCTGGTGCGCGCGACCATGCTCTCCGGTGAAACGATCGACCTGGCGGGGGACGGCCTGCGCTTTGCCCAGGCGGCGCTGGCAGCGAACGCGCAGCCGAAGATCAAGCTGCGTCCGGGCGCCGTGATCCGCGTGATCCAGGACACCAAGACGCAGAAGTGGTCGATCACGCAGCTGCCGGAAGTGGCCTCGGGCTTCATTTCGGTGGACCCGCAGACGGGCGCGATCTACTCGATGGTCGGCGGCTTCGATTTCAACCGCAGCAAGTTCAATCACGTCACGCAGGCTTGGCGCCAGCCGGGTTCGAGCTTCAAGCCATTCATCTATTCGGCGGCGGTGGACAAGGGCTTCTCGCCGTCCACGGTGATCAACGATGCGCCGCTGTCGATCCCGACCGGCGACACCGGCGGCCAGGTGTGGGAGCCCAAGAACTACGGCGGCGGCTACGACGGCCCGATGACGATGCGCCGCGCGCTGCAGAAATCGAAGAACCTGGTGTCGGTGCGCATCCTGCGCTCGATCGGTACGCAATACGCGCAGCAGTACATCACCCGTTTCGGCTTCGAGGCAGACAAGCACCCGGCCTACCTGCCAATGGCGCTGGGCGCCGGCTCGGTGACGATGCTGCAGATGGCGGGCGGGTATTCAGTATTCGCCAACGGTGGCTACCGCGTGAACCCGTACATCATCGACCGCGTGGTCGACGCGCGCGGCACCGTCATCCAGCAAGCGCACCCGATGACAGCCGGCAAGGATGCCGTGCGCGTGATCGACCCGCGCAACGACTTCATCATGGATTCGCTGCTGCGCAGTGTGGTCGCAAACGGCACGGGCTACCTCGCCAAGCAGAAGCTCGGCCGCAACGACATGGCCGGCAAGACCGGCACCACCAACGACTCGTTCGACGCCTGGTTCTGCGGCTACACGCCCAAGCTGGTCGGGATTGCCTGGATGGGCTACGACAACCCGCGCAGCCTGGGTGATCGAGAAACCGGTGGCGGCCTGGCCTTGCCGGTCTGGATCAACTACATGAGCTACGCCCTCAAGGGCCAGCCCGAGACCGATCGCCAGCCGCCGGAAGGCGTGGTGCAGATGGCCGGCGACTGGGCCTACGAGGAATACGCCAATGGCCAGGGCGTGGCGTCGGTGGGCTTGGGTGACGCAATGCCGGGTGCGCAAGCGCCGGGCGGCGACCAGCAACCGCAGCAGCCGGGCATCAATCTGGCACCGACGCCGGAGCAGGAGAAACAGAAGATTCTCGACATGTTCCGCGGCAACTAAGACCGGCTGCGCACGAAAAAGCCGCCCTTCGGGGCGGCTTTTCTTTTGGCGTGAACGCTGCGTTCAGTTGGCGGCCAGCGTCACATCCACGTCGGACTGTTGGCTGACATAGCGCGACAGCGCGACGTACAGCTCTTCCTGGCTACGCGTATCGAGCCAGCGGCCGTCATCCCCGCGACGGAAGTGGAAACCGCCGGCGCGCGCGGCCACCCACAGTTCCTGCATGGGTGCCTGGCTGTTGACGATGATCTTCGAGCCATCGTCAAACTCGAGCGTCAGCACGTTGCCGGTGCGGGTGACTTCGATGTCGGCATCCGACTCGTCGGCAGCAATTTCAACAATGCTTTCGATGCGGGTGAGTTCGGCATCGGCCAGGGCCAGGAACTCCGATTCGCTCAGGGGGGGCATGCTACACTCCAAAATCTTGCGCGGGCGCGGCACGCAGGCAGTTTCTGACCCGTTGGCGCCTTGCCCCATATGACTCCGATCGCCGCAAGGGACACATCCTTGGGCATCTCTTTCTGCACCATCATCCGATGATACGAACCGCCGCCATTGTAGCCATTGTCGGCCTGACCCTGACGGTTGCAGGCCTATCCGGCTGCGGGATTCGCGGGCCGCTGTACATGCCCAAGGTGCCGTCTGCACCGACCGCACCCGAAACAACCGACCCAGGCATCGCCGGCCCGAACGCCGTGCCGCAGCCCCCGGTGCCGGGCGCCAAACCGGCTGCGGACGCCGCCAGCGCGGTGCCCGCCAATCGCTGATCCCGCCTCTTTTGCCCAACCGGCGTCGCCCACCAAATCTGGCGCGACGCCTTGAATGCTCCCGCTCATGTCCGAGTCCCTGATCCGCCAGCAAGGCGCGCTGATGATCGAAGGCGTCGCGCTCGACGCGATTGCCGCGCAGTTCGGCACGCCCACGTACGTGTATTCGCGCACTGCGCTCACAGCAAACTATCGTGCCTATGCCGCCGCGTGCGAGGGTCGCAACGCGCACGTGCAGTACGCCGTGAAAGCAAACTCGAACCTGGCCGTGCTGCAAGTGTTCGCGCAGCTTGGCGCAGGTTTCGACATCGTGTCCGCCGGCGAGCTCAAGCGCGTGTTGGCGGCTGGCGCGCCGGCATCAAAGGTCGTGTTCTCGGGCGTGGGCAAAAGCGCGGACGAAATGCGCTTCGCGCTGGAAGTCGGCGTGGCGTGCTTCAACGTGGAGTCGATCCCCGAGCTGCACCGCCTGAACGACGTAGCCGCCTCAATGGGCAAGACCGCGCCGGTATCGCTGCGCGTCAACCCCGACGTGGATGCGAAGACCCACCCGTATATCTCGACGGGCCTGAAGGGCAACAAGTTTGGCGTGGCGTTTGACGAGGTGCTGCCGACCTACCGCGCAGCCGCTGCAATGCCCAACCTGCGCGTGGTCGGCATCGATTGCCATATCGGCTCGCAGATCACCGAGGTGTCGCCGTACCTCGATGCGCTGGACAAGGTGCTCGACGTGGTGACCAAGCTCGACGCCGAGGGCATCCGCCTGTCGCACATCGACGTGGGCGGCGGCCTGGGTATCACGTACACGGATGAGACGCCGCCGGATATCACCGCCTTTGCACGCACGCTGCTGGATCGCGTCGAGCAGCGCGGCTTTGGCGATCGCACCGTGCTGTTCGAGCCGGGCCGCTCGCTGGTGGGTAACGCTGGTCTGCTACTGACGCGTGTCGAATACCTCAAGCCAGGTGCCAGCAAAAACTTCTGCATTGTCGATGCGGCCATGAACGATCTGGCGCGTCCCGCAATGTATGAGGCGTATCACCACATCGTTGCAGTGCGAGAAGGCGAAAGCGCGCCGGTCGTCTACGACGTGGTCGGCCCGGTGTGCGAATCGGGCGACTGGCTCGGCCGTGATCGCTCGCTGGCCGTGCAAGCCGGCGACCTGCTGGCCGTTCTGTCGGCCGGCGCGTACGGCTTCACGATGAGCTCGAACTACAACACGCGCAACCGCGCGGCGGAAGTCATCGTCGATGGCGACAAGGTCCACCTGGCACGCGAGCGCGAGTGCTTTGAAGACCTGATCCGCGGTGAGCGTCTGTTCCCGGCATAAGCCGGCCTGACCGCAAGAAAAAAGCCTCGCAACCGCGAGGCTTTTTCTTTGGGGATCCGCATCGATCAATCGCGCGCCGGCATGGCACCGCCCGCCATGGCACCCTGCCGTGCGCCACGCCATGCCCACCACACGCGCAGCCCCAGCAACACCGCCATCACGGCCGCATAGATCGATACCTCGGCAAAGTCATGCTTGCCGGCCTTGTGCCACCAGTAGTGCAGGATGCCGAGCACGCCCGTCACGTACACGAGACGATGCAGCCACTGCCAGCGCTTGCCGCCGAGGCGCCGCACCATCGCGTTGGTGGACGTGGCAGCGAGCGGGATCATCAGCACGAACGCCGCAAAGCCCACGGTAATGAACGGCCGCTTGACGATGTCTTTCAGCATCGACGCCGGATCGAGCCCGCGATCGACCAGCAGCCAGATCAGGAAGTGGATCGTGCCGTAGAAGAACGTGTAGAGCCCCAACATGCGGCGCAGGCGGATGAGCCAGTTCATGCCCGTGAGCCGGCGCAGCGGCGTGATGGCCAGCGTGCAGCACAGCAGCACCAGCGTCCACGTGCCGGTCGAGCGCGTGACGAACTCCAGCGGGTTCGGCCCGAACTGATCGGTCGCGCCCAGGAACACGATGCGCAGGAACGGCACGAGCGCCACCAACCACACGGCGATCTTCACCACGCGCAGTTGCTTGGGCGACAGCATGGGCGGCAGCAGTTTCATGTCGTCCTCAGAAGTTCTTGCGCAGGTCCATGCCCGCGTACAGCGGCGCAACCTGGTCGTAGCCATTGAACATCAGCGTCTTGCGCTTGGGCGCGAACAGGCCGCCGAAGCCGCCCTTGTCTTCGCCGATGCGGCGCTCGGTGGCCTGGCTCCAGCGCGGGTGATCCACGGTCGGGTTCACGTTGGAGTAGAAGCCGTATTCGTTGGCTGCGGCGATGTTCCAGCTGGTGGGCGGCTGCTTGTCGACAAAGCGGATCTTGACGATCGACTTGGCGCTCTTGAAGCCGTACTTCCACGGCACCACCACGCGCACCGGCGCGCCGTTCTGATTCGGCAGCACCTGGCCGTAGAGGCCGAAGGTCAGCAACGCCAGTGGGTGCATCGCCTCGTCCAGGCGCAGGCCCTCGCTGTACGGCCACTCCAGCACCGGGCTGCTGATGCCGGGCATCTGGCGCTTGTCAGCCAGCGAGATGAACTGGATGTACTTGGCGCTGCCCTGCGGCTCCACCCGCTTGATCAGCTCCGCCAGCGGAAAGCCGGCCCACGGAATCACCATCGACCACCCCTCCACGCAGCGCAGGCGGTAGACGCGCTCCTCCATCGGCGCGAGCTTCATCAGGTCGTCCAAATCGTAGGTTTTGGGCGTCTTCACCAAACCTTCCACGCTGACCTGCCACGGATGCGGGCGCAGCGTGCCGGCGTAACGCGCCGGGTCGGACTTGTCGGTGCCGAACTCGTAAAAGTTGTTGTACGTGGTGACTTGGTCGTAGGGCGTGGCCTTCTCGACCGTGGTGTAGGCGGGGTTGGGCTTGGCGGCCAGCTTGGCCAGCGGCGCACTGACAGCAAACGCCTCGCGCGAAGCCCACGGCGTGAGTGCCGCACCAGCGGTCCCCATGGCGGCGGCGGCCAGGAAGCGGCGGCGCTGCTCAAAGATGTGCTGGGGCGTGATCTCGCTGGCGGGGATGTCTTCGCCGTGCAGCCAGCGGTCGGTCTTGATCAGCATGATCGGTGGTCCTCGTTGTGCGGGAACGCTGTCCCATGTGCGTTGGTCGTGCCCGCGCCGCCAACCTGACAGCGCGGGCAAAAAAAAAGTGGCGCTATTCCTTCCTAGGCACCGGCGCGGTGAATTCGCCGTACTGCCGGTAGACCACCTGCGCCACCTCCAGCAACTGCCCGCGCGACAGCGGGCCCGAGACCGCAAACCCCAAGCCGCGATCGGCCCAGTAGAACGCCATCGGCGGCGGATGATCGGCAGTCGGGTGGATCGCCTGCAGCACGCGGTTGTCCGGTGCCAAGGTCTCCAGCCGGAAACCGGTGTCGCGGTTGTTCGGCATGCGACGCAATTGCACGGAGATGCGCGTGCCGCCCGGCCCTTCGTACATCAGCATGGCCGTGGGCATATCTGCCGATACGGTTTGGCGCCCACCCACCAGCCGGTAGCCGAGCGGCGTCAGGTCAGGAATGTGCAGTTGCGCGTCCAGGCGCCGCGACAGCCAAGTGACGAGGTGTGCCTCTTCATTGGCCGGCACCTCCACCATGTGTTTCGACTCAGGGGAGAAGACAACGTGCGATACGAGTGCGTCGTTGGCAAAGCGTTGCATCGGCACCGTGCGCTCCAGGGCGCCTCGACCTAGCCAACCTGCTCCAGTGCCAAGGGCGAGGCACGCGACGCCGGCCGCCACCATGCCCCAGCCCCGCATCGCGCCAAACCCCGCTCTTGCCGGGCGCTGCGCAGCCGCGAGGATCGCCGCAGGAATGCGGCGCTGGGGCACGGGCTCGTTCAGCAGCGGATCCAGCGCGCGATGCAACTGCATATCGGCCTGACGCCACGCGGCGACCTCAGCCGCCGCAGCGGGGTGCGCAGCCAAGTACGCCTCCACCGCGGCACGGCGCGCGGGGGGCAAGCGCCCATCGGCGTAGGCGTGGAGTTCGTCGATGTGGATGGCAGACATGGTCGGCCTCACTTCACGCGGTGCAGCGCTGGGCTGCTATCACCGGAGGAACGGGGCGCGGACGCACCGTCGAGTGCCACCCGCATGCGCTCACGTGCGCGCGACAGCCGCGACATCACCGTGCCCAGCGGCACGCCCAGCACATCGGCGGCTTCCTGATAGGCGAACTGCTCCAGACCCACGAGGAGCAGCACAGCGCGTTGGTCTTCTGGCAGCGTCGCCAGCGCGCGCAGCAGATCGCGCCGCAGGCCGGGGTCCTCTTCGAAGGGGATGTCGGGCGGTGCGTCGGTCAACTCGATCCGGTCGGGCCGACGCACGGCATTGAGGTGCAAGCGATGCATGATGGTCAGCAACCACGCGAACAGGCCGTCCCCCTCGCCCATACCGCCCAGCCGGGGCCGGAACTGGAAGTGCCAGCGGTAGCGCCAGGCGCGTTCCAGCGTGTCCTGGACGAGGTCGTCGGCGCGGCTGGCATCGTGCACCAGACCGCGCGCGTGCCGGCGCAGTCGCGGCGTAAGCGCGATCAGCCGGCTCGCCAGATCGGACATGTCGGCGCGAGCGAGGACGGAGCGCTTATGGCTTGGCGATGTGCCAGACGTTCATGAAGCCATCACCCGTCTGGTCGCCGGGCATCTTGTCCTTGCTCCACAGATAGAGCGGCTTGCCGTGATAGGCCCACTGCTTCTTGCCGTCGTCGCGGGTGATGATGGTGTAGTCGCCGGAAGGTTGGTCGGCGTCATTGGCGGCCAGCGGCGGCCAGTTGTCGGAGCACTTGCCGTTACATGCGCTCTTGCCGGCGGCGGCGTCGCGATCGAACGTGTACAGCGTCATGCCGTGCTGGTCAGTCAGGGTGCCGTTGGTGACCTTGACGGCCGACGGTGTGGAGGACATCCCCATGCCCATGCTGCTGCAGCCGGCCAAACCGAGGGCGGCAAGCATCACGGCACCGGCCAACGCCATGCGTGGACGGAACGACTGAATGGAAGCTGCGGACTGGCTCATCTTGTTCTCCTTGGGGTGGAGGGCACGGTAAGGGGAAAACGAGGTGCCCTCACAGAGCAGTAAACACGCTGGGCGCGTCTTTATTCCAGTCCGCTGAGGAAATTTTGTGATCGGCGAATTACAGCTCGCCGTAGCTGTGCAGGCCCGACAGGAACATGTTCACGCCCAAGAAGGCGAACGTCGTCACCAGCAGCCCGACCAGCGCCCACCATGCCGCCATGCGCCCACGCAGCCCCTTCATCAGCCGCATATGCAGCCAAGCCGCGTAGTTCAGCCAGACGATCAGCGCCCAGGTTTCCTTCGGGTCCCAGCTCCAGTAGCCGCCCCAAGCGTCGGCCGCCCAGAGCGCACCCAGGATCGTCGCGACGGTAAAGAACGCAAAGCCGACGGCGATGGCCTTGTACATCACATCGTCCAGCACTTCGAGCGAGGGCAGGCGGTCGACCAGCATCCCATGTTCCTTGAGCAGGTATGCCGCGCCCACCATCGCCGCCAGCGCGAACGTGCCGTAGCCGATGAAATTGGCCGGCACGTGGATCTTCATCCACCAGCTTTGCAACGCCGGCACCAGCGGCCGGATCTCCTGCGCGCCGCGCGACACCGTGTACCACAGCAGAAAGCCCACCGCCGCTGACACCACCAGCATCACGAACGGCCCCAACGCGCGCGTCTTGTAGCGCTGCTCGTAGTACAGATAGAACAACGAGGTGATCAGCGTGAAGAGGATGAACACCTCATACAGATTCGAGATGGGAATGTGGCCGATGTCCGCGCCCACTAGGTACGACTCGTACCAGCGCACCAGCATGCCGGTCAGGCCCAGCACCACCGCCGCCCAACACATCGAGCTGCCGATCGAGCTGCCCGCCTCCCAGCGCAGCACCAGCCCCATCCAGAAGAACAGCGTGGACAGGAAGATCAGCGCGCTCATCCACAGGATGGCCGACTGACTGGCGAGGAAATACTTGAGGAAGAACGCTTGTTCGGCGCGGGCAAGCTCCGGGCCATTGGCACCGCTGTACTGCGAGACGCCAAACAACGCCAGCACGGCGATGCCGATCATCAGCATACGCACCGGCTTCCACGTCCAGCCCAGCCATGCAAAGGCCGGCACGGCGGCAACGAGAATGCCGCGCTCGTAGCCATCCATATAGGCGCCGTAGCGCGAGAAGGCGTAGCCGGCGCCGGCCGCCAGCAACAGCGCAAAGAGCCAGTCGAACCAGCCCAGGCGGCGGAAGTACGACGGGCGCTCCAACGCACCCAGATCAGCGGTCGCCACGGTCGCTGCAGACAGTTTGGGGGGATTGGTCGCGTCCATCACCTGCTCACTTCGTTGATTTTGGGGCAGCGTCTGCCGCGGAGGCGTCGCTGCGTGTGTCAGTGGCGCCCGCGGCGGCGCGGACATCGTGCTTGAGGCGCTCGAACTCGCGGTCAAAATCGAGCGTGCGGCGTGTGGTCGACATGGCGGTCAGCACATGGGCGCCGGGGGTGGCGTCAGCAGACTCGCCGGAGTGCGGGCGGACCCACAGCCACCAGCGGCGCTCCCGCACGTAGAACATCGAGAACACGCCCAGCACCAGCAGCAACGACCCAAGATACACGATGTTTTTACCCGGCGCACGGGTGAGCTGGAACACGCTGGCCTGCACCTGCTGGAAGTCGGTGAGCTGCAGATACACGGGCGCGCCGTAGAAGAAACTGTCGGAGATCGAGTTGATTGCGCTCTGTAGCCACTGGCTGCTGGCGGCGTCGACGGCAGGCGCAGGCAAGCCATCTTGCGCGCGCGCCAGTTGCCACAACTCCCACATCGAACTGTTGATGATCTTCATCAGCACGTCGGCCGCTTTCTCGCGCTCGCCTTCGGGCACGGACTTCTGCAGGAAGGTCGCCATGGCAGCAAAGCCGCCTTGCGCATCGGCAGGGACGCCCTTTTCGGCGACAGCGCCGGCAAACAGGTCGAGCGCGCGCTGAGCGCTTTCTGTCAATTGCTGGCGCAGCGTGGCGCGGTCGTCGCCCGGCATGGAGAGCAACGCAAAGCGGCGCGCCGCCTCGCCTCGCAGCGCCGGGTTCTGCAGCGCGGCGCGCAGGCGCATCCACTCGTTCACGGTGCCTTGCGTATCTGCGGGAATGCGCAGATAGCGGAACGGCTCGTCCGGCTGCGTGCGCACGCCGGCGAGGAACACCGACTGCCCGTCC
>JGI24740J21852_10001435_pt1 | contig 10924 bp, 11 predicted proteins | sample KBSCornC6_FD_21852 | JGI IMG/M metagenome (IMG submission 21852) | reverse complement strand
GGTCGCGAGGCTCACGCCGTGACGCTGCATGAAGGCGCGCATCGACGGCATGCGCTCGCCGGGGCGCAGCACGCCGTTGCGTATCGCGCGGCGATATTGCGCGGCCAGTTGGCGGTAAAGCGGTTCGCTCGCGGTGGCATCGTTCGAGGACGCCGGGAGTGCATGAGGCGCGAGGGGCATGCTGGTGTGCGCGTGCATGGGCTTTTGTGCTTGCGTTCAGGTTGATCGGCTCATGAGCCGATGGTGCGCACGGTCCGCGTGCGGCAACAGATACACATCGACCTCATTTCGACCGATACAGCGTATCAAACACCCGCGTTGTACCGGTGCAGATTGTCGGCGGCTGCGGCTGTTTTCCGTGGCAGCGGGTCAATAAGCTGAATGGCATGCAAACGCACCAAAGGAAACGTTATGTCAGCTCACGCCAACATCAATGTGTGCCGTCTCGCCGCGGGCCAGGTCGCGCTGCACGACCTGCGCGCGAGGAGCGCCGTCGTCGCGGTCGAAGGCGATCTGCACCTGGTCGTCCGCGATCATTCGCTGTCGTGGCTCGGCGACGCGGTTCCGTCGACATCGATCATGCTCAGCGAAGGCGAGTGCTTCGTGCCGACCGAACGCAGCATGGTGTCGATCAGCGCGTTGCATGGAAAAGCCGCGGCGTTCGCACTGCCCGCGGCGTTCGCACTGCCCGCATCGCATGCAGCAGCTAGAAGCAATACGCAGCACGCGAATGGGATTCGCCAACTCGCCGCCTTTCTCAAAGCGACGCTGCGGCGCGCTGCCTGATGCGTTGCCGCGCGCCGCCTGTCGCCCGCTACAATGCATGACCCCATCCGCTCTTCGAGGTGCCGGTCATGTCCTTTGTCCGCAAGCTGTTCGGCGCGAGTCTGTTGCGCGTCGCCGCGTTGTGCGCGGTTCTCACGCTGACGCTCAGCGGCTGCGCGGGGCTGTTCGGCGGCGACCCGTTGCGCGTGAGCGTGGCAGGCATCGAACCGCTCGAAAGCCAGGGGCTGGAGGTGCGCTTTAACGTCAAGCTGCGCGTGCAGAATCCGAACGAATCGGCGGTGAGCTTCAACGGCGTGTCGCTCGATCTCGAACTGAACGGCCACTCTTTTGCGAGCGGCGTCAGCGATCAAGCCGGCACCGTGCCGCGCTATGGCGAAACGGTGCTGAACGTGCCGTTGACGGTGCCCGCATTCGCCGCGGTGCGCCAGGCCTTCGCGTTCGCCGGCGCCGCGCAGTCGGGACAGGTTCCGTATATTCTGCGCGGCAAGCTGGCGGGCGGCCCGTTCGGCACCGCGCGTTTCGTCGATCAGGGCATGCTCAGCCTGCCGATGTCAGGCGCCGGCATGCCGTAATCACGCGACCTCAGACCACTTCAAAGAGGCCCGCCGCGCCCTGCCCGCCGCCGATGCACATCGTCACCACGACGAGCTTCGCGCCGCGCCGCTTGCCTTCGATCAGCGCATGTCCGGCGAGGCGCGCGCCCGACACGCCATACGGATGGCCCACCGCAATCGCGCCACCGTTCACGTTCAAGCGCTCCTGGTCGATGCCGAGTTTGTCCGCGCAATACAGCACCTGCACGGCGAACGCTTCGTTCAGTTCCCACAGATCGATGTCCCCGACTTTCAGACCGGCCTGCTTCAGCAGCTTGGGCACCGCGAAAACCGGGCCGATGCCCATCTCGTCCGGTTCGCAGCCGGCCACCGCGAAGCCGCGGAAAATGCCGAGCGGCTGCAGCCCTTCGCGTTCCGCGAGCTTCGCGTTCATCACCACGCAAGCCGACGCGCCATCCGAAAACTGGCTCGCGTTGCCCGCGGTAATCACGCCGCCGGGCAGCGCCGTGCGGATCTTCGATACGCCTTCGAGCGTCGTGTCCGCGCGAATGCCCTCGTCGCCGCTGACGGTGACTTCCTTCGTATAAAGACGCCCCGTTGCCTTGTCGGCGACGCCCGCGAGCACCGTCAACGGCACGATCTCGTCGTTGAAGCGGCCGGCTTCGAGCGCGGCTGCGGCGCGCTGCTGGGAGCGCACGCCGTATTCGTCCTGACGTTCCTTCGAAATCGAATAGCGTTTGGCGACGTTCTCGGCGGTCTGCAACATCGACCAGTAGATTTCCGGCTTGTTCTCGCTGAGCCAGCCTTCGGTCATCATGTGGCGGTTCATCTCGTTCTGCACGCACGAGATGGATTCCACGCCGCCCGCGACGAACACATCGCCTTCGCCGGCGATCACGCGCTGCGCGGCAAGCGCGATAGTTTGCAATCCCGACGAACAGAAACGGTTGACCGTCATGCCCGGCACGCTGACCGGCAAGCCCGCGCGCAGCGCGATCTGCCGCGCGATGTTCATGCCCGTCGCGCCTTCCGGATTCGCGCAACCCATGATCACGTCTTCGATGCGCGCCGGGTCCAGCTTCGCGCGCTCGACCGCGGCCTTCGTCACGTGGCCGCCGAGCGTCGCGCCGTGAGTCATGTTGAAACCGCCGCGCCATGATTTGGCGAGCCCCGTGCGAGCGGTCGATACGATTACGGCGTCAGTCATGCGAATCTCCTGCGTGTCAATGTCGATGGTGGCGCATGCGCTAACGCGCGGGAGTGACCCGCGCCACCTTTGTCGTTCGATGCGAGCGTTTTTGCTCTACGCGTCAACTCAGCCGTTAAACGTGCGGCCCTGCGCCGCCAGTTCGGCGATGCTNGGCGCAAGNTGCCACGCGTCGCCGTTCGGCTGCGATGCGTAGCGGCGTATCGCGCGCTCGACGTTGTAAAGNCCGACGGTGTCCGCGTACAGCATCGGNCCGCCGCGATAAAGCGGGAAGCCGTAGCCGGTCAGATAGACCATGTCGATGTCCGACGCTTTCGACGCAATGCCTTCCTCGAGAATCTTCGCGCCTTCGTTCACGAGCGCGAACACGAGGCGCTCGACGATTTCCTCGTCGCCGATCTTGCGCCGCTCGCTACCGGTTTCCTTCGAATAAGCGACGATCATTTCGTCCACCATTTTCGACGGATACGCGGTGCGGTCGCCCGCCTTGTAGTCGTACCAGCCGCCGCCGGTTTTCTGGCCGAAGCGCCCGCTCTCGCACAAACGGTCGGCGATTTTCGAGTAGTGCATGTCAGGCTGTTCCTGATAGCGGCGCTTGCGGATCGCCCAGCCGATGTCGTTGCCCGCCAGGTCGCTCATACGGAACGGCCCCATCGCAAAGCCGAATTTTTCGATGGCCCGATCGACCTGCGCAGGCAGCGCGCCTTCTTCAAGCATGAAGAGCGCCTGGCGGATGTACTGCTCGATCATCCGGTTGCCGATAAAGCCGTCGCACACGCCCGAAACAACCGCGGTCTTCTTTATCTTTTTCGCGAGCTTCATGACGGTGGCGAGCACGTCTTTCGCGGTCTTCTCGCCACGCACCACTTCGAGCAGCTTCATCACATTGGCCGGACTGAAGAAGTGCGTGCCGACGACGTCCTGCGAACGCTTCGTGAACGCGGCGATCTTGTCGACATCGAGCGTGGACGTATTCGACGCGAGAATCGCGCCCGGCTTCGCGATTTCATCAAGACGCCTGAATACCTGCTCCTTGACGCCGAGTTCCTCGAACACCGCTTCGACGATCAGGTCGGCGTTCTTCAGGTCGTCGTAGGAAAGCGTGGTCGTGATGAGCGCCATGCGCTCCTGCAGCGCCTCGGGCTTGAGCTTGCCCTTCTTCACGCTCGCTTCATAATTGTTGCGGATCGTGGCAAGGCCACGCTCGAGCGCGTCCTGCTTCATCTCGAGCAGCGTGACCGGAATGCCCGCGTTGATGAAGTTCATCGCGATGCCGCCGCCCATCGTGCCCGCGCCGATCACCGCGACCTGGCGGATCTCGCGCACCGGCGTATCGGCCGGCACATCGGGAATCTTGCTCGCCGCGCGTTCAGCGAAGAACGCATGGCGCAGCGCGCGGCTCTCGGGCGTTTGCACGAGCGCGACGAAGCACTCGCGCTCGAATGCGAGGCCCTTGTCGAAGCCGTTTTTCACGCCGGCCTCCACTGCGTCGATACATTTGAGCGGCGCGGGAAAATTCTTCGCGATAGCCGCGACGCTGTTGCGCGCGAACTGAATGAAACCTTCCGGGTTTGGATGCTCGATCTCGCGATCGCGCACTTTCGGATGCGGGCCATGTTTTGCGCCGACCTTGCGCGCAAACGCGAGCGCGGCTTGCGTGAGATCGCCTTCGGCGAGTTCGTCGAAGAGGCCCGAACCGGCCAGTTTCTGCGAGTCGACCGGCGCGCCGGACACGATCATGTTGAGCGCGCCTTCGAGGCCGATTGCGCGCGGCAGACGCTGCGTGCCGCCCGCGCCCGGCAGAATGCCGAGCTTCACTTCGGGCAATGCGATCTGCGCGCCGGGTGCGGCGATGCGGTAGTGCGCGCCGAGCGCCAGTTCGAGGCCGCCGCCCATCGCGACGCTGTGAATGGCCGCGACCACCGGCTTGGCGCTCCCTTCCACGGTCTTGATGACGGTGGCGAGCGTCGGCTCCTGGGTCGCCTTCGGCGTGTTGAATTCGGTGATGTCGGCGCCGCCCGAGAAGGCCTTGCCCGCGCCCGTCAGCACGATGGCCCGGATGGCCGGATCGCGTTGCGCTCGCTCGATGCCTTCGACGATCCCCGCGCGCGTCGACAGGCCGAGGCCGTTGACGGGAGGATTGTTCAGCGTGATGACGGCCACGCCGTCATGGGTTGTGTAGTCCACTGCCATCTGCCTGCCTCCGTGCGATGCATTGCATCCATGAGATGAGGCGGCGCAGCGCGCGCCGCCCGTCCGGTTGATCGAGCCGGCGAATGGCCCAACTCGAATGCGCCGGCCTTCGTCTTCAGCTTAGGTCGGCGGTTCCGGTGTCAGCAGGCAGAATACACAAAAAAGCACGCTCGTTCAATTTACGATCAGGCGGGGTTTCCCCTGGCGAGCGGGCAATCGCCTTCGTGCATGCGGTCTTCGAGCGCGGACGGCAGCACATGATCGCGGAAAATATCGCGCAGCTTGAGCTTCTGCAGTTTGCCCGTCGCCGTATGCGGTAGTTCGTCGACGAACACGACGTCGTCCGGAATCCACCACTTGGCGACCTTGCCGTTGTAGAACGCGAGCAGTTCGTCGCGCGTCACGTCGAGGCCCGCGCGCTTGACCACGACGAGGAGCGGCCGCTCGGTCCACTTCGGATGCGCGCACGCAATGCACGCCGCTTCGGCCACTGCGGGGTGCGCGATCGCGACGTTTTCCACGTCGATCGAACTGATCCATTCGCCGCCCGACTTGATCACGTCCTTCGAGCGGTCCGTGATCTGCAGGAAGCCGTCGTGATCGATGGTCGCGACATCGCCGGTCGGAAACCAGCCGTCCACGAGCGGCGAGTCGTCCTTGCGGAAATATCGGTCGATCACCCACGGCCCACGCACGTACAGATCGCCGAACGCGACGCCGTCCCACGGCAGTTCCTGCCCGTCGTCGCCGACGATTTCATATCGACGCCATAGAGCGCATGCCCCTGCTTCTCGAGCAGTTTGCGCTGCTCCGCGACGGGCCGCTGCGATTGTTCCCACGTAAGTTTGGAGAGCGTGCCGAGCGGCGACATCTCTGTCATGCCCCATGCATGAATGACCTGCACGCCGTAGTCGTCGACGAAGCTGCGCAGCATCGCCGGCGGACACGCGGAGCCGCCGATCACCGTGCGCTCCAGCGACGAAAACCGCGAGCCGCTTTCGCGCAGATAGTTGAGCAGCCCGAGCCAGACGGTCGGCACGCCCGCCGAATACGTGACGCGTTCGCGCTCCATGAGTTCGAACAGCGACTTGCCGTCGAGGTCCTTGCCGGGGAACACGAGCTTTGCGCCGGTGAGCGGCGCGGCGTGCGGGATGCCCCATGCGTTGACATGGAACATCGGCACGACGGGCAGCACGGAATCGCGCGCGGACAGCGCCATCGCATCGGGCAAGGACGCGCCGAACGCATGCAGCACCGTCGAGCGATGCGAGTACAGCGCGCCTTTCGGATTGCCGGTCGTGCCCGACGTATAGCAGAGATACGACGCCTGACGCTCGTCGATGAGCGGCCACTCGAAGTCGCCGTCGTGCGCGTTCACGATCGTTTCGTAGCTGAGCACGGGCGTTTGCATGGCCGGCAGATGCGCTTCGTCGGCGAGCGCGATCCAGCCGCGCACTTTCGGACATTGCGGCGCGAGCCCGTCGACGAGCGGCGCGAACGTGGTGTCGAAGAGCACGTAGGCGTCGTCGGCGTGATTGACGATGTAGGCGATCTGATCGGGAAAAAGCCGCGGGTTGATCGTGTGGCAGACCGCGCCGAAGCCGGTCGTGCCGTAGTACGTTTCTAGATGCCGGTAGCCGTTCCATGCGAGCGTCGCGACACGCTCGCCGGGCTGCACGCCAAGCGCGATGAGCGCCTGCGCGAGTTGCTTCGCGCGCCGTTCGCAATCGCGATAGGTATAACGGTGGATGTCGCCTTCAATGCGCCGCGACACGATCTCGGCGGTGCCGAAATGCCGCGCGGCGTGCGCAAGCAGCGAGGACACGGTGAGGGGCACGTCCATCATCTGGCCAAGCAGCGGCATCGTCATAAAGAGTCGTCTCCTCGCCTTTTGCTTTTCAAAGAGTGCGGATCGGAAAGCGCCGTGCGCGGAAAACCCGCCGCGGCAGTGAAATTGCTGAAGCAGTCGGCAAGCGAGCCGGCGGCTCGCCACGCATCGGCAGCCACGCGGCCCGCGCGGCTTACGTGCCGGGCCGCCAGCAGCGCCGCGGGTGCGGACTTACAATATCGGTTAATAGTGAGGCGCTCAACATGTCGTTTTCCCCAAGCATTGCAGGCCTGTCCGGGCCTTTGGCGGCACTTTCCGAAGCTCTTTCCACCTCCAACGAAAACGCGTTCGCGCAGCTTGGCAGCACGTTTGTCACGCGTTTGCCGGCAACGCCGCTCAACGCGCCGTACGTCGTCGGTTTCTCTTCCGAGACCGCGGCGATGCTCGGCCTGGAGCCGGGGCTCGAAAAAGATCCGGGCTTCGCCGAGCTGTTTTCGGGCAACGCCACGCGCGAATGGCCGGCAGACGCGCTGCCCTATGCATCGGTCTATTCGGGGCATCAGTTCGGCGTGTGGGCGGGTCAACTCGGCGACGGCCGCGCGCTCGGACTCGGCGAAGTCGAACATGACGGCCAGCGCTTCGAGCTGCAACTGAAAGGCGCGGGCCGCACGCCCTATTCGCGCATGGGCGACGGCCGCGCGGTGCTGCGCTCGTCGATTCGCGAGTTCCTGTGCTCGGAGGCGATGCATCATCTCGGCATTCCGACCACGCGCGCGTTGTGCGTGATTGGCTCGGACCAGCCCGTGCGGCGCGAGGAAGTCGAAACGGCCGCCGTGGTCACGCGCGTCGCGCCGAGCTTCGTGCGCTTCGGCCACTTCGAGCACTTCTATTCGAACGACCGCACGGACGCGCTGCGCGCGCTCGCCGATCATGTGATCGAGCGCTTCTATCCGCATTGCCGCGAAGCCGACGACCCGTATCTCGCGCTGCTGAACGAGGCGGTGCTGTCCACCGCCGACCTGATGGTCGAATGGCAGGCCGTGGGCTTTTGCCACGGCGTGATGAACACCGACAACATGTCGATCCTCGGTCTGACGATCGACTACGGCCCGTTCGGNTTCATGGACGGCTTCGACGCCGGCTATATNTGCAATCACTCCGATTCGCAAGGCCGTTACGCGTACCGGATGCAGCCGCAAATCGCGTACTGGAATCTCTTCTGNCTCGCNCAAGGGCTCTTGCCGCTGCTCGGCGAACGCTATGAAGAGAGCGTGCGCGGNGACAAGTCGATCGAAGACGCGCAGCGGGTGCTCGCCGGTTTCAAGGACCGCTTCGGTCCGGCGCTCGANCGGCGCATGAGCGCGAAGCTCGGACTCGAGATCGAGCGGGACGGCGACGCGGCCCTCGTGAATCGCCTGTTCGACGTGATGCACGCGAATCGCGCCGATTTCACGCTGACGTTCCGCAATCTCGCGCGTCTCTCGAANCACGATGCGAGCGGCGACGCGCCGGTGCGCGATCTGTTCCTCGATCGCGCCGCGTTCGACGCGTGGGCGAACGACTATCGCGCGCGGCTGTCCCATGAAACACGCGACGACGCGGCGCGCGCCATTGCAATGAACCGCGTCAACCCCAAATTCGTTCTTCGCAATCATCTGGCGGAAACGGCGATCCGCCGCGCGAAAGAGAAGGACTTTTCCGAACTGGAGCGTCTGGCCGCCGTGCTGCGCCGTCCGTTCGACGAACAGCCCGAGCATGAGGCGTATGCCGGCTTGCCGCCCGACTGGGCAAGCTCGCTCGAAGTGAGCTGCTCGTCGTGACGCGCGCGACGCCGCATCGCGCGAACCGCGCTCCCACCCAAGCCCGAGAGAGGAACCGACCATGAACAATCCCGACGACCTCAAGCACGACGCCCCGGCCGTACAGAAAGACGACGCCGAGTGGCGCAAGCAGCTTTCCGACATCGAATATCAGGTGACGCGGCACGCGGCCACCGAGCGTCCCTTCACCGGCCGCTATCACGATCACTGGGATCGCGGCATCTACGACTGCGTCTGTTGCGGCACGCCGCTGTTCGAATCGGATACCAAGTTCGACGCCGGCTGCGGCTGGCCGAGCTACTTCAAGCCGATCAACGGCGAAGTGATCGCGGAGAAGACCGACCGCTCGCACGGCATGCTGCGCATCGAGGTGCAATGCAAGAACTGCGGCGCGCATCTCGGCCACGTGTTCGAGGACGGCCCCGCGCCGACCGGTCTTCGCTACTGCATCAATTCGGCTGCGTTACAATTCGAGCCCAAGTAACGCAGCGCGTGCGCTGATGGCGGGACACGACGAGTGGTTGGCGGCCGCTTGCACGGTCCGCCAGGCGCCGTCGGTCGTGATGCTGAAGCTGAGCGCCCGGCGCAGCCAGCCAGTTGGCGGATCACGGCGCCCCTGCCTCTCCGACCCACTCTCCGAATTCCCCGTCCACACATGAAATTTCTGTTCGATCTGTTCCCGATCATCCTGTTCTTCGTCGCCTTCAAGGTGTGGGGCATCTTCACGGCGACGGCAGTGGCGATCGTCGCCACGCTGGTGCAGATCGCGTGGGTGGCCTTCCGCCATCGCAAGGTGGATCCGATGCTGTGGGTGAGCCTCGGCGTCGTCACCGTGTTCGGCGGCGCGACGCTCGTGCTGCATAACGACACCTTCATCAAGTGGAAGCCGACCGTGCTGTACTGGGCTTTCTCCGTCGTGCTGATCGTCTCGCAACTGGCCTTCAACAAGAACCTCATCGAAGCGATGATGGGCAAGCAGATCACGCTGCCGCACGCGATCTGGGGCAAGCTGAATGTCATCTGGGCGATCTTTTTCGTGCTGCTCGGGCTGCTCAATCTGTTCGTCGCGTACAACTACACGACCGACCAATGGGTCAATTTCAAACTGTTCGGCGCGACCGGCTGTCTGGTGGTGTTTATCGTCGGGCAAAGCTTGTGGCTGTCGAAGTACATGAAGGAGGAATGACATGAGCGACGTGTTCATGCACGCCACCACCGCCGAGCGCGCCGCGCTGATCGAGGCGCGTCTCACGGCTGCGCTCGCGCCCATCGCGTCGATCCAGATCACCGACGACAGCGCGCAGCACGCAGGCCACGCCGGAGCCTCTGCCGGCGGTCATTTCAGCGTCACGATCGTGGCCGCCGCGTTCGCCGGGAAGCCCCGCGTGGCGCGGCATCGCATGGTGTATGATGCGCTGGCCGACGCCATGCAGCGCGGCATTCATGCCCTTGCCATCACGGCTTACACGCCCGAAGAATTCGCTTTGTTGCCCCGCTAGGAAACCTTCCGATGACCTTGAAGAAAACCCGCCTTTGGGTATTGCTGGCTGCGTTTGCGGCCGCACCTGCATTCGCACAGAACATCGCCGTGGTGAACGGCACGCCGATTCCGAAAGCGCGCGCCGACGCGCTGATCGATCAACTGGTTCATCAAGGCCAGCAAAACACGCCGCAGTTGCAAATGGCAGTGCGCGAAGAGCTCGTGAATCGCGAGATNCTGATGCAGGAAGCGCTGCGCCGCGGGCTGCCGAATCGGCCGGACATCAAGGCGCAAATCGCCGTCGCACAGCAAACGGTCGTGCTGCGCGCGCTGATCGAAGACTTCGTGAAGAAGAACACGCCGAGCGACGCGGAAGTCACCGCTCGCTATAACGCGCTGATCAAGGACGCGGGCGGCAAGGAGTATCACCTGCATCACATCCTCGTCGACAACGAACAGCAGGCGAAGGACCTGATCGCGAAGATCAAGGGCGGCGCGAGCTTCGAGGATCTCGCCAAGCAATATTCGAAGGACCCNGGCTCGGGCAAGAACGGCGGCGACCTCGACTGGTCCGATCCGAAAGCCTACGTGCCNGAGTTCGCGGACGCGGCCACGCATCTGCAGAAAGGCCAGATGAGCGAGACGCCGGTGCATACGCAATTCGGCTGGCACATCATCCGCGTGGACGACGTGCGCAGCATCACGCCGCCGCCGCTGGAACAGGTGCGCCCGCAGATCGTGCAGCAGATTCAGCAGGAAAAGCTGCAGGCGTTCGAAGAAGGTCTGCGCAAGAACGCGAAGATCCAGTAAGCGGCAAGCTGGTTCGCTTCATGGCCCCGTTCAGTCGATGACTGAACGGGGCTTTTTATTTGCGCAGCGCCCGGCTCATTTCAGCAAGCGGCATTGCAACGATCGAATCGAGCAGGCGGACTTCGCCGGCATTCGGCTGCGCGATTTCGTCGACGGCCCGCCGCGTGTTCGCGACTTTCGCGTCGGCCAGTGCCAGCATTTCGTCCAGCAATTTCTCGCAGCCTTTCAAAGGAAGGCGCAGTGCTT
>JGI24740J21852_10001433_pt1 | contig 10935 bp, 9 predicted proteins | sample KBSCornC6_FD_21852 | JGI IMG/M metagenome (IMG submission 21852) | reverse complement strand
ATCCAAGCTGGGACTGGTGCTGAGCGAAGTAGGGTCCAAAGATGCAGAACATATCATTCCTCCCTATAAATGGATAGAGCTGATGCGTGCAGAGCTGGAAGCCGGCGCCACCTATGTAATTGCCGAAGCCCGCGAAAGCGGTAACGTAGGCATTTACCGCGGCAGCGGCGAGGTACGTGAAGGTTTGGTACAGGAAATCCTAACACAGATACCGGCAGAAAAGATCATTTGGGAGGCGCCGCAAAAAGCGCAGCAGCTCTACTTCCTGGAGCTGGTAGGGTGTAATGTGAACCTGGGCAACCTGGCCCCGCATGAGGTAATAGCCCTGGAAGCTATGCGTATAGGCCTGCGCGGCGATACATTCCATTTGTTCCTGGATAAAGAATAGTCATTTACGATTTTAGATGTACGATCTGTACATCTAAAATCGTACATCTAAAATCGTAATTCCACATGAAAGTATACGGTCTTATAGGTTACCCGTTGAGCCATTCTTTTTCCAAAGGATTTTTTGCAGAGAAATTCCAGCGGGAAGGGATCACCGGCTGTGTGTATGAAAACTTTCCACTGGCCAGCATCAGTGAGCTGCCGGCGTTGCTGGAACGTACAGACCTGCATGGTATTAATGTTACCATTCCCTATAAAGAAGCGGTATTACCTTTCCTGGATGAACTTAGCCCGGCCGCAGAGCAAATAAAAGCGGTGAACTGCATCCGTTTTCATGAGGGCAAAAGAACAGGGTTTAATACGGATGTAATTGGTTTTAAAAGATCGTTACTGCCGTTAATAAAACCGCATCATACCCATGCGCTGGTACTGGGCACCGGCGGTGCGGCCAAAGCCGTAATGTTTGTGCTGGAAGAGCTGAATATTCCCTTTACCGTAGTAAGCCGCAGCGCGCAACCCGGCACAGTGGCTTATGAAGCAGTGGATGCTACTGTTATTGAAATGCATACGATCATCATTAATACTTCGCCTGTAGGCATGTACCCGCAAACCGATGCGGCGCCTGTACTGCCGTATGATGCTATTACCCGGCATCATTTGTTATATGACCTGATCTATAATCCTGCTGAAACATTATTCCTGCAAAAAGGTGCGGCACAGGGGGCTGCTATCAAGAATGGCCATGAAATGCTGGTGCTGCAGGCAGAGGCCAGCTGGGAGATCTGGAATGAGGTGCAATAATTAATAATGAACAATTAATAATTAATATACCGGCATTATTTAATCAGATAGTATACGCAGGTAGTTACAAAGTTCCGCACAAAAGGCAAATGTGTTACAGGGCCCCACTGGGTGCGGGGCTGCAGCCCAAACTTGTATTTATAAATAGGATTAATGAGGTAATGTTTTTTACGCGTTACCGTAAATCCCTGCTGCTTCACTATTTTTTCAAAACGTTCAATAGAAATACCGGTATCCTTTATTTCCATCAGCTCCTGTATGGTGCTGCTATGCTCACCGCCTGCTTTCAGCAAGGCACGGTATAAGGGGCGCGGCAGCAGGTGTATGTAAGGCAGCATGCTTAATATCTTGCTGTTACAGATCTGCTGGTGGCCGCCATGCGGCATATACCAGGGCGGAAACCCAAAGTATACCTGCCCGTTGGGTGTGAGCAGGTTTTTCAGGTAACCAATGATCTTTGACTGATCCGGGATGTGCTCAATAGCATCTTTGAGGATGATGAGATCAAATGCATTTCTGAACTCGCCCAGGAAATCAACGTCGTAAATATTTTTGGAGATAAGGCGCAGCTGCCCGCTCTGTACATAACTACTTAAGAAATTATTGGCCAGCTCAATGCGGATGGGATCCAGGTCTACCCCTACACATTGGCAGCCCTTTTCCAGCAGGGGTGTTAATACACCGCCTTCCCCGCAACCTATTTCCATTACGCGCATACCGGGCACTAGCGGCATGGCCTGTTCAATGAACGGAAGTACGTAGGTGCGCGAGTTATCTACCTGTTGCTGGTACCGTAGGTTGGCATCTTTATGCTGTTGTAAGGCCATAAGGCGCTAAAATAATAAAAAAGCGGCAACGCGCAAGTTGTGGGGGGCAGGGAGTAATGCTAAAAACGGATCACTAAATCACTGTTTATTATCTTTGCGCCATGAATCAGAACCAGGAAAAAAATATTTACGAGGAAGGACAGGTGCTGTTGATGAATAAACCCCTGCACTGGACCTCTTTTGATGTAGTGCGCAAGATCCGTAATACCACCAAAGCCAAAATAGGGCATGCCGGTACGCTGGACCCGCTGGCTACGGGTTTGCTTATTTGCTGTACCGGTAAAATGACTAAAAAGATCAATGAATACCAGGCCCAGGAAAAAGAATATACCGGCACTTTTACCTTAGGTGCTGTTACCCCCACATTTGACCTGGAATCTGATCCTGAACAATTTAAAGATACCGCCGGTATTGATGAAGCACTGTTACATGCCACTACGCAGCGTTTTATGGGACAGCAGCAACAGTTGCCACCCATCCACTCCGCTATTAAGCAAAACGGCAAACCTATTTATCACCTGGCCCGGCAGGGGGTGGAAGTAAAGGTGGAGCCCCGCAATATTTTCATCAAAGAATTTGAGCTCACTAAAATTGAAATGCCGGTGGTATTTTTCCGCGTGGTGTGCAGCACAGGTACCTACATTCGCTCACTTGCCAATGATTTCGGTGCTGCGCTGGGTTGTGGCGCTTACCTGAGCAGCTTATGCAGAACACGCATCGGGGAATTTAAGCTGGAAGATGCGGTAGAGGTGAGCAAGTTTATAGAAGACTACAAGAAATAATTCATAATTAAAACGGGTATCCGATCGCTACGTTCCAGATAATATTCTCCCTTCTCCATTTGGGATCTGCAAGGTCCCATTCACCAATGTACCAGCCGCTTTTCTGGCCGGTAAAGTAGGGTACTTTCAGCGGAATGCCCCAGTCCAGCCGCACCAGGAAGAAGGTGAAGTCCAGGCGCAAACCCGCGCCGGTACCTATTGCCAGGTCATGATACAATTTGTTCAGGCGGAACTCGCCGCCGGGGCGCAGGTCATCTTTACTTAACATCCAGATATTACCAATATCCAGAAAGGTAGCGCCTTTGAGGTTTACGCTGCCGTTAAACATGCGCAGCATATCAAAGCGGAACTCCACATTGCCCTCCAGCTTCATATCACCGGTTTGGTCAGGGAAGATCTTGGCAATAGCAGAAGTATCTTTATAAGAGCCGGGGCCCAGGGTGCGCAGGCGCCAGGCGCGTATGCTCAAAGGGCCGCCTGACGTGAACTGCCGTATATAGGGCAATACATCCGACTTGCCATATGGGATACCCACGCCGCCGTATACACGGGTGGCCAGGGTAGTGTGCAGGTTCATGTTCCAGTAGTGACGGTAATCCGCCTCCAGCTTTACAAAGTTGGAGATGGTTAACCCGGTTACAGATTCCAGGTTGCTCTTATTACCGGTGATACCGTTCATAATACTGTTAATGCCATTGAGCCACAGGCCTGATTCTTCTATGTTCGCACGGAAGTAGGAGTTATGCCACTTATGCAGCACATCGTTATTGCTGAAAATGTAGGTAATGTTTTCACCGCCAATGAATGCCGGTTCAAAGCTCCTTTTCAGGTAAGGGTTCTGGGCCACTACGGTATCCCGGAAATCGGGGTTCAGGCTTACGCCCACATAGTTAAGCGAAATGGGTTTTACGATCCAGCGTTTGTAAATGGTTTCATTCCACTCATATCCAAAAGAGGCGTTGATGTTATTGATCTTAAAACGGTCTATCCGGGAAAGGTAATCCCAGCCGGCGCTCAGGCGGGTGCGGATGGTGGCGCGGTTACTGCTGCGGATGTTGAAAGGCGTAATAAACCGCGGAAACATCAGGTCTACCTGCCCGCCCAGCTGTTTTGCCTGTAGTACAAAAGCATCATCCTGGTTGCGGATCATTTCCAAGCCTGCATTCAAACTTACGCCTAACTGGTTGGCGGCACGGTTCACATTCAGGTGCCGGTAGTTGAAGCTTACACCGCTGCCCACCAGGTAATCGCTACTGGTGCTCACCTCAAAGTTGGCGCCCAGCTCCTGTTTACGTTTAGGCGTCATGTACAGGAAGGCATCCAGCTTGTTGGCGGTATCCCGCTTCTCTTTGTACTGCAGGGTTACAAACTGCCAGATGTTCAGATTATACAGACGGTTAATGGCGTTGGTTTGCTGCTGCTGGGAATACAGATCGCCACTGCGTAACAACACGGAGCGCGACAGCACTTTGGGCTGCAGTATTTCCTGTTTGGAGCGGATGGTGATGTATTTGCGGTTATCTGTCTTGAAGCCGGTATCGGCCGGGTTGCCATTGATCGGAAAATCCGGGTATACGTAAATGGAATCTATGTAATAACGTTCCCAGGCCGTGAGCGTATCCTCCGGGTTCTTGATCCGTACGGTAATATCCATGGTGGGTTTTTCCAGCCCTTTACGCTCATTGAAAATGTTGGTGATGCCTTCAAAAGGGTTCAGCGGGTTGCGGAACAGCGCTTTATGCAGGGTATCTATTTCAAACTCAATGGCATCGCGGCTGAACTTAAAGTAACCGGCATTTTTTACCAGGCGCATCAGACGTTCCCGCTCACTCACCAGGGCATCCTGTTTATAAGGCGTGTTCTTTTTGATCAGGGAAAAAGCAGCTGCACCTGTTACCAGCTTTTGTATGGAAGAATCTTTAACATCGTAGTAAATGTTGTTCACTATAAAGTTCTTACCGGTATTTACATAGTAGGTAACACTGGCTTTCTGGCGTTTGATCTTTTCCGTATAGGTAGCGGTGGCATAAAAGTAGCCCTGGTTATTCAGGTAGCTTACCATGCGCTGCAGGGATTCTTTTGTTTTAAGGGAATCGTACACCACCGGCGCTTCCAGGTTGCGGGGGGCCAGTATAAGGCTCCAGAACCAGTTGGATTTTTTTTCGTTATACTTTTCGTTGTACAGGAATGTTTTGATGCGGGTGCCTACAAACTTGGTATTGGCCTGCTGCAGCATTAGCTGTTTGGAGCTGAGAGAGCTGCGCAGGTCCTGCCGGTCGGAGGATACCAGGCCTTCTCCCTTTACGCTAACATCGCTGGTAACATAAAGGGCCTGACTTTTTTGCAGGTATTTAGTGTTGGAGCAGGCCGCCAGCGTTAGCATGGCAATCAGTAGTACTGTTATATAGTTCAGGTTAAAAGAATGGGAACTATGTGGCGGCTGCATCTCGGTGAAAACAATTATGATATTTTTTAAATAGTTTTGACACCATGTTGTCAAAGGCGCAAATTAAGCATATTCAATCATTACAGCAGAAAAAATACCGCCAAAAATACAGCCAGTTCATGGCGGAAGGCGATAAGATTGTGCAGGAGCTGCTGCAGGCAGGGCTTGTACAGGAGGTATATGCAACGGCTGATTGGCTGGATGAGCAGCATGCTTTGGCGGCCACCCTTCCTGCTGCTAAGGTACATGAAGTGGAGCCGCAGTTGCTAAAACAGCTGTCTGCGCTCACTACGCCTAACCGCGCCATGGCTTTGCTGCCCATACCGCCTGCAAAGGCAACCGGTGATCTGAGCGGTACGGTGGCGCTGGCGTTAGAAACCATACAGGACCCGGGCAACCTGGGTACTATTATTCGTATAGCCGACTGGTTTGGTATTCCGCAGGTGATCTGCTCGCCGGATTGCGTGGATGCCTATAATCCTAAGACCATACAGGCCACTATGGGCAGTATTGCGCGGGTACAGGTAGTGGAGCATGATATTATACCGCTGCTGCAACAGGCCAATGTACCCGCTTATGCAGCCACTTTGCAGGGAAAGAATATTGTTGAATTTGCGCCGATTAAAGAAGGCATTATCCTCATTGGCAATGAATCGCGGGGCCTTAGCCAGCCGGTAATTGACCTTTGTAAATACCGGATCACTATTCCCCGGCTGGGCGGCGCAGAGAGCCTGAACGCCGCAGTGGCAACGGGGATTATTTGTGGAAGGCTGCTTTTGAATTAATAATGAATAATTAAGAATTAATAATCGCAAGGATTGTAGAACACAGCCATGCGGATTACCTTCAGGGCAAGTGAAGTAACAGTGCTCTTTATTATTAATTATTCATTCTTAATTATTAATTACTTGAACTGTATTGCTTTTACTGGCGTAATACGGCGGATGATGAGAGAGGGGATGAGTAATACCAGTAAGCAAATACCAAAGGTAGAGATATTAATGAGCGCTACTTCCCACCAGCGCAGGTCAATGGCGGCTACAGACATGTAGTAGGATTCTTCCGGTAGTTTGAAAAAACCGGTTGCTTTTTGCAGGAAGGCCAAACCCAGTCCCAGCAAGTTCCCCAGCAATAAACCACTTAGTACAATATACCCCGCCTGGTAAATAAATACTTTTTGAATATGCCAGTTACGCATGCCTAATGCCTTTACAATACCCACCATGTTGGTACGTTCCAGTATCAGGATCAGGATGGCTGTGATCATGTTGATCACGGCAACAATGGTCATAATCACCACTATGATCACTTCATTTTTATTCTGTAAGCGCAGCCAGTCAAAGATGTTGGGATATATTTCCCGGATGGTGCGTACAAACAGTTTTTCCGGTATCTGGGAATAGATCACCTGCCCAATGTCATCCATGTCCTGGTAGCGCTTCACAAAGATCTCGTATCCCCCGATATCAGTGGGGTTCCAGTTATTGAGCTTGCGGATCAGTCCCAGGTCGCCAATGATGTAGGTTTTATCATATTCTTCAATGCCGGTCTTATATATACCCGTTACCGTTAGCTTACGTGCACGGGGGGCCTGGCCGCCGCCCTGTATAAAGTATACTATGATCTTATCGTTCAGCTTTAGTTGCAGCTCCTTGGCCAGGCTTACGGAAATGATGGCTTCCGGCGCGTAGGCGCTGTCTGTATAATGGATCGGCCGGCCCTGTACCAGGAAACGTTGCAGGTGCTGCCAGTTATAACGGGCATCCACTCCTTTAAAGATCACGCCTTCAATATCCTTCTCTGCCTTGAGGATGGCGGATTTGGTGGCATAGGCATTTACAGCGGTTACACCGGGTATACGGGCAATGCTATCGGCCAGGGAGCTGTCTGCCATGAAAGGGATCTGTTCTGTAAGCGGCCCTGCATTAATCTGGTACTGCGTTACATGAATGTGCCCCCAGAAGCTGAAGATCTTTTCCTGTATCACCTGCTGAAAGCCGTTCACCAGCGCGGTAGCCAGTATCATTACCGCTACGCTGATGGCAGTGGCAATAATGGCAATGTTGATGATGAACCTTGAAAAGGAAGATCCTTTGTTGAATGCGATCCGCCGGGCGATAAAGAAAGATAAACGCATGATAGTACGAAGAAACGGAAAAAAGAGGAGAATTGAGCGGGAAAGGTAATGGGCAAATGATGAAGGAATGTGGCAGGGTGGAGCTGTCAAAAAGGAGGGGGAAAATAGAAAGTGGGTAAAATAGTTGTAACTTAAACCCTCTATTCAAGTGTTATGAAGATACAATGCCTTTTCCTGCTGATGATAGCAGGGCAACTGCTGGCTACCTACCCTGCTGCTGCTCAGGAAACGCCACCTTCACCGGACCATATTTACTACAACAACATTAAATCGGTGAAATTCAGCGCCAACGGCGATCCGCTGAGCCTCCCGGTGATACAGCTTAACTCCAGCGAAAAACTGGAACTAAGCTTTGATGACCTGGATAATGATACGAAGAACTATTACTACTCCTTTGTTTTATGCAATGCCGACTGGAGCCGGGCGCAGGTGAACACTTTTGATTACCTGCAGGGCTTTTCAGAGAACCGCATACAGAACTACCGCTTTTCCAGCATTGCCTTACAGAAGTATACGCACTATAGTGTATCCGTACCTAACAGCAACAGCTACCCGAAAAAATCAGGCAACTACCTGTTGATGGTGTACCTGGATAGCGATACCAGCCAGCTGGCCTTTACCCGCCGTATGATGGTAGCGGATAATAAGGCGGGCGTAGCCGGTTTTATACAACAGCCGGTAAGTCCCAAGCTGTTCCGCACCAGCCAGAAGGTGAACTTTTCCATTACTACCGGCGGGCTGAATATCAACAATCCTTTTGACCAGATCAAGATATACATACTACAGAACTACCGCTGGGATAATGCTGTTAGTAATATTAAACCCATGTTCCTGAAGGGGTCGGAAATCGTGTATAATACGGAGGTGGACTGCGTGTTCCCGGCGGGTAAGGAATGGCGCTGGATAGACCTGCGCAGCTTTCGCCTGCAAACGGAGAGGGTAGAAAAATCGGACTACCGGCGCAATGGTACAGATATTTATGCCCGGCCGGATATAGCGCGGGCCAATACAATGTACCAGTTTATTAAAGATATTAACGGGCGTTTCCAGCTGGCTACCCTGGATGATTACGATCCTAATTTTGAAGGAGATTATGCGGCGGTGCATTTTACCTTCCCTTCCAAGGAGCCGTATGCGGGTTATGACATGTACATTTTTGGAGAGCTCACCAGCTATGAGTTTAATGAGAGCAATAAAATGGTGTACAACCCTGATAAGGGCGCATATGAAGGCACCCTGTTCCTGAAGCAGGGATATTACAATTATATCTATGGTCTGATAGATAAAACCGTACCTAACAGCAAGTTCAGTACAGAATATACGGAAGGCGACAGCTGGGAGGCTGAAAATAATTATACCATCCTGGTATACTACCGCGCCCTGGGCGGCCGTGCCGATGAACTGGTAGGGATGGTGAACCTGAACAGCATCCTTAACAGGAAATAAAAGTTTATTTAGCCCCTACAGGTGTTTCCGGTTGGGGTACTTCCATCTCCTGCTGCAGCACGCTTTGCCGCAGCTTCACAATGTTGGCAGCGCCGCGTTTGATGATGATGCGGGTACCGCGGTCAAATGTAAAGTAGCGGTAAAACCAGTTGATCAGTACCACCATTTTATTACGGAAGCCCAGCAGGCTCATAAGATGCACGATTGCCCAGATGAACCAGGCAAAACGCCCGCTAAACTTTGTTTTACCAATTTCTGCTACGGCTTTGTTCCGCCCAATGGTAGCCAGGTTGCCAAGATCCTTATATTTAAAGGGCAGCATGTTGGTGCCTCTTAAACGTTTGGTCAGGTTCTCTGCTACCAGCTTACCCTGCTGTATAGCCACCTGCGCTACCATGGGGTAACCTTTGGGGAATTTAGGATCGTTGGTCATTTGGGCAATGTCGCCAATAGCCAGTATGTTCTCATATCCTTTTACCTGGCAAAACTCATTTACCATAATACGGCCGTTAGGCAGTATAATATCTTTTTCAAAACCATTAATGGGTACGCCTTTCACACCGGCTGCCCATATGAGGGATTTGGTAGCTATTTTTTCTCCGCTGCCCAGCAGTAATGTTTGCCCATCATAGTCCTTTACCGTGGTGTTCACCAATACCTTAATGCCTAAACGCTCAGAGCCTTCTTTGGCTTTAACGGATGAGAACTCGCTCATGGCAGGCAACAGGCGGGGGCCCATTTCTACCAGGTAAATTTCCATACAGTCAACAGGCAGCTCCGGATAATCTTTTGGCAGAATGTATTTGCGCAGCTCAGAAATGGCGCCGGCCATTTCCACGCCGGTAGGGCCGCCACCCACTATTACAAACGTGAGCTTGGATTTTACCTCTGCTTTATCTGTAAGCAGCAGGCTTTCCTCAAACTGTTTTATCACGTAGTTACGGATCTGAACCGCTTCTATCAATGATTTCATACCAATCCCATGCTCTTCTATCAGCTTATTGCCAAAGAAGTTGGTATTGCTGCCGGTGGCCAGTACCAGGTAGTCGTAACGGATCTCGCCAATGCCGGTTTCCAGTATATTTTCTGCAGGCCGTACGCCTTTTACTTCTGCCATGCGGAAATGCAGGTTCTTTTGAGTACCAAAAATACCACGCAAGGGGAAGGCAATACTATCCGGCTCCAGCCCGGCAGTGGATACCTGGTATAAAAGGGGTTGAAAAAGATGATAGTTGTTCCTGTCCAGCAAAACCACCTGTACCGGGGCTTTGCGGAGCTTTTTGGCCAGGTTAATGCCTCCAAAACCGCCACCTACGATCACTACACGGGGCAAACTGGTTTCCGGAATATTGGGCTGCATCATAACAAAATATTTATTGATGAGACAATCTTATAGTACTGCACTACAACAGGCGACAAATGCTGTACCAGCGATAGTGCCTTTCAGGTTTAATTATATATCAAAATTACAAAACTTTCAGAAAAAAATGAAAGATATGTTTGGGGAGAGAGGTTGTTGAAGGATTTGGAGAAAGGGATGTTGGAGGGGAGGAAGGGATTGAAGAATTTGAAGAAGAAAATGTTAGAGGGCCGAAGAAGGGAAATATTGAAGCATTGAAGAAGGTATGGGTATTGAAGAATTTGGAGAAAGGAAATGTTGGAGGATTGAAGAAGAGGATATTGAAGGGGTTGGGAAGGGAAACATTGGAGGATTAAAGAGGGGCGCGATATTGAAGAGAAAGGCAATAGATATTCGGCTACTGGTTAAATGCGAAAAAGGGCGAAGTAAGAATTACCTGAACAGCTTACTTTTTTGAGGCGGCTTTACAAATAGCAACAAGATACACGGGAGCAAGGCACCTGGCTGAACATATCTTAGACTTAAGAAACGGCTTGCATAAAATTTGCTGAAATAATTTACTGGAGTAACTGCTTTATGGCCACCAGTAAGTCTGCGGCCAGGAATGCGACCCATAAAAGCCCCATTGTGGGGCGTTAGCATAGTTGATTGCTGTTGTGTTTGCCGGCATGCGGGCAATATTGCCGCAAAACTGTATGATCTGAATTGTTAGCTGATAAGTATGTGCTCGTATAAACACGTGTTTTCCT
>JGI24740J21852_10001432_pt1 | contig 10936 bp, 20 predicted proteins | sample KBSCornC6_FD_21852 | JGI IMG/M metagenome (IMG submission 21852) | reverse complement strand
GATGTTCAACATCAAATGTGGCGTGGCGGAGTAGCTCAGTAGGTCAGAGCAGAGGAATCATAATCCTTGTGTCGGGGGTTCAAATCCCTCCTCCGCTACCATCTTTATCACCGACAATTCCGGACTGACCAAACTGGCCAATCTGCCCTTGATTCCGATGTCATAAGGCTGGCCCAATTCGGTTTGATGGACGACGACAGCCGCGACGATCTCGCGGAAAGGCCCGACAAGCTCGGGCGACAGCTCTGCCTCTTCCTTGGCAACGATCTGGGACAGGCATTCGATGTTCTCACGAAAGCGTATGACGGCCTTCGGCTGAAGCTCGATAACGTTCGTCGGCTCCTCAATGGACTCAAGAATGGCTTTCTGAGCGTCCCTCTGCTCTCGCAGCGGCGTCAACAGGGCGACACCCTCTTCTTCCCCGATCAATTCCTTCGCCATCAAACTGATGATCTTGGTGATCTCGGCTTTGGCTTCCTCCAGCAGCCGGGTGGCGCTTGCCCGATTGCGTAGCGCCGTGCTTCGAATTTTCTTCTGCTCTTCCTGATAGGCGTTGATGTAGGATTCGATATATTTCGTGTCCGAGAAAATCGACCGAAGGCGGTTCATTACAAGCGCTTCAATGCGTTCGAGATAATAGCGTCGGCTATTTTGGCAAACGCCTGATTCCCGGTGATCGCTGCATTGAATCCTTGGTCCGGCGCGGTCTGGGCCGATCATGGTCATTCCACCGCCGCACGCGCCGCAACGCAGAAGGCCAGACAGAAGGCGCTTTGATCGGGGGGCCTTCGGCCCCAGCTTGGCATGCGCCGTTTTTCTGGCCTGGACCGTCTCGAAAAGCTCATCGCTGACGATGCGTAGGTGGGGAGCATCGATCGTTTCAATCTGCTCGGGCTCATTGGCCCTCGACAACCGCTTGCCGGTCATAGGGTCTTTCACCATATGAACGCGGTTCCAGAGCATTTTCCCAGCATAGATGCTGTTTCTCAGGATGCCGTTGTTCCGCTGATGGCTTCCATTGATCGTAGAGGCGTTCCATTGACGCCCACGCGGGGCAGGGATGGCTTCGTGGTTCAGTATGCCCGCAATGGAGCGGGGCGATATGCCGGCGGCGTACAGGTCGAAAATGCGTCTAATTACTGATGCTTCTTCTTCCACAATCTCCAATTCGCCCGGTTTCCCGGTGACCGGCCGATAGCCGTAAGCTTTGCCCCCGGCGCTTCGCCCGGACCGCACGACGCCCATCATTCCCCGCTTGACCTTTCGAGCGCCTTCCTCCCGCTGCATCTGGCCGACGACGCCGTACATGCCGATTTGAACGGTATCCATAAGGCCGCCGTTCACGCAGTGCATTTCAATGCCGCGAAATTTCAGCACTTTGTGGATATGCCCAAGGTCGGCTATATCGCGCGACACGCGGTCCGTATGCTCAGTGACGAGGATGTCAAACTCAGCCCGCTCTGCGGCCGTCATAAGGTCGGCCAAGCCGGGCCGCCCGAACATTGATGCGCCTGACTTCGCCCTGTCGGAAAATTGCTTCACAACTGCGGCACCTAGGCGATCAGCATAGTCCTGGCAAAGACGGAACTGGTCTTCGACCGACCTGTCGTTTTGTAGATCGGTCGAGTATCGCCCATACAATGCCGCGCGCTTCATTGTTTCCCAGCCTGCTTTTCACTCGGAGAGTTTTCATTTGCTGGGTGCTTCGGCAGAGCGTCAAGCCGTGCCTGACGCCGTGCAAGGGCTTTGATGAACTCGATAAAGGGGTCTCTGGTCTCCATCGCTCAGTTCTCCCCATTATCCACATTGTTCACAGGCAGCTTTTCCACAGCCTGTGGATCATCGAAATAGGCGAGGCCGATTTCCAGAAGAGCTATGGTGATTGTGCGCTGATCGGTCATCAGCTTCTCTTCATTAAGAGCGGCTCGGATTGCCTTCAATGCGCTGTTTTGGCTCAGCGGCACCAATGACGAGCTGGTGATCGCGTCCGTGGCCTCGGTGTGATCGTCGCGGAGAGCGTCGAGCTTCGGGCGGTCTGTCTCCGGGCAGTCGTTATATTCCTTTTCGGCCGTGCGATAGCGGTCGAGGAGTTCGATCACGGGATCTTTGATCTTGCCCATCAGGCTTCCTCCCCGACGACCGCGCCGCTGTCGCGGAGTGCCTGCGAAAAGCCGTCCCGAATGTGCTCGGCCAGATCGCGCGCTACCCAGGTAAACGCGGAGGCGCGATCGACATAGTGTTTCGTTTCCTCCCCAAGGGACATTTGGTCAATTTCGAGCAGCTTCGACATAGTTTCGTCGATCAGGTGCGCGAGATGGGTAACGTCGCTCTGGATATCGTCAAGGGAGTATGGCCGCGTCATAGCAGTTCTCCCAACTTGCGGCCGATGAACGTGTTAAGATTGGGCTCGATCAGCTGCATTCGTTCGCCTGGGCAGCTCACCTCGAACAACCGTTCGTCATCGATACGATGATCGAGAAGGCGAACGTTGTATCGCGTAGAGGCCCCGTTCCAGTTCGGCTTGGCGCGCTCATACAAACCATCACCTTGATATCGGCCGGTCACCCGAAAGGCCGAGATGATTAGGGCACATCCCGCTGTCTCGCCTTCGGCAAGTTCGGAGACATGCCAACGACCTATCATCGGGTCGATTTCGGCGGCAGCTTTTTTAAGCTCGGCCAAATGATAGTCGAAGCGTTCTTGCGCCGTCATCTTTGAGGCGGCGGCTACAAGAGGTGCAGCGCCGGCAATGGTGGTGGTTGAGATAACCGAGCCGGCGAGGAAACCGAGCGATTGTCTACGGGAGAGGTTCATCGGGAAGCCTCCTGCGCTGCTCGGGCAGCATCAAGGATTTCGTCGGCTTCTTTGAGTTTTCTCCAAATGACATCGGCGACCGTCGCTATTGCATCAATATGCTCGCGCTGGCCTAGCCCATGTGCCGCCAAGAAGATTGCCTGGTTGAGGGATTTGATCTCGGCAAGGATATTCTGGGCATCGAGAATGAGAATTTGCGAATCTCTGTTCTCTTCAGTCATCGGCTTCAGCTGATTTGGCATAGCTTCGCCGGTCCCGGGAATCGGGTTTGTCATTTTATTGCTCCATTGTCAGAAAATTGCCGTGGATCAGCCGCGGCGCTGCATCAGTCTTTCAGGGCCATCTTGAAACGGCTCGCTACAAAGGGGTGAGTGTAGAACTGCCCGCTGAGCTGTTTGCACTCGTCCGCGAAACGGTTGAAGAGTGCCGTAACGTCCTTCTTCCACCAGACGGTATAGGTCGAGTTGTCGGCATCGACGTGATTGTTTCGCACGACGCCAGCCGGCTTGGGCGTGTAAGGTGACTGGCGCATAACCTGATCGACGGTCGAAGCCGAGAGGCCGAACATCTTGCCGATGCGTTCACGCAGGTGGGTGATCGATTCAGCATTCGACGGGCAGGCGCTCATGACAGTTTGAGCGGTCTCGATGCGATCGACCTTCTCGTCGATCACCGTGAGCCGTTCCTCATGCTCCATCTGCCGACGCTCGACCTCGGCCTGAAGCTGAAGCATCTGGATTAACGTCTCGGTCGTGGTTAGCAGGCGAGGGGATGCAGCGGTTTGCTCTAGCTCCTGCCAGCGATCGACGAGACGAGCCGTGAACTCCGGTGAGAGCTGAGCGACAATCACGTAGCTGTCGCGCTTGCCGATCTGGTAAACTTCGACGGTCTGGCCGAGGTGATTTTTAACTTCCCCCATTGGGGGATGTTGGATGATGCCGCGTTCAGCAAGTCGTTCGATCGACTGCTTCACCTTGTCGTGGCGCTTCTCAAGCAGGTCAGCGATCTCCTGGCTGGACATCGTGACTGGCGCATTCATTTTGACGAGCAGATTCATGTGCACTCCATCGGGTCGATGGAGATAGTAAAGCACTACTTAACCATAAAATCAAGTATGGCTTTATCTTCTCTATGATTGACGGAAAAAGCGCCTGTGCTCCCGAACAGTCCCTACTACATAGCCGGGTGTCTCGTCGTTCACCAGAATTGCCGATTTCGAATCGAAAACGATGAGATTGAAAGCAGCTGTGGGTCTGAAGCCGCTGATTTGGGGTTCGTATTTTGCTAATATGACGTTGGCGTGGTGATCGATTTTGGCAATGACATAATCACCACGTTCGGGCGCTCGCCCTGTATCGATGATGACGATATCGCCTGGCATGAATTCAGGTTCCATCGCGGTGTGTTGCCTGATCCGCAGCGCATACACTTCCCCGACCGGCTTCCAGGTGACTTGCAGATACTGTCGAGTGTCGACGTTTCCGTCGGGGCTGTTAGAGGGATCTGGCTCATTCCAGAATGAAGGATTGCCCCAGGTTACTAATGGCGCTTGAACGCCAGCAGATGGATCGTAGGCAGTTGGGTGATGAAAGGCCACCTCTCTGATCGTCAATTGGCTGTCCAGGCTGATATCAAGCAGTTGCGCAAGATCTAATAGTTTGGGAGCCGTTGGAACCGTTTTGTCGTTTTCCCATTGGGAAACCGCTTGGATGCTCACCCCCAGCGAATCTGCGACGTCGCTTTGAGTGAGGCCCTTTTGACGGCGTCCTTCTTTGATTTTTTGACCCAGTGTCATCGTCGTCCCTCGTAACTCGTGGGAGCATAAAGGCACGCTTGATCATTGCAATAAAGCTGTACTTGATATTTAGGTGAAGTTGTGCTTAAGTTTCTTCCGTTAGCATTAACCAATGGAAGCGCAAATGTCCCTAGCAAAAGCCCTCAAGGCAGTTGGTGGACCTGCTGAATTATCTCGCCGTCTTGGAATTACCGTTCAAGCGGTCTCTCAATGGAAAAAAGTGCCGGGGAACCGAGTGCTTGCCGTCGAACGCGTGACAGGTATCGACCGATCATCTCTCCGTCCTGACCTTTATCCGCCTGAGCCCGTAAAACTCCCGCAGGTATCCGCATGAGCAAACCTCCGTGGATGAAAGAATATCGCGAGCTCAATCGCTACGATTGGCTGACGGCGATCAACACCCACGCCAATCACTTCGACAAGCCCCGAGATCTGCGCCTCGCAAATGCGATTATGCAGCACGTTCACGAGGCAACGGGTTTGGCGCTTCCGACGCAGCGAACGCTTTCGCAATGGTCTCGCGTTTGGAACGATCGGCAGATCCGCTACAGCCTCGACTCGCTGAGCGATACCGGCGCGATCCGTCGCAAGAGAATGAAGGATCTGCAGCCCGACACGCTTGAGCAACTCCGAAAGGCTATTCCACGGTCCATGCGGGCCGTCGTCTATCAGATAGATACATGGTGGGCGTTTGAGGCATTTGAGGCTTACAAATACCGCCTCGCCCACGGTGTCGAAGAGCCGGATTATCTGAAACAGGGCCGCGAGGCATACCGGACTGGTACAGTCCGCAATAACCGGACTGGTACAGTCCGCTCGATACCGGACTACAACAGTCCGCCTAACACTATAGGGGACACTGTACTATCACTATACTCTGCTCTGAGTGAGAAGGTGACTCCTCATACTATCGTGGGAAAAGAAGGGGACCTAGATCCTGTCAGTCTTGTTCCCCCTCCCGACCCTGCTCAGGCACGTCTTTGGTTGAACGCCATATGCACCGACCGCTCGCGTCTTGCAGAAGCTCTGGCACGCTTAGCGAACAATGACCTCCCTATCGAATTTCTGAGGGAGATCGCGGCGTGACGGATCACCATGACCTTTTTGCGTGGGCTGATAGTCGCCCGAAGACCGAGGCCGTCATCCTTGATGCGCTGCCAAGGCTGCTCGCTAAAATTCGGATCGAACAGGCGTTCAACATTCCCCGTCCAACCGGCGGCGCGAAGGTGCTGCCCTTGCTAAGGAAAGCAGCATGACAGCTTTCATCGACATCAAGCCGGGCCAATGGGTTCTGGCGTTTCAGCAGCCGTTCGGTCCCTATGTTCGCGAAATGCCCGATCTGCTTGAGAGCTATGCCGTCAAGCACTGGATGGACAGCCACCGCAAGGAGGAGATTTTCTTCGTCGCCCAGGTCGAAACGGTAAAGCCAAGGACCTTCACGGCGACGGAACAGGTTCGATACGAACAAAGCAGGATTCCACGATGCCAAGTCATCGCTGCGTGCCGATCAAAGGAGGCCGCAGTGGCTCTCCGCGACAAGTTCTTTGCGATAGGCGAGGAGGCTGGGGAGGCGATCGAGAGGGAGATGCATAAGCGCATCGAGAAGTTCGCTGAGCGCAAACGCGCGGCCGGTGAAAAGAAGATCCGCAAACTGTTTCCCACGTTTTTCACAGACTCCCAAGGATCGGCAGCATGACTTTAGCAGACGACCGAAATATGTGGGATGTGTTCCTCGTTGGCAGCCCTTATCAGCGCCTCTCTGACTTCGCTGGCCGGAACGACGTCATGGTAGGCGTCCAGGCATACACGAACCGCGATGATGTATTGCTCGCCATCATGCGAGGGCCAGTCGCTGATGAGCGTTTCCGCTGCGTCCCTGACCGTTCTGACTACCCTGTATTTTTGTCGGCCATTCAGGACGAGCCGAAGCGCCGGAAAGTGATGCGAAGTGTGCCGATTCATTACGGTTTTCCCTCACACGGTTACGATTTTAGTAACGGTGCAAGTGCCGTACCATTCAAGGTGGCGGCATGACGATGCCAGAGATCCTCAAGGTCACCCGAAATGACGACGGCCGATTCGAAATCGTCGACCAACGCGGCAAAGTTGTCGAGGGCCCGTTCGATACCAATGCAGCCGCCTGGAAAGCTCTCGACCGTCTCGACCATCAGAATGCCAATGTCCCTGAAAAGCGCCGCTGGAACAAAAAGGTGCTTTGGGGCAAGCCCGAAAAGGGCAAATCCAAGAAGCAACTCAAGCTCGAAAAGAAGATCGCAGCCCGGCAGGAAAAGCAGATGAAGCGCGATGCCCATAAAGCGGCGGGTTGGGTGCGAGATATCGCTGCCATCAAGTTCGATCCCACCGGCAACCGCGCTTATCGCGATCACCGGCTCGGCACGTTCGGTGCGGCGTCCGAAGTAAAGCGTATAGACCCTGCTGCTTATCTGGCGGAGAAAGCAGCTAGGGAAAGCAAATGATGCTAACCGGTCATTTTGCTAAACGCGCCGCTTTTCAGGCCCGCATTGATCGCTTCCGTGAAATCCGGCGGCTCGATACCGTCAGGACCGTGACCAGGTACCTGTCTAAAGAGTGCCCAAAGCATCATCGGAAGTGCACGCTCGTCCGATTTCCCTTCCTTGGTAAGCAGGAAGTAGCTGTCCATAATGGTTTGTCGCTGGCGCGCATCGTCCATCAAAAGAAGAGACCTAATGATGAACCTCACTGCGATTTTCATCACCCAAAAGTAAACGACCGCTGGGATAGATACGATAACCACTCGGCCCAGTTGTTGGCTTATTGCGCCCGCCGCGCTGCTATTCAACAAGATCGTGTTGAGATTGAATGGCGATATGAAGTCGATTACCGCGTGTCCGAAACAAAAAACGAATGCAAACGCGGCGATCGCCATCGCGGCGACAAAACCCAGACTGATCCAGAGGGCATGTTGAGCTTCTTCTGCGCGCTCCTTCCAAAGAACGCGCATAGTGTTGAGTTCGAGCTCGGCACGAATAGAGGCTTCCAAATCAGAGACGCGCTTTTGAGAATTTTCTTCGGACTCTTTGAGTCTCAGTTCAATTTCGGAGACGGATGCTTCAATGCCCTCGGATCTTTCCTGAAGCATTTTGAGGTGCGTGATCCTCGCAACAGCATCTTCTTTGTATTGATCTCTTTCGGTGCTTATTGCCTTGGCAAATGCTTCGCTCTCGGTGGTGAGCGTCTTCAATCTAGTTGCGAGGCTGGAGCCGTTATTCGACAGCTGCTCGTCCCAATGCTTGAGCTCGCTGTAGCGCTGCATTGCCGTGATGACATCCGATTCTACTTGGTCGAGGAACGTCTTTGGCATCCCCTGTCGTTCGAAACCTTCGTGCAGTACCCCTGCAACTATGAAGGCAGATGCGCGCTGGGCTTCAAGACGGGTGGGAGGCAAGTAGGCACGATACTCCTGCCTCCAGGCTTCGAACTCGGCTTCGTCAATAACGGGAAGAGGGCTGGAAATGCGGATAATTTTATCCGCCTCTTTCGTCTCTATCCTCTCCCTGAGGATATTCGGCATTTGGCCACGAATATGCTGCACGCTAGCGCGATCAGAGCTGGCGCTTGTCCACTTCATACTACCGGCCAAGCTCAGCAAATCTTGGTATATTCGAACTTGAGCTTCGGCAGTTTGCCGCGCTCTCACGGCGTCTGTGGTGCTCAAATAATCAGTATGATCTGCGGTGAGAAGCTTGATAAACCGAAGGTAGTTCATTTTACGCCCCGTGTTGCCCAATGGCGAACCTATCATCAAGCATTTAGTGTTCAACCGGCGCTGGTGTCCTTGTCCACAACGAGGAGCTCTTCTTGAAAGACGGCCGTTTGCGCAATCATGCGTGCAACATCCACAAGGTAGCGCGCGAGTGCGGCGTCATTCTCCTCGACTGGCAACATCACAGTCCGACGAGTCGGAAAGCCCGGGAATGTTACTGCAAGCCGACACTCCGAGAAATCGGTCGCCGATATGGTGAAGAGCACCTTCGTCTGGTTCTGATGCTCGTCACCGGTAATAAGCGCAATGCCGGCGAGCTTTTCGCGGATGTTCTGAAAGCTGTATCTCGTCTTCTCATCGCCAATCCGGAATTGGTCCGTCGGCCGTCGCTGGTCTCGGACTTCGATGCAATCGACCTTGGCGCCCTCCGGCGTGATGCCAAGGCCATGAAATACGGCATGGCGACGAGTGACGAGATCCTTGTCGCCCTCAGGATGCAATTCGGCCTTTGGCCCTATCGAGGAGAAGCGGCATGACGATGGTTTTCGCGGAATGGACTTACGAGCAGGTGCGGGCGCAGATCATCGAGGCCGCACATACGCTGCGCGCCTCACCAGGCGACTTGGGGCCACGCTTGGCATCCGGCGCGATGTCGGACGTTGTTCGCGACATGATGGAAGCCTACGGCTATCAGGAAGCCAAGGCACCGCGCATCCCCTCGGCGGGTGCGATCAGCCGCATGTACGAGGTTTGGGACTGGGTAAATACCTATCTGAATGAAGAACAGCGCAAGCGCGTCTACGAATACGCGTTCATCAAAACCCGCAAGGGCATCTACCTCGACCGTTATTTGCGGAAAATCGACATGTCGCGAAGAACTTTCGAACGGCGAATACAATCGGATTGTCAACAAATTGCGGACACACTCAACCAAAAACACCGTATCCGGTTGACAGTGGCCTTTGACGAGGTGACGCAAATCGCCCTAGAAGAGACGCCAATAACGGTAGCTTCGAAGAACTGCGCGACGGACTGGCGCGATGACGAGGTGACCGGCCAGAAGGAGCAGGTGAGGGCGGATGTCCTGGCTCATGCCAACTGGCGAAACGAACGCCGCCGGCAGCTCTTGGAGCGAGCCGAACGGTAGTGCCGCAATCGACCCTTCCCATCCGGGAATTCGAACACCGGGTGACCGGCTGCGGCAACGACTACGGGCGGTAGCATGGAAAGGTTAATCAGTGAGCTTGGAAACCACTTCTTCCAAAGGTTCCCTCACACTTACCTGTAGCGGTCGCCCTTTCTCAGTTAGAGCCGCGGTAACCATAACGGTGCCAGCTGTTTCTGAGCGAACCGACACAACTTGATCGGGGTTTACATAAACCGTGTGGCTATCGACTGCGGTCGACGTGAAACTGGCCAACTTCATATGGTTATCCTCGGAGTGTCGGACTTCTCTAATAATTGAGAATTTCTGAATTTACGCTTTTAGCTTCTTAATCAGGTCGGCATTGAGGGCGATAGGATCAAATGTAGCACCGAGGATGGTAGAACAAATTGGGCAGACCAGGTTGACGGCTTTATAAATTGGGCCAGTCCCAATTGGCGGCCTCGCTTCTATCCCTTGGTATTTTAGGTAGGAAACAATCCTATCGCATTTTGGGCACTTGCTCGTCATTCAATCCTCCCACCATTGCTCCAAGTTAGCTCACAAAGTGCACCCAACAAATGTTCGCCGCGTTGGAATTACTGGGGTTGGTACCAACCATCTCGAACGGTAGTTAAGCATTCGCCATAGGTCTTCAAAATGTAAGCCTTGTCGGCTTTCGTCCAGCCGGCTTTGATTTCGGACTCATCGCTCCCTGTCGTTGACTTCTTCTCAACGGCAGCGATCATCTGGAAGAGTTTAAGGGCGACCTCCTCGGGGGAATTTTCGCCAATGTGGATGTCTGATTTGTCGGCCATGCCAGCTCCTTTCTGAGTTGTGGATGCAGCAGACGACGATCGCCCATGAGTCGCAATGGGTGGGTTGAGTTATCCCCGTTATTCCCGCAACTCACCGGGCGAACGCAAACTGAACCAACGCACCTGCCGCATTACGAGATCGGGAAGGCAGCGATAGCAGGGCGGAACGCTCGCAGGTGACGGCTCCTATCGTGGCGAGCATCGCCTTCTTGATACCCATTCCTCGCAAGAGGACAGGACGGCGGCATACTGGATAGGAGCGGAAGCCAAGAAGCCAGTGACTGGTATGCAACGCTTGGTCCGTCTTGAAAGTTTCAGAGCGCCGGCACACACCCCGGCTTACCTCCATACCGTCTCCGGCAATTCGGGTGCGAGGGACAATGATAGCCGGCAGGCATTGACGCCTCTACGACGTTGCGAGGGTCACGAGCCTGATAGCGAGGCGCGGAACGGGTTAACTAACCGGTCTACGGCGTGGAGTGGGGAAGCCCCAGCCTCGAAGTTTCACAGCTAAGTCGAGCGATTGGACGGCGGCGAGGTTCCGGGACTGGCGTAATGGCCAAAGCGGGCAGACTTCGTCGTTCGTGACGCCGACGGTCATTTCTTGTTTTGGCTTCTCA
>JGI24740J21852_10001431_pt1 | contig 10936 bp, 2 predicted proteins | sample KBSCornC6_FD_21852 | JGI IMG/M metagenome (IMG submission 21852) | reverse complement strand
AGCTATAGAACGCCTACCGTAGCAGCTGCTGGTCCTAACCAGAAACTGTGTAACGTAACATCCTTTACCCTGGCGGCTAACACACCGGCCGCAGGTGCAGGTTACGGTTACTGGACCACTATTTACGGTGGTAAAGCCCCGGCTAACCTGACCAGCCCCACTTCTACCATTACGGTAGTACCGGGTGATTCTATTATACTGCGCTGGACTATTGCCAACGGTACTTGTCCGCCCAGCACCAGTGATGTAACACTGGTAAGCTACAGGATGCCTACGGTAGCAGCAGCTGGTCCTGACCAGAAACTGTGTAATGTAACCTCCTTTACCCTGGCAGGTAACACACCAACTGTGGGTACCGGCAGGTGGACAGTAATATATGGTACTGCCACTATCAACGCGCCCACCAGCCCGGCTTCTACGGTAACCGTAGCTGCAGGTGATTCTGTGGTGCTGCGCTGGACTATCTCTAACGGTACTTGTGTACCCAGCACAGATGATGTGATACTGGTGAACTACAGGATGCCGACAGTAGCCGCAGCAGGCCCTGACCAGAAACTGTGTAACGTAACCTCCTTTACCCTGGCAGGTAATACGCCAACAGTAGGTACCGGCAGATGGACTGTGGTTTATGGCACACCAACCATTACCACCCCCACCAGCCCCACTTCTACTGTAACGGTAACCCCGGGTGATTCTGTAATACTGCGCTGGACTATTACCAATGGTACCTGTGCGGCTTCTATGGATGATGTAACACTGGTAAGCTACGCGCAGCCGACCGTTGCCGCAGCAGGTGCAGATCAGAAATTGTGTAACGTAACATCCTTTACCCTGGCGGCTAACACGCCAACAGTAGGTAAAGGTGTGTGGACCAAAATATATGGTAACCCGGTTATTGCAAATCCGAACATCCGGAATACTACCATCACGGTAGCAGCCGGAGACTCCGTGATACTGCGCTGGACCATTAGCAACGGTAACTGTCCGCCGAGCAGTGATGATGTAACCTTAGTAAGTTACAAAACAGCAGCTCCTGCCCTTGCAGGCCCGGATCAGAAAATGTGTAACGTAACCTCCTTTACCCTGGCTGCCAATGCACCAAGCGTGCCTACGGCTAAAGGTACCTGGAGCATTGTATACGGTACACCGGTAATTGCTAACCTTACCAGCCCAACCACTACTGTAACAGTAGTACCTGGCGACTCTGTAATACTGCGCTGGACCATTACCAACGGTACATGTCCTGCAACCAGTGACAATGTGGTATTGGTAAGCTACAGGATGCCTACAGTAGCGGCAGCAGGTGCAGATCAGAAAATGTGTAACGTAACTTCCTTTACCCTGGCAGGTAACACGCCAGCTGTGGGCACCGGCAGGTGGACAGTAATATATGGTACTGCTACCATCACCGCTCCTACCAGCCCAACCTCTACGGTAACTGTGGCTGCGGGCGATTCTGTAATACTGCGCTGGACCATTAGCAACGGCGTATGTCCTTCCACCAGCGACGATGTAGTGCTGGTGAATTACAGAACACCTGCCACTGCCAACGCAGGCCCTGACCAGGATATCTGTAATAATACCACCGGCTTTACCATGAATGCTAATGCACCGGGTGTAACCGGCGCAGTAGGCACCTGGACCATTGTAAGCGGTACTGCTACTATTGCAGACATTCATAATCCAACAACCAAAGTAACAATAGCTGCAGGCGCCACGGTGACCCTGCGCTGGACCATCACCAACGGAACCTGTGCTATGACCAGTGATGATGTGGTGATCGCCAACCGCAACCTGATAACAAACAATACCATCAGCGCCGATCAAACAGTATGTTTAACAGAAATACCGGCTGCCTTAACCGGCACTACGCCTACCGGCGGTAATGGTACCTATACCTACCAATGGCAGAGCAGCACCACAAGCGCTACCGCTGGTTTTGTGAGCATACCGGGCGCCACTGCCGCTACATATGCACCGGGCCTGTTAACACAGGATACCTGGTACAGAAGAGTAGTAACATCCGGCTTCTGCGCAAGCGTAACCAGCAATGCAGTGAAGATCACCGTGATCAACAAACCGCCGGTAGTAACCTTTGTGCCTGGCCCGATGACGGTAGATTGCAGAATGGGTATGGATTACACCACCCTGTTCGGTACACCGCAGTTCAGCCACACACCGTATACGAACATGCCGCTGACGGTTACATTCACGGATGCAAATTCCGTAAATGGTTGTACGCAGACCTTTACCCGCACCTGGACAGCTACTGACCGTTGCGGTATGACGACCACTGCATCACAGACCATTACCGTGGTAGACAGAACTGCACCGGTGTTCACTTCACAAAAACCTGCCGACGTAACCGTAGAATGTGATAGGATCCCGGCAGCAGTGAACCTGAATGCAGTAGATGATTGTTTCGGTAACATGTCAGTAACACCGGTTGAAACCAGACAGGATATACCGGGTGCATGTGTGAACAACTACAAATTAATACGTACCTGGACCGCTGTGGATGGCTGTAACAACCGCGTAACGCTGACACAGACCATTACCGTACAGGATAAAACACCGCCGGTGTTCACGACCACACCTCCGAGAGATACCATCGTGAACTGTAACGCTGTACCGCCTGCAACACCATTAACGGCTATGGACAACTGTACGCCGGGTGTTATAACAGTAACGGCTACGGATGTACGTAAGAATATACCGGGCGCCACGTGTACGGATAACTACCAGATAGTACGTACCTGGATAGCTAGAGACGAATGCGGCAACACTGCCACCCTGGTACAGAACATTACCGTACAGGATACTACCCGTCCGGTGTTCTCAATGCCACAACCGGCAAATGTGACCGTAGATTGTGATAAAGTGCCTTCATGGCCGGCCATCACCGCAACAGATAACTGTACTGCCAATGTACCGGTAATGACCAGTGAGCAGAAATTTGCAACGCAGCCTGCCTGCGCCGGCAACTACCGCCTGGTACGCACCTGGAAAGCAACAGATAACTGTGGTAACACCGCTACCATGACGCAGACCATTACTGTACAGGATACCACCAGACCGGTGTTCACAGTAAGGCCTCCGGCTGATACTACCGTGAATTGTGATGCTGTACCTGCGCCGCCGAATAATGTGGTAGCAACTGATGCCTGCGGTACTGTGAAGCTGAGCCGCACACAGGTACGCGAAAACATACCGGGCGCCTGCGCAAGCAACTACCGCCTGATCCGCACCTGGATAGCAATAGACCAATGTGGTAACCAGGCTGTATGGCGCCAGGTGATCACCGTACAGGATACTACCCGCCCTGTAATTGCCGCTCCGCCTGCGGATGTGGTACTGAATTGCGGCGACGCTATTCCTGTAGCACCACATTAACCGCTACTGATAACTGTGATCCGGCCTTCCCGAAACAGGCTACCATGACAGAAGATCCGTATGTGAAAGATGTGTGCTCCGGTTATACCATCATCAGAAGATGGAGAGTAGCTGACGGATGTGGTAACCAGGCAACGGAAGTAATACAGCGCATTGTAGTAAATGCCTGTCCGAAACCGGTGCTGGACCCTGCCCTGCCGGTGAATTGCTCCGACAACCCGACCTTTACTATTAAGACGCTGAACACTGTGACAAACCCGACCTACATACTGGTAGGCGTAGTACCGGCCAACGCGGTACAGGTGCCACTGTCACAGCAGAACGGCACATTTAACCTGAATAACGCCACCCAGGCCAGCTTTGTGGTAAGAGACGGCGTAACCGGTTGTATATCCGATACTGTGGTATATAACCTGCAATACAACACCTCTCCCATGGTGAACCTGGGCCGTGATACAACTATATGCGGTGGCAACAGCCTGATACTGGATGCGGGTGCTAGCAACTTTGCCTACACCATCCGCTGGTCAACCGGCGAAACCACGCAGCGTATCAACATCACCAATGCCGGCAAGTACTGGGTATCTGTAACCAACGGCATCTGTACCACTACAGATACCATACAGGTAACCGTAATACCCATGCCGCTGGTTGATATTCCGGATGCTTCCATATGCCGCGGCCAGAGCGTGAAGCTGGATGCCTTTGTGGATGGCGGCGCTTACCTGTGGAGCAACGGTGCCACTACTTCTTCTATCCTGGTAAGCACACAGGAACAGTTCTGGGTGCAGGTTGTGAAGAGCGGTTGTATCACCATCGATACCGTGAATGTAACTGTGAATCCGCCGCCGGATATTACACTGAACCGCGATACTACGATCTGTCCGAACCAATCCGTAATGCTGACCGTAAACCTGAACAATGGCGGTAACATCCGCTGGGTAACCGGCGCCACCACCAACTCCATTGTGGTGAATGAACCAGGCCAGTACTGGGTAACGGTAAGCAGGGATAACTGTATGATCAAAGACACGGTGAATGTACGCCTGCAGCCTTCCATTAAAGTAGAGCTGGGCCCGAACCAGGAAATTTGTCCGGGTAGCCAGATCACGATAGACGGTACTACACAGGACGCTATCTCCTACCTGTGGGATGACGGCGATCCGAACCCGGTGAAGAACCTCTTTGAAACCGGTAAATACCGCCTGGGTGTAATGGACCGATTCTGTAACCGCGTATTCTATGATAGTGTGTACCTGAGAGTGGCTGATATGCCGAGAATAGACCTGGGCCTGGATACGGTAATGTGTAATGGTGAAACCCTGCGCTTACGTGCAGAAGGCGCTAACATTAAGAGTGTGTTGTGGTCAGATGGTTCTACCGGTCCTTACCTGGATGTGAAAACAGCCGGTACCTATGCAGTAACTGTGTTCAATGATTGCGGCAGCGCAACAGACCAGATCACGGTAGACTATACGCAGTGTGATCCGAAACCGACCTTCCCGAACGCCTTCTCACCGAACGGTGACGGTAAGAACGACTTCTTCCGCCCGGTTGTTCGCGGACCGATGTACGAATACGAGCTGCGCATCTTCAACCGCTGGGGTGAGCTGATCTACCTGGGATATGATTCCAAGAAAGGCTGGGACGGCCGCTACCAGGGCCAACCGGTAACCATCGGAACCTACGTATGGTGGCTTACTTACAAGAAAATGCCAAACGGAAATCCGAACATTATAAAAGGTGAGGTAACCGTTATCAGGTAATAACAAACTTTTCCAAAAAGAGGGATTCCAACTCGTGAATCCCTCTTTTTTGAAATAACACATAAGTATTTTCACTTATTTAAAAATTAATTAAAATGATAGATCTTTACCACAACAGTTAGCTATGCGAATTACGGGGGACACTAAAATGTCAACAATATTTAAGAGGTAAAAAAGCCGCTCTCTGATTGGAATCCTATTTGTTTTGTAATACTTAGAACCAGTGATTAGATTATCAGCCTTCCTATGCATGATCATGGCTTTTGTGAGTGGTGAAACTGTTTTTGGACAAGCTTTTGTAAATGCGCCTGCGAACGTATGTACAACAGCCGGTACCAACGCCGAACGCTATGCCACCATTACCGCAGACGTAACCGGTGAAACGGTTACAGATATCAGGTGGACCATCACACCTGGCGCGGTTGGAGTGGATTATAAAGTATTGTACGGCACACTCAACACCGTTTTGCCTGGTCATGGATCAGTGACCATTGAATTTATAAAGCCTGGCAACTACACTGCCTCCGCTACTATGAATACCCCTAGTGGCCCTTACAGCGCCTCTGATGTTATAACCGTAAAGGATTGTAGCATGCCGGTGTGTAAAGGCGCCAACACCACCACCCCAATGGCTGGTTTTGCAGAGGATTTCGGCTCTACCGCCACCCCAATCCCACTGGATCCTTTACGCGGATCCATACAATACACACCCAACACTGCCGGGCCCCTGGGTCCGGAAGAATATGTGGTAGCAGCTGCTACCACCGGCCTAAGTCCCGACTGGATAGTTACCACCGACCATACCCGCAATACCAATGGCGGTATGCTGCTGGTAAACGCTGATGCGGCTTCCAACCTGCTGTTCCGCAGAACAGTAAGCGGTCTTTGTAAAGGGGCGGTATACCGCCTGGGCGCCTGGTTTAAGAACCTGGACTCCCGTACCTTTATTGAAACGGGCTGCGGAGCTGCTTATAAAAACCCCGGTGTAACCTTTGAAGTATTAAATGCCGCCACCAATGCGGTAGTAGCTACTTTTAACACCAACGATATTTCTACTCCGCTGCAAACCACGGTTAGCAACTTTGGCTGGCAGGAGTATGCCTTCAGCTTTAAAACAATGCCCGGCCTTACGGATGTAATTGTACAGATCCGTAACAATGCGCCCGGCGGTTGTGGTAACAACCTTGCGGTTGACGATATTACTTTTTCCTATTGCACACCATATATCTACTCTTTCTTTGACGGGCAAACCGACCAGCTGGGCGGCGAGTACACCATGTGTGCCGGCTCTCCCACCAACCTTACCTCCCAGTATACACCAGCCGGTTATTTTACCGTGCCCCATTATTTCTGGGAATACAGTAAAGACAGCGTTTTATGGACCACTATTAACGGGGACGGCGATGGTATCAGCGGCACCGGTACAGATATACTGCACTTTGTAGAAGGTGCACTGTTACTGGAAGGCGACCCGGTATCCACCACACACCTGTTCTTCCGGTTAAATATATATGAGGATGGTAATACAGAAAGTTGCGCCGCCCCTTCCATGCCTATTAAAGTAACGCTGCTGCCCAATCCGAAGGTAGTAGTACCTGATAATGAAATTTGTAACGGCGATACCGCCACGCTGGTAGCCACCGGTGGCTTTGATTCCTATATATGGGATTCACCGCTGGATACCACTTCGGAAGAAGTGAAGGTAGCACCGGATGTAACAAGTGTATACACGGTAACCGGTTATAAAAGCTATGGCGCGGGCCGTACCTGTCAGCGTACAGGCCAGGCCGTGGTAATTGTAGATGACCGCCCGGTGGTGGACAGCATTACAGGCCCTGCCAATATATGCTTAGGCACAGAGGTAGACCTGAGCATAGACCCTGCCCTTTCCCTGTATGATATAGCCTGGACTCCCAATGGCGAAACCGCTGTTACGGATATTAAAGATACGCCCGGCACTGTGGGGCTGAATACTTACGGCGTAACCGTAACCAACGGCATGTGTGTAATAAAAACGTATAAGGATATAACGGTACTGGATATGCCAACCGCTTATGCCGGCGCTACAGATACCATGTACCAGTGTAATGATGGTAACTTTACCATGGCCGGTACCCTGGGTGCAGACGAAACCGGCAAGTGGACCATTTTAGGCGCTGCCAACGGTGCTGTTATTGGCAACACTGCAAACCCGCTTACAACTGTAACCGGCCTTACCAGCGGCCAGGCCGTAACACTGGTATGGTCTGTACAAAAAACGCTGAATACCGGTTGTACCAGTACAGATACCATTGTGCTAATGAACGTGGCCATACCCATTACCAGCCTGGCAGGCCCTGACCAGGCCCAGTGCGGTACGGCAGATAACTTTACCATGGCCGCCAATACACCGCCGGCAGGCGCTATTGGTACCTGGGATGTAAAACAAGGTACCGCCTCTGTTGGTAACCTGAATATGGAGAATACCATCATTACTGTAACAGGTATACAGGATGCTATGCTCACCTGGACCGTATCCAACGCTGTTTGCCCCGGCAAGCCGGATACCGTGATACTGAGCAAGAAGAATGCGCCCAATGTTACGCTGGGTGTAGTGCCTAATACCTGTGGTAATGAACCTGTATTTACCATTCCTTACACAGCGCCTACTGATAATCCTGATAAATATGATGTAACGGCAGCTGCTACTAATGCAATGCCCGGGTTTATAACCATCACGGATTCAGCTTTAATTGCTTCTCCGCTGCTGGCCGCCTACCCTGCTGCCACTGCTACCGGCACTTATGATTTTAACCTCACCGTTAAACATGCAGGCGCTGGCTGTAGCACTGATATACCGTTCTCCGTAACCATTACCTCATCTTCTGTAGTACCTACTACTGTAGTGGCAGATAAGCCTGAGGTATGTGCGGGTGATAATGTAACCTTAACCGTACAGGATGGTACCCTGGGAACAGGCGCTAACTGGGTATGGTATGCAGATGGCTGTGGTACCGGCTCTCCGCTGGGCACCGGGCTTACGCTTACAACAGCAGTAACCAAAACCACCACCTACTACGTGCGTGCGGAAAGCGCAGGCGCATGCGGTAACTCCGGTTGCGCAGCTGTAATAGTAACAGTAGTAAGCATACCGCCTGTGGCCACCTTTGTACCGGATTCCATTACCGTGGAATGTGAAGCAGGTAAAGATTATACTACCCTGTTCGGCACACCGCAGTTCAGCCACGCACCTTATACCACTATTACACTGAACGTAACCTCCACCGACCAGACTACCGTAAACGGCTGTACGCAGAAGCTTACCCGTACCTGGACGGCTACAGATGCCTGCGGCCTCACTGGCATAGCAGCACAAACGATCAATGTTGTAGATAAAACAGCACCGGTATTTACCACCCCTAAACCGGGTGACGTAACGGTGAATTGTGATGCCATACCCGTAGCCATTACCATGAATGCGCTGGATAACTGCGCAGGCGTGATCACCGTAACGGCTACAGATGTACAGCAGGCCATTGCCGGCGCATGTGCCAGCAATTTTAAAATCCTGCGCACCTGGACGGCCACTGACCCTTGCGGTAACAGCATAAGCGCTGTGCAAACCATCACGGTAAAAGAATTAACGCCGCCTGCATTTACCACTGCAGCGCCGAATGATACACTGGTAGAATGCGGTTCCATACCCGCACCGGCCGTAATGACCGCTACCGAATATTGCACCGGCGCCAGCATCACAGCAACGGCAACGGATACACGTATAGCTATACCCGGCAAAAGCTGCGGTTACCAGATAGTACGTACCTGGCTGGCGCAGGATGTTTGCGGCAACAGCAATACCATTTCACAGACCATTACCGTACAGGATACCACCCGCCCGGTATTTAGCGTAATGCCGCCGGCAGATGCGCTGGTGGATTGTGAAAACGTACCGGCGCCGGCTACCAACATAACCGCTACTGATAACTGCGGCAGTGTTAAGATCAGCCGTACACAAACACAGAAACCGGTTAATATCCCTGGCGCCTGTGGCAGCTACGCGATAACCCGCATATGGACGGCTACAGACGAATGCGGCAATACCGCCACCGCTCAGCAGGTGATCACTGTTAGCTGCGATGGTATTCCGAAAGTAGCCCTGGGTAATGATACCAGCCTTTGTAACGGGGAAGCCATCCGCCTGCGTGCAGATGATGGCGGTACCAGCTACGGTGGCGTAATGACCTACCGCTGGTCCAACGGTTCTACTGATCCTACGCTTACTGTTACACAATCCGGCACCTATTCCGTAACCGTTGCTAACGACTGCGGACAGGCCTCCGACCAGATAAACGTGAACTTCACCGTTTGCGATCCCAAACCGGTATTTGCCAATGCCTTCTCCCCTAACGGTGACGGTATAAACGACCGTTTCAGACCGGTAACACAACGCGGTATGATGTACGGCTACCTGCTGCGCATTTACAACCGCTGGGGACAGCTGGTGTACAGCGATTCAGATCCAAGGAAAGGTTGGGACGGCTCAATGAACAATACGGAGCATCAGGCTAACGTAGGCACCTACATTTGGTGGGTAACCTATAGCAAAGACGTGAAAGAGCCGCCGGTGATCCTGAATGGCCTGGTGAACGTGATCAAGTAAACTCTCAGATGCTGACATAAAAAAGAAAGGAGCTCGTAATGAGCTCCTTCTTTTTTTGAGTAATGTTCGTTAGTATATTAATACAATAACCGCGTTTTGATGGTATGTTTTACTTCTTTCAACGCGGCAAAAGCATCTTGCGATAATTGCGTATCTACATCCAGCACCACGTAACCTATCTGCTCGTTTGTTTTCAGGTACTGGCCCAGGATGTTGATCTTCTTTGCGGATAAAGCGGTATTGATCTCAGACAGCACGCCCGGCACGTTCTGGTGAATGTGGAGGATGCGATGCGTGTTCTCCACTGCTGGTATGCTGATAGCAGGTACTGTATGAGAGCCAAAGCTGGCGCCCTTTTCCAGGTAGTTCAGCATTTTGCTGCTCACATCCAGCCCAATGTTATGCTGCGCTTCTTCTGTGCTGCCGCCGATATGTGGTGTTAAGATCACGTTAGGCAGGTTTTGCAGCGGTGTGCTGAAGGCTGCGCCGTTCTTTTCCGGTTCTACGGGAAATACGTCAATGGCTGCGCCGGAAAGCTGCCCGCTCACTAATGCATCTTTCAATGCATCCAGGTCCACTACCTCGCCACGGGCGTAGTTAATGAAAATGGCGCCTTTTTTTACATCTTTCAGCGTTTCTGCATTGATCATGTTGCTGGTGGTCCTGGTAGAGGGTACATGCAGGGAAATAATATCTGCCAGGGAAAACAGGTCCTTCAGGGTTTTCTGCTGTACAGCATTTCCCAGCGGCAGCTTGGTTTCCACATCATAGTACATTACGTTCATGCCCATGGATTCTGCCAGCACGCTTACCTGGCTGCCAATGTTCCCATACCCTACAATGCCCAGCGTTTTACCCCTGAGCTCATAGCTGCCGGCAGCTTCTTTTTTCCACACGCCTTCATGTGCCGCTTTATTCTTATCAGGAATACGGCGTATGAGCATAATAGACAAGCCTATTACCAGCTCCGCTACCGAACGGGTATTGGAATAGGGCGCATTAAATACTGCAATGCCATGCTCTTTTGCACTCTTCAGATCTACCTGGTTGGTGCCTATACAAAAGCAGCCAATGGCCTGCAGCTTTTTAGCAGCGGCCAGCACCTTGGCGGTGATCTGCGTTTTGGACCGGATACCCA
>JGI24740J21852_10001429_pt1 | contig 10946 bp, 9 predicted proteins | sample KBSCornC6_FD_21852 | JGI IMG/M metagenome (IMG submission 21852) | reverse complement strand
CCAAGGCTCCAGCGGCTGGTGCGCCGGTCGTGATCGCCCTGCATGGTTGCAGCGGTTTGTACACGCAGGCCGGCGCAGATGCGAAGGCACTGGGCGCGCGGTATCGCGGTTACGCGCAGTGGCTGGGCGCACGCGGTTACGCCGTGGTGTTCCCCGACAGCTTCGGGCCGCGCGGCAAACCGCATGGCATCTGCACCGAGCGCTACGCCGCGCGCGACATCAGCGGGGCCGTGCGGCGCGCCGACGTGCTGGCGACGATCCGCTGGGTGGCCGCGCGACCGGGGGTGGATGCACGCCGCATCGTGCTGCTGGGCTGGTCGAACGGCGCGCAGGCGGTGCTGGACACGGTGGATGGCAGCCGCCCTTGGCCCGCCGATACACCGACGGTAGACCGTGCCGTGGCGTTCTATCCCGGCTGCGCCTCTGCGCAGCAGCGACCGGACTATCGGATGAACACGCCGTTGCTGCTGCTGGCCGGCGCCAACGACGACTGGACGCCCGTTGACCACTGCCAAGCGCTGCAGACCGCCGTGCTGGCACGTCAGCCGCAAGCGCGTTTTGCGCTGGAGTTGTTTGACGGCGCGTACCACGGCTTTGATGGCACCGCGCCGGTGAAGGAGCGCAGCGGCATCCCGAATGGCCGCCGCCATGGCGTTGTGACCGTTGGCGGCGACCCGGCTGCGCGTGAAGCGGCCTTCACGAAGCTGGCCGCGTGGCTGCAAGCGCCGCGCCCCTGATTGCAGCAGGACACGAACATCTGAATACCTGAGTACCTAGACATTCACACCACAACAATCGACAGGACACACGCAACATGCAATGGGAAGTGGTGATCGGCCTCGAAACGCACGCACAGCTCTCGACGGTCTCGAAGATTTTCTCTGGTGCCTCCACCGCATTTGGTGCTGAGCCCAACACGCAGGCCGCGCCGGTCGATCTGGCATTGCCGGGCGTGCTGCCGGTGCTGAACAAGGGCGCCGTTGAGCGCGCCATTACGTTCGGTTTGGCGATTGGCGCCAAGATCGCGCCCAAGAGCATCTTCGCGCGCAAGAATTACTTCTACCCCGATCTGCCCAAGGGCTACCAGATCAGCCAGTTTGAGATTCCGGTGGTGCAGGGCGGCACGCTGACCATCCAGGTGGAAGGCAAGAACGGTCAGCCCGGTTATGAGAAGACCGTGCAACTGACGCGTGCCCACCTGGAAGAAGACGCCGGCAAATCGCTGCACGAAGACTTTGCCGGCATGACCGGCATCGACCTGAACCGCGCCGGCACGCCGCTATTGGAAATCGTGACCGAGCCCGACATGCGCAGCGCCGCCGAAGCCGTGGCGTATGCCAAGGCCCTGCACGCGCTGGTGATGTGGCTGGGCATCTGCGACGGCAACATGCAGGAAGGCAGCTTCCGCTGCGACGCCAACGTGTCGGTGCGCCCGGGCCCGGATGCGCCGTATGGCACGCGCTGCGAGATCAAGAACCTGAACTCGTTCCGCTTCCTGGAAGAAGCGATCAACTACGAAGTGCGCCGCCAGATCGAACTGATCGAAGACGGCGGCACCGTGGTGCAGGAAACCCGCCTGTACGATCCGGACCGCAAGGAAACGCGCTCCATGCGCAGCAAGGAAGACGCGCAGGATTACCGCTACTTCCCGGACCCGGACCTGCTGCCGCTCGTCATCGACGACGACTGGAAAGAGCGCGTGCGCGCCACGCTGCCCGAACTGCCCGCCGCGATGGCTGCGCGCTTCGAGTCGGCCTACGGCCTGCCGAAGTACGACGCGAGCATCCTGACCGCCACCAAGGCAACCGCCGCGTACTTTGAAGCCGTGGTCGCGCAAATCAGCGATGTGAAAGACGCTGGTGTAATGCAGGCAAAGGGAGCGGCCAACTGGATCATGGGTGAGCTGGCCTCGTACTTGAATCGCGAGGATCTGGCGATTGATGCATCGCCCGTCAAGCCTGCGCAACTCGCCAAGCTGCTCGCGCGCATTGCCGACGGCACGATCAGCAACAACACCGCCAAGAAGGACGTCTTCCCCGCCATGTGGGCCGGTGAGAGCAATGGCGACGCCGACGCGATCATCGCCGAGAAGGGCCTGAAGCAGATGTCGGATTCCGGCGAGCTGGAGAAGATCATCGACGACGTGCTGGCGGCCAACGCCAAGTCGGTTGAGGAATTCCGCGCGGGCAAGGAAAAGGCCTTCAACGCACTGGTCGGCCAGGCCATGAAGGCCACGCGCGGCAAGGCCAACCCCGCGCAAGTGAACGATCTGTTGAAGAAGAAACTCGGCGCAGCCTGATGAGCACCTCCACAATGAACGCACAAGACGTCGCCAACTACCTGCAGGCGCATCCGGCCTTTTTTGAAGAGCACGCCGAGCTGCTGGCCGCCATTCAACTGACGAGCCCGCACAGCCACCGCGCGGTGTCGCTGCAGGAGCGCCAGATGGAAATCCTGCGCGACAAGAACAAGCACCTCGAACTCAAGCTGTCGGACCTGGTGCGCCACGGCAACGAGAACGACCGCACGCAGCAGCGCGTGCACGCATGGACAACGCGCCTGCTGGGCGAGGCCGACACGCATGCGCTGCCGTATGCCGTGCAGAACGGTCTGCGCGAGATTTTCGAGGTGCCGGCCGTGGCGCTACGCGTCTGGCAGGTGGGCGAAGAGTTCTCGCATCTGGAAGTGGCGCAGGGCGTGAGCGAAGACGTGCGCGTGTTTGCGTCTGGGCTGCGTGCACCGTATTGCGGCGAGAACGCAGGCTTTGAGGCGGCCGGCTGGCTGGATACCTCGGAGACCGGCGAAGCGATCCAGTCCGTAGCGATCGTCACGCTGCGCGTGCCCGTTCGTTCCACATCTGGCGGCGATGCTGATGCCGCGAGCGCGCCCGCCTTCGGCCTGCTGGTGCTGGGCTCGCCGGATGCCCGCCGCTTCCATGACGGCATGGGCACGACCTACCTGGCGCAGATCGGCGAACTCGCGGCTGCTGCGCTCAACCGCCTGCGCGACTGAGCGCAGCCCCCATGCCGCAATCTGCTCACAACGAGGATCGCGACGCACCCGCGCCGCCGCATCCGCAGATTGCGGCCTACCTCGATGCGCTGAAGTTCGAGCGCCAGCTCTCGCCGCACACGCTGAGCAGCTACGCGCACGAACTGGCCGTGCTGCAGCGCTTGGCGGCGCAGCACGCCGTCGGCATCGACCTCACGCAACTGCAGGCGCATCACATCCGCCGCATGATGGCGCAGCTGCATGGTGACGGCCTGTCGGGCCGCAGCATTGCGCGCGCGCTGTCGGCATGGCGCGGCTGGTACAAGTGGATGGCGCTGCGCGACGCGGCGGTGACCGCCAACCCCGTCGATGGCGTGCGTGCGCCGAAGAGCCCCAAGCGGTTGCCTAAAGCCCTGTCCGTCGAACACGCCGTCGCGCTGATGGAGCATGTGCCTGGTGAGGATGCCGAGACCATTCGTGATCGTGCCGTCAACGAACTGCTGTACTCGTGTGGATTGCGCGTTTCCGAGCTGGTGAGCCTGGACCTGCGCCACGTAAGAACGGGCGAATACGAATCCGCAAGCTGGCTGGACCTGGACGCGCGCGAGGTGGTGGTGCTCGGTAAGGGCAACAAGCGCCGTAGCGTGCCGGTGGGCAGCAAGGCCGCAGAAGCGCTGGCCGCATGGCTGGCGGCGCGGCCCCAACTCGCGCAGCCCGATGCCGCGACGGAGGATGCGCAAGCGCTGTTCATCTCGCCGCGCGGCAAACGGCTCGGACGGCGGCAGATTCATCTGCGTATGAAACGCAACGCCATCGCCGCCGGTGTGCCGGCCGATGTGCACCCGCACGTGCTGCGGCACTCGTTTGCCACGCACATGCTGCAGTCGTCCGGCGATCTGCGTGCGGTGCAGGAACTGCTTGGGCACGCCAGCATCGCCAGCACGCAGGTTTATACTTCGCTCGATTTTCAGCACCTGGCCAAGATCTACGATCAGGCGCATCCCCGCGCAAAAAAGAAGTAGCGCACGGCCCGAGCTTTCGGGCGCACCCACCCCAGTCGTATGCAAACCCTGATTCTTAAGCCCGGCAAGGAGCGCTCGCTGCTGCGTCGGCACCCATGGATTTTCGCCAACGCCATCGATCGCGTGGAAGGCAAACCCGCCTCCGGCGCGACGGTGGTCGTGCGTGCCGCCAACGGCCAGTTTCTGGCGCGCGCGGCGTTCAGCCCGGTCTCGCAGATTCGCGCGCGCGTGTGGTCGTTCGATGAGGCCGAGCCCGTTGATCATGCCTTCTTCAAGCGCCGCATCGCCGCCGCTGTGGCCTACCGCCGCGCGTGGGTGCACGACACCGACGCCGTGCGCCTCGTCATGGGCGAAGCCGACGGCCTGCCGGGCCTGATCGTCGATCAGTACGGCACCGGGGAAACCGGCCAACTGGTTTGCCAGTTCAGCGCTGCGGGCGTGGAACATTGGAAGGAGGCGATCGTTGCCGCGCTCATCAAAGAGACCGGCTGCCCGAACGTGTACGAGCGCTCCGACGTGAGCGTGCGCGAGCGCGAAGGCCTGGAGCAGATGACCGGTGTGCTGGCCGGCGCCGAGCCGCCCGATGACCTCTCCGCCACCGAACATGGCGTGCGCTACTACGTCGATGTGCGCGAAGGCCACAAGACCGGCTTCTACGTTGACCAGCGCGACAACCGCGCACTCGTCGGCGCGCTGGCGAAAGACCGCGATGTGCTCAACTGCTTCTGCTACACCGGCGGTTTCTCGCTGGCGGCGCTCAAGGGCGGAGCGAAGTCCGTCGTGTCGATCGACTCCTCCGGCGAAGCGCTGGCAGTGGCCGAGCGCAACGTCACGCTCAACGGTTTTGATGCATCGCGCGCTGAATGGCTGGATGCGGATGTCTTCAAGTCGCTGCGCAACTTCCGCGCGGAAGGCCGCCAGTTCGACCTGATCGTGCTCGATCCGCCCAAGTTTGCGGCGTCGGCGCAGCAGGTGGATCGCGCGGCACGGGCGTACAAGGAGATCAACCTCGTCGGCATGCAACTGCTGCGGCCGGGCGGTCTGCTGTTCACGTATTCGTGCTCGGGCGCGATCGATGCTGAGTTGTTCCAGAAGATCGTGGCCGGTGCGGCGGCGGATGCCAAGGTGACGGCGCGCATCCAGCGCCGGCTGGCCGGTGGCGTGGACCACCCGCTGCTGACGAGCTTTCCGGAAGGCGAATACCTCAAGGGCCTGCTGCTGCAGATTGACTAGCAATTTGTCGCAATTTTTGGCTTGTCCCGGCAAGCCTCAGTTGCGAAGATGCGGACCCTTTGTTTTCCGCATCACGGCAATGGCTTCGAACGCTGCCCACCATGCGACGGGCTGGGCGGCGGGCGTGATTGCCGCCACCTTCGTCGCGCAGGCTTCCCACACTTCTCTCGAACACCTCGGCCCCATCGCCGCATTTTGCGCGGCGGTGGCCGGCAGCACCGCGCCGGACTGGATGGAGGTCGCGTGGTGGAGCCGCGCGCGACGGCTCTGGATCACGCACCGTACCGCCACGCACTGGGGCATTGGCTGGATTGCGGCGCTGGTGCTGTCGTATCAGGCGCTCGGCCATGGTCACCTGTGGGCGCCGCCGCTGTTCGGCTTTGCCTGCGGCGGCCTGATGCACCTGCTGGCCGATTGGCCCAATCCGCTCGGCGTGCCCTGGATCTGGGGGCGCCATTCGCTGAACCTGTGGAAGAGCGGTCGTTGCGACCTGATCGTCGTGGCCCTTGCGTGGGGCGGCGCTTGCTGGCTGGTGCGTCCGCTGTGGGAGACCACCGCCGCGCGCGTTGTGGCGTGGCTGACCCATTTGATGCGCTGAGGTGGCATTGGCGGGCCCTCTAATGGAAGCCGGGTCCGCGAACGACTAAGTTGGAACCGCCGGACGCCGCGCGTCCGAATCCAACGCGGTTTGCGCAACCCTTGCGCAAACGCCCTCACCGGGAGTCGCCAATGACACTGGATGTGACCCGCCAGGACCCTCGCTACAACACGCTCAAACACGGTTTCAACCTGCGCTGGCCGGCCACCGAGGCGCAGGCCGCCGGCCGCATCGCCCTCGTTGAGAAAGCCGACGACGTGGCGCCCGCCGTGCAACGCATCATCAACGCGGGCCAGCGCCCGACGGTGCGCAGCGGCGGGCATTGCTACGAAGACTTCGTCTCCAACAACCCTGATGGCACGATCGTTGATCTGAGCTTGCTCGCCACGCCCGAGGTGCGGGCCGACGGCTCGGTGCGCATTCCCGCCGGCACGCAAAACTGGAACGGCTATCTCGAGCTGTACAAGCGCCACAATGTAACGCTGCCCGGTGGCTCGTGCTACTCGGTGGGCGCGGGTGGGCATATCTGCGGTGGCGGGTATGGGCTGCTCTCGCGGCTGCAAGGGCTGACGGTGGATTGGCTTTCGGCTGTGGACATCGTCACCGTCGACAAGGCGGGCAAGGCGGCCGCGCGCACGGTGGATGCCACGCACGATCCGGACCTTTTCCGTGCATGCCGTGGTGCGGGCGGCGGCAACTTCGGCGTCATCACCGGCTACACGTTCGCCAAGTTGCCGCAGGCGCCGCAGGAAGTAGCACTTGCCACCGTGGCTTTCGACTGGGCCACCATGACGCCCGAGCGCTTTGCCGAATTGCTGCGCATCTATGGCGACTACTGGGAAACGCGCGGCAAGGAGCCCGACACCTGGGGCATGTTCTCGCTGCTCAAGCTCACGCACAAATCGTCGGGGCAGATCGTGCTGCTCACGCAGTTCTGCAACCCCGATGGCATGTGCCGCGATTTCTCTGTCCTCAACGATTTTCTCAACCGCTTCCAGGCCTGTGCGCCCACGCCCGTCAAGGGCCGCCCGCCCGGCTATGGGCCGGCGCACAAGCAGGGCATGGGGCAACTGCTCTGCTCCAAGCCGCACACCATCGTGCAGTACGACTGGCTGACGGCCACGCAATACCTGAACGGCTCGGGCGCCAACCAGCGCGGCAAGTACAAATCCGCTTACATGAAGCGCGGCTTCACGGCGCGCGAGGCGCAGCGCATCTACACGCATCTCACGCGGACGATGCCCGGTGTGGACTTGAGCCAATCGCTGCTGCAGGTCGATTCGTACGGCGGTGCCGTCAACAAGGCTGAACGCATTGGCGATACCGCGGTGCCGCAGCGGGCGTCCATCATGAAGTTGCAGTATCAGACGTATTGGACGTCCGCCGCGGACGATGCCGGCCACCTGCGCTGGATCAGCGATTTCTACCGCGATGTCTACGGCGCCCCCGACGTACCCGCCCCGCACAGCGGCACGCCCTTCCCCGGTGATCGGTACGAGGGCTGCTACATCAACTACCCCGACGTCGACATGCTCGCCTACCCGTTCTGGCCGCAGCTCTACTACGGCAGTGGTGACCTGGTCGCGTTTCTGCAGGACGTGAAGCGCCGGTATGATCCGAACAACATCTTCCACCACGCGATGTCCGTGCGTGTGTGAGGAGGAGCCATCCAATGACCAACCGCCAATCTCCAACGCGTCGAACCTTTATGCAGTGGACCGGTAGCCTGCCCTTGCTGGGCGCTCTTCCCAAAACCGCGATGGCGCAAGCCAGCGAACAGCCTGCTGCTTCGGGCGCGCAGCCCGCCGCCGCCCCACGCCCACCACGCTTCGCCTACGTCGGCACCTATACGTTCAACGCGCCCGGCGGCACCGCCGGGGGGCCGGCCGCACGCGGCATCTATGTGCTCGCGCCGCGCGGCGATGCATGGACGCAGGTGCAGGTGGTCGCGAGCGCCAATCCGTCGTATCTGGCCGTGCACCCGAATCAGCGCTTCCTGTACGCCATCAACGAGCTTGAGGTCTATGAAGGCCGCCCGAACGGCAGCGCCGAGGCGTATGCCATCGACCCGCACGACGGCAAGCTGACGCTGCTCAACCGGCAGCCGCTGTCGTTGTCGGGCACGAACCCGGCGCATGTGGTGGTGTCGCCGGACGGGCGATACCTGTGCGTGTCGATCTACAGCGGCGGTGCGTACAACGTCCTGCCGATCGGCGCGGACGGCAAGCTGGGCGAGGTGTCCGGCATCTTCAAGGACACCGGCTCCGGCCCGCGCCCCGAACAGGAGGCCCCGCATGCGCACATGATGCTGTTCGACACCACTGGCCGGCACGTGATCGGCACCGACTTGGGCACCGACCGCATCAACGTGTTCGCCATTGAGAACGGCAAGCTCGCCCCGCGTGATCGCGCGCAGCTCAAGCCCGGCAGCGGTCCGCGCCACGTTGCACTGCATCCGCAAGGCACGCTGCTCTACGTCATCAACGAACTGGAGGGCTCAGTTGCCTGCCACGGTTACGACCCGGCCACCGGCCATGTGTCGGAGGAGCGCCAGCGCATTTCCACCACGCCCGCCGACTACACCGGCCAGAAGAGCGGCGCCGAGATCCTGATGCACCCGTCGGGACGCTTCCTCTACGCGAGCAACCGCAAGCTGAAGTCGGATCACCCGCTGGCCGACAGCGTGGCCGCGTTCAGCATCGACAACGCTGGCAAGCTTGCATCCATCCAGTACTGGAGCGAAGGCGTGCGCTTCCCGCGCGCAATGACGATGGCACCCGACGGCAGCCACCTCTACGCGCTCAGCCAGAAGGGCGACACGATCCTGCGGCTGCACATCGACGCGCAGACGGGCAAGCTGGATCAGCCCGTGGTGGTGGCGAAGGTGCCGACGCCGGTGTGTCTGGTGTTTGCGGCGTAGCACGCAGAAAGAAACCCTGGGCGGTGCAAGGCCGCCCAGTTGCAACTCAATTGCAGCAACCCGCGCCCCGTGGGACAATCCCGCCCATGAGCACCCCGGCCCCGCGCGACGATCTCGCCACTCCGCAATCCGATTCGCCCAGTCAGCCTGAAGAGGCCGCCCGCGCGCGTCTGCGTGGCCTCGGCAGCCGTGTGACAGAGCCCCGCGTACGCGTGCTGGCCGCGCTGATGCGGGGCGCCGAGCCGCTTTCGCACCAGGCCGTGTGCGACGCGCTGCCCGACGACTCCGGTATCGACCGCGTGACGGTCTACCGCGTGCTTGACTGGCTGGTGGCCGGCAGCATCGTCCACAAGACGGCGGGCGCCGATCGCGTCTTCCGCTTCAGCCTGGCCGAGCACGACGCCGCGCGCGAAGCGGCGCACCGCTCGCACAGCCACTTTCATTGCATGCAATGCGGGCGCGACTTCTGCCTGGAAGCCGCCGAGCCCCCCGCCATGCCGAAGGCCGCCCTGCCCGCCGGCTTCGCGGCCGATCACGCTGAACTCACCATCAAGGGCTGCTGCGCCGATTGCGCCGCCGGCTCCAGCTAACAACTAGGAAACGCATCATGTCCAAAATGATCCCGGTCACCATCCTGACGGGCTTTCTCGGCAGCGGTAAGACCACGCTGCTCAAGCGCATCCTGACCGAGCAGCACGGCATGAAGATCGCCGTGATCGAAAACGAGTTCGGCGAAGAGAACATCGACAACGACATCCTCGTCCAAGACGGCAACGAGCAGATCGTGCAGATGAGCAACGGCTGCATCTGCTGCACCATCCGGGGCGACCTGGTGGCCGGCCTGTCAGACCTGCTCACGCGCCGTGACAACGGCCAGATCCAGTTCGACCGCGTCGTCATTGAGACCACCGGCGTAGCCAACCCGGGCCCCGTCGCGCAGACCTTCTTCATGGACGACGAGATCGCCAGCCGCTACCTGTTGGACGCCGTCATCACGCTGGTCGATGCCAAGCACGGCAACATGCAGCTCGACAAGCAGGAAGAGGCGCAGCGCCAGGTGGGCTTTGCCGATGCCATCTTCATCACCAAGAGCGATCTGGTGTCGGCCGACGACGTGGATGCCCTGCGCCACCGCCTGCTGCACATGAACCCGCGTGCCCCGATCCGCACCGCCAACTTTGGTGAGACGCCGATCGACACCATCTTCGATCTGCGCGGCTTCAACCTGAACGCCAAGCTGGAGATCGACCCCGACTTCCTGCGCGAAGATGACCATAACCACGATCATGATCACGACCATGCCTGCTCGGCCGATTGCGACCACGATCACGAGCATGACCACCACCATGGTCACGGCCATCACCACCATCACGGCCATGCGCACCATACCGACCGCATCGCCTCGTTCGTCTTCCGCAGCGACCGGCCGTTCAACTACACCAAGCTGGAGGAATTCCTCTCCGGCGTGCTGAACATCTACGGCGAGAAGCTGCTGCGCTACAAGGGCGTGCTCTACATGGAAGGTGTCGACCGCAAGGTCGTCTTCCAGGGCGTGCACCAGCTCATGGGCAGCGATGTGGGCGGCAAATGGGACGGCGAGACCCCTTCCAACCGGATGGTGTTCATCGGCGTAGACTTGCCCCGCGAAACGATTCTGAAAGGATTGGAGAACTGTCTGGCCTGACTTGGCTGCTTTTCCCCTTCTTTCGGGTGGCCTCGCCGGGCGCTTTCAGGCAGAATCCGGGCCGGCTTTTCTGTCCGTGTTTCTCCGATAGTTCGGTTAATATCGTTCAGCTACAATAGGTCGATTCAGAAGCACGTCGTCCGAAGCACGTCCGACAGGAGAGCAGGCGATGGTGACTAAGACCAAGGAAGGGCGCGGCGCCAACGGCGGTGCCGGGCAGTCCAACACGGAGTCGGCAGCAGCCCAGGCTGCGCCAGCCACCCGTAGAAAAGCGGCAGGGGGCGCCGCTGCGGGAGAGGCAAAAGGAGGCGCGCGAGGCGGCAAGTCCGCCGCCGGCCAGAATGAGTCCAACGCATCCCCGCGCAAGGACGACGCGATGCCCAAGACGGCGCGCGATTTACCAGGATCATCTGCAGCAACCATGAGCAGCAAGAAACTACTCACCGAAGCCGAAATCCTGAAGATGAGCGACAAGGATTACATGAACGAGGCGCAGCT
>JGI24740J21852_10001427_pt1 | contig 10948 bp, 8 predicted proteins | sample KBSCornC6_FD_21852 | JGI IMG/M metagenome (IMG submission 21852) | reverse complement strand
CTGTCGGGATGCGTTGCGCAATCGGCGGGTTGAAACCTGCCTTACATCGCGCCGTCCAAACGCTGCAACACTGCGGTAGTGGCGCGCGCGCGGTTCAATGTATAGATGTGCAGGCCCGGTGCGCCGCCTTCGAGCAGTCGCCGGCACATCGTGGCCACCACCTCGGCGCCGAATTGCCGTACCGATTCCGCGTCGTCGCCGTAGGCGACCATCCGCTTGCCGATCCAGCGCGGGATTTCCGCACCGCACATTTCCGAGAAGCGCCGCAACTGCGCGAAATTGGCGATGGGCATCACGCCCGGCACGATCGGAATCGCGACGCCGGCCGCGCGCGCGTCATCCACGAAGCGGAAATACGCATCGGCGTTGAAGAAGTACTGCGTGATCGCGCCATCGGCGCCGGCCTCGACCTTGGCCTTGAAGTGCTTCAGGTCGGCCTGCGCGTGGTCCGACTGTGGATGGCATTCCGGGTAGCACGCGACCTCGATGTGGAAATAGCCGTCGTGTTCGCGACGCACGAATTCCACCAGGTCCGAGGCGTAACGAAAGTCGCCCGGCGAAGCCATGCCCGACGGCAAATCGCCGCGCAAGGCGACGATGCGCTTGCAGCCGAGTTCGCGGTAATCGGTCAGCAGTGCGCCAATTTCCTCGCGCGATCCGCCCATGCACGACACGTGCGGCGCCACTTCCAGCGCGTGCGTCTCGCGCAGGTGCCGCACCGTGCGCGGCGTGTGGGTCAGCGTTGAACCGCCCGCGCCGAACGTGACGCTGACGAATTCGGGCGCCAGCGCCTTCAGCTTCGGCAGCGCGCGTTCCAGCTGGGCACGCTGCTCGTCGTTCTTGGGCGGAAAGAATTCCAGCGAAATCGGCGTCATCGCATCGGCCGTCCATATATCTTTCTATCAAGATAGAGAGAATGATCACGGGATGCAACGATCAAGACAAAACCGCCGGCGGGTGCCGGCGGTTTCTTGCAGGGCGGGTGACAACCCGCCGTTGGCGCGCATGGATGGCGGGATGCGTTGCACTTCTCCGCCCTACACGATGCTCAAGCCACCTTCTTCCACTGTCCCAACGCGGCCAAACCATTGTCGCGCGCGCGTTCGACCACAATCTTCTGCGCGGCGGCGAAATTGCCGTCCATGTCCTTGGCCCACAGGTGCAACGCGGCCTGCTGCATCGCGCGGCCGTAGGAGAACGACAGCGGCCAGGGATGCGGCCCGAGGCGGTTCATGGCGTTGAGATGCGCGGTGGCGTCTTCGTCGCTCTGGCCGCCGGACAGGAACACGATGCCCGGCAACACCGCCGGCACCGCGGACTTCAGGCACAGGATCGTCGATTCGGCGACTTCCTCGATGTCGGCCTGTTCATCGCAATCCTTGCCGGACAAGACCATGCTGGCTTTCAGGATCGTCCCTTCCAGCATCACGTTGTGCTCGTACAGCGCCGCGAACAGCGAGCGCAACGTCGCCTCGGTGACTTCGTAGCAGGTCTCGATGTCGTGGTCGCCGTCCATCAACACTTCGGGTTCGACCATCGGCACGATGCCGGCTTCCTGGCACAGCGCGGCGTAACGGGCCAGCGCGTGGGTGTTGGCATCGATGCAGGTGCTCGAAGGCATGTCGTCGCCGATCGTGATCACCGCGCGCCACTTGGCGAATTCGGCCCCCAGCTTCACGTACTCCTCCAGCCGGCCGCGCAGGCCGTCGAGGCCTTCGGTCACCAGTTCACCCGGGAAACCGGCCAGCGGTTTGGCGCCGAGATCCACCTTGATGCCCGGGATGATGCCGGCGTCCTTCATCACCTTGGTGAACGGCACCCCCGCCTTGGTGGACTGGCGGATGGTTTCGTCGTACAGGATCGCGCCCGAAATGTGTTCGGAAAGGCCCGGCGCCGTCAGCAACATTTCGCGGTAGGCGCGNCGGTGTTCCTCGCTGTCGGGCACNCCNACCGCATCGAAGCGTTTCTTGATGGTGCCCGAGGATTCGTCGATCGCGATGATGCCCTTGCCGGGCGCAACCATCGCCTGCGCGACGGCTTCCATTTGGTCGATGCTCATGGCGGTTTTCCGGTGGTATCGGTGGGCCGCCAAGTATAGGCGAGCGCGGATTTTTTGCCTTGCGCCCTGGCGGCCTGGGTCGGAGCGGTCGCGGTGAAGTCGGCCATGATGGCCGTTCTTTTGTGTATCGATCGGAGCGGGGATTCCCGCGTTTCGATTCAACGAAGCAGTGATCGGACGTGATCGCGGGGCTAACGATACGCTTGCGGGAAATCCGCGAGCGTGCAGGCGTCGGTGATCTGCTTGCGCGCCGCAGGATCGACAGGCAGGTTGAACGGGATGATGATGTAGGTGAACACCGGTTCGTGCCCGACATTGGCATTGCCCGGCACGTAATGCATGTCCTTGACCGCGCTGGCCGCGACCGTTTTCAGATCACCCGCGGGGATGGTCTTGCGCACCACGATGTCGCGGGTCACGCCGTCCGAGCCGATCATGTAGGTGACCGCCGCGCAAGTCGGCTTGCTGAGGTTCACGCCGCTGTTGGGCACGTCCACGTCCAGCGAAGTATTGGTCATGACCCAATAGTTGCTCAGGTCGGCCGGAAGCACCGCCCGAACGTTGGGGCTGATCGTGGCGGACGATGCGGTTGAAACGAGCAGGGCGGCGAGAGCGGTGACGGTCTTGGTCATGGGTTTCGCGCGGCGCGATTGAACGCCTCCATCATAGATCCCGCAGGCTCTCGGCAATTCCGTCCGGTCCCACCCTCAGCAATTTCAGCGTGTTGGTACCGCCGCCGCGGCCGGTATGGTCGCCGTGGGTCAGCAGCACGCGGTCGCCTTCGACGAGGTCGCCGCGCTGGAACAGTTGGCGGACGGCTTCGCGCACCACCAGCGCAGGATACGTATCGTGGCCGGCGAACGGGATCGGCCGGACATCGCGCAGCAGCAGCATGCGGCGGCGTGCTTCCGCGCTGGGCGTCAATGCGTAGATGGGCACCGACGAGCGGTAGCGCGACAGCCATTGCGCGGTGGTGCCCGATTCGGTCAGCGCGACGATGGCGCGGATCGGCATCTGCGTGGCCAGGAACATCGCGGCCATCGCGATGGCCTGGTCGGTGCGGTCGAGGCGGTGGGTGAGGGCGGAAATGTCCTCGGTCGGCTCGAACTGGCGCTCGGCGCCGAAACAGATCCGGCTCATCGCGGCGACGGCGAGGTCGGGGTGTTTGCCGGCCGCGGATTCCGCCGACAGCATCACCGCGTCGCTGCCGTCCAGCACCGCGTTGGCGACGTCCAGCACTTCGGCCCGCGTCGGGATGGGCGATTCGACCATGGATTGCAACATCTGCGTCGCGGTGATCACGGCGCGGTTGCGCGCCAGCGATTCACGGATGATCTTCTTTTGCAGGCCCGGCAATTCGGCGTCGCCGATTTCGACGCCCAGGTCGCCGCGGGCGACCATCACCGCGTCGGAGGCATCGATGATTTCTTCGAGTTTCTCGATGGCCTCGGCGCGTTCGATTTTCGCGACCAGCCAAGCGTTGCCACCAGCCTCGCGCAACAGATTGCGCGCTTCCTCGATGTCGGCCGCGGAGCGCACGAACGATACCGCGAGGAAGTCGGCGCGAAGTTGCGCCGCGAGTTTGATGTCGGCGCGGTCCTTGTCCGACAGTGCACCCAGCGACAGCCCGCCACCCTTGCGGTTGAGGCCCTTGCGGTCCGACAACTTGCCGCCCACCGCGACCCGGCAATGGATTTGTTCGCCCTCGATGCCCTTGACTTCGAGTTCGATCAATCCGTCGTCCAGCAACAGCCGGTCGCCTTCCTTCACATCCTGCGGCAGGCCGAGATAACTGACGCCCACGCGCGTGGTATCGCCGGGCGGGGCTTCGGCCCGGCAATCCAGCGTGAAATCGGTGTCGGGTTCGAGTTGCACCGGGCCCGTGGCGAATTTTTCGATGCGGATCTTGGGGCCTTGCAGGTCCGCCAGCACGCCGACTTCGCGATTCAGATTCGCCGCTGCTGCGTGCGCTTCGCGGGCGCGGCGCAAGTGATCCTCGGGTTTGCCGTGCGACAGGTTCAGGCGCACCACGGCCACGCCTTCGCGCAGGATGTTTTCCAGCATCCCGGGCGCGTCGGTGGCCGGGCCGAGGGTGGCGACGATGCTGGTGCGGCGGGTCTTGTTGTTCATCCCGCCACGCTAACATGTTTTTTTTGCGATCATCCATGATCGCTGCCTCGTTGTGACTGGTGAGCGCTTAGAACTTCGGTTTTTCCGGCGCCTGTCGGTAGCGCTCGACGGACTCGCGGATTTCTGCGCGCGCGGCGGCGGCATCTCCCCAGCCCACGATCTTCACCCACTTGCCGGATTCGAGGTCCTTGTAGTGTTCGAAGAAGTGCGCGATGCGGTCGCGCCAGTGCTGCGGCGCGTCGTTGATGTCGCGGATGTGCGCGTAGCCCTTGAACACCTTGTCGTCGGGCACGACGATCAGCTTGGTGTCGTGGCCGGCCTCGTCGTCCATGTTCAACATGCCCACGGGCCGGCAACGCACCGCCGATCCCGCGATCAGCGGCAGCGGCAGCAGCACCAGCGCGTCAACCGGATCACCATCGCCTGACAGCGTGTTCGGGACGTAGCCGTAATTGCAGGGGTAACGCATCGGGGTCGACAGTACGCGATCGACGAAGATCGCGCCGGATGCCTTGTCCACCTCGTACTTGACGGGCTCGGCGTCCTTCGGGATTTCGATCACGACGTTGATGTCGTCCGGCACGTCGCGGCCGGCGGAGACGAGGTCCAGGCCCATGGTTGAAGTCCTTGCGAAAAGCGTGCCATTTTACGACAGCAGGCACCCCGTTTCGTCCTGGACAAAAAAGCCCGCAAGANCGGGGCTTTGTTGCGTGCGGGCTACGCCGCTTCGGTCGAAGCCGCTGTGGCGGGAAGTCAGACCAGAGAAGGCTGTTCGCCTGGAAATTCGGAGCGGCTCCGGTTCAGCGCGTGTGGGGCATGCCGTGACCGGGGACGATCACAACAACTTGTCCCACAGGAAATCGTAAGCGAGCGCGTGCATGGTCGCCGACTGCCGGTTGTCGGCGCCGGCGCCGTGGCCGCCTTCGGTGTTCTCGTAGAACCACACGTTCCTGTAGCCCATCGCCTCCATCTTCGCGGCCATCTTGCGTGCCTGCGCAGGGCCGACGCGATCGTCGCTGGTCGTGGTGTAGAACAACACGTCGGGGTAGTGCATGTCGGGCTTGACGTTCTGGTATGGCGAAAAGGTCTTGATGAACGCCCACTGCTCGGGATCGTCGGGGTCACCGTACTCGGCAATCCACGATGCACCGGCCGAAAGATGCGTGTAGCGATTCATGTCGAGCAGCGGCACTTCGCAGGCGATCGCGCCGTAGAGCTGCGGATATTGCGTCAGCATGTTGCCCATCAACAGGCCACCGTTGCTGCCGCCCTCGGCGCCGAGGTGCTGCGGCGAAGTCACGCCGCGCTTGATCAAATCTTCCGCGACCGCGGCGAAATCCTGGTACGCCTTCGGACGGTTGGCCTTGAGCGCAGCCTTGTGCCATGACGGGCCGTATTCGCCGCCACCGCGGATGTTGGCGACGACGTACACGCCGCCGCGCTCCAGCCATGCACGGCCGATCGAGCCGGAGTAACGCGGTGTCAGTGATACCTCGAAACCGCCGTAGCCGTATTCGAGCGTGCGGTTCTTGCCATCGAGCTTCATGTGCTTCGGCGCGATCTCGAAGTACGGCACGCGGGTGCCGTCTTTCGACGTCACGAAATGCTGGCTGACCTCGAACTTCGAGGCGTCGAAGAACGCCGGTTCCTGCTTGATCACCCTCGCGGGCTGGCTGCCGAGCACGCCGCGCTCCAGCGACGGCGGATCGAGGAAGCCGGTCACCGTGAGCCAGTATTCGTCGGAATGGTCGGGGTCGGTGTCGACCACCGCGACCGTACTGAACTTCGGCGCGCCCGGCAATGCCTGGTGCTGCCATGCGCCATTACCGGATGCGGGCGGCGTCAGCACGTCGAGGCGGCTTTTCACATCATCCAGCACGTCGAGGATCAGGTGGTGCTGCGTCCACGAATAGCTCGCGAGCGCGGTGTGCGCATCCGGCGTGAACAGCGCGGTGAAGTCGCGCTTGCCAACCATGAAATCATCGAAGTTCATCGCGATCAGCGCACCGGCAGGCCAGGTCTTGCCGCCTGTGGTCCACGGCGATTTTGTTTGCACCAGCAGCCACTGGCGGTGCACGTCGGCGTTGGCGTCTTCCGGCACGTCGACCTTGGCGAGCTTGCCGCTCTTGCGCAGGTACATGTCGCCGTGGAAGAAATCCTTCTGCACGGAAACGAAGTCGCGCTCGAAGCCCTTCGTGCGATCGTGGTACGCGCCGATTGCGAGATCGCTCGGCTTGCCTTCGTACACGACGGTTGCCGCCGCAAGCGGCGTGCCGCGCGTCCATTCCTTGACGATGCGCGGGTAGCTCGACTTGGTCATCGAGCCTGGACCGAAGTCGGTGCCGACGTATATGTGGTCGGCGTCGATCCAGCCGATTTCGGTCTTCGCGACCGGCAGGAAGAAACCGCCTCTCACGAATGATTTCGACGGCATGTCGAATTCGCGCACTTCCACCGCGTCGCCGCCGCCAGGCGACAGCCGCACCAGGCAATGCACGTACTCGGGCTTCATGCATTCGGCGCCCTTGAAGACCCACTTCTTGTCCTCGGACTTGTTGAGCGCGTCGACGTCGAGCACCGTGTCCCACTTCGGATCGGCTTTCTCGTACTCGGCCAGGGTGGTGCGCCGCCAGATGCCGCGTGGGTGTGCCTTGTCCTGCCAGAAGTTGTAGAGGTAGTCGCCCATCCGGGACACGTACGGGATGCGCGCTTCGGAATCGAGTACCTCGAGGATTTCGCCGCGGGTCTTGTCGAACTCCGGCGATTCCATGAAGGTTTTTTTCGTCACCGCGTTTTGCACGTGCACCCAGTCCAAGGCGCGCGCGTCGTGGCTCGGCTCAAGCCACAGGTAGGGATCGTCCGAGGATGCAGCCGCGCTGCTCGATGTCGCCGATGGTTGTGCCAGTGCCATGCCTGAGATCGTGACGCCCAAGGCCATAATCACGCAGAAGGTCTTCATGGCTGCGTTCCCCCCTTGGTTTCCCTCTCGGGAGTGTTGCGCGGCGTCGGACTCCGCCGCGTGTGACAAAAGTCATGCGGCCAAACAAAAAGCCCCGCAGGTGCGGGGCTTTTCGGTCAATGCCGCAGCGTCGATCAATGCACCATCAGCAGCGGGATGATCAGGAGCGCCACGATGTTGATGATCTTGATCAGCGGATTCACCGCCGGACCTGCGGTGTCCTTGTACGGATCACCCACGGTGTCGCCGGTGACTGCAGCCTTGTGGGCCTCGGAACCCTTGCCGCCGAAGTTGCCATCCTCGATGTACTTCTTGGCGTTGTCCCAGGCGCCGCCGCCGGTGGTCATCGAGATCGCGACGAANAGGCCNGTGACGATCGTGCCGATCAGCACGCCGCCCAGCGCTTCGGGGCCGAGGATGAAGCCGACCAGGATCGGCACCACCACGGGCAACAGCGAGGGAANGATCATTTCCTTGATCGCGGATTTCGTCAGCAGGTCCACCGCCCGCGAATAATCCGGCTTGCCGGTGCCTTCCATGATGCCCTTGATCTCGCGGAACTGGCGGCGGACTTCTTCCACCACCGAGCCCGCGGCGCGGCCGACCGCTTCCATCGCCATCGCGCCGAACAGGAACGGCACCAGGCCGCCGATCAGGAGGCCGATGATCACCATGTGGTTCGACAGCGAGAAGTCGAACGTGAAGCCGGGGTTCTGCAGCGACAGGTTGTGGGTGTAGTCGGCGAACAGCACCAGCGCGGCGAGGCCGGCCGAACCGATCGCGTAACCCTTGGTCACCGCCTTGGTGGTGTTGCCGACCGCGTCCAGCGGGTCGGTGACGCCACGCACGTCGTCGGGCAGGCCGGCCATTTCCGCGATGCCGCCGGCGTTGTCGGTGATCGGGCCATAGGCGTCGAGCGCCACGATCATGCCGGTCATCGACAGCATCGCGGTGGCCGCGATGGCAATGCCGTACAAACCGGCCATCCAGTACGAAGCGTAGATCGCCGCGCACACCGCGAGCACCGGCAGTGCCGTCGCCTTCATCGACACCCCGAGGCCGGCGATGATGTTGGTGGCGTGGCCGGTAGTCGAGGCTTGCGCCACGTGCTTGACCGGCTTGTATTCGGTGGCGGTGTAGTACTCGGTGATCACCACCATCAAGGCGGTCAGGATCAGGCCGGTCAATGCCGCGCCGAACAGGTTCGCACCGGTAATGACCGTGGCGCCGTTCTCGATCGAGAAGCCGTTCGGGAACATCGCGCCGGTGATGAACCAGAACGCCAGCGCGGCCAGCACCGCCGACACGAACACGCCCTTGTACAGCGCATTCATGATCTTGCCGTGGCCCGAGGTGCGCACGAAGTAGGTGCCGATCACCGAAGCGATGATCGACGCGCCGCCCAGCACCAGCGGGTACAGCGTGGCGGTGAGATTGCCGGCGGCCAGCACGCCGCCCATCAGCATCGTCGCGACCAGCGTCACCACGTACGTTTCGAACAGGTCGGCCGCCATGCCCGCGCAGTCGCCCACGTTGTCGCCGACGTTATCGGCGATCACCGCCGGNTTGCGCGGATCGTCTTCCGGGATGCCGGCTTCGACCTTGCCCACGAGGTCCGCGCCGACGTCCGCGCCCTTGGTGAAGATGCCGCCGCCGAGACGCGCGAAGATCGAGATCAGCGAAGAACCGAACGCGAGGCCGACCAGGGCATGCAGCGCGGTTTCCTGTGCGAAGCCAAAGCCGAGCGTCAGGACGATGTAGTACGCGGTGACGCCCAGCAGTGCCAAGCCCACCACCAGCATGCCGGTGATCGCGCCGCCGCGAAACGCCACGCCGAGCGCCTTGGAAATGCCGCCGCGCGCGGCTTCGGCGGTACGCACGTTGCTGCGCACCGACACGTTCATGCCGATGTAACCGGCCGCGCCGGACAGGATCGCGCCGATCGCGAAGCCCACCGCCGCGGGCCAACTGATCAGGAAGCCGATGAGCAGGAACAGCGCGATGCCCGCGAGTGCAATGGTGCGGTACTGGCGGTTCAGATAGGCCTTGGCGCCTTCCTGTACCGCCTGCGCAATCTCGCGCATGCGATCGTTGCCGGCGGGCTGCTTCATGATCCAGCCGGTCGACACGACGCCGTAGAGAATCGCGACGATCGCGCAACCCAGCGCGATCCATAATCCGTACTGTTCCAGCATTGGGACAACCCCTTCAGCGCAAACCCGCAACGGGCATTCCCGCAAGTATAACGCGGGTCCCGCGGCTGACCAGTAGGCGTTGGGCCGTTCCAACGCGGCGGTTCGATGAGCCTAAAATGCGGGGTTCCGGGCGCATGCCACGATCCGATGGGACCAGCAAGAAATGACTGACCGCCGTTATGCCGCGCGCCGCGCGGCCTTCCGCAAGCTGCACGAATCCGGCTGCTTCCTGATCCCGAATCCGTGGGACATCGGATCCGCCCGCGCGCTCGAACGGCTGGGCTTCCGGGCGCTGGCGACCACCAGTTCCGGTTTCGCGTGGTCGCGCGCGCACGCGGACAACACCATGGATATCGAGGCGGTGCTGGTGCATTGCCGCGAAATCGTCGAAGCGACCGGGTTGCCGGTCAACGCCGATTTCGAGGATGGCCATGCGGGCGACATCGGCCGCTTGCAGGAGAACGTGCGCCGCTGCATCGAGACGGGTGTCGCGGGGTTGTCGATCGAGGATGCCACGGGTGATGCGTCGCAGCCCTTGTACGATTTCGACGAAGCGATTGCTCGCATGCGCGCGGCGCGCGCAGCCATCGACGCCTCGGGCGAGGACGTGATGCTGATCGGTCGCGCCGAATGCTTCCTGGTCGGGCATGCCGATCCGTTGAACGAATCGATCAGGCGCCTGCGTGCCTACGCCGAAGCCGGCGCCGATTGCCTGTACGCGCCGGGCGCGGGCAAGCCGGAAGACATCCGCGCGATCGTCGACGCCGTTGCGCCGAAACCGGTGAACGTGTTGGTCGGGCGCGCAGCGCCATCCACATTGGATGACTTCGCCAAGCTCGGTGTGCGTCGCGTCAGCGTGGGCGGCGCGCTGGCCGGTTCGGCGTGGGGCGGGTTCCTGCGCGCCGCGCGCGGTCTGGCGGAAGGACGTTTCGACGGTTTCGCCGACAATGCCAGCCATGGTGAATTGAACGGATTGTTTGCATCGTAGGTTGGGCTGAATCCGCGCTCTTTGCGGATGAAGCCCGGCTCAGCACCAACCTACACGTCGAACGCCGATAGCTTCTTTTTCACCGCGGCGTTCTTCAGCGTGACGTAATGCGGCAAACCGTCCTTGCCATAGGGCGGCGGCGCTTCGCCGCGGATCAAGGGCGAGAGGTACCGGCGCGCGGCGGCCGTGATGTGGAAGCCATCCTTCGAAATGAATCCGCGCGGCAGCTTCTTTTCGCGGTTGGCGATCTCGTCGAGCTTGGCGGTTTCGATCTTCCAGCGATATGGCGCATCGGAGGTGCGCGCAATCACCGGCATCACCGCATTCTCGCCGGCCAGCGCCAGTTCCACCGCCGCCGTGCCCACCGCGAGCGCGTGATCGAGGTCGGTCTTGGACGCGATGTGTCGTGCCGAGCGTTGCAGGTAATCAGGCATCGCCCAGTGGGTTTTCAGTTTCAGCTTGTCGCGCACCATCCCGGCCAGCGCGGGCGCGACACCGCCGAGTTGCGTGTGCCCGAACGCATCGGTGCCGGCATGCGCGTCGGCGACGAACTTGCCGTCGGCGTACTTGATGCCTTCGCTGGCCGCGATCACGCAGCAACCCACGCGATCGACGGT
>JGI24740J21852_10001426_pt1 | contig 10948 bp, 8 predicted proteins | sample KBSCornC6_FD_21852 | JGI IMG/M metagenome (IMG submission 21852) | reverse complement strand
GGAACCGGCATGCTGGTCCGCCGCGAAGCCCAAGCCGCTACGGAAATCGATGCGCATGCTGCGGATGCCGATGCGGCATCGCCGTTGCATGCCATGCTGGACCGCTTGCTGGCCAAGCAGCCCGTCGACCCAACCGACCCGCTGGCCGTTGAGTTGCGCACCGCGCTGCAGGAAGCCCGCGACGCCGCCGCCATCGACGATGACCCGGCGCGCCGCCGCCGTCTGGAAGAGGCGCTGGCCCAATTCGATGCTTGGCAGGCGGGCAGTGCAGGCGCGCTGGAGCGTATGCAAGCGGCGCTGGCCGCACCGGCCGCTGTGCCGGCCGCCGAATCCAGCGCTGCAACCTCTGCAGTTGTCGCGCGCGATACGCAATCCATTGATGCCGAGTTGCTCGACATCTTCCTGTCCGAAGCCGACGAAGTGCTGGCTGGCGTGCGTACGGATCTGCATGCCCTGCAAGCTGCCGCCGAAGCCGGCAGCGGCGGCGTGGCGACCGGCTCGGACCTGGATCTGCTCACGCAATTGCGCCGTGCCTTCCACACGCTCAAGGGCTCGGGCCGCATGGTCGGCCTTACGCGCTATGGCGAGGCTGCCTGGGCCATCGAACAGGTCATGAACGTGTGGCTGGCCGAGAGTCGTGTACCCAACCGCGATCTGGCTGCGCTGCTTACGCGTGCCGAATCCGAGCTGTCGACGTGGGCGGCCGCGATTGCCCAATCGCCGCAAGCCGATCACCCGATCGAACCGCTGGTCGCCGCTGCCGAACGCGTACGCCATGGCGGCCCGTTCGTGTGGCTCGAAACGTCGCACGCCGTGCAGGAAGCACACGCACCTGCCGAACATGTAGCGCCGGCAGAACCGCAAGCGCTGGCAGTCGAGGTTGCACCGCAGGAGCCGGCTGTCGAGCCGCACGAAGCGGCGACGCTCACGTGGGACGACGAACCCCCGCTGCCCGAAGTCGAAGCGCCGATGCCTGAGGCGACGGCACCCGCCATCGAACCCGAAGTCAGCGAGCCTGAGGCTGCAGAGCCGTTCGTGGAGCCGGTGGCCGAGCCCCCGGTCGAGCTCGTCACCGAGCCGATCATGGAAGCGGCGGCGATCGAACCCGTTGCCGAGCCTATTGCGGAGCCGGCCGAAGCAGTTGAAGTGGCCGAAGACGCTGTCGTTGAGCCTGTTGCCAACGAAGCGGAAACCGAAGTTGCAGCGGACGCCAAGGTGATTCCCTTCCCGTTCGCGCAGACCGGCGAGCAGGAAGAGGCACCGCACGACGATGGCGTGAAGGTCATCGGCCCGGTGCGGGTGAGTGTGGCGCTGTACAACGTCTACCTGCAGGAAGCGGATGATCTGATCCGCCGCCTGGGGGTGGATTTCTCGGAGTGGCGCCATGAAGGCCGCACGCCGCCGAGCGAGCTGGCCCTGCGTGCCGCGCATACGCTGCAAGGCAGTTCAGCCGTGGTGGAGTTGGAGCCCGTGCGCCAGTTGGCCGATGCGCTGGAACAGGTGCTGCTGAACCTGAACAGCCGCCCCGTGGCGATGCATCCGGGCGACTTCCGTCTGCTCGACCAGGCTGTTGAGCGCATGCGCGGCATGCTGCATCAGTTTGCTGCCAGCGTTTGGCCCGAGACCGACGAGCCGCTGCGCCGCAGCCTCGAAGAGTTGTGCGAACGCGTGCTGGTGCGTCCGCGCCTGCCGCTGGAGCCGGCGCCGCAAGTCTTTGTCGAAGCCGGTCAAGCCGAGAGCGAAACCGCTGGCCTGGCAGACGAGCCCGCTTTCACGCCCGCGCAAGACCTCGTGCCATTGACGCCGGTGTACGAGCCGCCTGTCGCTGAACCGGCGGTGGCTGAACTCGTGCGCCAGGCCCCGACCGACGCGCTGGACCCGGCGCTGCTGGAAATCTTCCTGGAAGAAGCGCACGCCGCGCTGCCCGAACTGGGTCAGCATCTGCGTGCGTGGGAAGCTGCGCCGCAAGACCGTAGCGCCTCTGGCCTGCTGCTGCGTAACCTGCACACCGTCAAGGGCAGTGCGCGCATGGCTGGTGCGATGACGCTGGGCCAGGTCGCCCACGAAATGGAAAGCGCCATTGTAGGCGGCCTGCGTCAGAACCGCGTGGACGACGCGCTGTTCCGCAAGCTCTACGTCTGGTTCGACCGCATCCAGGCGCACGTCGATGCGCTGGGCGCGGGCAAGGTGCTGCCGCTGGACGCCGGCCTGGCCGACGCTGCCGATGCGCCGCAGATGCCGGCAGATACACAGGCCTCCTCCGGCACGTCCATGCTGCCCGCGGTGGCCACCACGACGAGCGTTAATCTGACCGGTGCGCGCAGCCTTGAAGCCGAGGCCCTGGAAGTGGCCGAACGCCAGCGCGCCATGGTGCGGGTGCAGGCCCGTGCGCTCGATTCGCTCATCAACGATGCCGGCGAAGTCGGTGCCGCGCGTGCGCGTCTGGAATCGGAAGTCGATGCGCTCAAGACCTACCTGTCGGAACTGAACGACAACGTGGCGCGTCTGCGCTCGCAGGTGCGCGAGATCGAAATCCAGGCCGAAACGCAGATGGAGTCGCGCATTGCCGATGCGCAAGCGCACGCCGAAGCCTTCGACCCGCTGGAGTTCGACCGCTTCACGCGCCTGCAGGAACTGACGCGGATGATGGCCGAGTCCGTCAATGACGTGGCCACGGTGCAGCAGAACTTGTTCCGCGGTTTCGACCAGGCATCGCTCGACTTGGAAACGCAGGCACGCCTCACGCGCGGCTTGCAGCGCAGCCTGATGCGCGCGCGCATGGTGCAGTTCGATACCGTGGCCGATCGTCTGTATCGCGTCGCCCGCCAGGCCGCGTCGGAAACCGGCAAGGAAGTCCGCCTGTTCATCAAGGGCGGTACGGTGGAACTGGACCGCAGCGTGCTGGACCGCATGGGCGGTCCGCTCGAGCACATGATCCGCAACGCGGTTGCGCACGGCATTGAAACTGCCGACGAGCGCCGCGCCAAGGGCAAGGCCCCAGCAGGCGAGCTGACGCTCGAAGTGCAGCAGGAAGGCAACGAAGTCGTGCTGAACTTCGTCGATGACGGTGGCGGCCTCAACCTCGACCGCATCCGTGCCCGCGCACTCGAGCGCCAACTGCTGGCCCCCGACGAAGAGGCCAGCGATGCGCGCCTTACCGAGATGATCTTCACGCCGGGCTTCTCCACCGCCGATCAGGTGTCGGAGCTGGCCGGCCGTGGCGTGGGCATGGACGTGGTGCGTGCGGAGACGGTGGCGCTTGGCGGCCGCATCTCGCTGCAAACCACGCCGGATGTCGGCACGCGCTTCACGATTCACCTGCCGCTTACCACCGCAATTACGCAGGTGCTGCTGGTGCGCGTGGGCGAGCGCGTGTACGCAATTCCGTCGGGCATGATCGACCACGTGCAGCAACTGCGTCCGCAGGCGCTGGCCGAGGCCTACAACGCTGCGGCGTTGCAACTGCCTACTGCGTCTGGGGGCCCGGTGCCGTTCCATTACTTCGGCGCGCTGCTTGAAGAAGCACAGCCCGTGATGGGCGCGCGTAAGTACTCGCCCGCCGTGGTGGTGCGCAGCGGCGCCGACCGCGCAGCCGTGCACGTTGACGAAGTGATCGGCAACCGTGAAGTGGTGGTCAAGCACATTGGCCCGCACCTCGCACGTCTGGAAGGCATCGCGGGTGCGACCACGCTGGGTGACGGCGAGATCGTGCTGATCTACAACCCGGTGGTGCTCACGCAGCGCTTCGAGCGTGAAGCGGCCGCGCTGGGTTTGCCGCAGGGCGATCAGGAAACCACGGGCGCCGTGGCCGAGCTCTCGCGCAGCGGCAACACCGACGCGGTGCCGGGCCTGGCCACGCAGCCGATCGTCATGGTGGTCGACGATTCGCTCACGGTGCGCAAGGTGACGCAGCGTCTGCTGACGCGTTCGGGTTATCAAGCCGTGCTGGCACGCGACGGTGTGGATGCACTGCGTCAACTGCAGGAAGTCACGCCGGATGCGATGCTCGTCGACATCGAAATGCCGCACATGGACGGCTTCGACCTCACGCGCAACGTGCGTGCGGACGAACGCATCGGCGCCACGCCGATCATCATGATCACCTCGCGTACGGCGGACAAACACCGCCGCTACGCCGCGGAGATCGGCGTGAACGTCTACCTGGGCAAGCCGTACAACGAAGAGGAGTTGCTGCAGCATCTGCGCAACCTCATCGGCGAGCGTGCGCCGGCGGCCAACGCAGGCTGACGACACGCCTCGCAGAAACAACAACGGGCCGGTGTTCTACCGGCCCGTTGTCTTTGGTGCGTGGCGATTCTCAATCGTCGTTGATCTTGCTCAGTGCCGCCGCCTCGGCGCCCGATGTGCGATGCGCCTTGGTGACGGCATAGCGGTCGAGCGTCGCAGCGCGCGCGGCCGCGTGGTCGACGATGGGCAAGGGATACGTCTCGCCCAACGCGACGCCTGCTTCCTTCAGCAGATTGGCCGGCGCCGTCCATGGCGCGTGAATGTACTTGTCGGGCAGCTTCGCCAATTGCGGCAGGTACTTGCGGATGAAGCGGCCTTGCGGGTCGAACTTCTCCGATTGCGTGACGGGATTGAAGATGCGGAACCACGGCTGCGCGTCGCACCCACTGGACGCCGCCCACTGCCAGCCGCCGTTGTTGGCTGCGAAGTCGAAATCGTTGAGCACGTCGGCAAAATACTGCTCGCCGCGTCGCCAGTCGATGCCGAGGTCCTTGATGAGAAAGCTCGCCGCCACCATGCGCAGGCGGTTGTGCATGTAGCCGCTCTGGAAGATCTGCAGCATGGCTGCGTCCACGAGCGGATAACCGGTGCGTGCGGCCTTCCACGCTTCGAAGCGCGCATCGCCGGTGTCTCCGTCTACCGAGCGGATGCGGTCGAATTCCGGATGGAACGCGGCGCCGTCTGCCAAGTCAGGGCGGTGATGCAGGATCATGAAATAGAAGTCGCGCCAGACCAACTCCGACAGCCACGTCGCCGCGCCCCGACTGCCGCGCAGCATGGCGGCATGCGCGCGCGCTGCGAGCGTGCGGATCGACACGGTGCCAAAGCGCAGGTGCGTTGACAGATAGCTGGGTCCGCGCACGGCGGGAAAGTCGCGGCGCGCATGGTAGTCGTCCATGCGCTCTTCAAACTCGTCGAGCAAGGCCTGGCCGCCCGACATGCCAGTGGGCAGGGCGATCTCCGACAGATTGGTGCGTGCGAAGCCCATCGCTTCCAACGCTGGCGTCGCGTGCGAAAGCGCCTGCGGCGGCTTGGCCAGCGCACCTAAGTAAGGCTCGGTCGGATACGCGCGCAAGTCGAACGGTGTCAACGCTGCCAGCCACGCGTTCTTGTAAGGCGTGAAAACGCCGTACGGTTTGCCTTGCCCGTTCAGGATTTCGTCGCGCTCGAAGATCACCTGATCCTTGAAGTCGAACCAGGCGCACGGCTGCTGGGCCAGCACTTTGCGCACCGCTTCATCGCGGGCCTGCGCAGAAGGTTCTTCGTCATGGTTGGCGAAGACGGCCTCGATGTTCAGCTTGCGTGCGATCTCGGGAATCGCATGGCGCGGGTGATCATGTACGACGATGAGGTCGCCGCCGGCCTCGCGCAACGCGCTGCGCAGTTCCTCGATGGACGCGCGGATGAACTCGATGCGGCGGTCGGCCTTGAGCCCGCGCGCGAGCAGCGCGTCGAGGATGTCGCGGTCGAATACGAACACGCAATAGACCTCGCGGCAGTGGCGCAAGGCATAATGCAGCGCCGCGTGGTCGAAGTGCCGCAGATCGCGCCGGAACCACACCAGGCCTCGCTGGAAGTGCGCTCCGATGTTGTACGGCTGGCGGCTTGGGGCGGTGGAGGGCATCGGATGGAATCGGTTGCTCTTTGGACCGGCCGAGCGTATCGCAAAAATCGCCCCTTTTTGTCTTGTTCACGTTGTTGTCATGGCTGATTCTTCTCGTCTTCCGCTGTATCGCATCCTGCAATCCCAGGGCTTCGGCACGCGCCGCTATTGCAAGGACCTCGTGCTCGCGGGTCTGGTATTCATCAACGGTGTCGAGATGGAAAGCCCTGATGCGCTGGTCGATACCGCCGGCCTGGTGCTGGATGTCGACGGCGAGCGCTGGGCATACCACGCCCGAGCCTATTTGATGCTCAACAAGCCGGCCGGCGTTGAATGCTCGCAAAAGCCGAAACACCATCCGAGCGTGTACACGCTGCTGCCGGTGCCGCTGCGCGAGCGGGCCGTGCAGTGCGTCGGGCGGCTCGACCAGGACACCACAGGACTGCTGCTGCTCACGGACGATGGCCAGTTCGTTCACACCATCACCAGCCCGCGCCACCAGGTGCCCAAGGTCTACGAGATCACCACCGCCGAGCCCGTAACTGAGGCGCAGATCGCCCAGTTGTGCGCCGGCGTGCTGCTGGCCGACGAGAATGAAAACGTTGCCGCCGCTTGGGCCGAGCGCGTGGACACGCACCACTTGCGCATGGCGCTCACGCAGGGCAAATACCACCAGGTGAAACGCATGGTGGCCGCCGCCGGCAACCATGTGGACGGATTACACCGCAGCGCCATCGGTGGGTTGTCGCTGGGCGACCTGGCGCCGGGCGACTGGCGTTGGCTGGAAGCCGCTGATCTGGAGGCGTTGAACACCACGCCGCCACATGCAATCGGGCCGAGTGCCTGAAGCGCCACAATGTGCCAGACCAAAAAACCTTGCGCCGAGGGCCGATTCCTCAAAATGAGAGGGGCAGCGCCCGGGGGCTTTTGGTAAACTCACCCCATGGCCTCGCCTGACGCACTTATCAATCTCACGAATCAGTTCCTGATCGCTATGCCCGGCATGGCGGATTCCACGTTTTCGGGCACGGTCGTGTACATGTGCGAGCACAACGAGCGCGGCGCGCTCGGGCTCGTGATCAACCGGCCTATCGACATCGATTTGGCGACGCTGTTCGACAAGATCGATCTCAAGCTCGAAATCCACCCCCTCGCAGAACAATCCGTGTACTACGGTGGCCCGGTGCAGACCGAGCGCGGCTTTGTGCTGCACGACGCCACGGGTGCGTATTCGTCGTCGCTGGCGGTGCCGGGCGGGCTGGAAATGACCACCTCCAAGGATGTACTGGAAGCCGTCGCCCAAGGCGGCGGCCCGCACCGCTTCATCCTGACCCTCGGGTATGCCGGCTGGAGTGCCGGCCAACTGGAAGACGAAATCAGCCGCAACGGCTGGCTGACTGTCCAAGCCGATCCCGAGATCATCTTCAACGTGCCTCCCGAAGAGCGGTTTGCCGCGGCGCTAAACCTGCTGGGCATCAACCCCGCCATGCTGTCGGGCGAGGCAGGGCATGCCTGAGCCGGCGCGTCCGGCCACCCCTTCCGTGCCCGCAGAAGGCACCTTGCTGGCATTCGATTACGGCGAAAGACGCATCGGCGTCGCGTTGGGCAATTCCATTACGCGCTCGGCGCGGGCGCTGGAAACCATTCCTAACCGATCGGTCGATTTCCGTTTCGCGCAGATCACGCGGCTTGTGGGCGAATGGCAGCCGGTCGGCTTTGTGGTCGGTATGCCAGTTCACCCCGATGGGGAAGAGCAGCCGATGATCAAGCTGGCCAAGCGCTTCGGCAATCAATTGCACGGCCGCTATGGCCTGCCGGTTACCTGGGTGGACGAGCGCTATTCGTCAATCGCCGCGCAGGACGCCGGTGCCTCCGACGATGTGCTCGACGCAGAAGCCGCGTGCATCATCCTCCAACAGTTTTTCGACGAACACGCATGACATCGCAACAGATCGATGCCGAGGCGCTGTACCAGAGCCTCGTTGCACAACTGCGCACGCGGCTGGCCGACGGCCACACCTGGTCGGTGGCCGGCATTGTCAGCGGCGGCGCCTGGATCGCCAAGCGGCTAGCGCATGACCTTGGCCTGCCCGATTACGGCGTCGTCAACGTTGCGATGCACCGCGACGATTACGCCAAGAAAGGCCTGCACGCCAAGGCGCAACCGACCACGCTGCCGTTCGACGTGAACGAGCGCCGCATCCTGCTGGTGGACGACGTGCTGGCCAGCGGCCGCACCATCCGCGCGGCCATCAATGAACTGTTCGACTACGGCCGCCCGGCGGCGGTCGAGTTGGCCGTGTTGGTCGACCGCGGTGAACGCCAGTTGCCCGTTGCCCCCGATTACATCGGTGAACGCATTACGCTGCCGCCCGACGAATCGCTCGTGCTGAGCGAAGCCGGCGAAGGCGCTTCGGCCCGCTTCACCTTTACGCGCGAGCTCAAAGGCGCTTGAGTTCGCCCGCTGCACCGCACCCGCTTTGACCTGACCTGTACTGACCTCGTCGCCTTTCGTTTCTCATGCCCAAGACTTTCGCCAACCCGCAGCTCACGAAAAACGGCGAGCTCAAGCACCTGCTGTCGATCGAGGGGCTGTCGCGCGACATCCTCACGCACGTGCTGGACACCGCGCAGCAGTTCGTCTCCGTGTCGGATTCCGACCGCGAGGTGAAGAAGGTGCCTCTGCTGCGTGGCAAGAGCGTGTTCAACCTGTTCTTCGAGAACTCCACGCGCACGCGCACCACGTTCGAGATCGCAGCCAAGCGGCTGTCGGCGGACGTGATCAACCTGAACATCAACGCGTCGTCCACCAGCAAGGGTGAGTCGCTGCTCGACACGATCAACAATCTGTCGGCGATGCAGGCGGACATGTTCGTCGTCCGCCACGCCAGTTCCGGTGCGCCGTACCTGATCGCGGAGCACGTCGCGCCGCACGTGCACGTGATCAACGCGGGCGATGGCCGTCATGCGCACCCGACGCAGGGGCTGCTCGACATGTACACCATCCGCCACTACAAGAAGGACTTCTCCAACCTGACGGTGGCGATCGTCGGCGATATCCTGCACTCGCGCGTAGCGCGTTCCGACATCCACGCTTTGACGACGCTGGGCTGCGCCGAAGTGCGCGCCATCGGCCCGCGTACGCTGCTCCCGGGCGGGCTGGAGCACATGGGTGTGCGCGTCTTCCACAACATGGAAGAGGGCCTGAAAGGCGTGGATGTGGTCATCATGCTGCGCCTGCAGAACGAACGCATGAGCGGCGCGCTGTTGCCTTCGGCGCAGGAATACTTCAAGGCCTACGGCCTCACGCAGGAGCGCCTGGCGCTGGCCAAGCCGGACGCCATCGTCATGCACCCCGGCCCGATGAACCGCGGCGTGGAGATCGACTCCGCTGTGGCAGACGGCGTGCAATCGGTGATCCTGAATCAGGTGACGTTCGGCATCGCCGTGCGCATGGCGGTCATGGGCATTGTGGCTGGCAACAACGACTAAGAAGAGCAATGAAACTGCATATCAAAGGCGGTCGCCTGATCGACCCGGCCAACGGCATCGATGCCCAACAGGATCTGTACATTGCGGCGAGCAAGGTGGTCGGTGTCGGCCATGCACCGGCCGATTTCCACGCCAACAAGACGCTCGACGCGACTGGCCTCGTGGTGTGCCCCGGCCTGATTGACCTGTCCGCGCGCCTGCGTGAGCCGGGCTTCGAATACAAGGCCACGCTCGAATCGGAAATGGCTGCGGCGATGGCCGGCGGCGTGACTTCACTGGTGTGCCCGCCGGATACCGATCCGGTGCTGGACGAACCCGGCCTGGTCGAGATGCTGAAGTTCCGGGCGCGCAACCTGAATCAGGCGCACGTGTATCCGCTCGGTGCGCTCACTGTCGGTTTGAAGGGCTCGGTGCTGACCGAGATGGCCGAATTGACCGAATCCGGCTGCGTGGGCTTCTCGCAAGCCGACTCGCCGATCATCGATACGCAGGTGCTGATGCGTGCAATGCAGTACGCGCAGACTTTCGGCTTTGCCGTCTGGCTGCGCCCGGAAGATCCGTATCTGGGCAAGGGCGGTGTGGCTGCAAGCGGCCCGCTGGCGTCGCGCCTGGGCCTCTCCGGTGTGCCGGTGATGGCCGAGACCGTACGCCTGCACACCATCTTTGAGTTGATTCGCAGCACGGGCGCGCGCGTGCATCTGTGCCGCCTGTCGTCTGCGGCCGGCATCGATCTCGTGCGCCGCGCCAAGGCGGAAGGCTTGCCGGTCACGTGCGACGTGAACGTCCACCATATCTCCCTGACCGACGTTGACATCGGCTACTTCAATTCGCAGATGCGCTTCGTGCCGCCGCTGCGCTCGGGCCGCGATCGCGATGGCATCGTGCGTGCGCTAGCCGACGGCACCATCGACGCGATCTGCTCCGACCACACGCCCGTGGACGACGACGAGAAGCTGCTGCCGTTTGCCGAGGCCACGCCCGGTGCGACCGGCCTCGAAACCCTGCTGCCGCTCACGCTGCGCTGGGCGGCCGAGCACAACGTCGAGCTGTCGAAGGCGCTGGCGCGCATCACCAGCGAGCCAGCGCGCGTGCTGGGTCTGCATGCGGGCTCGCTGGAAGTGGGGGCGATGGCGGATGTGTGCGTATTCGATCCGGATGCAACGTGGAAACTCGAGCCGCGCACGCTGCGCAGCCAGGGCAAGAACTCGCCGTACCTCGGTTTCGAGCTGGCTGGCCGCGTACGTGCCACGATGGTTGCAGGCCATCTTGCCTATGACGGGCATTGATCAACGTATGGCAGGCGCGCCCGCCGAGGGGGGCACGCCGCAGCGCAAGCATGTGCTGCGCAAGCTGCGTTTGCTCGTGCATCTGGCAGAGGGTCTTATCACGTGCGCGCTACTGTTCTGGTGGGTAAAGCCTGAGACGAAGCAGGCGCTGATTCAGCGCTGGTCGCGCAAGTTGCTCGCGCTGTTCCGCGTCTCGCTCGTCGTGCATGGCGAGCCGGTCGCGGGCAAGGAGTTGGCTGGCTCCATGCTGGTGTCCAACCACGTGTCGTGGATTGACATCTACGCGATCAACAGTTGGTATCCGCCGCGCTTCGTCGCC
>JGI24740J21852_10001421_pt1 | contig 10974 bp, 9 predicted proteins | sample KBSCornC6_FD_21852 | JGI IMG/M metagenome (IMG submission 21852) | reverse complement strand
CCTGCTCCAGGTAGACGTCGCGGTCGGGGTGCTCGTCGTAGCCGAGCCGCTCCTTCGGGCGGACGATGTAGCAGCCGTAGAAGGGGCCGACGCGGAGGCCGGAGAGCGGCCGCGTCACCTGGGCCGCAAGGCGGTCGAGGCCGTAGTCCTCGATCAGCAGCCAGAGGAAGTTCTTGTTGTTCCACGAGCCGTCCTCGGACTTCTCATAGGCGAGGCCCTGGCCGGAGAGCACCTCGTTGATGTGGGCCCGGTAGGAGGAGTCGGCGTCGAGCCGCTGCTGGCACTCCGACTGGGCGCCCTGGCAGGTCGAGCAGATGTTCATCATCTGCAGCCCGGTCTGCTGGGCGAGCGCGAAGGTGCGGGCGTTGAGCGTGTCGGCCAGCTCCTGGTTGTGCTCGGCGATGACGCCGGCGCCGCAGCAGTTGGCGCGGTCGAGGGTGACCAGCTCGATCCCGATCTTCTCGGCGACCCAGGCCATCGAGCCGTGCAGCTCCGGGGTGAAGCCGCGCGAGACGCAGCCGGGCCAGTAGGCGACCTTGATCTTCTCAGCCATTCGTGGCCTCCTCGCGGGCCTCCTCGGCCTCGATCTCGGCGAGCTCGCCCTCGTCGCCCTTGATGTACAGGTTGAATTCCTCGTTGTGCTCCTCGGCATGCTTGTAGATCGCCTGCACCTCGGCCTGGGAGTTGCCCGGAAGCTTGTGGTGGACGCCGGGGATCAGCTTCGGCAGGGAGCGCATCTTGCCCGTCTTGATCCCGCGGAAGGCGGTCGGCAGCGAGCCGAGCATTTCCTTGATCGCCCGTTTCGTCGGTTTCAGCTTGCCTTTGAGGCCGGGGGCGAAGGACTCCTGCAGCAGTAGCGACTCGTCCAGGGTGCCCTTCTTCTCGATGATCTTGACGAAGGCCATCTCGTGGTCGTGGCCGCTGTTGGGGTCCTCGACGCCTTCTTCGCCGGCGCGGCGGCGCAGGCGCATGATCTGGTCCATCGGTGCCACGTCCTTCGGGCAGGCGTCGACGCAGCTGAAGCAGTGGGTGCAGTCGTAGATCCCGTGCGGGTCGTTGGCGAGGTCGTGCAGGCGCTCGACCGTCTCGGCGTCGCGCGGGTCGCCGACGAAGCGGTAGGCCTTGGCCAGCGCCGCCGGGCCGATGAAGTCGGGGTCGGCTTCCATCGAGAGGCAGGAGGAGACGCAGGCGCCGCACTGGATGCAGGCCATCGACTGGGTGATGTCGATCATCGATTCCGGCTCGACGATGTACTCGCGCTCCGGCGCCTCGCCGTGGGGGAGGAGCCAGGGGGTGACGCGGCGGATCTTGGTCCAGTGGGTCGACTCCATGTCGGTGACCAGGTCCTTGATCACCGGCATGTTGCCCATCGGCTCGATCACGATCGGCGCGTTCTCGACCTTCTCGCCGCTGGCGCTCGCCACCTTGTCGGCACGTTCTTGTGCCTCGCCGATCTGGGTCTTGCAGCCGAGCCCGGACTGGCCGTTGATCTTCATCCCGCAGGAGCCGCAGATCGCGGCGCGACAGGAGCAGCGGACGGCGAGCGAGCCGTCGTCGCGGTCCTTCGCCTGGAGGAGGCTGTCGAGGACGGAGAGGGAGGGATCGAGCTCGACGCCGAACTCCTCCCAATAGGGCCCCTCGCCGCTCTCGGGCTGGAACCTGCGGACTTTGATCGTGTACTCCGCCATCAGTATTTCCTCTCTTCGGGTTCCCACTGGGTGATGGTCACCTCTGAGTAAGAGATCTGGGGACCGTCGTCGCTCAGCTCGAGATCGATGTGTTTGAGCCACTCCTCGTCGTTGCGCTCGGGGAAGTCGGTGCGGTACTGGGCGCCGCGGCTCTCCTTGCGCTCGATCGCGCCGATGCAGGTGCACTCGGCGTTGTCGAGCATGTACCCGAGCTCGATCGCGCCAAGCAGGTCCTGGTTGAAGATGCTGCCGTGGTCGTCGATGTAGGCGGTCGCTGCCTCCTCCTTGAGCCGGCGGACCGTCTCCAGCGCTTCCTGGATGCCGGCCTCGTCGCGGAAGACGGCGACTTTGGCGTCCATCGTCTGGCCCAGCTCGAGCTTGATCTCGGAGACGCGCCGGCCCGAGCCCTTCTCGCGGGACATGACGTTGCCGATCATCGTCTCCTCGTCCTCGAGCACCTTGCGCGAGGGGCGCGAGGCCTCCATCCGCTTGGCGCGGGCGGCGGCGTCGAAGCCGGAGCGCTTGCCGAAGATCAGCGTGTCGAGCAGCGAGTTGGCGCCGAGCCGGTTGCCGCCGTGGACGGAGACGCAGGCGGTCTCGCCGGCGGCGTAGAGGCCGGGGATGTCGGTGCGACCGTCGATGTCGGTCTTGACCCCGCCCATCGTGTAGTGGTTGCCCGGCTTGATGTGGATCGGTTCGCGGGTGATGTCGACGCCGGCGAAGTCGCGGCCGACGAGGACGATCTCGCGCAGCGCCTCGTGCACGCGCTTTTTCGGGACCACGGTGATGTCGAGCGCGACGGTGCCGTCGGGGAAGCCGCGCCCCTCGTTGATCTCGGTCTGCTCGGCGCGGGAGACGACGTCGCGGGAGGCCAGCTCCATCTTGTTCGGTGCGTACTTCTCCATGAAGCGTTCGCCGTTGGCGTTGAGCAGGTGGGCGCCCTCGCCGCGGGCGCCCTCGGTGATCAGGAAGCCCTTGCCCGCCAGCGTCGTCGGGTGGTACTGGATCATCTCCATGTCCATCAGCTTGGCGCCGACCCGGTAGGCCATCGCGATCCCGTCGCCGGTGCAGATCAGGGCGTTGGTGGTCGGCTTCCAGACCTGGCCGTTGCCGCCGCAGGCGAGGATCACCGACTTCGCCTGGAACAGCTCCATCGAGCCGTCGGCGACGTTGCGGGTGACGACGCCGCAGCACTCGCCGTTCTCGTCCATCGCCAGCGCGGTGCAGAACCACTCCTCGTAGCGGGCGACGTCCTCGGAGTACTTCATCAGCTGCTCGTAGAGCACGTGCATGATCGCCTGGCCGGTGATGTCGGCGACGTAGTACGTGCGGGCAGCGGAGGCGCCGCCGAAGGCGCGGGTTCCGAGCTTGCCTTCCTCGTTGCGGTGGAAGGTGACCCCGAGGTGCTCCATGTGGAGGATTTCCTCCGGCGCCTCGCGGGCCATCACTTCGATCGCGTCCTGGTCGCCGAGGTAGTCGGAGCCCTTGACCGTGTCGAAGGCATGCGACTCCCAGGAGTCGTTGGGGTTGAGCGCCGCGTTGATCCCACCCTGGGCCGCGTTCGAGTGCGAGCGCACGGGGTGGACCTTGCTGATGATCCCGACCGAGACACCTTGCTCGGCGGCGGCGAGGGCGGCGCGCTGACCGGCGAGGCCGGCGCCTATGACCAGTACGTCATGGGATGGCACGAGGGGTGATCCTATAGAGGCGAAATCCGAGGGCGCAGTCGGAATTCGTTTGATCTGAGAGGGAGTTGGGGAGGACCCTCTCTCGCAACAGCGGGGAGGCTCGTTCGGGTCCTCCCCAACTCCCTCTTGGAGCCAGCGAGGGCTCGACTGCGCGATGCGGACTCAGAGCCAGTGAGCTCCCAACCTTCGTACCGTGGCCTCGGCCAACTGGACCCCGTCCGCGACCGTGTCGAAGTCGACGTTCTCGGCGAGGTCGTGCCACCAGTGGTAGTTCGCGGGTTGCTTGAGGTCGGTGCAGCTGGCGAGGACTGCCGACTCATAACCCGCCGCTAGGGGCTCCAATCCGTCGGTGCCGTTGTGGAGGCGGAGGTTGGGGAAGAGGTAGATGTCGAGCTCCTCGGCGAGGCCGTCCATCAGGGCCAGGGATCTCTCGGGGTAGTCGTGGAGCTTGAGGAAGCCCTCGGCGCGGAGGACGAGGAGGTGGGGGGAACCGAGGGTCTCGAGGCAGAGGAAGAAGGTGCTCTCGCGGGGGAGCTGGTCGAAGTGGCGCTCGCCGAAGGCCTTGATCCCCTCGCTGAAGGACTCCTCGGAGCCGACCGAGAGGAGGACGACGCGGATCCCCTGCGGCGGCTCCTCACGGAAGCGCTCGGCCAGGGCCAGCAGGGCGACGACGGCGGTGCCGTTGTCGTTGGCACCGGGGACGACTTCGCGGGCGCCGATCTCGGCCATCATCGCCGCGGTGCCGAGGCCGAGCAGGGCGCCGAGTTTGGAGAGTCGCCGCCAGCCGGTCAGGGCGCCGAGCGCCGCCAGCAGCGGGCCGCCGACCACCGGCGCCATCAGCATCGGGCTGGTGTCGGTGCGCTCGATCAGGCCGAGGCGGTCGCCGATCTGGGGGAGCGCGGGGTGGAAGACGAGCCCGGAGTGGGCCGCGTCGTGGTGGGCGATGAGGACGATCGTCCGCTCGGCCTCCGGGTCGCCGAGCTCGCAGACGACGTTGTAGGTGGTCCGCCGCGGCAGCAGCCGGCGCAGCGGTCGCTTTCCGGGCGGGAAGTCGGCGGCGATGCCGGCCGCGCCGATCGCACCCAGCAGGGTCGCGAGGAAGCGGCGACCGCGCAACGCCAGTACCCCGCTCAACACTCCCAGCGCCGCCCCGATCCCGAGTGGCCACCAGTAGGTGCCGTGGGCGGGCTCGGCCTCGATCCGCGCCTCGGCGCCGAGCTCGGCGAAGCGGGCGACCAGCCACTCGGCGGCCTCTCGCTCGCCCTCGGAGGCCGACGGGCGGTCGATTCGCTCCAGTTCTTCCAGCCAGCTCCGCAGCTTTGCTTTGTCGACCCCCATCGAACGGATGACGCTACCCACTTACCATTGGGACATGCTCGGCGGCGGCTCGATAACCCTTTTCCACGTGCGCGGGATCCGGATCGCGGTCGACTGGTCCTGGTTCATCGTCCTCTTCCTGGTCATCCTCTGGATGTCGCAGTTCTACGGCGACCTGCTCGGCCAGTCGGGGTCCTCGACGACCCCCTTCCTGCTTGCCGTCGCCAGCGCCATCGCCTTCTTCGCCTCGATCCTCCTGCACGAGCTCGGGCACGCCTTCGTCGCCCTGCGCAACGGCATCGGCATCTCCAGCATCCAGCTCTGGATCTTCGGCGGCATGGCGCGGATGGACCGCGAAGCGGAATCGCCGGGCACCGAATTCCGGGTCGCGATCGCCGGCCCGGCGGTGACGGCGGCGCTGGTCGTCCTCCTCACTGCCGGCGGGATCGTCGCCGGCGGCGCCAAGGAGTTCCGCGACGCGGCCCTGGTCGAGTCCAGCTCGGGCGCCTCCGGGGTGCTGGCGATGGTCGCCTGGCTCGCCTCGATCAATCTCATCGTCCTCCTCTTCAACCTGCTGCCGGCCTTCCCGATGGACGGCGGCCGCGTCGCCCGCGCGATCGTCTGGGCCCGGAGCGGCGACCGCGCTGGCGCCACCCGCTTCGCCGCCGGCCTCGGCCGCGTCTTCGGCTGGTTCTTCATCGCCGCCGGCCTGGTCGCGACCGCCACCGGCTTCTTCAGCATCATCGGCGGCATCTGGCTGGTGATGATCGGGGTACTGATCAACGGCTCCGCCCGCGGCGCCTCGATGCAGACCGCGATCTCGAGCCGGGTCGGCGACCTCCGCGTCGCCGACGTGATGGACCGCCAGCCGGTCGCGATCCCAGGCGAGCTCAGCGTCGAACGCGCTCTCGACGAATACTTCCTGCGCTACCGCTGGCCCTGGTTCCCGGTCGTCGATGCTGCCCACCGCTTCCTCGGCCTGATCGTCCGCGACCGCGCCGACGAGGTCCCCGAGGTATCCCGCGCCAACTCGCTCGTCTCCGATGTGGTCGAGCTCGACGACGGCACCTTCCAGGTCAGAGACGACGCCCCGCTCGACTCGCTGCTCTCGAACCAGAACCTGCGCCGCTTCGGCGCCTTGATGGCGGTCGACGCCGAAGGCCGCCTCTGCGGCGTGATCACCGTGGAGCAGGTCGGCCGCGCCTTGAGGGACGCCGCCAACTGACGAACTGTCACTTTTGCGCCTATACGGCGCACAAGTGACGAAGCGATTCAGGCGCCCGCGCGGTGGCGGTCGATGATGCGCTGGAAGTTGGTGCCCGCCGGGAGGGTGCCGAAGGCTTGGCCCCAATCGCCGGAGAGGCGGGAGGCGCAGAAGGCGTCGGCGACGGCCTCGTCGCCGTAGCGGACCAGCAGCGAGCCCTGGACGGCGAGCGCCATCCGCTCGACCAGGCTGCGGGCGCGGGCCTCGACCGTCGCGACGTCGCCGGGAAGGTCGTCGCGCAGGGATTGGGCGTAGGCGGCAAGGCGCGGCTCGCCGGCGGCGCCCTCCTCGACCTCGGCGAAGAAGGCGTCGAGCGAGGCGGGGCTCTTGATCATCGCCCGCAAGACGTCGAGGCACTGGACGTTGCCGGAGCCCTCCCAGATCGAGTTGAGCGGGCTCTCGCGGAAGAGGCGGGGCATCCCCGACTCCTCGACGTAGCCGTTGCCGCCGAGGCACTCCAGCGCCTCGCCGGCGTGCATCGGCGCCCGCTTGCAGATCCAGTACTTGAGCACGGCGTTGGCGATCCGCTTGAAGCTCTGTGCATCCTCGTCGCCGGCGATCGCTTCGTCGTAGGCGCGGGCCAGCCGCATTGCCGCGATCGTCGCCGCCTCCGACTCGACCGCGAGGTCGGCGAGGACGTTCTGCATCAGCGGCTGCTCGACCAGCTCGCGGCCGAAGGTGGAGCGGTGCGAGGCGTGGTGGATCGCCTGGGCGACCCCGGCCCGCATCCCGGTGGCGCCCCCCATCACGCAGTCGAGGCGGGTGTGGTTGACCATCTCGATGATCGTCCGCACCCCGGCGCCCTCCTCGCCGACCAGCCAGGCCGAGGCGGCGTCGAACTCGATCTCGCTGGAGGCGTTGGAGCGGTTGCCGAGCTTGTCCTTGAGACGCTGCAGGCGGAAGCGGTTGCGCTCGCCGTCCGGCGTCCAGCGCGGGAAGAGGAAGCAGGAGATGCCGCCGTCGGCCTGGGCGAGGACGAGGAAGGCGTCGCACTGCGGCGCCGACATGAACCACTTGTGCCCGCTCAGCAGGTACTCGGCGCCGGGGCCGCCGCCGTTGACCGGCCTGGCCGCGGTGGTGTTGGCGCGGACGTCGGAGCCGCCCTGCTTCTCGGTCATCCCCATCCCGGCCAGGGCGCCGTCCTTTTCGCTGGCCGGCGCGTTTCGCGGGTCATAGGTGGAGGAGAAGAGGCGGGGCTCCCATTCGGCGGCCAGCTCCGGCTGCGTGCGCAGCGCCGGCACCACCGAGTAGGTCATCGAGATCGGGCAGCCGACCCCGGCCTCGGCCTGGGAGAAGCACATGAAGGCGGCGCCGCGGGCGACGTGGGCGCCGGGGCCCGGCGTCTTCCAGGGGGAGGAGTGGAGCTCGAAGCCGACCGCCTCGCCGATCAGCTCGTGCCAGGCGGGGTGGAACTCGACCTCGTCGACCCGGTTGCCATAGCGGTCGTGGGTCCGCAGCTTCGGCCCGTTCTCGTTGGCGAGGCGGCCGAGCGTCTGGGCCCGCTCGCTGCCGGCGTACTCGCCGACCGCGGCGATCCGCTCCTCGGCCCACTCGGCGCCCTCGCGCCGCACCGCCTCGACCAGCGGCGCGTCGGCGCGGAAGACGTTGTAGTCGACCAGCGGCGGCGGCTGGTTGAAGACCTCGTGGTTGCCGATCCCTGAGCGCTCGACGGTAGCCATCGAGCGATTGTCGCAGACGGTTATCCGTCAGGCGGCCGCCGATTCGGGCTCGGGATCGGGCCTGACCACGACCGTGTCGACGCACTCGAGCACCTCGTCGGCGGGCATCCCGACGCGGCCGGCATGCGCTCGCACGGCCTCGGCATCGGTTGCCTGGTAGATGCAGACGGTGCCGAGCGTGCCGCCGGGCTCGGAGATCACGTAGCTGCGGATCCAGCGGATGTCGTCGGGGAAGTCGCTCTCCGCAACCTCCTTCGAGCGAGCGGCCGTGGCCTCCAGCTCGGCGGGCTCTTGCCACGCGTTCTCGCGTCGGATCACGAACGTCTTCATATCTGTCTCCTCCTCTGGAAGCAGTAATTACCGACTGATAATCGGTAAATATACTACGAGGCGATGAACTCGGCAACCGGAACCCGGCGCCGGCGGGGCCGGCCCAGCGAGGGAGCGCGGGAGGCGCTGATCGCCGCCGCCCGCGAGCTCTTCCTCGCCGAGGACTACGACCGGGTCTCGACCGCTGCGATCCTTGCCCGCTCCGGGGTCAGCCGCGGTGCCCTGTACCACCACTTCCCATCCAAGCTCGACCTCTTCCGCGCCGTCTACGAAGAGAGCGAGCGACGGCACCTGGAGGCGATCGGCGCGGAGCTGGTGGGGGCGGCGACTCCGTTCGAGGGCCTGCTCGCCGGTGCCCGCGCCTACCTGCGGCGCAGCGAGACAGACGAAGAGCTGCGCAAGATCGGTCTGCTGCAAAGCCGGGCGGTGCTCGGCTGGGAGGAGTGGCGGGCGACGGCGACCGAGCTCGGGATCGGCGTCGTGCTGGCCCTCGTCACGGCGGCGGTCGAGGCCGGCGAGATCGCGCCCCACGATCCCGAGACCCTGGCGATCGTCCTGCTCGGGGCGCTGATCGAGGCGGCGGTGCTGATCGCCACCGCTCCCGCCGCCGAGCGCCCGCTCGCCCGCAAGCGCTCCGAGGCGGTGATCGTCGACCTGCTGGAGGGCCTGCGTCGATAGCATCGCCAACCCGTGGCGAAGATCAAGGTTCAGAACCCCGTCGTCGAGCTCGACGGCGACGAGATGACCCGGATCATCTGGTCCTTCATCAAAGAGCAGCTGATCCTTCCCTACCTCGATGTCGAGCTGAAGTACTTCGACCTCGGGATCGAGAGTCGCGACGCGACCGAAGACCGGATCACCGTCGGCGCCGCGGAAGCGATCAAGCAGTACGGGGTCGGCGTCAAGTGCGCGACGATCACGCCGGACGAGGCGCGGGTCGAGGAGTTCGGGCTGAAGGAGATGTACCGCTCGCCGAACGGGACGATTCGCAACATCCTCGGCGGCGTCATCTTCCGCGAGCCGATCGTGATCTCCAACGTGCCACGGCTGGTGCCCGGCTGGACGAAGCCGATCGTGATCGGCCGCCATGCCTTCGGCGACCAGTACCGCGCGACCGACCTGGTGGTCCCGGGCGAGGGCACGCTGACTCTCACCTACACGCCCAAGGACGGGTCCGAGCCGGTCGAGCTCGACGTCTACGACTTCCCCGGCGGCGGCATCGCGATGGCGATGTACAACCTCGACGAGTCGATCCGCGAGTTCGCCCGCGCCTCGATGCGATACGGGCTGACCCGCGGCTACCCCGTCTATATGTCGACCAAGAACACGATCCTCAAGCGCTACGACGGCCGCTTCAAGGACCTCTTCGCCGAGGTCTACGAGGCCGAGTTCAAGAGTGAGTTCGAGGCCGCCGGGATCGCCTACGAACACCGCCTGATCGACGACATGGTCGCCGCCGCGATGAAGTGGGAGGGCGGCTACGTGTGGGCCTGCAAAAACTACGACGGCGACGTCCAGTCCGACACCGTCGCGCAGGGTTTCGGCTCGCTCGGCCTGATGACCAGCGTGCTGATGAGCGCCGACGGCAAGACCGTCGAGGCCGAGGCCGCGCACGGCACCGTCACCCGCCACTTCCGCCAGCACCAGGAAGGCAAACCGACTTCGACCAACCCGATCGCCTCGATCTTCGCCTGGACCCGCGGCCTTGCCGCTCGCGGTCGCATGGACGAGACCCCCGAGGTGAGCGAATTTGCCGAGACCCTCGAGCGGGTATGCATCGAGACGGTCGAGAGCGGCAAGATGACCAAAGACCTTGCGCTGCTCGTCGGCGGCGGCCAGGAGCACCAGACGACTCAGGAGTTCCTGGCCTCGATCGACGAGAACCTTCAGCGAGCGATGGCGTAACGGTCGCAAACCCCAACTCCGAGGAGACGATTGTGAGTACCCCCGTCAAGGTCACCGTCACCGGCGCCGCCGGGCAGATCGGCTACGCGCTGCTGTTCCGGATCGCCAGCGGCCAGATGCTTGGTCCCGACACCCCGGTCGAGCTGTGCCTGCTCGAGATCCCCGCTGCCGTCAAGGCGGCCGAGGGCACGGCAATGGAGCTCGACGACTGCGCCTTCCCGCTGCTGAGCAAGATCGACATCAGCGACGACCCCAAGTACGCCTTCGACGGCTGCAACATCGGCCTGCTCGTCGGCGCCCGCCCGCGCGGGCCGGGCATGGAGCGCTCCGACCTGCTCGAGGCCAACGGCGGCATCTTCAAGCCGCAGGGCGAAGCGATCAACGCCGGCGCCGCCGACGACGTGCGGGTGCTGGTGGTCGGCAACCCGGCCAACACCAACTGCCTGATCGCGATGTCGAACGCGCCCGACGTGCCGCGCGAGCGCTTCACGGCGATGATGCGCCTCGACCACAACCGGGCGATCAGCCAGGTCGCGAACAAGCTCGGCAAGCCGGTCACCGCGGTCACCAACATGACCGCCTGGGGCAACCACTCGGCCACCCAGTACCCGGACCTGGTCAACGCCAGGGTGGATGGTGAGAGTGCCTGGGACGCGGTCGACGACGAGGCCTGGATCGCCAACGAGTACATCCCCCGGGTCGCCAAGCGCGGCGCCGAGATCATCGACGCCCGAGGCGCCTCCAGTGCCGCCTCCGCCGCCAATGCCGCGATCGACCACATCCATGACTGGGTGCTCGGTACGCCGGAGGGCGACTGGGTCTCGATGGGTGTTCCCGCCGACGGCTCCTACGGAATCGGCGAGGGCATCATCTGCGGCCTCCCCTGTGCCTGCACCGGCGGCGAGTGGTCGGTCGTCCAGGGCCTCGAGGTACCGGAGTTCTCACGCGCGCGGATCGACGCCAACGTGATGGAGCTGCAGCAGGAGCGCGACGCGGTCAGCCAGCTCGGCCTGCTTTAGAGAGGTTTGCTGCGAAGGACGAGCCCCGGTGGGGGTCTCCCAGACGCACTTTGTGCTGAGTGTCTGGGAGACCCCCACCGGGGC
>JGI24740J21852_10001419_pt1 | contig 10979 bp, 7 predicted proteins | sample KBSCornC6_FD_21852 | JGI IMG/M metagenome (IMG submission 21852) | reverse complement strand
TAACCGTTATCCCATTATTCAGAAAGCCTATCAGTTGTCCTTGAGACTGGGAGAAGTCTATCGGACCTGCACTAGCAAGGAACAGGCATTCAAGAAACTGGTGTTATGGTATAATGATGTGGAAGAAGCAGGCCTTACATCGTTTAAAACCCTTGCAAGGACTATTCAGACCCACTATTTGGGAATCCTGAACTTCTTCAATAACAGAGCTACAAATGCAGCGGCTGAATCATTCAATTCTAAGATAAAAGCCTTCAGGAATACTATGAGAGGAGTACGGGATGTAGAATTCTTCTTGTTCAGGTTAGCTAAATTGTATGCTTAAACTTATAATCCCCCAACTTTTCATCTTGATCCGAAGTTCAGCTAAAGAAATATTGCAGTATAAATAAAGAAGCAGTTACAACTCAATGTTTGTAACTGCCTTTTGCCCGCTCCCCCTGCTGGACTTGAACCAGCGACCCTCTGATTAACAGTCAGATGCTCTAACCAACTGAGCTAAGGAGGAGTATTTCCCTTTTCACTAATTGAACCTCAATCACAAATTGGGATTGCAAAAATAGGTAATTTTTGAATTTTGCAAAATCTATTCTCAACTTTTTTCAAGAAACCTCCGTAATGCCCTATCCTGGCCACTTTCCCGGAACCCATCAGTACCACAATACACTGATAGCCTCTTATAAATGGCAGGTTTCATAAAATAATCCACCCAATCACCCCAACACAAGCCAAACGGCCAGTGTTCCGATACATACTTTACAAAAGCCCGCCTTCTAAACCTACCTCCCATCCCTCCCCGGCATTACCAACACCAGCCACCTTCTCCCTACCGCTCCACCCCGTGTCTTATGGTTCACAAACTCCAGATCCAGCTTGGTCACATAAAACTGCACAAACTCCCTTACCAGCTGGCAATTATACCCCTGCCGCTGCAAAGTATCCGCTTCAGGAGGGTTCATTACCAGCAATACCGGCCCACCCGCTACTGCCTGGCGCAAACCGGCGCTATCATACCGCTGCAGCGGCGTATTCAGGTAAAATTCCAGGGAATACGACTGTCCCTTCCAGAAATCTACCGGCACACCGGGGAAATACCGGTTCACATGCCGGGCAATGGTGCTCCCGCTCTGATAGCGGATCATATCCGGGTACAGTACCAGGTTCAGGAAAATATTCAGTACCAGGCTGGCCGCGCAGGTCCGGAAAAATACCAGCACCAGCGTACCATTGCCTAGCCAGCGGGGCAGTAGCAAAAAGAGCAAAAGCCCCAGCAGCATGCAGAACAGGGCATAATAATTCAATATCGGCTGGTAAAGCACACCCAAAGCCAGGATAGCCACCGCAATAATGATCATAATGGTATACTGCGTAATGCGGAAGAACTTAATGCCTCCCATCCCCAGCACATACTGCGCGGTTAAAATGGCGAAGAACGGAAAAACGATATTCAAATAATGCGGCAGCTGGAACCGCGATAAGGAAAACAGCGCAAACGTCAGCAGCGCCCCACTAATACAGTAATACTCCAGGGCCTGCCGCCGCTTTTTGAAGAACACCAACACAGCGGCATATAACATCACAGACCAGGGCAAAAAGGCCCATAACGCCGTATGAAAGAAAAAGGTAGGATCTCCAGCGCCTTTAATAGGCCCTGTATTGGCAAACCGTCCGAACTGGCTGTCCCAGAAAAAGAAACGGATCCCGGAAACTCCTGTTTTGCCAAACACCACTTTCTCCGGGTGCAGGTCAAACTGCTGGTAAAGGGCGTATAGTTCCGGTGTAATGAATAGGGCAATCAATATAGCGGCAATCAGCCAGCGGAAATGAAGCAGCTGTTTCCATTGCTTCGTAAACACCAGGTGTCCCGCAATGGCGCCGCCAATAGGCACCAGCGCAAAAATGCCTTTGGTCATAATGGCGCAGGCGGTGAACAGCGCACCCAATAATACATCGTAATTCAATGTTGAGCGCTGGCTGCGGTATAAATGATACACGCCTCCGATAATCAGCCCCGTTAGGTAAGGCTCTGCACGTACATCGTTATTGGAGATCACGATATGCTCTGCAGTTAACAAAATGCACACCGCCCAGCGGGCCACCTGCTCATCATATAACCGCCGGGCAAAAAGGAAGGTATAGGCAGCTCCCATCAGCAAAAATAAAATAGCAGGGAGCTTATAAGCTGCGGTGGTAAAACCAAATACCTTAAAGCTGAGGCACATCATCCAGAAAGGGAAATGCGGTTTATCCAGCCAGTCGTGCCCGTCGGCAAACAGGTTCCAGTAATCATGATGCTGCACCATATACTTTGCAATACCGGCATACAGCGCACCATCCGGCTCCATAATGGTGATATTGAGGCCGGTAAAATTCATGAAAATAAGTAAGCCTATTATAAGCAGGCTTACCTGCCTTTCGTTTGTATCGGAGATCATGCGGAAAAAATACAGCTATGGAATATTCATAGCACCGGGTAAGGTACTATTAACAGAAAAATAATAACTGAAATATTATCACAGCCACCCAAACAGGCCGCTCTTCTCCATACCTATATATACCCCGTCCTCCCGCTTTTCAATAGGGTAGGTTTTCAGGTAATATCCCTCCCCACTGCTGTTATACCCGTTCTTCACACTAAAACGGTACCGGTGTATGGGACACACCGCGTTACCATCATTATCAATAAAACCATCGGCCATAATACCACTGGCATGCGGACATTTGTATGCAAAAGCGTATAGCTGTGACTGATATTGGGTACAGCAGATCGTTTTACCGTTTACGTCTACAGTGATGATCTCCTGTTCTGCTACTATCAGGTTTTCTGCATCTATCTTATACCAGGTATATTGCTTGGCCATGCGTGTTATTGTTAAATGGTTACGTATAACCATCCAGCTATTCTAATAAAAATATTCCGTTTTGTAAGGGTAGCGTTCCCGGTACAGGATCATCACTTTGTCCATAATGGTTTTACGCAGCTCCTCGATGTTGCGGCGTTCCAGGGCAGATATGAACACGCAGTTGCCATTGGTTTTCTGTTCCCAGGTTTCCTTCAGCTGCCGTAAAATATCCTGTTTTACTTCAGGGGCCAGCCATTTATCAAAGGTTTGCTCCTCGTACAGGTCCATCTTGTTAAAGATCATGATGGTGGGCTTGTCAAGGGCCTTCAGCTCCTGCAAGGTACGGTTCACCACTTCTACCTGGTCCTCGTATTGCGGATGTGAGATATCTACTACATGCAGCAGGATGTCGCTTTCGCGCACCTCATCCAGCGTGGATTTAAAGCTCTCCACCAAATGGTGGGGCAGCTTGCGGATGAACCCTACCGTATCGCTGAGCAAAAAAGGTGTTTGCTCAAACACCACTTTACGGGTAGTAGTGTCCAGCGTGGCAAACAGCTTGTTCTCTGCAAACACCTCGCTTTTGCTGATGAGGTTCATAATAGTGCTTTTGCCCACATTGGTATAACCTACCAGGGCTACACGAATGTATTCTCCCCGTTCCTTGCGCTGGGTAAGGGCCTGTTTGTCTATTTCGCCCAGGCGTTTACGCAGCAGTGATATTTTATCCTTTACAATACGGCGGTCCGTTTCAATTTCCGTTTCACCAGGGCCCCTGGTACCAATACCGCCACCCAAACGTTCTAAGTGCGTCCACATACCACGCAGGCGGGGCAGTATGTACTGGTATTGCGCCAGCTCTACCTGCACTTTGGCCTGGGCTGTACGGGCGCGGCGGGCAAAGATGTCCAGTATCAGGTCACTGCGGTCTATTACCTTCACATTCAGCACCTTCTCGATATTGGAGATCTGCGAGCCGGTCAGCTGATCATCAAATATTACCAATGAAATATCTTTCCCGAAAATGAACTGTTTGATCTCTTCCAGCTTACCCTTACCTATAAAGGTAGCCCGGTCCGGATGCGCCAGCTTTTGCGTATACCGTTTAACGGTTACGGCGCCGGCGGTTTCTGCTAAGAAGGTCAACTCATCCAGGTACTCCTGCACCTGGCGTTCCGTCTGTTCCTGGTGGATCATTCCCACAATAACTGCCTTTTCCTCTTGTTGAACTACTTTCTGCTTATCTAACACTGCTTAAAAATTTAGGCAAAATTAGTGAATATTTAGTCCATGGTCCATAGTCAATAGTCCATGGCTTATTCCCATTCCTCCGGTACCCCAAAAAACGGGTAACGGTTTTGACTGCTGTCATTATCCCTGTAAATCCGATAAACGCAGCAGGCTATGGACTATGGACCGTCGTCCATGGACTATTTTTCCTACATTTAGCCATCCAAAAAACCGGTTACAACCATGTATAAACCTTTTTTACTGACAGGATTATTGATCTCCACTATGACCATGGCGCAGGATAAAATGACGCCCGAACTGCTCTGGCAGCTTGGGCGGGTGAGCGGCGAAGCTCTGACCGCAGACGGCAAAACCGTTATTTACGGCGTAACGCAGTATAACATTGCCGAAAATAAAAGTGAAAAGAACCTGTACGCCATTCCCCTTACCGGCGGAGAAGCCAAACAGATCACACAACAGCAGGGGGGTGAAAACGGTATTGCCGCCCTGCAGGGCCAGCAGATCGGTTACTCCCTGAAAGACCAGTGGTGGGAAATGAATGCCGACGGCACTGGCGCTGTACAGAAAACAAATGTGGAAGGCGGTATGCAGAACATCCGCATCTCGCCAGACGGAAAACACATCCTGTTTTCCAAAGAAGTGAAGATCAAAAAAGTAAGCGGCAGCGACTTTTACCCCGACCTGCCCAAATCCAATGTACAGATCTACGACAACCTGAACTACCGCCACTGGGATACCTGGGAAGACGGCAACTTTCAGCACGTATTTTATGCTACCTATGATAACGGTCAGGTAGGCACGCCCATAGATATTATGGAAGGCGAACCCTATGACGCCCCGCAAATGCCCTTTGGCGGCGCAGAAGATATGATATGGGCGCCGGATGGTAAAAGCATCCTGTACGTATGCAAAAAGAAATTCGGGAAAGATTATGCCACCAGCACCAACACCGATATTTACGAATACAACCTTGAAACCCGCAATACCCGCAACCTGAGCGAAGGCATGATGGGCTACGATGTAAGCCCCGTTTTTAGCCCGGATGGCAAACACCTGGCCTGGACCAGCATGGCGCAGGACGGTTTTGAAGCAGATAAAAATGATGTGGTGGTAATGGAACACAGCAGCGGCAAGATCACCAACCTCACCAAAGAATGGGATGGTACGGCATCGGCTATACGCTGGAGCCTGGATGGTAAACAGCTGTTTTTCCTGGCCGTAATAAAAGGTACGGAACAGCTGCTGGAGATCAGCCTGCAAAAAGATATTGCCGCTACCACGGCCAAGCATATACGCCAGGTTACTACCGGTGATTTTGATATTACCGGTTTTGTAGGCCAGGCAGGCAATACGCTGGTAGTATCCCGCCAGGATATGAACCACGCCACAGAGCTGTTTACCGTAAGCCTGCCCAAAGGCAGCCTGCAGCCGCTAACCACTGTAAACAAAGCCGTGTACGATAAAACCGGCATGTGTAAAATAGAAAAGCGATGGGTTAAAACCACGGATAACAAAGAGATGCTGACCTGGGTGATCTATCCGCCGGACTTTGATCCCGCTAAAAAATACCCCACCTTATTGTATTGCCAGGGTGGCCCGCAGGCAGCCGTATCGCAGTTCTACTCTTACCGCTGGAACTTTCAGCTCATTGCTTCACAGGGTTATATTGTAGTAGCACCCAACCGCCGCGGCATGCCGGGACACGGGGTGGAATGGAATGCCTCTATCAGTAAAGACTGGGGCGGACAACCCATCCGTGATTACCTGAGCGCCATTGATGCCGTAAGCCAGGAGCCGTACGTGGATAAAAGCCGCCTGGGCGCTGTGGGCGCCAGCTACGGCGGATACTCCGTGTATATGCTGGCCGGTGTGCACAACAACCGTTTTAAAACCTTTATTGCACACGATGGTTTATTTGACCTCAAAAGCTGGTACGGCACCACAGAAGAAATGTGGTTTGCCAACTGGGATATTGGCGCTCCCTGGGAGGCTGCCAATGCAAAAAGCCACCAGGAATTTAACCCCAGCAATTACGCTAACAAATGGAATACACCCATCCTCATTGTGCAGGGTGGTATTGATTTCCGGGTAGGCATAGAGCAGGGCTTACAGGCTTTTCAGCTGGCGCAGCTAAAAGGCATTAAAAGCAAATTGCTGTACTTCCCTGAAGAAAACCACTGGGTACTGCGTGCGCAGAACGCGCTGGTATGGCAACGGGAATTTTTCAGCTGGCTGAAAGAAACGTTATAGTGAATTACGCTTAACGCGTAATGCTGAAGGCTTAACGCTTGCATGGCATATGTTCCAGCAAAGCACAATCAGCGTTCAGCATTACGCGTTCCGCGTTAAGCATCATTCATAATCCGTAATTGAAAATTCTTAATTCCATGTTCACATCCCTTTTACTCCAAGTCCAAAACGGCATCGCTACCATTACCCTTAACCGGCCGGAGGTATACAACGCCTTCAATGACCCGCTGAGTTATGAATTACAGGACGCACTTAAACAGGTAGAAAAAGATACCGCTGTGCGGGCCATAGTATTAACCGGCGCCGGCAAAGCCTTTTGCAGCGGGCAGGATCTGAAAGCCTCTCAGGAAGCAGGTACACGCAGTTTCAGCGAATCCCTGCATAAACGTTATAATCCTATTATCCGCGCTATCCGCAACCTGCCTAAACCTGTTATCTGTAAGCTGAATGGCGTGGCTGCAGGCGCAGGCTGCTCCCTGGCCCTGGCCTGTGACCTGATCATTGCCAGCGAAACCGCTACCCTTATAGAGATCTTTGTGAACATTGCGCTGGTGCTGGATTCAGGCAGCTCTTACTTTTTACCGCGTACTATTGGTTACCACCGTGCATTTGAGATGGCGACCAAAGCTACCAAGCTCACAGCTCCGGAAGCACTGCAATTAGGGCTGGTGAACAAAGTAGTACCTGCAGAAGAGCTGGATGCCGCCGTGCAGGCAGAAGCGGCCTTTTATGCCAATGCACCTACCAAGGCCATTGCCCTCATGAAAAAAATGCTCACCAAAGGCATGACGGAGAACCTGGATGCCATACTGGATTACGAAGCCTATTGCCAGGAAATTGCCGGCCGCTCTGCAGATTATAAGGAAGGCGTAACGGCCTTTATGGAAAAACGTAAACCGGCGTTTAAGGGAGAGTAAAAATGTGCTGGTACCTGCCATAAATAAAACGGATGCGCAAATGATAACATCTGCACATCCGTTTTATTTATCTGCGAAAGTTAAATTACAGTCCGCTAATCGCAATACCTATAGAATACGGTCTGATATCTAAATTGCTGCCATTATCCTTGAACAGCGGATTCAGGTTATAAGAACCGAACAAGGCAAAGTTACCCAGGCCAACACGCGCAGTGGCAGCATAACGCCAGGAGTTAAAGAACCGTTTGTTAGCTATCTTTTCAGTGTTGCGGGTACCGCCTATGCTGTTCCGTTCTTTGGTATGCGCATTCATCAGGTTACCGATCTTTACACCCAAAGCTACTTTAAAGCCTTTGTTGGCATTATCCGGTACGCTACGGTAGCGCAGCTCCAGCGGTACTTCCAGGTAAGTGGTAGCTACTTTATACTTCTTAAAAGTATTGTCGGTAGAGAATTTGGCAACATCCGTAGTAGCGTCATCCATATTAAGCACGTGGTTCTTCAGGAACACGCCGCTGGTACCAATACCCAAACCTGCTGCCAGGCTTAAATTGGTTTTGTTAATAGGGAAATCGTACATGAAGGCTATATTAAAACCCCGGTTTAACCCGGTGCCTACGCTATCCGGCTTGTTGGCCCAGCCATCATACGTAAGGGATATCACCAGAAAATCCCTGGAACGGGTCACTGAGTTCATGGCCTTGTTCATAGCTTCCTGGGAAAAAACGCTCAGCGAAAACACCATCAACCCAAGGGTAAAGAATATTTTTTTCATACAGTTATAACGACTTAAAAGAAAGAAAATTAGGCAAATCTAATGGAAATAGAATAAAACAAAGAGCGAAAGCATTAAAAAAATAACCCAAGACCTCGATTTCACACCCTATTTTTGACCCCTGACAGTATAATCAATTCCCTTTTCCATTAACCATTAGGTTTGAAGAACCTTGAAATGCCACTGAAAAAACCCATCCTGATCTTCTTACTCGTTAGTGCAGCCGGCTTTACCTGGCTGCTGGTTACCGCGCGTTTACCGCTGGTTACCGATATATCTATCTTCCTGATCTCCGTAATAGCCCTGCTCTGGCTGAACCGCGATATGGGCCTGCTGGAAAAGGCCAAAAAAGAGCTGCAGGAGGGTGAGCACAAATATTTACAGCTTATACAAACCGCGCATGTATTACTCTATGTTACCAACAGGGGCGGCTACTTTACATTTGTCAGCAAACACGCGGCGGCCCTAACCGGGTATACGGATGCAGAGCTGCTGGGGCAGCACTATTCCATGCATATTGACCCTGAAATGTATGATGAGCTGATGCAATATTACCTGCGGCAGGTCAGGGAAAAAATACCGGTCACGCACCGGGAATTCCAGATCATTACCAAGAACGGAGAACGGAAGTGGGTAGAGCAGGAAGTAGTAGTACTTTATAAAGATGGTGAAATGAAAGGATACCAATGCTGGCTGAAAGATATTTCTGAACGCATTAAGTATGAGCAGGAGCTGATCCACGCCCGCAAAGTAGCGGAAGATGCCAAACGCCAGCAGGAAGTGTTCCTGGCCAACATGAGCCACGAAATTCGTACGCCCATGAACGGTATTATCGGTATGACCAATCTGCTGCTTAACACTTCTTTAACACTTGAGCAAAAAGAATACATTCACGCCACCCAGCAATCTGCCAGCAACCTGCTGGCCATCATTAACGAGATCCTGGACTTTTCCAAGATACGCTCCGGCAAAATGGCGCTGGAACAAATTGCCTTTCATTTCCGTGAGCTGATGGATAAAACCCTGTTGCCCCTGCAGCTACAGGCGCAGCAAAAAGGGCTGCATTATTTCCTGGAAATAGCTGATGAAGTACCGGATCACCTGCTGGGCGATCCCGTGCGCTTTACCCAGATCATGGTGAACCTGGTGGAGAATGCCATTAAATTCACGCCGGGCGGCGCCATTGGCGTACGCTGCCGGGTGTTGGCCACACAAAATACCCAGGTGCGTATAGGCTTTGAGGTGAGTGATACCGGCATAGGCATACCGGCAGATAAGCAGGAGATCATTTTTGAAAGCTTCACGCAATCCAATGCAGAAAATACCCGCCGTTACGGTGGCACCGGCCTGGGGCTGGCCATTACCCGGGAGCTGGTAGCCCTGCAGGGGGGTTCGCTTACCGTGAAAAGTAAAGAAGGCGCCGGCACTACTTTTTATTGCGAAATACCTTTTACCAAAAACCTCTTCCTGCCGGAAACACAAAGCAAAGGCCTGGCAGCAGCTACCCAGCTACGGCCCGTATTACAGGGCAAAATGCTGCTGGTAGCGGAAGATAATATTATTAACCAGCGCGTAGCTTTTAACACCCTGAACAAAGCCGGCGCCATAGTAGATATTGCAGCGGATGGCAAAGAAGTGCTTACCCTGGTACAACAGAAACAATACGACTGCATTATTATGGACATCCAAATGCCGGAAATGGATGGGTATACCACTACCGTACAATTGCGTAAACAGGGCATTGATACGCCGGTGATCGCCATGACCGCCGCCGCCATTAAAGGTGAACGGGAAAAATGTTTACAATCCGGTATGAATGATTATATTTCCAAACCATTTGTCCCTGAAGAGTTATATATGAAGATATTGGATAACACACCTACCCCCGGAGTAGTAGACTTTAACCATTTACGTAGCATATTGTATAATGACACGGCTTACATAAAAGAAATGCTGCAGGAGTTCCTGGCCACTATGCCTAAAAATGTACAGGAGATCCGGGAAGCCACCCAGCAGCAGGATTGGAAAAGAGCGGCCTTCCTGGCCCATCGCCTCAAATCAAGCCTGGGTATTGTGCCCATTCTAAATGCTATGGAAACTACCCGCGATCTTGAGAAAGCCGCGGAGCAAGGCACCAACATACCCGCTATTCAGGAAAAAGTACAGCAGCTATCCACTATTATGGATGCAGCCTGCCAGGAAGTAGTGCAGGAAATGGAACGCCTGTAAACTATACCGCTACCGGCAAGCTAAAGTAAAACAGGCTGCCTTTGCCTTCCTCACTCTCTACTCCTATAGTTCCTCCCTGCGCTTCTATAAACTCCCTTGCTATGGCCAGTCCCAGCCCGCTGCTTTTTTGACTGTGCGTGCCGGGTACCTGGTAAAAACGTTCAAAGATCTTTTCACGGAAAGCAGCCGGAATGCCTTTACCCTCATCCTGCACACTAAAAGTAAGCGTGTCCTCCGTTTGCGCAATGGTCAGCTGCACCGCTGATCCTGCAGGTGAATAACGGATGGCATTGGTAAGCAGGTTCACCAGCACCCAGGCAGTTTTCTCTACATCGGCCAGTATGCTGGGTAGTTGATCCGGTATATGGGTTTGAATATTCACCTGCTGCTGGGCCGCCTGCTTACGCACGGTATCCAGCGCGTACTCTAATACCTGCGCAGGGGCTACGGGCTGGGGCTGCAGTTGAATGTTACCGCTTTCTACCTGCGAAAGGTTTAACAGTTCGCCTACAATTTTAATCATACGCAGGTTATCCTGCTTCAGGCTGTCCACCAGCTCATGCTGCTCACTGGTCAGGTGGCCAATGCGTTCATCTTCCAGCAGTTTTAAGCTAAAGTCGGAAGAGGCTAAAGGCGTTTTCAGCTCATGTGATACCGTAGCTATGAAATGTGTTTTGGCCAGGTCCTGCTCCCGGAAGCTGGTAATGTTCTTAA
>JGI24740J21852_10001417_pt1 | contig 10986 bp, 7 predicted proteins | sample KBSCornC6_FD_21852 | JGI IMG/M metagenome (IMG submission 21852) | reverse complement strand
GGCTGCGGGTGTTGCAGCCGCAGCAGCAGTAGCCGCTGTTTTAGCTGCCGGCGGGGTCTCTATCGTTAGCTTAGCGCCTTCATTTTGTGCAATGGAGGCCGCTGTAGCGGGTTTGCCACTGGCTTTAGGGCTGGCTGCCTGCGCAAAAGGTGCGCGTAACTGTTGCGGCGCTGCCCCATCAGGCACTAACTTTTTTTTTACCACTTCGCCGGTCTGGTCATCGCCGGCCAGGGTAACGGCCTGCTGCAGGTAGCACAGCTTTATCAGCGCCATTTCCACATGCAGGCGTTTATTGCGCGCCATCCGGTAATTGATCTCCGTTTCATTCAGCAGGTGCAGGGCGGTGATCAGGTAGGCCGGGCTTATTTTGCCGGACAGCTGTTTGTACCGGTCCTTCAGGTTGCCGGATACTTCCAGCAGGTGCAGCACCTTTTCCTCTTTACACATTAATAAATTACGCAGGAACTCTGCCCAGCCGTTCAGGAAGTTATCCCCCTCAAAGCCTTTCTGCAGGATCTCGTCAAATATCAGCAGGGCGCCGGCTACATCCTGCTGCAGCACGGCATCCATTACTTTAAAGAAATAGTCGTAGTCCAGTATGTTCAGGTGCTCCAGCGTATTCTGGTAGGTGAGGCGCCCGCCGGTAAAGCTCACAATTTTATCCAGGGTGCTCAGGGAATCACGCATACAGCCGTCTGTTTTCTGAGCTACCAGGTGCAGGGCGTCGGCTTCTGCCTGTATATGCTCTTTCTCGCAGATCTCGTGCAGGTGATCTACCGTGTCCTGTATGGTAATGCGCTTAAAGTCAAAGATCTGGCAACGGCTCAGGATCGTGGGAAGGATCTTGTGCTTTTCTGTGGTGGCCAGGATGAAAATAGCGTAGGAGGGCGGTTCTTCCAGCGTTTTCAGGAATGCGTTAAAGGCGGAGGAGCTGAGCATGTGCACCTCATCTATGATATAGATCTTATACTTGCCGGCCTGCGGTGCAAAACGTACCTGCTCTACCAGGGTGCGTATATCATCCACAGAGTTGTTGGAAGCCGCATCCAGCTCATGAATATTAAAAGAGCTGCCTTCATTGAACGATTTGCAGGAGTGGCACTCATTACAGGCCTCTCCGTCCGGTTGAAGGTTCTCACAGTTAATAGTTTTGGCCAGAATACGGGCACAGGTGGTTTTACCCACCCCCCGCGGACCGCAGAACAGGAAGGCATGCGCCAACTGGTTATTACGGATCGCATTTTTAAGAGTAGTGGTAATGTGGGATTGTCCTACTACGGTAGAAAAATTCTGAGGACGGTATTTACGGGCCGAAACGATAAAGTTCTCCATATGCAAGCATTCGCAAAGCCCGAAAGTACACATTTTTTCGGACTGTTATCCGCCCAGCGGCGTACGTTGCCGCTGGGCGGATGCTAACCCAATATATAACGAAAGGCGCGATGGATCAGCGGTTCAGCCCCACCTGTTTATATGGATCCTGAACCGTTTGTAAGAATTAAAATTTACCATGTCTGTAAATTTCTTTAATTTTCTAGCTGATACCCAATCGTTAATTCCCGACCGGTATCCCTTTGAAATAACTATAAACCAAAAGTAGGGGCGTGAATGTTTACCCGTATGTACAATAAGTTGCAGCTGATCTAATGGAATCCTTCCAGGTTATCTGTTGAAAAGAGACAATACACCTTGTATCAAATTTTAATTTAATTAAATGCGCTTTTTACGTATTGCACTGTTTGTCCTGTTGGGCTGTAAATTAATTGTTGGTGTGACTGCTTTGTATTACCACCGTCATAATATGAACCAACTACGACAGGCTATGCACCAGTTAGAACTGGAAAATAGCGCCCTGCCTGCAAATGATGCCGTGCAAAAGCAGGCCATGCAAGCCCGGCAAGCCGCCATTGCCGCCGATTTCAACGGGCGCACCGGGAATATGGAAAATGTTGTGCTGCTGGTAACCGTGTTATTGGAGCTTACCGCGGTGGTAACCGGCATTATCTGGTGGGACTACCACCGCAAGGATAAACAGCTTCAGAAAGAAAAACAGCATGCGCTGAATGCCGCCAAAGCCCGCTCCGTATTCCTGGCCAATATGAGCCATGAGATCCGCTCCCCGCTGAACTCTATTGTAGGTTTTACCGAACAATTATTGCATACTCCCCTGCAGGAAAGCCAGCAGGAACTGTTACATAACGTAGATGTATCTGCCGGCATGCTGATGGATGTGGTGAATGATGTACTGGATTTTTCAAAGCTGGACAGCGATTATATCTCTATTCAGAAACAGCCCTTCACATTGTACCAGGCCCTGGCAGATGTAACGAACACCATGCGTATTCAGGCCACTAACAAGCAGCTGCAGCTGCATTTTTCCTTTGCGGGAAACCAGCAGCAGCATGTGATGGGCGATGTGTTCCGCCTGAAACAGATCGTGGTGAACCTGCTGGCCAATGCCATTAAATACACGGAAACCGGGAGTGTTACTGTAACCGCTAAACTGGAAAGCAGCGGTAGTCAGGGAGTATTGTCCCTGTCTGTGGAGGATACCGGCCCGGGTGTTGCTCCGGAAGCGTTACCGCGCATTTTTGAACGGTTTTACCAGGTACGTTCTGCCCACCATAAACCGGGTGGTACCGGCCTGGGGCTGGCTATTACCCAGCGTCTGGTGCAGCTGCACGGTGGCAGCATTAGCGTGGAGAGTGAAATAGGCAAAGGCACGCGCTTCAGCTGTCAGATACCCTATGAGCTGGCCACCCCTGCACAAACAATAATTATTACCCAGCACGATATTGAGCAAATGACCGGCAACCAGCTGGAAGGATTGTATGTGCTGATAGCCGACGACCAGGAAATGAACCTGTTATTGCTGAAAATAATGCTTACCCGCTGGAAATGCCGTTTTGATATGGCCCGGGATGGGGCTATGGCCTATGAGCTGTACCAGACCAATAACTATGACCTGCTGCTGCTGGACCTGCAAATGCCGGAAATGAGCGGGCTGGAAGTGGTACAGCGCATCCGGGCCGATAAAGACACTAAAAAAGCAAAAGTGCCCATCGTGGTGCTCACCGCTGATATTGACCGGCAGGATGAAGAAGCCTTCCGCAAAGCCGGGTTCAATGACTGGCTGCTGAAACCCTTTAAGGAAAGGGATATTTATAAAAGCATTCTGAAACAACTACCCCGGGCAAGGATGCAGGCGAATTAATGTGCATATCTGCACATCAAATCAGCGGATGCCGTTTAAACTCCTTGCTACGGTCAAATAAATAACGGTAAGTAGTAAGCTGGCGGCTGTGGTAAGCGCCCAGGTTCTCGCCAATGTTCAGCATTTTGGGATTAAAATCACCGATCCACTGCATTTCATAATCCTCATACAGGTGCTGCCCCTGTATCAGCTTGGCGCCTTCCACGATCATATAAGCATCTACCCCCTTGCCCTGGAACTCCGGAACAATGCCGAACACAATACCAGTGAATTTACGGCATTGGCGGGTATACTTCATCCACAGGAGCTGCAGCTTTTGCCATAACCCGAACTGGCCGTTCATATGTTTAAAGAACTGGTTCAGCTCCGGCAGGTTTAACCAGCAGGCAATAGGCTCATTATTGTGATAAACAAACCAGACTATTTTTTCATCCATCACCGGTTTCATTTGCTTAAAGATCTGCAGGGCCTGCGTCTTGGTCAGCTCTTTGCCGCCGTCATGGCTGGCCCAGGCTTTATTATAGATGGTACAAAAATCCTCCGCATACTTTTCCATGTTGTTTTTTCGCAGGTGCTGTGCCTTGTAGGCAGGATCCTTGTCCAGGGCATCATGACGGGCATAGAACTTCTCCTGCAGCTGCACCCCAACGTTTATGGCAAAGCAGATCTGGTAAAAGAAAGGCCGGAAACCGTAGGTTTCAAACAGGTCTTTGTAATAAGGCGGGTTGTAGTTCATACAGTACAGGGGTTCATGAAAGCCTTCTGTAAGCAGGCCCCACCAGTTATTACGCTCTCCAAAGTTAATAGGGCCGTCCATAGCGCCCATGCCCCTTTCCTGCAGCCATTGTTTGGCGGTATCAAATAAAAGATTGGCCGCCGCCTGGTCCTGTACACAATCAAAAAAGCCAACGCCACCGGTAAGCTGCTCATCACCTTTAGTGCGGTATTTGTTATTCACAAAAGCTGCAATCCGGCCAATCCATTGTCCCTGCCCGTTCTTCAACAGCCAGCGCACACATTCCCCATGCCGGAAAGCTTTGTTCTTCTTCGGGTCAAACACAACATTAATATCTTTATCCAACGGACGGATCCATTGCGGGTTGTGTTTGTTAAGGTCTACGTGGATCTGTATAAACAGCCGGGCGGTTTGTTCGTTATCTACTTTGATGAGCTCCATAAGGGAGCAAAAATAATGTATAAAGTAAATTTATCATGGCATCATTTTTTCTAATTGCCATGATAAGCCCGGTAAAACAGGTACATCAACAGGGACAATACCATTAATAACTATTCCAGATGAAAAAAACATCACCTTTTCTTTATACCATCGTCTTTTTCTTTGTGGCCGTTATCCTGGGCCTGGGCTATTACCGGCAGCAACAGCGGGTACGCAAGGTATTACAGCAGAATGAGCGCCTGCTGAACGAGAACCGCGACCTGAAACAAAGCCTGAACCTGGCCAGTGGGGCCGCCCAGCAGATAGCCGACCGCAAAGACCAGCAGCAGCGTGTGCAGGGTAAGTTTGTGGAGCGCCGCACCTATTACCGCCGTAACTGGAAGCAGTTTATTTCTGTTAATACCAGCGACTACAAAACCGGCTTCTTTGGGGGGATCAAAAACCTGCAGGTGATCGTGAAGAACCAGACAGAATACCCGCTGGACAATGTTGTGGTAAGTGTGCAATACCTGCGCAGTAATGGGGATGTATTCAAAACAGAACAATATACAGTGAATGATATACCGGCTAAGGAAACCCGCGCCGTGGATGCTGCCGGCAGCCGTAAAGGTATGAAGGTGCAGCTAAAGCTGATCAGCATTACCAGCCAGGCCATGAACTTTTGCTGGGCATTCAATAAACCCGCCCCGGAAGGCAACCCCGATCCTTTCCAATGTGTAGCTGACTGATAGAAAAGCATAAAAAGAAGAGGGAAATAAGATTATGATGTGATTTCATATATCTTATTTCCCTCTTTTCAACCTCCTGCTTCTTACTTCCTACTTCATCTTATCCTCTCTGTATCCTTCCTCCGCCACCGCCATTGTTGTCATCAACACGGCGTGGGGCTGGTGCAGGTGCAGGACGCGGTGCTGACGGCTGCTGCATACGCGGTTCAGGACGCGGCGCAGGAGCTGGCATAGACCGTTGTTGTGGCTGCGGTGCAGGATTATTCCTGGGTTGCGGCTGCGGGAATGTCCTGGGCTCTGGCCTTGGCGCAGGTGATGAAGGCTGCGGCCTTGACATAGGAGCAGTTACAGGAGCAGCTGCCGGGCGGTTGTTTGGCTCGTTGAATATACGTCTGGGTGGATTATTGTTCGGAGCCGGGTTGTTAACTGGATTACTGGGCCGGTTAGGCGCTGGATTATTAGGAGCCGGTGTGGGTGTTACCGGACGGTTATTATTGTTGTTATCAATCCCGCGGTTATTGTCAAATATACGCCTGGGCGCATTCCTGTCCGGGGTGTTAACCGGCTGGTTATTGTTATTATTCGGCACATTGGCAGGCGGGTTCACCCGGTTATCATTATTGTTATCAAACACACGGCGGGTTCTGCCTGGTTCACCCGGCTGGGCAACATTATTGTTGTTATTAGGCGCTGGGAATACCCGGTTGTTATTGTTGTTATTACCGTTAATCCTGGTAGGATTGTTTCCCCTGTTGTTGTTGTTGTCAGCCAGCGGGCGGCGCAGCTCTGCACCCTGCGGGCGGAAAATGCGCATCTGGTTGTTGCTAAGGCTGCCGCTACCCGGGCGGTCGCTGTTCACTACCCGTACCGGGGTGATGGGCCTGCGCGTTACCCTTTCCACATCCCGTACTTCAGGACCACGGTAGTAACGGTTATTATTCACTACCCGCACATTATTAATTATGGTAGTATTGTTAATTATGGTCACGTTGCGGCTGCGGGGCACATAATACTGGTGAATGCTTGAGCTGCCTATATACTGGCAGGGTACAAATGACCAGTAAGCCGTCGGAATGTTCACACTTACCCCAATGCTCATACCCGGTGTTAACGGCGCCCAGCCATAATAGTCCGGGCTGTTACGCCAGCTTACCCAGGCAGGGCCCCATTCTTCGCCAGGTACCCATAACCATCCATAATTATTGTCAAAAGCCCAGCGGCCGTAGTGGAATGGCGCCCAACCCCAGGGGTAGTCGCTCATCCAGGTCCAGCCATAATCTGTATATACCCAGTGCCCGTTAGTAGAGTAGGGCTGAAAGTCCCGCCCTGCATTGGGTACCCATACCTGTCCGTATTGTCCGTAGTTCATCCATTGCCCGTAAGGAGTTAAGGCATCATAAAATGCAGAAAAAGATACGTTTCCCTGCTGGTAAGGATCCTGGTCATAACCCTGATCATAACTCTGATCGTAATACTGTTGTGGTCTGGCCGTAGCGCAACTGTCGGCTAATATAGTAATGGTAAAGCTGGCAATAATTACGCTCGCATAGAAGTTTATCTTGCTTTTCATATCGCATACTTTTAAAAGATCTCAGGAAAGTTGTCACGCATTCCTTTGGTTGTTGTGTACAATGCAAATAATGCGATTATCGTACCAGACGGATCCTCCCGGCACTTTCTTAACGCTATTTAACGGTCCGGCCGGGGATTTTAGGACGATCTTAACATTTATACGGTATAACACGCAATTTGGCAGGTGAATATTGTACATTGAGCGAAGAAAACAGGGTAATTAACGATAATTAAGATGACCAGGAGTTGGTTTGGTATTAGGTTATTTATATATTTGATTTTGACTCCGACGAATCCGGGCGTTTATTTGAATTTTACCCCTTTAACCATTACCTTTGCGCCAAATTTTATAAACCGCTCATTTAAAGATTTATAAATAGCAATAATATATGCCTAACACAGGTAAGATCAAGCAAATTATCGGTCCCGTAGTGGACGTGCATTTTGAAGGAAAATTACCCGAAATCTACAACGCCCTGGAAGTAACCCGCGAAAATGGTCAGAAAGTAGTATTGGAAGTACAGCAGCATCTGGGTGAAGACAGCGTTCGCTGTGTAGCCATGGACTCTACAGATGGTTTTGTAAGAGGAATGGCTGTGCACGATAAGGGCACTCCTATTAAAATGCCTGTTGGCGACCAGATCAAAGGACGCTTGTTCAATGTGGTAGGTGAAGCAATTGACGGCCTGGGTGATATTGACAATACCAATGGTTACCCCATTCACCGCCAGCCGCCCCGGTTTGAAGACCTGGCTACCGATACAGAAGTACTGTACACCGGTATCAAGGTAATTGACCTGATCGAACCTTATGCAAAAGGTGGTAAGATCGGTTTGTTTGGCGGTGCGGGTGTAGGCAAAACCGTATTGATCCAGGAGCTGATCAACAACATTGCAAAAGGTTACGAAGGTTTATCCGTATTTGCCGGTGTAGGTGAGCGTACCCGTGAAGGGAACGATCTGATGCGTGAAATGATCGAAGCCGGTATCGTAAAATATGGCGAAAAATTCCAGGAATCCATGGAGCATGGTGGCTGGGAGCTGGCTGCTGTAGATATGCAAGCCCTTAAAAACTCACAAGCTACTTTTATCTTTGGCCAGATGAACGAACCCCCCGGAGCCCGCGCACGTGTGGCCCTGTCCGGTTTAACCATTGCAGAATATTTCCGTGACGGAGATGGTTCTGCCAGCGGCGGCCGCGATATCCTTTTCTTCGTAGATAACATCTTCCGTTTTACCCAGGCAGGTTCCGAAGTTTCCGCGCTGTTAGGCCGTATGCCTTCTGCGGTGGGTTACCAGCCTACGCTGGCTACGGAAATGGGTTTGATGCAGGAACGTATCACCTCAACCAAGAACGGTTCTATTACCTCCGTACAGGCGGTATATGTACCTGCGGATGACTTGACGGATCCTGCTCCCGCAACAACCTTTGCCCACCTGGATGCTACCACCGTACTGGATCGTAAGATCTCCGACTTAGGTATCTATCCTGCTGTGAGCCCGCTGGATTCTACTTCCCGTATCTTATCACCTTCTATTGTAGGTGAAGCACACTATAACTGCGCCCAAAAGGTGAAAATGATCCTGCAGCGTTATAAAGAGTTACAGGATATCATCGCCATCCTGGGTATGGATGAGCTGAGTGATGAAGATAAGCTGACCGTATTACGCGCACGCCGCGTACAGCGTTTCCTGTCACAGCCTTTCCACGTGGCAGAACAGTTTACCGGCCTGAAAGGCGTACTGGTGCCCATTGAAGAAACGATCCGCGGTTTTAACATGATCATGGATGGTGAAGTAGATGAGTATCCGGAAGCTGCCTTTAACCTGGTAGGTACCATTGATGATGCCATTGAAAAAGGTAAGAAACTGCTGGAAGCAGCCAAAAATTAATTAATAATGAAGAATGAATAATTGATATACCTGCGTGGATATTAGTAGCATTCTTCATCTTAATTATTAATTCTTCATTCTTAATTATTAATTACTGATGTTACTCGAAGTTTTAACACCTGAAAGAAAGCTGTTCACCGGAGAAGTGTACGGCGTGCAGCTGCCGGGTATAGATGGCTCTTTTGAAGTGCTGAACCGCCATGCGCCGTTGATCGCTGCTTTGGGCAAAGGCAAAATGAAGGTGCTGAAAGATAAAGTGCAGGCAGAGTATTTTCAGATAGAAGGCGGCTTCGTGGAAGTGCTGCGTAATAAAGCAACTGTGCTGGTAGAAGGAGCGTCTTTAATTGGTTAATGTGCTGATATGCTAATGTGCTGGTGTATGGATCCAGCATTCAGATAATTAAAACAAACAGGCCGGGTATGATTACCCGGCCTTTGTTTTTGTCCTAACTATTCCAATCTAAGAAGACCCCGTTTAAAGCGCAGTAAGAATACTGGCCGGGTTATTCAACGAGCAGGTTATTGCCGATTATGATAATTACATTACATAACTACCATGCAGCAGGCATATAACCCTATTCCTATGAAAATGAATATATTTAAGCGCTCCTGAACGGTAGCTGCCGCCACAGAAGTACAAGTGTATCTTCAATAAGTTTTTGGGTGTTTTTTTATATTATTATCCGATGCAAGCTGGCCTTAAAGAGGCCTACCGTTATCGTTTTCATAGGTTTAGCTATTCGGTATTACTGCTTTCATTGCTCCTGCTCTCACAGTTGAAAAATGGGTTAAAATGCATCGCGCTCCGTGGTTGATCCTACCGTATCCATTTTACATTAGCAAGATATTTAAATTGTTTTGAATATTCTCACTCCGTTTAGTCATTTTTGTTAGGGAAAACAAAGGGCGGCACGTTAACCATTGGACTTCAAAGCATAGGCACTGAAAAAAAAATCAAAATTTTTATTAACAGATTGATGTGTAAAAATACACCGGCCTCACCCGCCAGGAGCCTTGCCAGCAGATGAAAGCAGCCGGAACTGTAATAATGCAGCAGCCGCAAGTTTACGAAAGTGATTGAAAGCGACCACACTATGAACCTTTCTTATCCCAATTGTTGTTAAATCACAACAAAGGCTACTTACGTAAATCTTTTTCAGCAGCGCTCACCGTATTCCTATTCGCTTGAAGATCAGGCCTGTATTGTTTTAGCTGGATTTGATCAGAAAGCGTAGCTGCGTGCTTATGCAAATAAAAAATCGTAAATGCTTCATTTCCATTGCAGCTTAACCGGTTACGTTTATGCTTAAAGGTGTACTTTCGCTTAACAATTCATTAACAAGTCATTAAGAATTCAGGCTCGCAGAAATAATTAACTTAATAGAAGCGGTTCCTGAACTATTTTATAGCTAATCCTGTTAAACCATTAGACCATAAAGACACAACCCATTGTATGCACCAGATGCAATTGTTTGTTTGATAAACTGATGTGCCATGTCCTTACATTTAACTTGCCCGCGTAACCCGGTTTATGCCTGGAGAAAACGAGTGATCACCCGCATGCGTAAATATTGCTGTTTACCGTATAGTGGTTACAGTTAGTGCTGCAGCGTTAACCATAATCCCTGATCATATCCGTCTTTTACATAGCAACCCTCTCATATGGACCAAGATACCGTTATACACACGTACATGATGCGTGTTATCCAAAAGCTCCGTTTACTACGCCGTAAAAAGGAATACTCGCAGGAGTATATGGCTTTTATGCTGAATATTTCTCAAAATGCATACAGCCGTTTGGAGAATGGTAAAACCCCGCTTACCATTAACCGCCTGTTTGAAATTTGTGATCTGCTGAAAGTAGAACCGGGAGAGTTCTTAGGACCGGATGTACTGGGCTGATCCCGCAACGGCGCAAACGATGTTGTTTTCACCTAACCAGCTTTTATCAGCAATCCTCCCCGTGCTGCAAGGCTTTTTTATGCATGAAAAAGGCCGGGAAACCCGGCCTTTGGCGGTTATGTCATAGGATGGCTACAACGGAAGATTTTCGTGTGCCAATGCATTCTCAAACAGTCAGTAATAACTGTAGTACCATAATCGACATGCTGTTACCAGCACAATATTTTTTGATAGTGATAAATAGCTTGGTTGGCGGGGGTACCTCGTGCTGCCTGTGAAATTGCAACGGGAATAGGCAATGGTCTTATCGGGGAGCAACGGGCAATCATACAACGACTTTCAGAACGGGAATCGGCAAATGTTTATCATTATAAAGTTGACAATTATTTTTTCATTTTCCTAAACGTATAGCGGTTAAAGTATGCTTATAAGGTTTAGTCTCTGATCGGGAAATAAAATCCCGTTGCGGCAATGCCACAACGGGATCTGCTTCTTTGTAAA
>JGI24740J21852_10001416_pt1 | contig 10988 bp, 3 predicted proteins | sample KBSCornC6_FD_21852 | JGI IMG/M metagenome (IMG submission 21852) | reverse complement strand
CATGCCGTCGTGATGGTGCTGGCGGTACACCGGGTCGCGCTGCATGTAGTGCAGCGTGTCGTGCATCCAGCCCATGTTCCACTTGTAGTCGAACCCCAGGCCGTTGAACTCCACGGGGGCGGTCACGCCCGGCCACGCGGTGGATTCCTCGGCGATGGTGATGGCGCCTGGGCACCGCTCGTGCACCACCGTGTTCATCTGCTGCAGAAAGGCGACGGCTTCGAGGTTTTCGCGGCCGCCGTATTGGTTGGGCACCCATTCGCCCGCGCGGCGGGAGTAGTCGCGGTAGAGCATCGAGGCCACGGCGTCCACGCGCAGGCCGTCAATGTGAAAGCGCTCCAGCCATTCCAGCGCGCTGGCGATCAGGAAGCCGCGCACTTCGTTGCGGCCGAAGTTGTAGATGAGCGTGTTCCAGTCCTGATGGAAGCCTTCGCGCGGGTCCTGATGTTCGTACAGCGATGTGCCATCGAATTGCGCAAGGCCGTGCGCGTCGGTCGGGAAATGCGCGGGGACCCAGTCGACGATGACGCCCAGGTTGGCCTGATGGCAGCGATCGACAAAACGTGCGAACGCTTCCGGTGAGCCGAATCGCGCGGAGGGTGCAAACAGCCCAAGCGGCTGATACCCCCAGCTGCCGCCAAACGGGTGCTCGGCCACGGGCAGCAGCTCGATATGCGTAAAGCCCAGCGCGGTGACGTAGGGGATCAGCCGATCGGCCAGCTCATCCCATTGCAGGTTGCGGCCGCCGTCTTCCAGGTCGCGCAGCCACGAGCCGGCGTGGACCTCGTAGATGCTGATGGGGGCGTCGGGCTTCTGGCGTGCGACGCGGCTCTGCATCCAGGCGTCGTCGCCCCAACGCAAGGGCGCCGGGTCGGCGATGACGGACGCGGTGGCCGGCGGTGGCTCGGTCTGGCGCGCGGTAGGGTCGGCCTTGACCACCAGGCGACCATCCGCGCCGATCAGCTCGAACTTGTAGCGTGTGCCGGGGCCCACGCCCAGGCCGCTGGGCAGGAACAGTTCCCACACGCCGGCCTGATGGCGCAGGCGCATCGGGTGGCGGCGGCCGTCCCATTGGTTGAAGTCGCCCACCACGGACACGCGCTGCGCATTCGGGGCCCACACCGCAAAGCGCACGCCGCTCATGCCATCCATCTTCATGGCTTGTGCGCCCAGGCAGCCGGCCAGCGTCCAGTGCGTGCCTTCGTTAAGCAGGTGCAAGTCCAGATCGCCCAGCAGCAGGCCGAAGGCATACGGGTCTTCGGTTTCCTGCACGGCTTCGTGCCCGGTGCCGGCGGGCCAGATGATGCGCAGGCGGTAGCTCTCCGGGTGTCCGTAGATTTCTTGCGCATCGGCGCGCAGGGGGCCGTGGAACAGTCCGGTCCGGCCCACGGGCGTCATCTCGGTGATGATCTGGCCGCGTGCATCGATGGCCTGTACGCGACGCGCGCCGGGATAAAAGGCGCGCACCATCCAGCGCGGTCCGTCGTTGGTGTCCACGCGATGCGGCCCCAGTACGGCAAACGGGTCACCCAGCCGGCCGTGCGTGAGCGCATCGACCTGCATCTGATCGACGCTGGGCGGCAGCACCATCGGCGGTTCTGGGGCGGTGGTCGTTTTGGGGCGGGTGGCAAAGTCGAGCGCGGTCACGGTGGGCCTCCGGTCGAGTCTTCCGCGGCGGGCAGTGGTGCTTCCGCATGCAGCAGACGGCGTGCCACGCGCGTGAAGCCCGCCAGCGGAATCGGCAGCCATGCGGGCCGGTTGGCACATTCGTAGTTGACCTCGTACGCGGCTTTTTCCAGCAGGAAGAGATCGAGTAGGTGCAGGTCGACCACCGGTTGGTCGAGCGCATTCAGATCGGGCCCACCGGGTTTGCCCACAGCGGCGGCATACGCTTCCAGGAAGCGTTCGGTCGAGGCTGAGCGGAACAGTTCAAGCAGTTGGTTGCGGCGTTCCTGCGCGGGGCCGGCCACGTGTTCGGGGCCCTGCCGCATGGCACCCACCACGTAGTCGAGCGAGCGCATCAGCCCGGCCACGTCGCGCAGCGGGCTCGTTTTGCGCCGGCGTTCCTCCACCGGGCGCGAGGGCTCGCCTTCAAAGTCGATGAGGAAGGCATCGCCCTGCGCCACCAGCACCTGGCCGAGGTGGAAGTCGCCATGGATGCGCGAGAGCGTGGCGCCCAGGCCGTCTTCGGCATGCGTGCGCGCGGCGTCGAGCAGCGCTTGGCGCTGCGACACCAGCCACTGCACATCGGGGTGAGGGTCGTTCTGCCGCTGCCATGCCGTCAGGTTGTCGAGCGCGCGTGTGAGCTGTTCGCTTACGCGGGCCGTCCAGTACGCAACGTCCTCCGCGTCGGCAATGCGCGCGCCAAAGCTTGGGTCTTCAGTGGGCGCAGCCAGGGCGGCGTGCAGTTCGCCCAGGCGCGTGCCGATCGTGCCGATAAAGCCGACGTAACCGGCCAGCGCCTCGTCGGTGTCCACGCGCGCTTCCGTCACCGCCGCCGGGGAAGACTCCCCATCACCTGCGGTCACGCCTTCCATCAGCACGGCCAGTTCGTCGATGGTGCGGCGCAGGTAGTCCAGTGCCCACGTCCACGCATCGCCCTGGTTGGGTACGAAGCTCTGCATGACGGCCAGCGTGGCGCGTTCGCCGTCCGCGCTGTGGTGCGAGACCTCGCCAACCAGCGCGGCGGTGTTGGCATAGCCCACGCGCGTGAGGTGGCGCGTCATCTCCACCTCGGGGTGGATACCGGTGGCGATGCGGCGGATCAGCTTGACGATGACGGATTCGCCAATCACCAGCGAGCTGTTCGATTGCTCGGCCGCCAGCCATTGGATGGGCGTGTCGGGCGCGAGCGGCAACGGGGCAGGGCGTACGCTGCCGGCCTCCGCACTCTCCACCGGTTCGGACAGCTCGGCGATATTCGGCTCGGGTTCGAAACGCACAGTGCCGTCGTTCGCTTCCAACGTCGTGCCGCGCACGAGGTTGGTGAGCAGCGCGCGGGCGAAGGTCTCGGTGGTGAAGGCGTCGGTCAGGTAGCCGACATGGCGGCCGCGCCGCACACGCGCCAGTGCGAGCTGAATCGGCAGTGCTGGCAGCGTGGCCGATTCCCACGCGATGGACAGCGGCAGCAGATAGCGCTCGACGCGCTCGGTGCCATCGGTGTTACCCAGCGTGACGGCCACTTCGTTGAGGAACACTTCGGGCCGTGTGGCGCCGGCCAGCGGCCGATTGGTGGACGCGGCATCCACCGGCACGGTCGCCCCCCAGGCGAACTTCGCGCTGCGCAACACGCTGTCCTTGGCGGCAAACCAGCGGCGCTTGGGCAGATACGTCGGCAGGATCTCGCGTTCGATCAGCTGGCGGTGCGCTTCGCGCTGGCGCGTGTCGGACACGGCATCGAGCCCCGCGCGCAACACCAGCGTGGTGAACTCGGGCAACTGTTCGGCCGCCGGTTGCGCCCAGCTCGGGCCGGGCTCGTTCTCGCGCAGCTCCAGCCAGTAAAACGCATACGGCGGCAGCGTGAGCAGATACGAGAGTTGCCCGATGGGCGGAAACGCCGTCCCCCCAATCAGCTCCACCGGCACGCGCTGCGCATATGCCGATAGGTCCAACTCCACCGCCTGCGACGCACGCGACAGATTCGCCACGCACAGGATGGGCGCCTCCCCTTCCAGCGCGCGGACATACGCCAGCACCTTGCGATTGGACGGCTGCAAGAACTGGATGGACCCACGCCCGAACACGCGGTGCCGCTTGCGCGTGGCCAGCAGCCGACGCGTCCAGTTCAGCAGCGAATGCGCATCGCGGCTCTGCGCTTCCACGTTCACCGATTCATAGCCGTACAGCGAGCCCATGATGGCCGGCAGCACAAGCTGTTCGGGGTCGGCGCGCGAGAAGCCGCCGTTGCGGTCGGGCGACCATTGCATGGGTGTGCGCACGCCGTCGCGGTCGCCCAGGTGGATGTTGTCGCCCATACCGATCTCGTCGCCGTAGTACATGACGGGCGTGCCGGGCATGGAGAACAGCAGGTTATTCATCAGTTCGACGCGGCGGCGGTCACGCTCCAGCAGCGGCGCCAGGCGTCGGCGGATGCCGAGGTTCAGCCGCGCACGGCGGTCGCTGGCGTAGACCTCCCACAGGTAGTCGCGCTCGGCATCGGTCACCATTTCGAGCGTCAACTCGTCGTGGTTGCGCAGGAAGATGGCCCACTGGCAGGCGTTGGGCACCTCCGGTGTCTGCCGCATGATGTCGGTGATCGGGAAGCGGTCTTCCCGCGCGATCGCCATGTACATGCGCGGCATCAGCGGAAAGTGGAACGCCATGTGGCATTCGTCACCCGCGCCGAAGTATTCCTGTGTGTCTTCCGGCCACTGGTTGGCCTCGGCCAGCAGCAGGCGGTTCTTGAATTCCGCATCCATGGCCGCGCGGATCTTGCGCAGCACGGCGTGTGTCTCGGGCAGGTTTTCGTTGGAGGTGCCTTCGCGCTCCACCAGGTAAGGCACGGCATCCAGCCGCAGGCCGTCCACGCCCAGGTTCAGCCAGAATTTCATCACGCCCAGCACCGCTTTCAGCACGCGCGGGTTGTCGAAGTTCAGGTCAGGTTGGTGCGAATAGAAGCGGTGCCAGTAGTAGGCCTTGGCCACCGGGTCCCACGTCCAGTTGGAGGGCTCACTGTCGATGAAGATGATGCGCGTGCCGGCGTACTTCTTGTCGTTGTCCGACCACACGTAGAAGTCGCGCAGCGCAGACCCTGGCTTGGCGCGCCGCGCACGCTGGAACCACGGGTGCTGATCCGACGTGTGGTTGATGACGAGCTCGGTAATCACCCGCAGGCCGCGTGCATGCGCCTCGGCAATGAAGCGGCGTGCATCGGCCATGGTGCCGTAGTCGGGGTGCACGCCACGGTATTCGGCGATGTCGTAGCCGTCATCCCGGCGCGGCGACGGGTAGAACGGCAGCAGCCAGATCACATCCACACCCAGCTCGGCGATGTAGTCGAGCTTGGAGATCAGGCCGGGGAAATCCCCCACGCCATCGTTGTCCGAATCGCAGAACGACTTGACGTGGATCTGGTAGATGACGGCGTCCTTGTACCAGAGCGGGTCGTCCACCAGCAGCGCGGTCGGGTTGCGCGTCATGACGGTTGCTCCTCCGATGGCAGGGCCGGGCGCACGCGCCAGATGGCAAACGGCTGCTCGGGCTCCAGGCGGATGTGCTGCCACTTGCCGCGCCATACCGTGCGCTGATTGGTGACGAGGTTTTCGGCCATCAGCGCGCCGTGGTCGGGCAGGCCCCATTGCCACAGCGGTAGCTCGATGTCGGATTCGTGCGCGTGGCTTGGGTCGAGGTTGATGGCGACGAACAGCGTGTTGTCGCCAAAGCGGTCTGCGGGAAGCGCATTGGCCAGCTCCGCAGGCGGGTTGTTTGACTGCGCGGGCAGCACGGGCGGCGTCGATTTGCTGAAGAACAGGATGTGCTCGCCGGATGCCGGCTGGAACGTCACGCCCAGGTGCGAGTGCAGCGCGGGGTTGGCGCGGCGGATGCGGTTGAGCAGAGCGATCTCTTTGACGATGTTGCCGGGGCGGTCGTGGTCCCACGCGCGCAGCTGGTACTTCTCGGAATCGAGGTACTCCTCCTTGCCCGGCACTGGCGCACCTTCACACAGCTCGAAGCCGTTGTACACGCCCCAGAGGCCCGACAGCGTGGCGGCCAGCGCGGCACGAATCAGAAACCCTGGTCGGCCCGACGTCTGCAGGAATATCGGGTTGATGTCCGGCGTGTTGACGAAGAAATGCGGGCGGAAATATTCCCGCACCGGTGTGCGCGTGAGTTCGTTCAGGTAATCAATGAATTCCTGCTTGGTGTGCCGCCACGTGAAGTACGTGTACGACTGCGAGAACCCGACCTTCGCCAGCCGGTACATCACCTTGGGCCGCGTAAAGGCTTCGGACAGGAACACCGCATCGGGGTAACGCGCGCGTACCTCGCCGATCATCCATTCCCAGAACGGCAGCGGCTTGGTGTGCGGGTTGTCGACGCGGAACAGGCGCACGCCTTCGTCGGCCCAGAACATCACCACATCGCGCAGTGCGGTCCACAGACCGGGTTTGGCGTCGTGCGCATAGAAGTCGACGTTGACGATGTCTTCGTACTTCTTGGGCGGGTTCTCGGCGTATTTGATGCTGCCGTCGGGGCGCCACGCAAACCAGCCGGGGTGCTCGCGCAGCCAGGGGTGGTCGGGTGAGCATTGGATGGCGAAGTCGAGCGCCAACTCCAGGCCCTTCTCGCGTGCGGCGTCACGCAGGCGGCGGAAATCGTCCAACGTGCCGAGCTGCGGGTGGATGGCATCGTGCCCGCCCTCTGCAGCGCCAATGGCGTAGGGGCTACCCGGGTCATCGGGCCCGGCCTGCAGGCTGTTGTTACGGCCCTTGCGGTTGGTGCGGCCGATGGGGTGGATGGGCGGGAAATACAGCACGTCGAACCCCATGCCGCGAATGGCGCCCAGCCGGCGGATCACGTCATCGAAGGTGCCGTGCCGGTGTTCGTCGTCTGAAGCCGAGCGCGGAAAGATCTCGTACCAGCTGGCGAAAGCTGCACCGCCGCGTTCGACCTCCAGCGGGTATGACACGCTCTCCACATAGAACGGCCGATAGTGCGACGCCTGCGCCATCACGTGCGCAGTCACCGGGTCCAGCAGCAACTGCAGGCGGCGGGCGTCGTCGGCATCGGCAAGCAGATGGGCGAGCTTATGCAGGGCATCGACGGGCGCGTCCTTGGGTGCATGCTCGGCGGCCTGTGCAACCAGGCGCGCGCCTTCTTCCAGCTCCAGCGTCACGTCGACACCGGCGGTGTGTTTCTTCTCCAGCTCCGAACGGTAGGTGCCAAACGCATCGCGCCAGGCACCGATGGCGTACAGGTGCCGCCCGAGCCGTTCGGGCCGGAACGCGCTGCGCCAGCGGTCATTGCCCAGCGGCACCATTGGCACGTGCTGCCAGGTGTCTTCATCCTGCGCGCGCCACAACAGATGCACGGCCAACTGATCGTGCCCATCCATGAGCACATCAGCTTCAACGACGATGTCGTCGCCCACCAGGCGTTTCACGGCAAAGCGGCCATCGTCCACGGACGGCTGTACCTGCTCGATGCCGATGCGCGGGGAGGCAATGGCAGCGTTGACCGGCTCCTTTGCGCTACTAGCCTTGGTGCGTGTGCCCTTGGTGGGTCCTACGCCGGCAAAACGCACCGGTGCATTGCGGAACACGCGCCACACCTGTACGTCACCGGGTAGCAGATCAATTTCGGCTAACGGCCGGGCGGTGGGGCGGAGCGTGTCATCGCAACTGCCGGCCGGCTCGGTCAGCAGGTCCAGCGCCACGCCGCGCGTAAAGCCGCCGGCCACGCCGGGCAGGAAATGATCCGTATGCACCGATACGCCCATGTGCAGATCGGGGTTGATGACGACCAGCGTGGCGGCATCGCTGGCGCGCAGGTCGGGGCCATCGGCACGCAGCAGGGCGGCGGCGGGTGCGTCGGGGCCGGTCAGCATGCGCAGTTCGGCATGCGGCGCGATGGTGTTGGCTTCGCGGGCCGCGCGGATGGTGGCGTTCACGTCGCGCACCGCATCGCTCAGGTCGAAGGCAGCATGCGCGTCGATCCATTGCTGGTCGGATGGGTCACCGCGCTCGGCCAGCATCGGCAGCAAGGCGCCGCGCTCGAAGCCCAGCGGCATCAGCCAGCCGGCATCCAGCGTGTCCGCCACGTGAAGCAGGCGGCGATAGGCGCGTTCACGCACCATCGCATCGCCAAACGCTTGTCCGTAGCGGGTGCCGAAGGGCGCTTCTACCGTGGCGATGGGTGGCGCGACGGCGGCCAGGCGTGCGTGTTCCTCCACCATCCAGCCGGCACGGAAATCCCACCAGCGCAATGACGAGAACGTGGCGTCAAAGCCCGCACCCGCCAGGGCTTCCACGGCACCGGCATCCATGCCCGGCGTCCAGGCGAGGAAGCGTGTGGCAGTGTCCTTGCGCACGTCGGCAATGAGCGTACGCCAGCGCTCCGCAGGTAGGCGTGCTGGTGCTTCGCAGCGGAAACCGCCGATGCCCAACGCGGCCCACGCGCGCAGCTGCTGCGTCCACCACGCGAGGATGGCGTCGGCGTAGCGTGGGTCGTGGTGGCGGAAGCAGGCCACTTCCAGATGAGATGGCGGCAGGCGTGGGTCGAGTGCGTTGCCGTCTTCCGCGCGGGCGGTGAACCAGTCGGGGTGATCGTCGCGCAGTGGGGCATCGGCAGCCACGCGGTCGATCACGAGGTCGAGCAGCAGCGTGAGGCCGCGCTGTCGGCACGCGCTGGCGAGGGCGGCCAGGTCCGCATCCGCCGCTCCGCCGCCCAGCGCGGCATGCAGTTGCGCATGGTCGCGCGTGGCGAACACGTTGCCACCTGCACTCACCGCAAACGGCGGCGCCATCAGCACATGGTCAAAGCCGAGGGAGGCAATGCGATCGAGCACGCTGTCCCAGCGGTCCAGTCGGCCGAGTTGGAGCGGATGCACGTAACAAATGGCGGGCGCGTAGACCGGCGCCGTAGCCGGACGCGAAGCGGCTTTGGCGACTGCCTTGGCTTCGCTGCCGGGCGGTTTGCCCGCCTTGAGCGCGGCGGTGGTCTTGCTTGGCGTGGTGGGTTTGGGTGTCTGGGTTGAAGGCATGCGTGACAGCCGGTGCGAACGTCAGGCGCGGATCTTCTCGGCGCTGGCGGCGCGCGCCACGGCGTGCGCGCGGACTTCGTCGGACAACGCCGTCGTGCGCGGGCGGACGGGCGTGCGCTCGGTGGGTTTGTCCCGGCGGGGCAGGGCCGCGGCGTCGGGTGTCGGTGCGGACAGCGCCAATGTCGGCATCGGCGTGGCGGCGGGCACCAGCGTGCGGTACAGCGCGACGTATTCGCGTGCCGGCTGCGACCAGCCGAAGTCTGTCGTCATGCCGTTGTATTGCAGGATGCGCCACGCCTGCGGCTGTGCGAACACCCGCAGCGCGCGCTCGACAGCGGCGACCATCGCCTCTGCGGTGTCCCCGTCGAATAGGAAACCCGTAGCGCCGCGCCAGGCGGCTTCAGGCGAGCCCCGATCCGTGATGGTGTCGACCAGTCCGCCCACGCGGGACGCCACTGGCACGGTGCCATAGCGCATCGCATAGAGCGGCGTGAGGCCACACGGCTCGAAGCGGCTGCCGTGCAGGAGAAGGTCGGCCCCCGCATGCAGCAGGTGGGCATGCGCCTCGGTGTAGCCGATCTGGGCCGCCATCTGGCGCGGGTAGCGGGCGGTCAGTTGCGCCATGCCGCTTTCGTATGCATGTTCGCCGCAGCCGAGCACGGCCACTTGCAGGCGCGGGTTCGATTCCAGCAACTGCGGCAGCGCCTGCAACGCCACGTCCGCCATCTTTTGATGCGTAAGGCGACTGCCGAGCGCCAGCAGCGGGGCTTGCGCGTCTTCCGGCAAGCCGAAGCGTTGCTGCAGCGCGCGCCTCGCGGCGTGTTTGCCGTTCAGGTCGGCGGCAAAGAATGGGCGTGGCAGGAATGGGTCCTTGGCCGGGTTCCACACATCGTTGTCGATGCCGTTGAGAATGGCGACCAAGTCTTGCTGGCGGGCGCGCAGCACGTCTTGCATGCCGCAGCCGGCAGCGTCAGTCAGGATCTCGCGCGCATACGCGTGGCTGACGGTGCTGATGCGGTCGGTCCACAGCAGCCCCGCCTTGAGGAAGCTGAGCTGGCCCCAGAACTCCGCCGCCAGTGCGACGTCGGGCGGTACGCCAATCTGCGGTGCCATCTCCATCGGGAAATTGCCCTGAAAGGCCAGGTTGTGCACCGTGAAGACGGTCTTGGCGCGTGCACCCGCGCGCCGCATGAACAGCGGCACCAAGCCCGTGTGCCAGTCATGCGCCTGCACGATGTCGAAGCTGGGCGTGCCCGGTACCCCCGCAGCTACGCGCGCCGCCGCCTGGCTGAACGCGGCAAAGCGCAGCGCGTTGTCGTCATACGGCGTACCGTGGTCGTCCAGATACGGGTTGCCCGGCCGATCGAACAGGGCCGGCGCATCGAACAGCAACACCGGCACCCCGTGCGGGCCCATGGTTCCCTTGAGAAGACGCGCGCGTCCACCGGGCAGGTCGGTCCACTCACAGACGGTCTGGGTGCGCTGCATCTGGGCGATGGCGCCGGGGTAGCCCGGCAGCATCACCGTCACGTGCAGGCCGGCACGCTGCAGCGCACCGGCGCAGGCGCCCACCATATCTCCCAGCCCGCCGGTCTTGGCCAGGGGCACCGCTTCTGAAGCGACAAAGAGGACATTCAGCGACAAGGTCATGCTCCCGGAGGAACCGCCATCACTCCGGCCTCGGCCGCCCGCATGAGCGAGGGCCGGGCGCCGATGTGCGGCAGAGGTTGCGATCCTCCCCGTCGCGCAAGAGCTATGCCAGTCGGACGGACGCTGACACGCGTGCCACGCCGGCGCATGCCGTGCCTTGGCAGGCAGTGAGGATCACCGTGCGTGGCGGTTCACCCAAGCACGTGCGGGGTGTGCAACGTGGGGATGCGCGATGTAATTTCGCCTATGGCGCTGGGGGCACATTCGCTGGGCGATCGAGAGACTCGAGAGAGCTGTCGCGGAGGCTCGATGTCAGACGCCGGGCAGAGCGGCGACTTGAGGCGGGAGATAGCGTGATAGAAAAAAACAATCAATAAAATCAGATCAATCAACTTGTGCAATGCATCGAACGACGATACGATCCACTCCGTTGTCAACCAAGCAACCCCAACCGAAAACCACTATGTCGCTGATCAATACTCAAGTCCAACCGTTCAAGGCCCAAGCGTTCCACAACGGCAAGTTCATCGAAGTTTCGGATGAGTCGCTCAAGGGCAAGTGGTCCGTGCTGATCTTCATGCCGGCCGCATTCACCTTCAACTGCCCGACCGAAGTGGAAGACGCAGCGGACAACTAC
>JGI24740J21852_10001412_pt1 | contig 11004 bp, 14 predicted proteins | sample KBSCornC6_FD_21852 | JGI IMG/M metagenome (IMG submission 21852) | reverse complement strand
CTGTTATCTGCCCGCCCCAATGCCGCTTTAGCTCAGTTGGTAGAGCATCGCATTCGTAATGCGAGGGTCACGTGTTCGAGTCACGTAAGCGGCACCAGCATAACCTATTGATTATCCTGACATTTTTGGCTCCTTTGCGCTTTCGAGCGCTTTTTGCGTTCCGGTGTGAACCCGGCGCAGGGTGCCGGGTGCCCGTTGGTCGATTTCGTCGATGATTCCCTGCAAAGCCTTCTGAACCGACGGAAATTCGCCCATCGCATAGACTTCGGTCTGCGACGGGGCGCGGTGGCCCATGAAGCCTTCCAGATCCCAGCGCTCGGCGCCGCGATTGCGGCAGAGGGTGGCCAGGCTGTGGCGCAGGACATAGGAGCGCCATTCGCGGCCGGTGGGATAGTCGAGCGCGTGCAGCATTGTGTCCCAGGCGCGGTCGACGTCCTGAATACCCCGGCCGTAATAGTTGACCAGCCAGCCACGTGACGGTTTCAGGCCATCTTCCACGGCAAGCCAATCGGCATATTCAGCGCAGAGCCATTGATCCAGTAAAGGCAGGACCGGGAGCATCGGGCGGAATTTCTTCGTCTGGCGGCGGCCGGCGGGGTTGAGATCGATCGTCGCGGAGCCGGGCCACCATTGCTGGCGGGCCGGTTGGACCGAGATGTCCACCACGGAGCTGGGGCGTGCAATCGTGCAGAGCGTGCCGATCAGGAAGGCATGCAGCGATCCACGCGGCTTTTCTGCTTCGGCCGCATATTTGAGCATTTCCGCCAGTTCCGGGACGCCGATGCGGGTACGGCGTTTACGCTGCACCTGGGCGGCAGGTAGCGGGCGATAGGTCGGGCGCTTGTCCGAACGTGGCGGGTCGGCGTTGGCTGCATGGTTGAGGACGGCGATCAGCTGCGCGATGGCGGCTTCCACGGCGGCCGGGGAGCGCGGACGGGAAACGGTGACTTCGCCGTCCTTGTTCTTCCATTCCACCGGGCGCTCGCTCAACCAGGCGCGGAAAGCGTTGACGAAGACTTTGGTGCAGGCGGCGGCGCAGGTCGTGGCCACGCCGAATTTACCGGCGGGTTCGGCCTCCTGCGCTTCGAGGAATTCGGTGACGTGCTTCAGGCGGCCTTCGATGGTGGCGCCCGACAGGCGGGCGTCGCCCCATTCGAGGCGATAATCCGCGACCGCATCGGTGAGGAGATAGGCCTGAGCAAGTGCGAGCGGCTGGCCGCAGGCATGGCAGAATGCAGGCGCTTCGCTCGCGTCCGCTAGGTAGCGGCGGTCGAGTGCAACGATCCCGGCATCCTCGTCCGCTGTGCCCGTCGAAGCGCTGCGGACGCGTCGCGTGTCGGGATCGTACCAGAAGATGGTGAGGTTGGGGGAACGGCGTGATCCGTCGGCCTTGACGTCCCAATCGAGCCAGTATTTGCCGCGCCGATAGATTGGCGCCGATTTTGCCGACATGCTGCCTGTTCCTTAAGTGCTTGCGTTTTGGCGTCGTGGAGGAGGTCGATCAGTCCCAGGCTGACCAACAGATCGAGGTCGGCGGGTTCGAGGCGGATGCCCTTGCCGATGCCGACCGCTCTGCTGACGCGGGTGTCCAGTTTCACGATGGCGGTGGTCATGGATTCCCATTCCGATCGACGGTGGCGCGCACATGGCGCCGACGGGCCGGTCGTTGCGGCAACAGGGCAAGCTGTTTGCCTTCGTTCGGAAATGCGCGATCCAGGCGCGCACATTCGGCGCAGGTGCAAACGACCAGTCTCATGGCATCGGTCCTTCGGCATGATCCAGGCATCCCCCGCAGGCGACATGCCGAACGACGACGCGTAGGTGCGCGCCGTCAATCCGGGCCATTTGGTCAGCCCGCCGACAGGATGCGGAGGCGAGGGGCATTATTCTATGCCCAGCGCGTTTTTGTAGGTTTCAAGGAGGGCTTCGGCTTCCTGACGCGCGTTCCGTTCCAGCTTGCGCAGGCGGACGATGGAGCGCATGGTTTTCACGTCATAGCCGTTGGCCTTGGCCTCCAGATAGACGTCCTTGATATCTTCCTGTAGGCCCTTCTTCTCTTCCTCCAGACGTTCGATGCGCTCGATAAACAGGCGCAGTTGTTCGGCAGCTACATTTCCATCGCTCAACGGGAATTTCCTTTCAGGTTGGAGAGCGCCCCAGCGATGATGAAGGGGACGGTCAGAATGGCGGCAACGATCAGCAGAGCGCGCGCGATGTTGGTCATGCGGCGACCGCGTCGGATCGCTGTTCGCAGCGGGTGCAAATGGCAGGATTCTCCCGCGACCAGGTCGTCAAACCGTCCAGCCTGTCGGGCACCTCCGAATGCTCGTCCCAGCCGCATCGGACGCATAGCGGCGGATGCTGATGGGCAGGGAGGTCGGCCAACTGGCGATAGACATCTTCGCTAAACGGCATGACGACCGACAGGTCGGCGATGATCTTGATACGGATGCCGGGCGTTTCGAGCATTCGCAAATGGCGCCGATAGGCCTTGCCGCCGAGAGTGGATGCGACCTGCTCGATCGACAGGCCCGCAGCGTGGCGGCGCATGGCGACATATTCCCAAGGTTGGATGACTGGCGTTCCGACAGTGGAGCGCGACAGATCGACATGACGCATGTTCGATACTCCTGATGGTGGGCAAAGAAAGGGCGTTCCGGCAAATGGGGAAGCCGGTGGATGGGGATGTTCGGTAGGGGATGCAGCCCGCTTCGGCCGCCTTGCCTCAACTTCTTACGGCATCGGTGTCGGGTTTGCTGGGCGGGCCGTCATCATCGTTGGCTGCGCGGTCGTTGGCCGCGTGGCGCCAGTTCGTCATGGGCAGCGCGGCCAGCGGTTGCGGCATCCGGCTGGGCACGGTGGCCCGCAGCGTCGCCATGCCCACGACGAACTGGCATCCGCATCGCTCGACGTTGCGGCAATGATAATAGACCTCGCGATAGAGCAGCGTGGCCTTGCCGGTCGTCGAGCGCGCAAAGGCCCGTTCACCGCAGCCGGGGCATTGCACCGACGGCATGCGGGGAGCGCCCCCGCCATTGTTGAGTTTCGGCCCCCGGCCATTGGTCATCATGCTTCCCCTGTTGCTCGCCGACCGGCGCCATTGCCGGGCAGAAAGGATCTGAGACGGGTCAGCAGCCGGTTCATCGCCCCACTGGCTTCCTCAGTCTCTTTGATGGCGTGATAGATCTCGGTCGGCGAGGCGCCGGGTAGCGTCACATGGATGCTGCTGCTGATCGCGTCCGCCGATTCCTGCGTAGCCTGGGCGATGTCGTCGGCCAGCGCCGCCCGGCATGCCAGCGTATCCACCAGCGATATGTCCAACTGCCGCGCATAGCTTTCGAGGATTGGAGCGAAGCCGCCTCCTGCCACAAGAAATTCGCGATCAAGCGCGATCGCCTGATCCAGTGTCGGTAGGCTGGTCTTGTCGCTCTCGCTCCAATAGCGAACCGCCCGCTTCGACCGTCGCGTGATCTTTGCGGCCAGTTCCCAACCAATCAGGCCGACGGCCGTAGTGATGGCGAGGGAGAAGGATAGAGGCGCGCGCAGTTTCGTCATGCGCCGGGTCGCCCCATTGCGCACATGGCAAAGACGGTGGCGCTGCTCAGGATGAGAAAGGCGACGATGCTATACCAGCGTGGCGGTTGCGGCGTGTCGCTTGGTTCGGTGTGCTGCGCCATCAATTCGTCTGGCACGATGAAGCTTCGGCGCGAGGCGTGACGCCCCCGCAGGCGATATTCCTGGCCGCGCATCAATGCACATCCTTCCGTTGCGTTTCCGGGGTCCGATCGCAAGCGACGGCGTTCGGGCGAGGCGATATTTCAACAGGGGCGGCGATGGGCCGACCCAGAGGGAACACGACATGTTCAGCGGTAACGGGAAGTCCGAGCGCCTGGCCAACCTCAAGCACATGGGGCTGCTTTTCGGCGGGGATGCGACCTTTGCGCTTCCAACCAGCAACGGTCGAAGGTGATTCGGCTATGGCTCGCGCCATCGGGCGAGTTCCACTAAATAATGCGAACAGAGTATCGTTTTCCATTAGGGTGATGTTCCACAAACGCGAACACCAGTCAACCCTCATCTTGGGTGAGACATTGTTCCACTTTTACGCACATTGATCGTATGGAAAATAGCGCGACCGCAAAGCTCAAGGATCTAAGGAAGTCGGCGATTCCGCGCTTGACGGTGCGAGCCATGGCGGAGGCATTGGATATGCCGTTAGGCTCATACGCTCGTTATGAAGGCCATGGCGGTTACAAGAAGCAATATCTGCCTATCGATTTTGCTCGTAAAGTCGCTTCCGTATTGGCGCGTCACAAGGTTGATCCCTCAGAGGTCATGAAATTGGCCGGATTGGTGGGAAGCGAGGCTGAACCAGAGGCGCGCAAGATCGAGGCCGAGCAGCCACCGGTTCAGTTCATCAGTCTGCCTGTCGCGTTGCCTAGTGAAGCCGCGCTGGCCGATATGTTCGAAAGCCTACTGGCATTGGTGCCAGCGGACGCAACGCGGGCCGAAGCCGCTCGAATTCTTGCTCAGCGGCTTCCATCTGGTTTTGCAGCAATTGGACCGTTCGCGATCGATCAGGGGTTGGGTTACTCGACTGGAGCCGCAACAGCGTCTCAATCTCCCGCCACAGGTCATCCCGCACCCGTACCGCCGTCGCGCACCTGATCCGGCACTTCAGACAGGCAAATTCACACCCCGGCTTCAGTCTGATCGCTCGCCCACTCAATTTCATGTTCCCCTGAATGTTCATGATTCGTTCTCATTTGGGCCAGAGAGAGGCGTGTAGGAAAGCGGTAAATGCCAAGCTGGAACAATATCTTGTGGACAGCAGGCCGTGACGGAGAATAGGCCTTGTACGAGAATTCCGAACGGGGGGACGGAAGATGAAGTCGAGATTTTATGCGGCGCTCGCTCTGGTGGCGGCGGTTGCGATTGGTGCGGGATGGTATTTCGGATCACCGCGCTGGACGCTTCATGAAATGCAGGCTGCGGCCGAGGCGAAAGATGCCGACAAGCTGGCCGGATATATCGACTTTCCTGCCTTACGCGCTTCTCTGAAAGATCAGATGAAAGCGAAGATGGCCGCCGAAATGATCAAGGCCAAAGACGATAATCCATTTGCTGCCCTGGGTGCTGCCTTCGCCGTGAACATGGTCGAGGGCATGGTGGAGGCGTTGGTGACGCCTGCGGCCATGCGCGAGGTGTTCGCCAACGCGCCAGAACCGAAGCCTGGAGAGGGGAAGATCGGCGTGCGGCTGAAGAATTTGGAGATGGAGCGGGTAGGGCTGTCAGAGTTCCGTCTGGTGAACAAGGAGGACGAGACGGGGGCGTCGCTGATCTTCAAACGCGATGGTCTGAGTTGGCATCTGACTGACATTCGGTTTGCCGGACAGTCATAAGGATCGTCCGCCCCAATGGTCCATTTACTGAAGTTGCGGACCGATCTTCAATAAAGATAAGCTGACAACATCCGTATTTTTTCCGATTAGCCATAGCTCTCTGCTTGGAGAACTTCTTTGACTGATACCCGGCAAATTAACAAGCAAGAAGAGCTTATATCCTGGCTGGGCGATCCCGCTCACGATGGAGAGGTGGTGAAGACGAAACTCGGAACTAGCGACAGAGTTATTGCGCGAGTTACCGATGGAATCTATCGTCAGCCGGCGTCTGCTTTACGCGAACTAATTTCCAATGCCTGGGATGCCGACGCGACGTCTGTTACGATCTTGACAGATGCTCCGCGCTTTTCTCGAATTTACGTCCGCGACAATGGCATTGGGATGGATCATCGAAGCCTGTCTCGGATGCTCAAAAACATCGGTGGAAGCGCGAAGCGCCGGAAAGATGGTGCCGAACTTGGTATTACAGATGCAGACAATCTTGAATGCACACCGTCGGGTCGACCAATTATCGGTAAAATCGGTATTGGTCTTTTCTCCATTAGTCAGCTCTCACGTCGCTTCCAAATAATTACAAAGCGGTACGGAGAAAGTTATCGTTTGATCGCTGAAATCAGGCTCAGAGCGTATCATGAAGACGGTGAAAATGCAATCGAGGCTGAAGATGATGACGACTATGTAACCGGCGACGTATATATACGGCGTGAACATTCCGATGACTTGCAAGCTCATGGGACCGACATCATCTTAGATGACGTTAAACCGCGAGTTCGCGATATCTTGAGAAGTTCAGAGCGCTGGGAAGGCGTCCTGGAACGTGAAGCGGCGCAACAGCAAGGCGATATCGATACTTGGGCCAGTATGAGTGTCGAAAGGCCTAGCTACCATTCCGGTTATCTAGGGAAATTGATCGATCCAAAGGAAGGTCCTGTCCTTTTTGCGGAACAGCCCAACTTGCCTTGGGCAGACGATGATCCCGCCGACATGCGCATGTCGAAGCTGGTGGAGAAGGTTGAAGCTGAATCTAGCGTGATCGATAGACCAGAATTGGCAAAGACCCTCGACGCCTATTTGGAATTGATTTGGAGTCTTGGATTATCGGCGCCTGTTGACTACGTCGATAAGCATCCATTTGACCTCACCGGCTCCGACGATGTTCAGCTCTTCTGGGTTACAAAAGAGCGTGGGAGAGGGTTGTCGATAGAACTCTCACCAAATCAAACTGTGCGAGAAGGCGTCGAGGCACAGGCGCCTGGGAATCCAGTGCTGCGAGCTGGGCGTGATCCATTGGGTCAGTTCAAAGTCACTATAGACGGTGTTTTGCTGAAGCGGCCGATCAAGTTCACCTACAGAAAGGCCGATGCGCGTAGCTTGGAAAAAGCGGTTATGTTTGTTGGTCGCTTTGAACCCGATCTAAGCCGCGTACCCACCTCTAAGAGGGGAGGCGATCTGTCATTGGACGGCTATCTTTGGTGGGGTGGTCGCATAATTCCAAAAGAAAATAATGGCGTTCTTGTAAGAATAAGAGAAGCCAGTGGGGCATTGTTTGATCCCTCATTTTTTAAATATCAGGTTTCGGAGCAAACGCGTCTTAGGCAGATAACGTCCGAATTATTTGTTGATCGGGGCTTGGATGCTGCCCTTAACATCGATCGTGAGTCATTTAATTTCGCTCATCCCCACCTCCAGTTGGTTAGTCTGTGGTTGCACGGTGCGATTCGGCAATTGACTAACCGCCTGAAAGCTGAAGCAAAAGAGGCGCGCGATGCTCGCAATGACGCGAACTCCACGGAAGAGCGAACGCAGCTATCCAGGCAAGTGAGTGGCATATGGGAACGCCGTAAAGGTTCGGAGCCAGTGCCAAAAGTGGTCATCGCTGAAACGCCGATGCAAGCTCTGGAAGCTCGGGAATCTGGCTCTTTCGCGATATTAAAAGCTCAAATTCCCAGGGCAAATCGCAGTGTTGATCAAGTCGTGCGCGACAGCCAAATGGAAGCGCTCGTTCAAGTCCTTGCCGCATATGACGTGCTTGAAGGAAGGACATATGATGAGCAGCAAGAATTGATTGCAGCAATTTTTGCAGTTTTCTTGGGGGAAGCCTGATGAGCGGCGGTTCAATGGGTGATAACCTTCCAGAACATTTGCGTGGCGAAATGGCGCAGCCTTCAAAAGCAGCGGTGGAGAGCCATTTGCATCAGGTGCCTGATACATCGCAGAAATTGCCAGACGACATCGCGGAAGATGATTACGTCGGGATCGTTCATGGAGATGATGGCTCCGATGAATTCGTCATGGCGCCGTTGCGTACCGACTACAAGCCGTGGCACCATCCTATTAAGCAAATTGTGCGTCAAAGGCAGTGGGTGGAGAGTGCAAAACGGCTGATTGAGAGCCATCGCTCGGCTGAACGCCGAGATAAATTGCGTTATTTTACGCTGCCTGGTGCGGATTTGTTCGACGTTCGTGTGCTCGCGGACTCTCTTGTCGAAGCGGGAACGCGGATAGAATATTTCGGTTTTGATTCTGGTTACGAAGGCGACGGGGAAGTTGCGGCCAATGGAGCGAAGAGCGCATACTTGGCTGCTGAGTCAGCCCTGCGACAAGCTGACAGGATTACAGAAGATGCGGTGATCCTTAAGGATCGATTGGAAGATATAGCGCAGGATGAAAGTCTTGCTGCAACGATGCTGGATCGGCAGGGCGTTTTTGATATAATCAACATGGATGCTTGTGATCATCTTGGCTACGTGCCTAAGAATCGAAAAGCTTCGATGTTTGATGCACTGGAAAAATTATTAAAGCATCAGATGATTGCCAAAGAACCGTGGTTACTGTTTGTAACTACTCGCGCCGACGTTGATCTGCTCGGAGTTCCTGCTCGGAAGTTTCAAACAGCGATAGGTAAGAACATTGATCAGCACAACGATGCTTTCGCGAAACCGCTTTCTGAATGTATCGATGCGCAGTTGCATAACCTTACGTCGGCAATGAATGGATGTTGGTCGAATCAGGATATAAATTTCTTAAGATTGTTTTGTATAGGACTTGGTAAATACTTATTACATTTCTATCATGCTCAAATCAATCTTCCGGCCGGCGTCGAGCTGGTTAGTGCATATGCTTATAAAGTTCATCGGGATGAGCCAGATATGCTTTCCTTAGCATTTCGTATCACGCCGAAAGGAATTCAAGCTCAGGCCCCCAATACAGGGGGCGCAATTGTAGTCCCAAATGTGGAATTGCAAGATGCAGTCGCGATTGTTGCGCGAGCAAAGAAACTCTGGAATTTGGACCAGGCAATCGAAGATCAAACGGATTTGCGTAATGAAGTTGTTACCGGGACCGAAAAACTTTTGCGTTCAGCAGGCTTCGATATCCCGGGATGGCAGCGATGGCTGGGGGAGCATAGGATTAGGCCGCTTGACCTCAACGTCGGCAGCTGAACATGCCTCAAATAGTTGATCTGCAACTGATTGTGCGACCGCCCGCGCGAGCGGAACGGGGACCGCCTCACTTACCTGACGAAACTGAGACGACAAATTTCCATACAATCGATAAGTGTGAGGGAAGCCTTGTAAGAGCATTGCTTCATAGACGCTCAGGCGGCGTTTACCTTCCGGGTGTACATGTACTTCGCGATGGCCGTAAGCAACAGCAAAGCTGGGCTTCTCCCAAGCAAGAGTTTTGAAGCTTCGGCCCTTCGCAGCGGAAGGTGTAAGCACCGCGTGGCGAAAGAATTTCGCCGATTTGGGTTGCATGCACCAGTGATTTGGATGTTTGTCAAATTCCTCGCAGTTCAAGCCCTTTTTAAAATATACCGGTTCTGGAAGATTCTCTATTACGTCGCGCACAGTTAGAGAGGGCTTTCTCTCAGGAGTAGGGGCCTTCCATCGCAGACCGGGATATTTTTCTCTGTTGAATCCGACAAGAAAAACCCGTCGCCGAACTTGGGGAGTGCCGAAATTTTGTGCGTCTAGAATTTCCTGCTCCACGTGGAAGCCTGCCGATTCAAGCGTGCGTAAAGTTTCATTCAATGTCTCACGGTGCTTCTTCATCGTAAGACCAACTACGTTTTCCATTACAAAGAAGTCGACGGGGTTTCGCTCGTTCAATGACTGGATTAGGCGTGCATAGGAGACAGGTAGGGTGTGTCGCGGATCGTCAATTCGCTGATGTACGTTCGCCTGACTGAAGCTCTGACAGGGTGGGCCACCTATGACCCCTGAGGGAGCGAATACGCCTCCATGCAGATTATCTAGGTCCGTAAGGGTTAGTGTCGAGACATCCGCAATGTGTCCCTTTGGTGCTTTAGGTCGGTTTTTGTTATACGATAGCACGCTATCGGCATTGCGATCGAATGCGAGACCCACATCGAAGCCAGCATCTTCGAAGCCCCGATCCAACCCCCCCGCGCCACAGAACAAGCTCAAAATCAATCGGACGCCCCTTTGCAGTTTGCACCCGTATATGAAGGTCTATTTGCGATGGAAAGGCTGTCGATGAAAACTGTATCGATCGGCAGCCTTATTCAGCCTCCCAGTTCCATCCGCAGATCGGAGCCATAGCCGCCGCCATTATCGAGGCGGTGCGTGACTTCCGCGATCAACCAGGTCGTCGCGTCGATTTCATCCTTGAAGCCAGATGCTTTCACACGCATTTCAGGGAAAGCCTCGGGCCGGCCCAGCGCCAGTTTCATATCCAGCGTGGCGGGCGCCCGTTTCAGCCGGTCCCGCTCCGCCACGGCGGCGCGCTTCGCGGACGCCTCGTCGGGATAGACCTTCCGCAGCTTCTTCGCGCCGTCGTCCTTGCCCACGGTGAAGGTTTTGCGCTTCGCGCCCTTCTTGTCGTGCCAACTGGCCGTCACGCCTTCCTGCCCGTCCCGCTTCTGGCGCGACCAGCTATGGCCGTCGCCATCGCGGCGGGTGATGGTGAGGGTGGGGAGCGCCTTGCCGCTGGTAGTCGTGCCGGCGCCCTTACGCGCGAAGATCAGATGCTTGTCCTTGATGGTGGCGACCGCGTCGTTTTCGCTGCCCAGGCGCTTCAGGAAGGCGATATCGCTTTCCCGGTTCTGTATGACCGATGGCAGCGCGATCGATGCCAGGTCGGCCGCTACCTTCAGCGTCAGGCTGTTCCTGCCCGCGACGTCCGTCAGCACGGCACCCAGCGTCGTGTTCTTCCAGCTCTGTTCCCGGCGGTTGCGGATCGCGCTGGTGAAGTCAGCCGCCCGGGCGCGTATCCTGATCTGATCGGGCGGGCCGCTATGGGTGACATCGTCCACCTTGAAACTGCCCTTGTCGACCAGGCCCACAGTGACGTCCCGGCCCTGTTTCCAGCCCAGCTGGACTTGCAGGGTCGCACCTTCCTTCGGGATTGCCAGCATGCCGTCGCTGTCGTCCAGCACGATATCCAGCTGGTCGGCTTCGTCGCCACGCTTTTCCGAAAGGCTGAGCGACACCAGGCGCGGGCGCATCTTGTCGGTCAAATCCTTGCCGTCGAGCGTCACGCGCCAATCGGGGATATTGATGATCCGGTCGGTCATTCGGCGGCCTGGGCGGTGGCCGGGTCATCCACCCGCCAGAGGTCGATGCCGAAGTCGATGCGC
>JGI24740J21852_10001410_pt1 | contig 11005 bp, 8 predicted proteins | sample KBSCornC6_FD_21852 | JGI IMG/M metagenome (IMG submission 21852) | reverse complement strand
CGAGCGCGGCCTGCGCACCCCCGACCTGGCGGCCGGGACGCTGGCACCGCCGCCGATGCCAGACGTCCCCGCCGAGGTCGAGGTCGGGACCGCCGAGATGACTTCCGCGGTCCTCGAGGAGCTCGCCGGCTCCTAAGGGGCGGTCACCGCCCAGACGCCCTGGACGAAGTTGTCCGCTTCGGCGTTCTTGAACTGCGCGACCAGGCCGAAGCCGAGCCGGTTGTTGAGCGAGTCGATCGCCAGCGTCGCTTCCGAGGTGGTGGCGGTCACGTAGATGCAGAGCTGGCCGGCGGCCGCCTGCGGGGTAGTGCTGCCGGCGCCGAGGCCGGGGCAGGCCGGGCTGGTGGTACCGGGAGCCATCACGTTCGCAGTCGGCGTCGAGGCCAGCGGGAACGGCAGGGCAACCGAGCCGCGGTAGCCGGCCGATTTGACGAACCCGGCTTCTTTGCCGGCGATGCTGCCGCCGAGGTCGAATACTCCGCGCAGGGTCTGGCCGGCCTTCAGATTGCCGACGATCGGGCCGAGTTCTTCGCCGAACTTGCTGCTCACCTTGCTGGCGGTCACAGCGCCGTTGGCGAGGTTGGAGTTGTTGACCGCGTTGGCGGCGAGTTTCTGATTGGTGACGGCACCGTTGTTGAGCTTGTTGGTGGTGACGACGTTGTTCTTGATCGAGTTGGCGATCACCGCGCCGGTGCCGATCTTGGCGCTGGTGATGGCGCCGTTGCCGATGTTGCTCGGGCCGACGGCGTTGGGGCCGATCTTGCCGGGGATCACCGCGCCGGGCGCCAGCTTGCCGCTGGTCACCGCCTGCTTGCGGATCTTCGCCGCGGTCACGGCGCCCTTCTTCAACTGGTTGGGGCCGACGCTGTTCTTCGGCAGCCCGGCGGCAACCGCAGCGCCGCCGAGAGCGACGAAGAGGGCGATCGTCGCGATCACGTTCGAATAGCTGAGCTTGGGGATGAACCTCGATGACATTGGCTTTTGCGCCTCCATTTCTCGCGTTTCGGCCGTGATTCGCGGCCCAGGGGCAGATGCCCTTTGTTTGATCGGGCATACTTCCCCAACATGGACACGGTCGATTTGATTTGGCACAACGGCGAGTTCGTCGCCTGGGAGGACGCCCAGGTGCACGTGCTCAGTCACGCGCTGCACTACGGCACCGGCGTCTTCGAGGGAATCCGCGCCTACGAGACCGAGCGCGGCCCCGCCATCTTCCGCCATCGCGAGCACATCGACCGGCTCACCAAGTCGGCCGAGCTCTATTACCTGGAAATGCCCTATTCGGCGGAGGAGATCCGCGAGGCGACGCATGAGCTGCTGCGCCGCAACGGGCTCGCCTCGGGCTACATCCGGCCGTTGGTCTTCCGCGGCTACGGCAGCCTCGGGCTATACGCGACCGACGCACCGATCGACGTGATCATCGCCGCCTTCCCCTGGGGCGCCTACCTCGGCGAGGAGGGGCAGCGCCATGGGATCCGCGCCAAGGTCTCGAGCTGGCGGCGGATCAGCCCTGCCGGCCTGATCCCGCACGCAAAGGCCTCGGGCCAGTACCTGAACTCGATCCTGGCCAAGACCGAGTCGCAGAAAGCCGGCTACGAAGAGGCGATCCTGCTCGACGAGCGCGGCTTCGTCTGCGAGGGCTCGGGCGAGAACGTCTTCATCGTCCGCGACGGCGAGCTGGTGACGCCGCCGCACGTCGCCGCGATCCTCGACGGGATCAACCGCAAGTCGATCATCCAGATCGCCCGCGACCTCGGCTACACCGTGGTCGAGCGCGACATCGCCCGCGCCGAGCTCTACCTCGCCGAGGAGATGTTCCTCACCGGCACCGCCGCCGAGCTGGTGCCGGTGCGCGAGATCGACGACCACCCGCTCGGCGAGCCGGGCGAGGTCACCCGCCAGCTGCAGGCCAAATTCATGGACGCCCTGCACGGGCGCGCCGAGGAGTACCTCGAGTGGCTCGACTTCGTCGAGGTCCCGGACGAGTCGATCGGGCGAATTACCCCAGCCGCCTAGCGGCTGGCACGGCCCTGCCGTGCGCGCAGGCCTCAGGGCCTCCCGATCTTCGACTCGAAAGGCAGTAAGCAGATGGAACAGGTGAAGCTCTACGACACGACGTTGCGCGACGGCATGGGCGGCAAGGGGATGTCGCTCTCGGTCGCCGAGAAGCTCAGCGTCGTCCGCGCCCTCGACGGGCTCGGGGTGCAGTTCATCGAGGCCGGCTTCCCCAGCTCGAACCCGAAGGAAGCCGAGCTGTTCGAGCGGCTGGCCAAGCTGGAGCTGGAGAACGCGACGATCTCCGCCTTTGGGATGACCCGCCGCCGCGACCGCCGGCCCGAGGCCGACGAGGCGCTGGCCGCCGTGGTCGGCTCCTTCGCGCCGATGGTCTGCCTGGTCGGCAAGAGCTCGAATCTCCACGTCGAGAAGGTGATCCGCGTCTCCCGCGAGGAGAACTTGGCGATGGTCGCAGACTCGGTCGCCTTCTGCCGCGGCGAGGGCAAGCGGGTCGTCTTCGACGCCGAGCACTTCTTCGACGGCTACCGGGAAGACCCCAGCTACGCGCTCGAATGCGTGCGCGCCGCCGCCGAAGCCGGGGCCGAGAACGTCACCCTCTGCGACACCAACGGCGGCAGCCTGCCCGACTTCGTCGCCGCCGCGACCGCCGCGGTGCGCGCCGAGCTCGGCGACGCGGTCGAGCTGGGGATCCACACCCACAACGACGCCGAGTGCGCGGTCGCCAACTCGCTTGCCGCGGTCGGGGCCGGCGCCCGCCTCGTGCAGGGCTGCGTCAACGGCTACGGCGAGCGCTGCGGCAACGCCAACCTGGCCTCGATCCTGCCGGCGCTGCAGCTGAAGATGGGCTTCGAGGTCGTCTCGCCGGAGCAGCTGGCGAACCTGAGCCAGACCGCGCACTACCTCGACGAGGTCTGCAACATCGCCTCCGACCCCAACCGCGCCTACGTCGGCCGCAACGCCTTCGCCCACAAGGCGGGCATGCACGCCGCCGGGGTCGCCGCCGACGCCAGCACCTTCGAGCACCTCGACCCGGCCCTGGTCGGCAACGAGCGCGACATCCTCGCTTCCGAGCTCTCCGGCAAGGCGACGATCCGCAGTCAGGCCGAGCGGGCCGGACTCGAGATCGACGACGCGGCTGCGACGCGGGCGGTCGAAAGACTGAAGGAGCGCGAGCACCGTGGCTACCACTACGAGGCGGCGCCGGCCTCCTTCGAGCTGCTGCTGCGGCGCGAGGCCGGCGTCTACCGGCCGCTGTTCAAGCTCGAGAGCTTCCGCGTCGTCACCGAGAAGCGGGCCGGCGGCCAGGTCGAGACCGAGGCGACGATCAAGGTCGAGGTCGACGGCGAGCGCTACGTGCGCGTGGCCGAGGGCAACGGCCCGGTCAACGCCCTCGACAAGGCCCTGCGCGACGCGATCGCCGACCGCTACCCGCATCTGGCGGAGATCGAGCTGACCAACTACAAGGTCCGCATCCTCGACGAAGCGCACGGCACCGGCGCCGTCACCCGCGTCCTCCTCGACTCCGCCGACGGCGAGCGCGAGTGGGGCACGACGGGCGTCTCGGAGAACATCATCGAGGCCTCCTGGGAGGCGCTGGTCGACTCGCTGGAGTTCGCTTTCCAATGAGCGAGGAGGCGATCCCGCTCGCCAGACCCGAGTTGGGCGAGCGCGAGGAGGAGCTGGTGCTCGAGGTGCTGCGCTCGGGTCAGCTCTCGCTCGGGCCGATGGGGGTGCGCTTCGAGCAGGCCCTGGCCGAGTGGCTCGGGGTCGAGGACGCGGTCTCCGCCTCGAGCGGCACCGCGGCCCTGCATCTGGGGGTGCGGGCGCTCGGCTGGGAGGCCGGCGAGGAGGTCGTGACCAGCCCTTTCAGCTTCGTCGCCTCCGCCAACTGCCTGCTGTATGAGGGCGTGCGACCGGTCTTCTGCGACGTCGATCCGACCACCCTCGACCTCGATCCGGCGGCCGCCGCGGCGGCGGTCGGCGAGCGCACGGTCGGCCTGCTGCCGGTCCACATCTTCGGCTTCCCCGCGGCGATGCCGGAGCTGGAGCGGCTCGCCGCCGCGCACGGGCTGGAAATCCTCGAGGACGCCTGCGAGGCGCTCGGCGCCGTCGACTCCGAGGGGCGCCGGGTCGGCGCCCGCGGCAACCTCGCCACCTTCGCCTTCTACGCCAACAAGCAGATGACGACGGGGGAGGGGGGCATGATCGTCCCCCGCGACGCCGCCGAGGCAGCCCGCCTCCGCAGCGAGCGCAATCAGGGCCGGGCCGTCGACATGGGCTGGCTCGACCACGACCGGCTCGGCTTCAACTACCGCCTCTCCGATGTCGCCGCCGCGATCGGCGTCGCCCAGGTCGAGCGCCTGAGTCAGATGTTGGCCAAGCGGGAGCAGGTGGCCGAGCTCTACGCGGAGCGCCTGGCCGAGATCGAGGGTGTCGAGACGCCGGTTGCCGCCCGCGGCCAGGAGCGCCGCAGCTGGTTCGTCTACACCGCCCGCCTTCCCGAGGGGGTCGACCGCGACGCCACCGTCGCCCGCCTCGCCGAGCGCGGCGTCGCCAGCAAGGCATATCTACCCTGCATCCACCTCTTCCCGCATCTGCGCGAGCTCGGCTATCGCGAGGGCCAGTTCCCGGTCGCCGAAGTGGCTTCGGCGCGGTCGTTGGCACTGCCCTTCTTCCCGGCGATGAGCGAGGCGCAGGTGGAACGGGTCGTCGGGGCGCTGGCGGCGGCAATACGATCCGCCTGATGTCGCCCGAGGACCTCCCCCAGAAGGCCGCTTCGGCCCGTCCGGCCCGCGAGGCCGGCGGTGACTCGCGCTTCCGCAAGGAGCCCGATTCGCGCTTCTGGGCGCTTAACCGCTCGCTCGAGTTCGACCACCGGCTCGCCCCCTTCGACATCGACCAGTCGCGCGCCCACGCCCGCGGCCTGCGCGACGTCGGCGTCTTCAGCGACGAGGAGCTGGCCGAGATCGACGCGGGTCTCAGCCGTGTCCACGCCCGCATGGCCGAGCACGGCTTCCGCTTCGAGGACTCCGACGAGGACATCCACATGGCGATCGAGCGGCTGCTCGGCGAGGAGGTCGGACCGGTTGCCGGCAAGCTCCACACCGGCCGCTCGCGCAACGACCAGGTCGCGACCGACGTGGCGATGGTCGTGCAGGCGCACTCGCTGCGCGCGATCGAGCTCTGCGGCGCCGCGATGGAGCGGCTGCTGGCCCTGGCCGAGATGCACCGCGACTGGCCGCTGCCCGGCTACACGCACCTGCAGCGGGCCCAGCCCGTCTACCTCGGGCACCACCTGCTCGCCTACTTCTGGATGCTCGCCCGCGACGTCCTGCGCTTCCAGTTCGCGCTCGACAGCGCCAGCGTGATGCCGCTCGGCTCCGGCGCACTCGCCGGCGTCAACTGGGAGATCGACCGCGAGTCGGTCGCCGCCGACCTCGGCTTTGCCCATGTCAGCCACAACTCGATCGACGGCGCCTCCAACCGCGACTTCGTCCTCGACTACCTCGCTGCCGCCTCGGCCTGCTCGATGCACCTCTCGCGGCTCGGCTCGGAAATCGTCATCTGGTCCAGCACCGAGTTCGCCTTCTGCGAGCTCGACGAGTCCTTCTCCTCCGGCTCCTCGATCATGCCGCAGAAGAAGAACCCCGACTCGGCCGAGCTGCTGCGGGCGAAGAGCCCGCGGGTCGCCGCCAGCTACCAGACCCTGCTCGGGGTGATGCACGCGCTGCCGCTCACCTACGGCAAGGACATGCAGGAGGACAAGGAGCCTCTCTTCGACGCGATCGACACCGTCGAGCTCTGCCTCGAAGCGACCGCGGGAATGCTCGACGGGATCGCCTTCGATCGGGCCCGGATGGAGGACGCCTCCGGCGACGAGATGCTCGCCGCGACCGAGATCGCCGACCTGCTGGTCCGCCGCGGCCTCCCCTTCCGCGAGGCTCACGGCGTCGTCGGCGGCCTCGTCCGCGACGCCGTCGAGTCCGGCAAGCCCCTCTCGGGGTTGAGCCCGGAGCAGCTGCGGGCCCGCTCGGACCTGCTCGACGACGAGTACTACGCGGTGCTCCAGAAGGGCAGCTGGCTGGAGTCGAAGCGGATCGTCGGCGGCACCGGCTCGGTCCCGCTCGCCGCCCAGATCGAGGAGGCGCGGGAGACCCTCGTCGCGGTGCGGGCACGGGTCGCCGACGAGCGCTCTTGAGTCGGGCGCAACCGCCGAATTCCAATAGCCGGGCCCAACGGCTCGGAGAGCCGTTGGGAGCTGATTTCTTCGATCGCTCAGTCCACGAGGTAGCCCGCGACCTGGTCGGCTGCCGGCTCTACTTCGACGGCGTCGGCGGCGAGATCGTCGAGACCGAGAGCTACGAGCGCGACGACCCGGCCTGTCATGCCTACGTCGGGCTTACGCCCCGCACCGAGCCGCTGTTCGGCCCGCCGGGACGCGCCTACGTCTACCTCTCCTACGGGATCCACAGCCTGCTGAACGCCGTCTGCGAAGCGGAAGGCGAGGCGGCGGCGGTGCTGATCCGCGCCCTGCGCCCGACCGCCGGCCTCGAAGCGATGCGGCAGCGCCGCGGCGATCGCCCCGAGCGCGAGCTCTGCTCCGGCCCCGGCAAGCTGACCGAGGCGCTCGGCATCGGCCTCGAGCAGAACGACACCGACCTCGTCGCCGACCCGTTCCTGCTGCTCGGCCCGGAGGGCGAGCAGCCGGCGATCGTCACCGGCCCCCGCATCGGCATCACCAAAGCGGTTGAGCGCCCCTGGCGCTTCTGCGCCGCCGGCAGCCCCTTCGTTTCCCGGCCCTGGCCACCCGGCCTGAGGGAAGGCGCCTAACCGGCGGTGATGCCTCCGCCCCCGCCGCCCGATTCGGGCGCCGCTTCTTCGACTTCGGGCGCTTCTTCGGTTTCTGGGGCCGCTTCTTCTTCGACTTCCGGCGCGGCTTCTTCTTCGATCGCTTCCGGCGCCGTTTCTTCGACCGAGGATTCCGGCGGCACATAGCTTTCGCTTTCGCCTTCTTCTTCGCCGCTGTCGCTCTTGCCGGCTTCGCGTTCCGCCTTCTTCGCCTTCCTGTCGGCGGCGTGTTCCGCCTGGATTTCCTTCCAGGCGGAGATCACGCTGGCCCAGATCAGCGCCGGGAAGGTGCCGCCCATCACTGGCCCGCCCTCGTAGAGGGTGGTCATCGGCGTCGTCGTGTCGGCATAGCCGACCCAGACGCAGGCGGTGACTTCGTCGGCGATGCCGCCGCAGAACCAGGCGTCGCCGTTGTTCTCGGTCGTCCCCGTCTTGCCCCACTGGTTTTCGGCGCCGACCTGGGCGTGGGTGCCGGTGCCGCTGGAGACGACGGTTTCGAGAATGCTCTTCGTCTCTTCGGCGGTGCTCTGCTGGATCGCCTGGGTGTGGATCGAGTCGTTGTCGCCGCCCTTGATCGTGTGGCCGTCCTGGTCGGTGACGTCGGTGAAGGCGACCGGGCTGTCGCCGGGGTCCGGGGCCAGGGTGCCGCTGACGCGATCGCCGTTGTTGCCGATCGTCGTGTAGGCGTAGGTCCATCCCAGCGGCGTCACGCCCTCGGTCAGGCCGCCGAGCACCATCGCCGGGTTGGTCGAGATCGGGTCCGAGTAGCCGGCCTTGTGGATCGTGCCGGCGACCGAGCGGGTGCGATCCTCGATCGTCTTGCCCTTCAGTCCTTCGAGCCCGAGCTGGGCGTAGATCGAGTTGTCCGAGTAGGTCATCGCGCAGACCAGGTCGCAGGAGCCGAGATAGGAGTCCTCGTCGTTGTGGACGACGAAGGTTTCCTGCCCGTTCTTGCCGTAGTGGAATTCCTGCGGCGCCGATTCGTAGGTCGTGTAAGGCGAGATGCCCTCTTCCAGCGCCGTCATCAGCGTGAAGGGCTTGATCGAGGAGCCGGGCTGGCGGTGGCCCTGGGTGGCGAGGTTGAACGGCTTGGTGTTGAAGTCCGGGCCACCGACCATCGCCTTGATCGAGGCGTTGCGGTTGTCGATCACGACCACCGAGGCAGTTGCCGGCAGGTAGCCCATGTAGGAGTTGACCGCTTCTTCAGCCGCTTCCTGCAGGCGCAGGTCGAGCGTCGACTTGACTTTGAGGCCGCCGAAGAAAGCCTTCGAGGCGCCGTAGCGGTCGACCAGCTGCTGGCGCAGATAGGCGGTGAAGTAGGGGGCCTTGGAGTCGAGGTGGGGGGGTTCGATGTCGCTCGGCGACGGCAGCGCCTGCTTGATCCCTTCCTCGTACTGCTGGTGGGAGATGTAGCCCTCTTCGAGCATTTTTTCCAGGACCAGGTTGCGGCGGCCGAGCGCGTTTTCGGGATAGACCTTCGGGTCGAAGGCCGAAGGCGAGGCGATGATTCCGGCCAGGGTCGCCGCCTCCCAGGGCTCCAGTACCGAGGCGCAGGGCTCTTCCGGCGTGCCGCAGCCGGGGTGGGCGGCGCCGAAGTAGGTGCGGGCGGCGGCCTCGATCCCGTAGGCGCCCTCGCCGAAGTAGATCGTGTTCAGGTACTCGGTGAGGATCTTGTCCTTGCTCCAGTGGTGCTCGAGCCGGTAGGCGAGCGCCGCCTCGCGGAACTTCTCCAGGACCGTGCGGCTGCCTTCCGCTTCCAGCGCGTTCTTGACGAACTGCTCGGTGATCGTCGAGGCGCCCTGCTGGGCGCTCTGGCTGAGGACGTCTTTGACCAGGGCGCGGGCGATTCCCTGGAAGTCGACGCCGTTGTGTTCGTAGAAGCGCGCGTCCTCGATCGAGACCACCGCGTTCTTGATGTTCGGGGAGATCTGTCCCGAGCTGAGGAGGATTTTGTTCTGGTCGCTGGTCAGGGTCCCGATCGGCTGGCCGTTGGCGTCGTAGACCTCGCTGTTTTTCGCCGCCTTGTACTGGGCGAAGTCATAGATCGCCGGCAGGTCCTGGGAGACGGCGGCCATCATCCCGAAGACCATCGAGACGACGGCGAGGATGCCGAGCCCGAGCAGGACGAAGAGGATCCGCAGTTTTTTCAGGCGCGGCCTGCCCCGCTGTGGCGGCGTCGCCGACGGGATCGAGGTCGGGGGGGGAGGCGACGCGGGCGGCTCGCTGCCACCGCTGCTCCGGCGCTTTAGTCCAAGGACTGCCATCGATAAAAAGGAAAGCCCGGCGAGCCTTGCGGGCGCCGAGCGGAAGCGGCAGTCTAGCATTGCGGCGGTGCCGGACCTGACGTGCAACGCGGTCGACGTGCTGCCCGAGGGGCGCCTGGCGGAGCAGCTCGCCGCCGGGCGGCCGCTGCGCGTGAAGCTGGGGATCGACCCGACCACGGCCGACATCCACCTCGGCCACACGGTCGTGCTGGAGAAGCTGCGCGAGTTCCAGGAGGCGGGCCACCAGGTGGTCCTGATCATCGGCGACTTCACCGCTCGGGTCGGCGATCCGAGCGGCCGCTCCAGCACCAGGCCGCTGCCCTCGGCGGAGGAGATCGAGGCGAACGCGGCGACCTACCAGGAGCAGGCCTTCAAGCTGCTCGATCGCGAGCGGACCGAGGTCCGCTTCAACAGCGAGTGGCTGCGGATGGAGCCGGAGGCGCTGCTGGGGCTGCTGGCGCAGACGACGGTGGCGCGTTTGCTCGAGCGCGACGACTTCCAGAAGCGGCTCGGCGCCGGCCAGCCGATCGCGGCCCTGGAGCTGCTCTACCCGCTGCTGCAGGGCTACGACTCGGTCGCGGTCGAGGCCGACGTCGAGCTGGGGGGGACCGACCAGAAGTTCAACCTGCTCTTCGGCCGCGACATCCAGGTCTCCTACGGCCAGCAGCCGCAGTCGATCCTGACGATGCCGATCCTGGTCGGGACCGACGGCGTCAAGAAGATGAGCAAGTCGCTCGGCAACTACGTCGGCGTCACCGACGCGCCGGAGGAGATGTTCGGGCGGCTGATGAGCATTCCCGATGAGGCGATGGACGACTACTACCGGCTGCTGCTCGGCGGAGCGCGTCCGCAGGGCGCGCCGAACGAGGCCAAGCGGGAGTTGGCCCGGCGCCTGGTCGATCGCTTCCACGGAGCGGGCGCCGGCGCGGCGGCCGAGGAGCACTTCAACCGCGTGATCCGCGACAAGGGCGTGCCCGAAGAGGTGCCGGAGCTGGATCTCGGCGGTCTCGACCGCGAGAACGGCGCGATCTATCTGCCCGGCCTGCTGGCCGCCGCCTTCGAGATCAGCGCCAGCGAGGGCCGGCGCCTGATCGGCCAGGGCGGGGTCAAGCTCGACGGCGAGCAGGTCGATCCGGCGCTGCTCTCGCTTGACGCCGCGGCCCTCGCCGGTAAGGTCCTGCAGGTCGGAAAGCGCCGCTTCGCACGACTTGTCGAGGGGGACTAGGCAAACGTCCGACGCAGCGCTATACTCCCCCGTCCTTCTGGGGATGCCCCGCTGGGGTGTCCTCCGAGCGTTAAGAGCGGCGAGACCCGCCGTGGAAGGCGCAGCGGTCTTTGAAAACTGAGCAGCGTGCACTCCGTAGGCCTTCGGGTCTGCGGAATGTTTGAGCCCGACCCATTCGGTGCGCCAGCGCGCCGGATGGTCTTGATTTACCTCGTCATGCCGGTCGCCGTACTTGTGTACACGGCGGCCACTAAGGAATGACAGGCTCTCTGTAGAAGTACATTTCACGGAGAGTTTGATCCTGGCTCAGGACGAACGCTGGCGGCGTGCTTAACACATGCAAGTGGTGCGACGAACCAGGGCTTGCCCTGGGGCAAAGCCGCGAACGGGTGAGTAACACGTGGGTAACCTGCCCCGATGACCGGGACAACCCGAGGAAACTCGGGCTAATACCGGATGTGGTGCACAGTCTTAAGTCTGTGTACTAAAGGAAGCTTCGGCCTCCGCATTGGGAGGGGCCCGCGGCCCATTAGCTTGTTGGTGGGGTAACGGCCTACCAAGGCAACGATGGGTAGCTGGTCTGAGAGGACGATCAGCCACACTGGGACTGAGACACGGCCCAGACTCCTACGGGAGGCAGCAGTGGGGAATC
>JGI24740J21852_10001405_pt1 | contig 11021 bp, 8 predicted proteins | sample KBSCornC6_FD_21852 | JGI IMG/M metagenome (IMG submission 21852) | reverse complement strand
TATTGCGCAGCGGTGAATATACCGTTACCATTACTACTGCGCCCTCCCTGGCTTTTCCGGTGCCGGGCAGCGCACAGCCCCGTATTGGCAGCTTCTGGGGCGCTAACCGGGATGGTGGCAGCCGCAGCCACGAAGGCATTGATATTTTCGGCAAATTCAGAACACCGGTTATATCAGTGGCCAATGGTTTTATCAGCAGCACCCGGGAAAACAAACTGGGAGGCCGGGTAATTTTCCTGAACCCGGATGGAAAGCCTTACAGCTTATACTACGCCCACCTTGATTCAGTACTGGTAATGGAAGGACAAAAAGTAAAGCTGGGCGATACCATCGGTTTAATGGGCAATACCGGTAATGCCCGCAACACGGCTACCCATCTGCATTTTGGCATTTATACCAATGGAGGCGCTATAGACCCGCTTCCTTTTGTGAACAGGGACCGGCCTGCACCTGTTGAAGTAACAGCATCTACAACCCTGCTACAGCGCATTATCCGCAATACCGGCGCTACCTCTCTGGTTGCATCTCCTGTAAAAAACGGCACACTCATAGAAAAACTGCCGGCCAACCGGGTAATGCAGGTAATAGCTGCTACCGGCAACTGGTATAAGGTTGCGCTGCCTGATAGCCGGGAAGGATTTGTGGACAGCAAAGCAATATCCGCACAGCCTTATAAAAAGCAGCTGGCCAAAAATGCCATCCGTTTGCTGGATGCACCTGATACCACAGCGGCCGTAAAGATCACCATTCCTGCAGGCGCCGATATGGATATTTTAGGAGAGCAGGGTGCTTACCAGTTTATAACATACGGGGAGCAAAAAGGCTGGGTGCAGCTGTAACAGTAATTGCTTTTTACTCCGGTACAAACAGCAGCGCATCTGCCAGCAGATCGCCCGGCACACCGGCAGGTAATGCAATGCTCACGTAAAAAGGGCTGCCGCTGCTATAATCATAAGTGCCCAGGGATATCCATTCATTACCATTTTCCACTAAAGACGGTGTAATGGTTTGCAGCCCGTTGGCAGCAGCAATTGTAAATGCTGCGGTTGATGCTTTACCTGCACGCGTTATATTGTAATAGTAAATAGTATAACGCCCGTTAACCTGCATGGGCGGGTTAAAACGCACGCTGCTGGTGGCAGCGCCAGGCGCTACGGAAAGTAGTATAGAAGTGGCGTACTGATTGGCGGACCTTAGTCTTTGCCAGGTGCCGGTAGTGCGCACATAAGCAGTATCCGCATCATCTACCTGCACTTCAGGTATGCTGCCATCTGCCAGCGGATCCTGTTTCAGCTTTTGCTGCACGGCGGTAACATCTATATCCTGGATAGCCTGCTGGTTGTTAATAGCCTGCACAGCGGCAACAGCGGCTGATTGGCCCAGCACCATAAATACAGGCTCCATCCGTATGGAGCCATAGGCAATATGCGTGGCGGATAAGCAAACCGGCACCAGTAAATTCTTACACTCTGCTGCTTTGGGTACAATAGAACGGTAGCTGATGGCATATGGATTCAGCACGCCTACCTGTACATCCCCTTCATTTTTTACCATACCATTCACCACTATACGCTGGCAGTTATGGGAATCCATGGAGTAAGCGCCCAGGCCAATACCATCCGTTGCCTTCACACGCCCCTCGCAGTTGGCCTGCGTCATTACATAAGCGCTTACCATGCGGCGCGCTTCGCGTACGTACAGCTGAAAGGTCCAGTTACCATTGTCAGTATATTCATCTTTAGGGTACCCCCACTTTAACATCAGCGGGCGAATGTTAGCCTGCACCCGTGGATCGTGGCCCAGGAAATACAGCCATCCTTTTGTATAGTCTTCATGCATTTTAAAGATCTGCCGCCGGGTCATATAATCTGCTGCCGGGTAATCATAGTTCATGCCTATCATGTCTGTAGAAAAAGGGCCGTTGTTATTGATGTCTGTTTTATTATTCGGCATGGCATCAACCTTTAAACCGCCCATAAGGCTGGTCCAGGGCGTTTTGGCCATGGAACGTAATGCCAGCTCGTAACGCGTGGAATCATAGTTATCCGGGCGGGTAATGGGTATCATATTAGCCGCCACATTAGTGAGGCAAATACGGAAGTTGTAGGCCTGCACCTTTGCATCGCCGCTGCCGGGTGCTGCCAGGGCCGCAGGGCTAATACCCCATAACAGGCCGCTTTCCGGCTGGCCGGGCGTTCTGTAGGGGTCTATACTGTCTGCAAACTGGTGCTTATCGCGCAGCTGCACGCCGTTGTAAGTTTCCTGGTACTGGGTATTGGCTTCACGGCCTACGGTATAGCTTACACCGGCTTTGGCCATCAGGTCGCCTTCATAGCTACAATCAATAAACATCTTGGCGGTAATGGTCCTTATTGAATCGGCGCTGCAGTCAACCTTAATAAGGTTAATGGATTGTATGCTGCCCTGCTGCACAGTGGCCTGAGTAAGATAATAGCGGTACAGCACAGGTATGGCTGCATTTTGAATATAGCTGTTAATAAGCGCTTCCGCTACATGCGGTTCAAAGATCCACTGTTCAAATTTTCCGTAATGCTGACCAATGCGCCGGTAAAAATTCCGTCCCAGGCCGGTGATGGCGTATTTATTACCAATGTCTGTCATGCCCAAACCGCCGGTGGTCATACCGCCCAGGTGACTGCCCGGGTCAATCAACAGTACTGTTTTACCCATTTTCTTTGCGGTATAGGCGGCTATTACGCCTGCAGCGGTACCACCATAAATACAAATATCATAGCTGCTTGCCTGTTGCGCGGCTGCCGGTTGCACGGGTATTAAAAAAAGAAGGGTAACAAGCAGTGTGCAACCTGCTTTTTTGGGGGTGCATTTTCGTGTGATCATTACTGTTAGTTTAAATTTTGAGGTGATCTTTAATGTAGGGATGGACTTTCATACAGGGGCATAAATTCCATATCTGCAATGTGCAGGCGTATTGGGTTATAGGTATAGTGCTTTATTTAAGGTACGGTTTTTAACTGCGGTGCCGGTTCAGCTGAATAAATAGTGCAGGCGGCCTTATACCAGGTATTTTTCACTGATAAACCTGCAATGATGCTGGTTATGGCCCACCACCATCCAGCCTAAGCTGCGGGCGGAGTAAATTATTTCCTTATCCGGAAAATCTTTAAAGTCCAGCATTGCCGGGGTCATGCTGCGGAACAGGCTTATAGTAGCATCCCGGATGGTTGCCAGCTCGTCCCGTATATCCGTTAAGGTGCGGTTGGCTGCATGAAAGTCTTTAGGATAGGTATCCCCTGCCGGCGGCACTTCCAGGTCAACATCAATTTGCCGGGAGTAACAAAAGGATTTGTAGGCGTAGTAGCGTTCCTCATCGGCCAGGTGAATAAAAACCTGCTTTACCGTCCACTTGTCTTCTGCGTATTTATAATTTTCTTTTGACAAAGGTATGGAGCTGGCCAGGTCAAGCATATGCTGTTTATTCTGCTGCAAAGCCGCTATCAGGTCATCGCCAGGCGCCAGGTCAAAGAAGTAAGGATACCAGGCAGGTGCATCATTCAGGTTTGGACGGCCGATCTTTAACATATTGCTTGTTGAATTTGGGAAATTTATTCCCAACAATTTTAGTGTTTTTACTGCTATTAATCAATACATCTCCATTCCGGATACTATTTCCCCCAATTTGGAAACTTCCCGGCATGGGTCATGTTTCATCTTTGCAGTGTTAAACTTTATAAACATGAACAATAACATTGCAGGAAAAGTAGTGATCATTACCGGCGCCAGTAGCGGCATTGGCTTAGCCACCGCAAAATTGCTGGCAGCGCAGGGCGCAGTAGTAAGCCTGGCCGCAAGGCGTAAGGAAAAGCTGGAACAGCTGGTAAAAGAAATAACAAGCGATGGGGGAAAAGCAAAAGCCTTTGCCACCGATGTTACCAAACGTTCAGAGATGGATAGGCTCATAGCCAATACCATTGAGGCTTATGGCAAAGTAGATGTGATCTTTAACAATGCGGGTATTATGCCTTTGTCAATGATGGAAAATCTGCATTATGATGAATGGGAACAAATGATAGACATCAACATTAAGGGTGTACTTTATGGTATTGGCGCTGTGCTGCCGCATTTCAAGGCGCAAAAAAGCGGGCATATCATCAACACGTCTTCTGTGGTAGCCTACTTTGTGCCCCCTGCATCCGCGGTATATTCCGCAACAAAATATGCGGTGCGTGCGCTGAGCGATGGTTTGCGGCAGGAGCTTACCCCGTACAACATCCGCTGCACCAACATAGCGCCCGGGCTTACGCAGAGCGAGCTAACCAACAGCATCAGCGACACTGGGTTACAGCAAATGGTAACTGGCTTAATGGGTATAGCCATTCCCGCTGAAAGCATTGCCCAGGCAGTAGCCTATGCCATTGGCCAACCGGAGGCGGTGGATGTGAATGAGCTGATTATCAGGCCAACAGCACAATCATTATAGCAGGCGCCCCATAGCAGGAGCGCCTGCTATGGCCCTTCCTGAAAGGTGGCCGGATTGTTTAAATTTGCAGTAATATTAGTTGTATGAAGAAGGGAGATCAACCAGTTCATATTTTCCATTCATTATCGGAGCTGCACCGTGCAGTAGGGCAGCCCCAACCACAGCACCCGCTGATCAGCATCGTGAACTACAGTGACGTAAAAGTGGATACTTCCCAATTGGGAAAAGGAATAGTGCTAGACTTTTATAAGATCTCATTCAAGAGCAATTTCCATGGCAAAATACGGTACGGACAAGGGTTTTACGATTTTGAAGAAGGCGGCATGTCTTTCATAGCGCCCGGGCAGCTGTTACGGTTGATTGATGAAGAGGCAGACTACGCAGGCATGTCGCTGCACATTCACCCGGACTTTATCAGGCCTTATGCATTGCATAAAACCATTAAGCAGTATGGCTTCTTTTCTTATACGGCCGCAGAAGCCCTGTACTTGTCAGAAAAGGAAAAGGAAACCATTATGACTGTTTTCAATAGCATTCAGCAGGAGCTGAATGAACGCATTGACCGTTTCAGCCAGGATGTTATCATTAGCCAGATTGAGCTGCTATTGAATTACAGCAACCGCTTTTACAACCGGCAGTTCCTTACCCGCAAAGCGGTGAATAATGATCTGTTAAGCAGGATGGAAGCTTTGCTGGACCATTATTTCAACGAGGCGGATGCTTTGCGGAAAGGCCTGCCCGGCGTGCAGTATGTAGCCAGTGCGCTAAATGTTTCACCCGGCTATTTAAGTGATATGCTGCGTAACCTTACCGGGCTGAATGCGCAGCAGCACATTCACCAAAAGTTAATTGAAAAAGCCAAAGAATATTTAACCACCGGCAATTTATCCGTTGCGGAAATAGCCTACCGCCTGGGCTTTGAACGGCCGCAGGCGTTCAGTAAAATGTTTAAACAAAAAACCGATCAAACCCCATTGGAATTTAAACGGTCTTTTAATTAAAACCCCATAGCGCATAACCCTCTACCATTAAAGTGTGATTTAGGAATAGACGTAAATAATACCTTTTTGCTTTTTAGGGAAAAAACTTATATTCGCCCCAACGAACAATGAAGAGATTACAGGTATGTAATTATCAACCAATTAGCCTTTAAATCGCATAGAAAAATTTCCTGTACTTATTATAATTTCTATATATAAGCACAATACAGTGATCATTTTATCTGATGATGTTATCCAAAATCTTAATCCGCCAATACCGGAATGATACCTTATATAAATTCGCTGAGCCTAAACTGATACTATGAAATTTTTTACGTCGATGTGTTTATGCATCTTCATGGTTTGCCGTCTGCAGGCGCAAACAGACATGGATGCTATTATGCTAAATAAGAATGTGCTATGCGTGGGGGGCATGTATAGTCACAACAGCTGGAAGAACTACTGGGAAGGCACCTTTAAAAGGGACAATGAAAACCTGGGTACGGTGAGTACGCAAATGATCGGTGTAATGGGCAACTATGGCATTACCAGCAAATTAAATGTGCTGTTTAACCTGCCCTATGTGCAAACCAAAGCTACCAACGGCACCCTGAAAGGGCTGAAGGGCGTGCAGGATCTTGGACTTTCCGTAAAATATAAGATACACACTTTCCCTGTTGGGGAAAAGGGAAAGTTAGCTGCTTTTGCCATCGGCAACTTCTCGTTCCCGGTCACTAATTATGTAGCTGACTTTTTGCCCATGTCCATTGGGCTTCATAGCAAGAACCTCACTTTCAGGGGCATGCTTGATTACCAATTCCGTAAATTCTTTATCACTGCATCCGGTTACTATACTTTAAGAAGCAATATTAAGATAGACCGCACCTCTTATTATGATACAGAAATGCATCTTACCAATGAGGTGGATATGCCCAATGTAGCCGGCTTTAATGCAAGGGCAGGTTACAGAAGCCGCACCTGGATAGCAGAAGCGGTTTTGGATAATATGAATACCCTGGGCGGTTTTGATATCAGGAAGAATGATATGCCGTTCCCAAGCAATAAGATGAACGCCACCATGACCGGCGTTAATTTCAAATATTCATTTGCCAAAGCCCTCCGCGGCCTTGAGCTAACGGCCGGCGCAAAGTATACAGTAGCAGGCAGGAATGTGGGCCAGGCCACCATAGTGAATGGCGGCGTTTTTTACCTGATGGATTTTTCAAAAAAGCATGTAACTTATGAAAACTAATCTTACCTATAAATTACTGATGATAACAGTGCTTACTGCGCTGGTATACTGGTCGTGCTCAAAGGATCTGAATGACCGTTCCGACAGTTATCCTACACTTACACCCACCAGCATTGACCTGAATGCCGGTACCTGGAAACCTGTACTGCTGACCGCACCCGACGAATTTGCCGTGGCTGCGCCGGTGGCCACCACCACGCCTGCCTATGTAGCGGAGCTGAATGAAATAAAAGGTTTGCAGCGTAACCTTAGCGACAACGATAAAAAGATCATTAAATACTGGAGCGCCGGCGCAGTATTAAGGTGGAACGAAATATTACGTGAGCTGGTAGCAAAATATAACTTACCTCCTTACCAGAAGCCGGATGGCACGTATCCTGCACCCAGTGCGGCTAACCCGTTTGCCTATCCTTATTTTCCGTTTGCCAATCCGCCCTATGCAGCGCGGGCCTATGCCTATGTAAGTGCAGCCCAGTATGATGCGCTGGTAGCAACCTGGCATTATAAGAAATTATACAACCGTGCAGCGCCGTATAAAGTAGATTCAGTGGTACAGGCGCTGGTTCCAAAGTCAGACCTGCCCTCCTACCCCAGTGAAGATGCTGCAGTTGCAGGCGCCGCTATAGAAATGCTGAAATTATTATTCCCCGGCGAGGTAGCTTACATCCGGCAAAAAGCCGATGAACAGGAACGGTACCGGATTATGGCAGGGGCCAATGTGCGCAGCGAAATTGAGGCCGGTGAAGCATTGGGCAAGCTGGTGGCACAAAAATTCTCTGCCAGGGGAAGGGCTGACCGTGCAGGGCAGGCCATCGGCAATCCTGACATCTGGAAAAAATTTGAAACAGATACCGAAGCAAAAGGAGAGGTTTGCTGGTTTAGCCTTGAATCGCCCAAAAGGCCGCCCATGCTGCCTTTGTTTTCAAAAGTAAAAGGCTTTTTATGCGACTCAATGGATATTATTAATATGCGCCCGGCGCCGCCGCCCTCCACCTCTTCACAGCAGTTTAAAGAGGAAACAGCGGAAGTGTTATACTACAGCCAGCATCCTACCCGCGACCGTTTGCGCATTGTGCATTTCTGGGCCGATGGCGCGGGCACCTACTCCCCTCCCGGCCACTGGGATGCCATTGCAGCCGATGAATTTGTAAAAGAGCATTACAGTGAAGTAAGATGGGCCAGGAACTATGCGCTGATCAATATGGCATTAATGGATGCTGCTATTGCCTGTTGGGATGCTAAATATTTTTATTTCAATCCCAGGCCTTCGCAGTCAGATCCCAATATTAAAACATTAACGGGCGTACCTAATTTCCCTTCCTATACCTCCGGCCACTCAACATTCAGCGCTGCGGCGGCCACCGTGTTAACGCACCTGCTGCCTGACAGGGGCTCCAAATTCAATGACATGGCTACGGAAGCATCTATGTCGCGCTTATACGGCGCTATCCATTACCGCAGTGATTGTACGGTGGGGCTTGAAAGTGGCAGAAAAGTGGGTGAGCGTGCCGTGTTAAGGGCTACAACAGATGGGGCGGAGTAAAGATCACATTACAACATTTAACACAACAAAAGGCTGCAGACATCTTCTGCAGCCTTTTGCATGAGCGCCTGTTTATATACCGTTAATTATGCAAATTTGCCGGGACCTTTTATATTTGCCACTGTTTCCGGCATTATACCCGCTGACAATCAGGAGGCTATTATATGAGTGAACAGGAACGCATGTCGCAAAACACCAGCATTATTGAAGGCGTATCCATTTTCAGTGAAAAGGATACAGACGATTATGCCCCCGTGATCAATAAACCCTTCCGCGCAGAAACAGCCGGCTTCTTTCTTGTTACCAATGGCACTATCCGGATGCAGGCTAATCTTGAAACCGTTACCTGTGCCCAGGGCTGTATTTACTTTATTATCCAGGGATCTATTTATACCATTGAAGCCATCTCTGAAGATTGCAGCTATACCGGTATTACCATGGACATTGATTTTCTCCTGAAAAGCGGGATCCATGTTACCGGTAGTGAACTGTTCCAGATGACGGCCTCCGGCATCAGCCACCATTATAGTATTAATAAAAGGGAAACGGAAACGATCACCGCTATGCTGGCTATATTAAATGCCAAGCTTACCAATAGGGATCCCCGCTATTTTCAGAAAGAAGTGATCCAGCATCAGCTGATGGCATTGATCTATGAAACCGGGTCTGTTTTCAGGAAGTACAACGATTTTCAATCCATAAAGCTTAACCGTAAAGAAGATCTTACGGCCAGGTTCCTGGACCTGTTACGCCTGAACGTTAAAAGTGAACGCAGCCTCCAGTTTTATGCAAGCAGCCTGTCTGTAACAACCGGCCATCTTACAAAGGTTATTAAACAGGTGATCGGCAAACCAGCCGGTGAGCTGATAGACGCAGCTGTAATAACAGAGGCCCAGATACTGCTTGGCAACCCGGCAGTTAGTGTGGCGCAGGCAGCGGAAGAGCTGCAGTTCAGCGACCAGTCTTTTTTCGGGAAATATTTTAAAAAGCATACCGGCCTCTCTCCCTCCTCTTATAAGCAGACCGTTAAAAATGGGAAAAATAACCTGTTTTGACCAATTTTGGCTGTAATCAGACCTTCCACACCCTTCTTTTTTTATCCAATTTTGCATGGTCAGTTTTTAGCCAGCTGACTGTGAGAAATGGGTAACAGCTTATCAGGTAAAATTACGCTTGTTGTTGATGGCACCAGCTATGTTGGCAAAGGCATTGTGCGGGCTTTTCTTGAAGAAGATGCAACGGTAGTGGTTCCGGCCTCCAGCGTAAGTGATATTGACGGCTTAAAGCGCGCACTGCAAAGCGTTGCGCGGGGTAAGCTGGTTACTTTTCTCACAGATATAGCAGACTATGCGAAGGTGAAGGATTATGCGGATATGCTCTATAATCAGTTTAAACGTATAGACCTGGCAGTTACCTATATAAATGCCAGCCGCAACACCCGTTCTTTCCTGAAAACTGATATTGAAGAATGGCAAACAATGGGTAACAGCCTTACCGCCTACTTTGCAGCCAGCAGGGCTTTATTCACTTTAATGCAGGACCCCGGCAGCATGTACATTACCATGAGTAATGCAGATCATCTTGCACCTAAGCCGCATGCCAGCCTGCACCGCCTTGCCAGCCTGTTTCAAATGGAAATTGCAGGCCTGTTTGCCCGGGAAAAACACCAGATCAAAACAAGGTACCATCACCTGTATATTGAAAATATTATTGCTCCTGTAATGGTGGGACAATTCATTATAAAACTGTACTGTGGCCAGGCAGCAGAGCCCGGGAAAATATTTCAATGCTGCATTACTAAAACTTTTCATAACGAAATAATACAGGCTATACTGAAGGATTAAGCTATGTCATAACACAGCTGCCGTGCTATACTCCGCTATGGAGCGGTTATACTATTGCCTGTGAGGTAGCGTAACACTAAATATTTAATCATACGAATAATGAAGAAAACAACAGCTGTAAGGACAGGAACTGCCGGATTGGTCTTATGTCTTTCAATATCAGCATTAATGATCCAGGGATGCAAGGGCACCGCAGAAGGGCAAAGCGCTGCTGGCGCCCCGCCGCAAAAGTTGCCCGTTATTACCATACAACCCTCACAGGCCAGGGTTACCACCGTGTATAGCAGCACCCTGGAAGGCGTGGTGAATGTTGAGGTGAGGCCCCAGGTATCCGGAAGCCTGCTGAAAATTTATGTGGATGAAGGCGCCCTGGTGCGGGCCGGCCAGCCACTGTTCTTTATAGATGACCGTGTATACCGGCAGCAGCTGAATACCGCCCTTGGCGCCTTGCATAATGCAGAAGCCAATATGGAATCGGCCCGCATAAATGTTACAAAAACGGAAACCCTGGTACAGAACAAGGTAAGCTCCAATATAAACCTGGAAACGGCCAAAGCAGCTTTTGCTGCTGCCAAAGCCACGGTAGAACAGGCACAGGCCGCGGTAGAAAGCGCGCGCATAAACATAGCGTATTGCACTATTACAGCCCCTGTGAGCGGTTATATAGGACGTATTCCGTTTAAGCTGGGAAGCCTGGTATCCCCTTCCGGTACAACACCGCTTACGTTATTATCAGACACCCATAACGTGAACGCCTACTTTAGTATGGGTGAGCGTGATTTTGTAAACTTTGAAAAACAGCACCCGGGCAATAATACGGCGCAAATGCTGGACCATGTTCCGGCCGTGTCCCTGCAATTGCCGGATGGAAGCCTGTATACGGAGAAAGGAAAAATAACGGCAGTAGAAGGCCAGTTTGATAAAGGGACCGGCTCCATTACTT
>JGI24740J21852_10001402_pt1 | contig 11027 bp, 12 predicted proteins | sample KBSCornC6_FD_21852 | JGI IMG/M metagenome (IMG submission 21852) | reverse complement strand
GGCGGGATCCAGCCCCTGAAACACGGAAGCCATGGATGCGATCAGCCCCACAGCGTCTTGCGCACGCTCTCGGGCCATTCCTTGGTGTCGAGACCATGAGTGTGGAACAGCGCCAGCGCGATGCGCTCCAGGCCAAAGCCGACGCAGGCGGTATGCACGACGCGGCCATCGGCAAAGTTCAGGCCCCACTTCGTGCCAAAGGCATCCTGGTGGTAGTTGAAACTCATGCAGGCGGTCGGCTTGGCCACAGAGGTGATCGGGATCAGCAGCTCAAACTTCAGGTTCTGGTCGCGCTGGTTGTTGGCAAGCATCTTGCCGGCGCGGCCGAAGAATGGGTCGTTGGCGACATCGATGGTTACATCGAGACCGACGGCCTTCATCATCTCGACACCGCGGTCCATCCAGCTCTGGCGGAAATCCGTCACGTGCTTTTCGCTGCCCATGCAGACATATTCGCGCATGCGGAAGAGCTGCTGGCGGGCCGGGTCCTTGGAGGGCTCGTGGCGGAAGCAATAGGATTGCAGATCATAGAGCGCGCCGTTTTCCGGAATGGCACCGCGCTTGGCAACCGTCGGGTAGAGCGGATAGCAGGCAGCCGGCGTCAGCACGATATCGGTCGCTTGCTGGTCTTTCGTCCAGTCGTCGCCCACTTCCATGCATTTCAGCAGGCTCATATGGTCGAGCTCGTTGCCGCAGAAGCTGTGCACCGTGCCGGCAAGCTGCGGAAAGCTCTTCATGTAGCCGCTCGTCTCAAAGAAGGCGCGGTTCATGCCGGGCGGAAAGCGGATGGCTTCGGCGCCATCGGCGCCGCCGAACGTGTCGATCAAGCGCTCGAAAGCGGAAATCACGTCTTCGAACTGGCCGCTGCGGCCATAGAGACCATCAACGCCGGTGTCGATCAGGAGACCGGAATCGAAAAGACGGTCGAGAAACGATGTTTGCATATCCATGACGGTTACCCCAACAGGCTGGTATCTTGTTTATGGACGAGCAGCATTGTCGACGTATTGCCGAGGATGCGGTCGTTCGAGATCATCAATTGCGCCGAGTGCGCGTCGCGCAGGTGGCGGCCGAGGCTGTAGGGCGTACCGTTCTTGTAGCCCATGATGCCGCAGATCAGCATTGCGTGGTTGATGATCGGCAGGATCATCTCCGACGACGCGATCTTGACGTTGTTCATCGCCACGGCGAAGGCCATCGACGACAGGCGATCAGCATCGAGCTTCGCCTCTTCATAGGCCTTCAGCCCGGCAACCACATTGGATTTCACCATCTGCAGCATGCTGGAGGCTTCGGCGAGGCGCAGCGCGCCGGGAGGCTGTACGCCAGGAGACTTGCGGGCAGCAGCCCGCACGAACGCCTGCGCGCGGGAAACCGCATCGGCGGCAATGCCGTACCACACGCCGCTCCAGAGCAGGTGCGAGCTTGCGAGCATCGACTGTGCGGCGATCTCGGCAAAGGGCTTCGGCAGGATCTGCTTGGCCGGAGCTTTACCCTTGAACAGGAAGCCGTCGGAACAGGTACCACGCATGCCGAGCGTGTTCCACTCGACGGTGCGCTTGATGTCGTATTGATCTTTCAGGAAGCAGGTCAGCACCTGATCGGAGGACGCCGCCTCGGCATGGCTGCGCGAAGTAATCAGAATGGCGTCGGCATGAGCGCCATAGGAAATGACGGTCGCATCCTTTTCGAGGGTGCAGGTATCGCCTTCGACATTGATGGCGCAGATGCTGTTGCGCAGGTTGCCGCCGATCCCGCCCTCGGTCGTCGCAGAGGCAAGCAGTAGCTGTTCCTTGGCAATGCGGCGCATGAAGTCGCGGTGCCAGTCGCTGTCGACGCCGTGCTCGACCAGGCTCGAAAGCTTGATCTGGTGCATGGCGAAGACCATGGCGCTTGCCGCACAAGCCTGACCGAGGATCGAGCAAAGCTCGGCGATTTCGGTCATCGACGCGCCTTCGCCGCCGAGATCGGCGGGGATCTGGATGGAGAGCAGCTTTTCGGCGCGCATCGCGTCGACTGCTTCGCGTGGGAACCGGCCCTCGGCATCGACGGCATCGGCGTGTTGGCTGGCGATCGCTGCGACGCGGACGGCGCGCACCGCCGCTCCCTCGCCCGTCCCAACCTCGAGTAGAGCGACCGCCGCAGTCATCAGGCGACCTTTCTGCTGTCCAGGATCATGCCGACGGTTCTTTCGATCGCGGCGATGCTGGCGAAGGACTTGCGGTTCAGCAGGTTGTCGGGAAATTCGATGTCGAAGGCTTCTTCGATGCCGAGCATCAGCTGTACGGAAGCGAAGGAAGACAGCCCCGCCGCATAAAGATCAGCATCGTCTTCGATCTGATCGACAGCAACGGGAAGCGTACCGAACTTGGCCAGCAAATCGCGAATCGTCTTGTTCATAGTCTAGTCCCTTCTGGCAATGGCAAGCATAACCGCAGTTACGCAGTCTTATTCTTCGCCGAGAAGTAACAGGCAAAATAGAACATTCCGCTAAGCGACGTGGTAAATACAACCAACTTATACTTCGTGTAAAATTGCTATATTCGATACTTACCTGATTGAAATTTACCAAGCGTAAGCCATCTAACACGCGGCTCAAGCACAAATATCGAAAATCTCTAATATTAAGGAATGACGATTTTTGGAATGTCGAGAGGTGAAAGAAGGTTAACGTACCAAAATTCGCCACCACGTTTCATTCAAAAAACGTCATAACAATCAGAGCGTCAGTGAAAGTATAGGCCTGCAGGACAAAGGCCGCCCCTAGCCTTCCGGCGGATAGATATGGCCGCCGCCGCGATAGTCCGAAATCGAATAGCAGCCTTCGCGCAGCTCCCGCACCGACGTTTGCCCGATATCCGCCTTGCCGTAGCCGCCGGGAATATCGAGAATGTAGGTCGGTTGGCAAAGGCCGGAAATACGGCCGCGCAGGCTTGCTACGATTGCCTGCCCTTCGGCGATCGTGAGGCGGAAGTGGCTGGTGCCGGGCGCAAGGTCCGGATGATGCAGATAATAGGGTTTCACCCGGGTTTCGACGAAAGCCCTCATCAGCGCCGCCAGCACCTCCGGATCGTCATTGACGCCCTTCAACAGAACCGACTGGCTGATAAGCACGATTCCCGCATCGACCAGCCGGGCGCAGGCAGCGCGCGCCTCCGCCGTCATCTCCCGCGGATGATTGGCATGCAGCGCTACATAGATGGTCTTGCCGCTCGCCTTCAGTGCCGCAATCAGCGCCGCATCGACCCGCAAAGGATCTACGACGGGGATGCGGGTGTGGAAGCGGACAATCTTCACATGGTCGATCTCGGCAAGCTGCCCGAGAATCTCTTCCAGGCGCCGCGGTGAAAGCACCAGCGGATCGCCGCCGGTCAGAATGACCTCCCAGATCTCCTTGTGCTCGCGGATATAGGCAAAGGCGCCGTCAAGCGCAGCGCCATCGAGCGTCCCGAGCCCCTGCGGTCCGACCATCTCGCGGCGGAAGCAAAAACGGCAATAGACAGGGCAGACATGCACGGCCTTCAGAAGCACACGGTCGGGATAGCGGTGGACGATACCCTCGACCGGGCTATGCGCTTGATCGCCGATCGGATCGGCCCGCTCCTCGGGGTGACGAGGAGTTCCGCCGCATCAGGCACGAACTGCCGGGCTATGGGATCGACAGGGTTTTCGGCGTCGATCAGTCGCGTCACGGTCGGCGTCAAGGCGACGGCGTAGCGCTCCGCCACGGCTTCGAGCGCCACTGCCTGGTCGGCGTCGATCAGCCCGGCGCGCTCAAGTTCGCCGATAGTCCGGATTGGGCGCATCACATTCACGCGTCATACTCCGCGACTGGTGCCCACAGCACCTGTTCGATCCGCGAGGCGCCGGTTGCCAGCATCACGAGCCGGTCGAAACCCAGCGCGATGCCGCTTGCGTCAGGCATGACGGCAAGCGCCTGCAGAAAATCCTCGTCCAGCGGATAGGTCTCGCCATAGACGCGCTGCTTTTCCGCCATCTCGATCTCGAACCGGCGGCGCTGCTCCTCGGCATTGGTAAGCTCGCCAAAGGCATTGGCAAGCTCAACGCCGCAGGCATAGAGCTCGAAACGCTCGGCAACGCGGTGGTCGGCTGCCGACGGCCGGGCAAGCGCCGCTTCGGAAACGGGATATTCGTCGAGGATCGTTGCGCGGCCGAAGCCGAGATTGGGTTCGATCTTCTCAACCAGCACCCGGCTGAAAAGATCCTGCCAAAGATCGTCGTCGGCAACGCGGATGCCAGCCTGCCGCATATCCGCCGCTAGATGCTCGCGATCCGTCGATCCGTCGAGACCGATGGAGGCAAAGAGATCGATGCCGGCATAACGTTCGAAAGCGGCTGCGACGCTGATGCGCTCAGGCTGGAGGAACGGATCGGTTTCGGCTCCGCGATAGCTGAATTTCTTCGCCCCGACCGTCTCGGCAGCAAGCCCCAGGATTGCGGCGCAATCGGCCATCAGGGCCTCGTAGCTCTCTCCTGCCCGGTACCATTCGAGCATGGTGAATTCCGGATGATGCAGCGGTCCGCGCTCGCGATTGCGGTAGACATGGGCAAAGCAGGCGATGCGCTCCTCGCCCGCCGCAAGCAGCTTCTTGCAGGCAAATTCCGGTGAGGTGTGCAGATAGAGGGGCAGCGTTTTGCCATCCGTCGTCACCGCCTCGGTCGCGAAAGCATGCAGATGGGCCTCGTTGCCCGGCGACACCTGCAGCGTCGCCGTATCCACCTCGATGAAGTCGTTGCGCGCAAAGAAAACCCGCAACGCAGCCTGAATGGCATTGCGGCCGATGAGGAACGGCCGCCGGTCCGCATGGACATTGCGGGTCCACCAGGGGGACGCTTTGCTCGTCTTCGGCTTCATTCCTAGCTTTCTTCGGGGCACGACCCACGCAAGGGGGTGGCAATTTCCATTGATTTAGGGTAGTTGCGCCCCCAAGCAAACAATTGCTGCGTCTCGGAGAGCATTTCGACAGTCCCTCTACGACGCAAAACGCAGCGTTACAAGGAAGTCTTATGGTCAAGGTCATCGCCTCTTCGGTCCGCAAGGGCAACGTTCTCGATGTCGACGGCAAGCTCTACGTCGTTCTCACCGCTCAGAACTTTCATCCGGGCAAGGGTACGCCGGTTACCCAGGTCGACATGCGCCGCATCGTCGACGGCGTGAAGGTCTCCGAGCGTTGGCGCACCACCGAACAGGTCGAGCGCGCCTTCGTCGAAGACGTGAACTTCCAGTACCTCTATGAAGACGGCGAAGGCTTCCACTTCATGAACCCGGCCACCTACGACCAGGTCGTGGTCGATGTCGAAACCATGGGCGACCAGAAGGCCTATCTCCAGGAAGGCATGACCTGCATCCTGTCGATCCACGAAGGCATCCCGCTCGCGATCGAACTGCCGCGCCATGTTACGCTCGAAATCAGCGAGACAGAGCCGGTCGTGAAGGGCCAGACGGCATCCTCTTCCTACAAGCCTGCCATACTGTCGAACGGCATCCGCACCCTGGTGCCGCCGCACATTACCGCCGGCACCCGCGTCGTCATCGCCACGGAAGACAATTCCTACGTCGAGCGCGCCAAGGACTGAGCCTCAAGCTCATTGGTTGCATGAAGAACGCCTCGTCCTCGCGACGGGGCGTTTTGCGTTTTGGGCGGTTGAAGCCAGAGGATCACATGAAGATGGATTCCCACCGTATTAGGGAGCACTGGCCTTTTTCCCGCCCGCCCGCATTGCACCGGCGGTCTCGGGAGGCGTTTGCATATCGGTGCTGTGCTCATGCGGAGCCAAGGACTGCAGATGCAGGATGCGCGGCGACATGGAGTGCATGAAGGCTTCTGAGCGCCCGATATAGATCAGAGTCGCATCCTTCAATTCGGTGAGCATAGCAAAAGCCTTCGCCTGAACCTCAGCCTCGAGCCCATCCATGGCATCATCGAAGACGATCCATTTCGGCTTCGCGAGCAGCAGATGCGCAAAGCCGACAGCCTTCTGCTCTTCGGTATCGAGCAATCGGTCCCAGCGGGCCTGCGTATCGAGACGGCTCTTCAGCCGGCCGAGCCCCACCTTGTCGATGACGGCCTCGACAGCGGCATCGTCGTAGGCGTCCGGATCATCCGGAAAACAGATTGCCTCCCTGAGCGTGCCGGTCGGCACATAGGGCGTATGCGGCACGAACAGCATGTCATCCATCGGCGGCAGACTGACCGTGCCCGAGCCGCTGTACCACTGGTGCGCCAGCACCTCGAACAGCAGCCTGCGGTTTACGCCGTGATCGCCATTGATCATCACATGCTCGCCGGCATTGATCGTGACCGTACCCTCCGCGATTCGGAAGCCGTTTTCAGTCGCATCGTCGCTGGTCTTCGTCGAAATCTCCAGATCGGTCCAAACCATCGTCCCGGGTGCCGCCTTCTCAAAGACGAGGGTGTGCGGCATCGGCGTCTTGTCGTCCATCTCCGTCAACGCCTTGCGGAAATCGGTCACGCGCATCAGCGTCGCGCGCCATTCGGCGATCGGGCCGAAATTCGCGACATACCAGCGCAGCGCCGAATTGACCTGATTGAAGGCGCCGACCGCCACCATCAGCTGACCGAAGGTCAAGCCCCCGGAGAAATAGGCGGGCGCGGCAACGAGGATCGGAATGATGAGCACCAGCCAGCCATAGCCGGCGGACACCCAGGTGAGATTGGTATTGGCGATGGCAAGCTGCCGGATGACGGCAAGCACGGCCGATATATCGAGATTGATCCGCCGGCGCTCNTTCTCTTCGCCGCCGGCAATCGTGATCGCCGGCATATGCTCGTTGGCATGCATGAGCGCAAAGCGCAGCTCGGCCTCTTTCGAATAGCGATCCGCATTCAGCCGCACGAGGCGGCGGCCGACGAATTGGCTGAGGAACGATGCCGATCCGGCATAGAGGATTGCCGCCCAGACCATGTAGCCGGGGATGGCGAAACTCATGCCGTTGACTTTGAATACCATGCCGCTGGAAAGCTCCCAGAGCACGCCGATAAAGCTCAGCAGCAGGATCGTCGCCTGCACCAGACCGATGGCGAGCCCGGTCGTGCTTTCCGCGAGGTTGCGGGCATCTTCATGCAGACGCTGGTCGGGATTGACGCCGATCAGGCCGGAAGAGGCGAGACGAAGNGCGCGCTTCGCCTGAAGCCACTGATTGACGAGATCACGCGCCAGACCCTCGCGCATGTACAGCGCGGTCATCTGGTTAAGCCAGGCCTGGATGACGTTGAGGACCAGAAGCGAACCGGCGATGATGCCGAAGACGCCGAGCTGATGGAAGAAAGCGGTGATATCGCGCCTTGCCAGCGAATCGTAAAAGGGCGCGTTCCAATTGTTGAGCAGCACCTGAACATAGGCCGTGACGAGGATGATTGCGAAAAGCGCGACGACAAGGATAATGAGCTTGATGCGGACCGGCGAATTCCAGAACGCGGAAAACATCATCCTCAACCGAAAGAAGAGGCTCAAATCGTATCCGACCTGCTCGTTCCCCTGCCCATTCGGCTTGGCTTGCGTATCAACTGCCATCAGCACTTCCCTGCCACGCGTCCCGTCAGTTAATCATGAGCCGCCCTCATGTCCACCCTTGCAATAGATCGGTGGGATCACATTCCTATATACACGGTTTCGCGTCTTAAACCGAATAAGGCCAGCAATTAGCTTGCGCTTGAAAAATTGAGAAAGCCTTCCGATGCAATTTCAGGGAACTGCCGACTATATCGCCGACAAGGATCTGATGGTCGCCGTCAATGCCGCCATAAGGCTGGAGCGTCCGCTTCTCGTAAAGGGCGAACCCGGTACGGGCAAGACCGAACTCGCACGCCAGGTGGCCACCGCGCTCGGCCTTGACCTGATCGAGTGGAATGTCAAGTCGACGACGAAGGCCCAGCAGGGTCTCTACGAATATGATGCGGTTTCGCGCCTGCGCGACAGCCAGCTCGGCGACATCAGAGTTCATGATGTCGGCAACTATATCCGTCGGGGCAAGCTTTGGCAGGCCTTCACCTCGCCGCAGAAATGCGTGCTGCTGATCGACGAGATCGACAAGGCCGATATCGAATTCCCGAACGATCTCCTGCAGGAACTCGACCGCATGGAATTCCACGTCTACGAAACCGGCGAGACGATCCGGGCCGTCGTCCGGCCGATCGTCATCATCACCTCGAACAACGAAAAGGAACTGCCGGACGCCTTCCTGCGCCGCTGTTTCTTTCATTATATCCGCTTCCCCGACATGGAGACGCTGACGCGCATCGTCGAGGTGCACTATCCCGGCATCAAGCAGACGCTCGTCCATGCGGCACTGACGCAATTCTTCGAAATCCGCGACGTGCCGGGCCTGAAGAAGAAGCCCTCGACCTCGGAAGCGCTCGACTGGATCCGCCTGCTGGTCGCAGACGATATCGAGCCGGAAACATTGCGCGCCGATGCGAAGAACGTATTGCCGAAACTCCATGGCGCGCTTCTGAAGAACGAGCAGGATGTGCACCTCTTCGAGCGGCTGGCCTTCATAGCACGTGGGCAGGGTAGATAATGCAACCCGATGCCGTAAAGGTTTTGATCTATGCTGTTCGGGATCGGCATCTGCTGGTATTCGATGAGCCAGACTTCCCCGCCGTCCAGCTCCAAGTTCCTGGTGGCACTGTCGAATCCGGCGAGGACATTGTAGCGGCCGCAGCGCGCGAATTCGAGGAGGAGACCGGTTTTGCGCCGCGCGAACTCTATTCCCTGGGCGTCCACGACTACCGTTTCGAAAAGAACGGCCGCGATTATTATCACCAACGGCACTATTTCCGCTGCGGTATCTCCGAGCGAGCGCCTGCCACTTGGCTCCACCACGAAATGACGCCTTTCGACGGTGGCGACCCAATCGGCTTCCGCTTCTTCTGGCTACCGATCGAGGCTGCCAGGCATCGCCTCGGTTATGGCATGGAAGCTCTCATTGAATATCTGTAGGCCACATCGCGCCTCCAAGCTCAGCTCAGCCTTTCCCCGACGCTTGCCCCATTGACCCGCGGAGATGTCGGGTTTATGAAATTTCCCTTGTGGTGATTTGGCCGGCCGGCTTGCAGCCACGTTAAATAAGTCGCTAAAGGGCCGCGTGCGGACCGGTAGCGATTCATCGCGGCCGGTTTTTTTGTATTTGGCGAGTGAAAAGATGCCCATCAAGATTCCCGATACGCTCCCTGCGTTTGAAACCCTCCAGAACGAGGGTGTGCGGGTGATGACCGAAACGGTGGCGTTCCGTCAGGATATCCGCCCCCTTCAGATCGGGCTTCTCAACCTCATGCCGAACAAGATCAAGACCGAGATCCAGATGGCGCGCCTGGTCGGCGCCTCGCCGCTGCAGGTGGAGTTTTCCCTGGTGCGCGTTGGCGGCCACAAGGCCAAAAACACCTCGCAGGAGCATCTGCTTGCTTTCTACGAGACGTGGGAGGAAGTGAAGCATCGTAAGTTCGACGGCTTCATCATAACCGGCGCGCCGATCGAGCTGCTCGAATATGAGGACGTCACCTACTGGAACGAGATGCAGGAGATCTTGGATTGGACGACCACCAACGTCCATTCGACGATGAACGTCTGCTGGGGTGCGATGGCGGCGATCTACCATTTCCACAAGGTGCCGAAATATACGCTGACGGAGAAGGCCTTCGGCGTCTACCGCCACCAGAACCTGAAGCCCTCCTCGGTCTATCTCAACGGCTTTTCCGACGATTTCGCCATTCCGGTGTCCCGCTGGACGGAAGTGCGCCGCGCAGACATCGAAAAAGTGCCTGGCCTGGAAATACTGATGGACTCGAGCGAGATGGGCGTCTGCCTCGTGCATGAACGGGCCTGCAACCGGCTCTACATGTTCAATCATGTGGAGTATGATTCCACCTCGCTGGCGGACGAGTATTTCCGGGATGTGGATGCCGGCGTGCCGATCAAGATGCCGCACAATTATTTCCCGCATAACGACCCGGAAATCCCTCCGCAGAACCGGTGGCGCAGCCACGCGCATCTGTTCTTCGGCAACTGGATCAACGAGATCTACCAGACCACGCCATATGATCTGGAGGAGATCGGCCAGGAAAGGATTTGAGGCTTGTTTATTCCCTTCTTCCTGAAACTCAAGGAAGCGAAGGTTCCGGTGACGCTCCGGGAATTCCTGTCGCTGCTTGAAGGAATGGAAGAAGGGATTGCCGATTACGACGTCGAGGCCTTCTATTATCTGGCGCGCACGACGCTGATCAAGGACGAGCGCTTCATCGATCGTTTCGATCAGGTCTTCGCCGATTACTTTCGCGGCGTCGAGGCGATCGGCGGCAATGCCGATGGAGAAGCGGTGGAGCCGGCCGTCCTTCCCGAGGAATGGCTGCGCAAGCTCGCCGAGCGGCATCTGACCGAAGAGGAAAGACGGCAGATCGAGGCACTCGGCGGCTTCGACAAGCTGATGGAGACGCTGCGCGAGCGGCTGGCCGAGCAGAAGGGCCGGCATCAGGGCGGCTCGAAATGGATCGGCACGGCAGGCACCTCGCCCTTCGGCGCCTATGGCTATAACCCCGAAGGCGTGCGCATCGGTCAGGAAACCTCGCGCCACCGCCGCGCGGTAAAAGTCTGGGATCGACGCGACTTCAGGAATCTCGACGATGGCGTGGAGCTTGGCACCCGCAACATCAAGGTAGCGCTGAAACGCCTGCGACGCTGGGTACGCGAAGGCGCCGCAGAAGAACTGGATCTTTCCGGCACCATCCGCTCCACCGCCGAACATGGCTATCTCGATGTCCAGACACGGCCGGAGCGCCGCAACGCCGTCAAGCTGCTGATGTTCTTCGACGTCGGCGGCTCGATGGACGACCATATCCGCGTCGTCGAAGAACTCTTCTCCGCCGCCCGCGCGGAGTTCCGCCACATGGAATATTTCTACTTTCACAACTGCCTCTACGAGGGCGTGTGGAAGGACAATCGCCGCCGGCGCGTCGACATCACGGCGACGACGGATCTCATCCGCACCT
>JGI24740J21852_10001399_pt1 | contig 11029 bp, 6 predicted proteins | sample KBSCornC6_FD_21852 | JGI IMG/M metagenome (IMG submission 21852) | reverse complement strand
GCCGTGAGATTGGCTCCCCCGGACTGCCCGCCGATCGCAATGTTCTCCGGCTTGTGCGTTCGCAGGAGATGGCGATACACGGCGATGCAGTCATCGAGACCGGCCGGATAGGGATCCTGCGGAAGCTGCCGGTAGTCCATCCCCCAGGTCCGCGCTCCGATATTCGCGGCGATGAGCTGCGTGGAACGACGGGCAGTCGCACCGCCACCGTAGGTGAATCCGCCGCCGTGAATGAAGAGAAGCGCCCGCTCGTCATCACTGCCGATGCCCGCGGGCTCGGCGATGAAGAACTTGGCGCCATCGACCTCGCGCGGCTCAACGGTCGCGATGACGTCTGTCGCGACGGCTCCGGTCGTCGCCATGGCCAGGGCTTCCACCGTCGCGGGGTCCTCCGAGGCGGCAGTCTCTCCGAGAGCGCGCCACGCTTCCACATCTTCGGGCGCGGGGTCAGGCTGCTGAGGCATCTGTGCCACCCACGCCAACAAGCCCTGCGCCTCGGGGCTGATGGTGGTGGGGATAGGGAATTCGGTCATGCTCGGTCTCTTTCGCTCGGAGTGTGGGGACGTGAGTCGATCAGGCTGAGGCGTGGCGCCGTCGCGCTTCACTGCTTCTCGGCGGCGGCACGCTGTCCGAGCCAGTACAGGCTCGGTTTGGGAGTGCGTACGAAGGTGGTCCGATCGACGGCGATGAGCCCGAATGTGGGGCCCCAGTGGCCCCATTCGTAGTTGTCGAGGATGCTCCAGTGCAGGTATCCGCGGACGTCGATACCGTCGGCGACCGCTGCGGCGAGTCCAGCGAGAGCTTCGTCCGTGTAGGCGATGCGGCGGGTGTCGTCTGCCGTCGCGATTCCGTTCTCCGTCACGAGAATGGGCACGTTCGCCACCTTTGCGGCGTGGCGGACGGCCATGTCGAGGGCATCAGGTCGATAGGCCGCGCCGGTGAGCGAGTTGTCCGGGTGCGGGGGGTGCGGGACGAGGCCGTTCTCGTCCACAGCCTGGGACGAGTAAGCCTGGACTCCGAGGAAGTCATCCTCGCGGGATGCTTCGAGGTAGAGGTCTTCCCAGTCGTAGCGGACAGACGCGAGCTTGTCCTCGTTGCCGGGCGCTGCGGTGAGGGCGAGGCAGGCGACGCTCCAGCCGACCTTCGCGCCGGTGCCCTCGCGAAGCGTGTCCCGCACGGCCCGGTGCAGTTCGATGAACCGCCTTCCGATCACTGGATCCGGGTCGGGCAGGCTCGCGGCCCGCGCAGCGCTGCCCTCGTCTTCGATAGTGGGGCTGACCCAGTCTCCGACATCGCCGGCGTCGAACATCTGCTGCGCTTTGAGCATCATCGAGAGCATGTTGGGCTCGTTGAAGGTGATGATCCACTCGACGTCGGTGAGGATGGGGATGACCGTGTCGACGTATGTACGCCATCTTTCGAACGCCGTGTCCCCGGTCCAGCCCCCTTCCTCGGCGAACCACAGTGGGACCGTGAAGTGGTTCAGCGTGATTACGGGGGTGAGACCCAGCTCGACGGCCGCGTCGATCATCCGCCGGTAATGCGCGAGCTCTGCTCGGGAGATGTGGCCGGCTCGAGGCTCGATGCGCGCCCATTCGATGCCGAACCGGTAGGTGTCGAGCCCCGCCTCTGCCAGCAGCTGCATGTCCTCTCGGTAGCGGTGGTAGCTGTCCACGGCGTCGCCGCTGGGCTCCATGCCGGGCATGGTGGCCTCGGTCTTCCACCAGTCGCTGGCGAGGTTGTTGCCCTCGATCTGGTGCGGTGCGGAAGAGGCGCCCCAGAGGAACCCCGGTCGGAAGGTGGACATGCGCTTCTCCTGTGTGCTCATCGTGTGCGGGTCGGGGTGATGGTGAGACTGGTGTCGAGCGCGGTCGCCGACGAGGGGCCGATGCCGAGTTCGATCGTCGTGGCGTCCTGGGTCTCGGAACGTGTGGCGGCGCTCCAGTAGCGCAACTGTTCGGGGCCGAGTGCAAAGGTGAGCGTGCGCTGCTCACCGGGGCCGAGCGTGACGCGCTCGAACCCCTTGAGTTCGCGGATCGGGCGGGAGGATGCCCCGTACCTCTGGTGGATGTACAGCTGTGCCACTTCGTCCGCCATTCGATCCGAGGTGTTGCGGACATCCACCGAGACCAGCGCGGTGTCCCCGACGGCCATCGTGTCGCGGTCGACGCGGGTGGCGGAGTACTCGAATGCCGCATAGGAGAGGCCGTGTCCGAACGGGTACAGCGGGGTGCTCTCCTCCTCGAAATAGCGGGTGGACTGGTCCTGGGGTTCGAACGTCCGCAGGTGCGAAGAGATGAGCGGCACCTGTCCGACGTGGCGCGGCCATGTGAACGGAAGCCGGCCGGCCGGGGAGGTCTCCCCGAGCAACGTCGCGGCGACGGCGTCACCACCCCGTGTTCCGGGGTACCAGGCCTGCAGGATGGCGGAGACGTGCTCGCTCGCCCATCGAAGGTCGAGAGGACGGCCGGACACGACGACGAGGATGACGGGGGTGCCGGTCGCCGCGATCTGCTCGAGCTGTTCCTGCTGACGGCCGGGGAGATCCAGTGTCGACGTGGAGGCCTTCTCACCGGCCTGATTCTGTCGCTGGCCCACGACGACCACGGCGACGTCCGCTGCGGCCGCGGCGGTGACTGCGCGCGCGATCTCGGTCTCGTCATCCCAGCCGTCCGGTGTGGGGGTGATCGTCGGGTCGGCTCGATCGAAGGCCGAGGGGAACTTCCGCTCGAGGATTCCCGCCCCGGGCGCGTGCACGACGGCGTCATCTCCGAGGCGGGAGCGCAGCCCGTCGAGGATCGTGACGGTCTCCGCAGTGTCGTGGTCGAAGACCCACGGGCCGAGCATGTCTCGCCGGCTGTCGGCGAGCTGCCCGATCACGGCGACCATGCCGAGCCGGTCTGCGGACAGAGGGAGCGCGCCGTCGGCGTTCTTGAGAAGAACGAAGGACTGCTCAGCGGCGATCTGCGCGACCTCGCGATGCTCGATGGCGTCGAGCACCTCGTTGACAGAGGAAACGTCGGCGTAGGGCTGCTCGAACACGCCGAGGCGGAATTTCGCCTCGAGCACCCGGCGAACGGCCGTGTCGAGGACACCCTCGTCGATGCGCCCGTCGGCGACAGCGTCCGGGAGACGGCAGAAGGCCGCATCCGATATGGCCATCTCCATGTCGAGGCCGGCCTCAAGGGCGCGAACCGCTGCATCGGTCAGGTCTTTGGCGAAGTGCTGCGTCTCGAGAGAGCGCACCGCGTTCGCGTCGGACACGACGAACCCCTCGAACGCCATCTCGTCGCGGAGGATCTCGGTCATGAGCCACCGATTCGCGGAGGCGGGGACGCCGTTGAGATCCATGTAGGCGCTCATGACGTTCATGGCACCGGCCTCGATCGCCGCGCGGAACGGGGGGAGGTACACATTGCGCAGTTCGGAGTCGGAGACTTCGGCGTCGTCGTAGTCCCGTCCACCACGTGCGGCGCCGTACCCGGCGAGGTGCTTGGGGCCCGCGAGAAGCCGGTCGCCGGAGAGGTCCCCCTGGAAGCCGCGGACCTGGGCAGCTGCGACAGCTGCTCCGAGGACGGGGTCCTCCCCCGCTCCTTCGACGATGCGTCCCCAGCGGGGGTCGCGGGAGATGTCGACCATCGGTGCGAACGTCCAGTGGATGCCCACGGCTCGTGCTTCGCGGGCGGCCACGCTCTGTGCCTGCTCGATGATCTCCGGATTCCAGGTCGCGGCAAGGGCGACCGGGACGGGCAGGATCGTGCGGAAGCCGTGGATGACGTCGAAGCCGAACAGGAGCGGGATGCCGAGACGGGTCTGCTCGACGGCGATCTTCTGGAGCCGGGTGGTCAGGTTCACATCCGTGACGAAGAGGACGGATCCGACCTTCCCCTGTTCCAGTGCCTCTTCGACAGCGGCAGGTTGCTCGAGGAACTCACGGTGCTCGGCGGGAAGCGCATCGATGTCGAGGTCCGCGGGCAGCTCCGCAACTCCGAAATGGAAGTACTGGGTGAGCTGCCCCGCTTTCTCCTCGAGAGTCATCCGCTCCAGCAGATCCTCGACTCGAGCCGCGACGGGCGCGTGGGCGTCGCGGTAGAGCGGCGCGGCCGTGCGGTTGCCGGGAAGGCCGTCGACCGCTGCGGAGGGTGGGGTGATGGTCATGGTTGCTCCTTCGTGCTGAGCGCTGACGCAGCCAGGTGATCGCTCGGCCGGTCGCTCAATGCTTCCAAGGTCGTGGTCGCCGCGCCATGCCGGTGAGACGTGGCGTGCAGCGTGATGGTGCCGGGCTCACCGGTGCCGCGGATGATGGCCAGCGCCCGGCCGCGATAGGTGCGGTGTTCGTCGTCGACGAAGCTCTCCCGTGTGGAAGGTGCTGCGCTGGCAAGGCTGAGGAGCTCCGCCGGTCCGGAGACGCTGACGCGCACCCGATCGTCGTCGACGACATCGACGATGCCCTCCTCGTCGGCCAGTTCGACCCAGATGAAGCAGAGGTCATCCGCACCCGAGACGGATTCGGTCTCGGGGCGGAGCGACAGGCGTGCGGATCGGGCACTTCGCAGCGAACGGCGCCCGATCTCCTGGCCGCGTCGATAGGCGATCGCGGTCAGCTCGCCCTTCTCGTAGGGTGCGCTGAACCTGGTCAGAAAGCCCGTGGCGGCCCCGCCTCGGCGGCGACCGAGAGAGCGGCCGTTCAGCTGCAGTTCGACGTGGTCCCCACGGGAGTAGACCTCGATCTGTGCCCGACCCGTGAATTCTCCCCATGACCAGCTGAGGAGCGCGTCGGACGCGAGCCACGGCGTCTTGTTCGGGCGCTGCCCGGCGCGGTCGAGGGGACGGACGGCGATGCCTGGGCGGTCGCTGATCCCCCAGACGGCCTGGGTGAGATGAACGGCCGCTGTGGGCTGACCGGTGATGTCGAAGATTCCGCAGCCGGCGAGGATTCCCGGAAACGGTTTGGCGATTCCACCGGGCTCGTCACCGTAGCTCCAGTACCCGAGCCCGACCTCTCCGAGGTAATCCCATCCCGTCCAGCTGAAGTCGCCGATCACGCCAGGGATGGAGGTCACGCGCTTCCAGATGGCGGGAAGGTCACCGACCATCGATTCCGTACCGAGAATGACTCGACGGGGGTGACGTCGACGAGCTCCGGCATAGCTCGCGTAGCCATAGTTGTAGCCGGCGATGTCGACCACGTCGAAGACATCCCTGGTCGCGCGTTCCGCAGCGGGCAGGGTTGACGCGAGCACCATGAGCCGTCCCATCTTCGCCGCCGCCTGGTTGGCCGCCGTGCTCGTCGCGGGCTTGCGTTCTGGCGGGCCTTCCTCGCCCGCCGAAGGTTTCGCCCGGACGGCCATCATCGCCAAGAGGGGATTGACGGCAATCGTCGTCGGACGTGTCGGGTCCAGCTTGCGGATGTACCCCTGGATCCGGGTCGCGACATCGACTCCGGCGGGGGTCGCCGACTCCGCGATCTCGTTGCCGATCGAGTACATGATCACGCAGGGCCGATTGCGGTCTTTCGCGATCATCGATGCGACATCGTCGCGCCACTGCTCGTAGAAGAGCGGCGACTCGTCGTGCGGCGTCTTCTTGCGGAACCAGAGATCACTGAGCTCATCCATGACGTAGAGTCCCAGTTCGTCGCACGCGTCGAGGAATGCACGCGAGAGCGGGTTGTGGGCGCTGCGGATCGCGTTGAAGCCCGCCTCCTTCAGCAGGCGTGCCCGACGCCTTTCCGCCGACGCGAAGGTCGCGGCTCCGAGCGGCCCGTTGTCGTGGTGCACCGCGGTGCCCTGCAGCAGTACCGCCTGACCGTTGATCCGCAGACCCTGTTGTGCGTCGACCTCAACTGTTCGCAGTCCCGTGCGGAGGCAACGTTCGTCCATGATGCCGTCTTCCGTCTCGAGGCGCACCTGCACGTCATAGAGGTGAGGGTCTTCCGCAGACCAAGCTCTCGGCGACGACACCAGCAACTCGAGGGCGACCGCTCCGTCCTTCCTTGCCGGCGACGTGGCGCTTGCGACGATGCGGCCGTGCTCGCGCAGCTCCACCACGATCCGAGAAACGTCCGCGACGTCACCCGCGGTCGAGACGGACACCTCGACAACGGCCCGGTCTGCATTCAGCGTGCGGGTCTGCACGCGGATGCCGTCGGCCGGGATGCGCGTCCGTGGAGCAGTGTCCAGCCACACAGGTCGGTAGATTCCAGAGCCGGTGTACCAGCGACTGTTGGGGGTGCGGGAGTTGTCTACGCTGACCTCGACGAGAACCTCGACTCCCGGAACGAGATTGCGCAGGGGGACGGTGAATTCCCGGTACGGGTTCTCATTGCGACCGACTTCAGCCCCATCGATGGTGACGACCGCGCGGCCGTACACGCCTTCGAAGACGAGCGAATATTCGTGTTCGCCCCCGTCTTCCGGCGGCGACCAGCGCTTGATGTAGCGGTAGATCCCGCCGGGGAAGAAGCCTCCGTGGTTCCCTGTGCCCCCGCGTTCCGATCTGGGCTCGGAGACCATTGCGTCGTGCGGCAGTCTGACGGTACGCCCGAGGGCGTCGACGTCGCGGAAGAACGTCCATCCGGCGGTGAACAAGGTCATGGTCATGGTGATGCTCCAGGTCGATCGAGAGGCAAGCGCGAAGAGACGGTTCAGCGCACGCTCTTGACCTTCCACTGCACGATGATTCCGGAGACGATCGTCAGGCCAGCAGCGACGAGGAAGAGCAAGCCGTAGTTCTTCTCACCCTGGCTCACACCGATGAGGATCAAAGGCGCCGCGAGCAGCGGGGCGACAGCCTGCGCGATCGAGCCGGAGTAGCCGTTGATGCCGAGGAAGCGGCCGGCGTTGTCATCCTTCTCGGGCAGCACCATGAGCACGATCGCCTGGTCGACTGACGAGAAGACACCGAGTGCGAGTCCTGTGAGGCATGAGCCGAGGAGGAGGATGACGAAGTCGCTGCCGCCGAGGGCGAGCGTGATCGATCCGGCCGTGTAGACGATGCCCGACCCGAGGACGAAGGCGCGGCGGCGCTTGAGCTTGTCGGAGAGGAAGCCTCCCAGGAGAGCCCCAATGCCCGTGACCACGATGCCGATCATCGAGAACACGATGATGAGGCTTCCGATGTCGGCAACCTGACCGCTCGCGGTGAGACGGGACGCGTAGAACAGGGAGTTGAACGTCGAGGCAAAGGTGACACCGGTCATGAACAGCAGTCGGGCCAGCCAATTCCATGCGAAGTCGGGGTACTGGCGCGGGTTGAAGACGAAGCTGCGGAGCAGCTTTCCGGCGCTGACCCTGTCCTCGAACTCGACGTCCCGCGAATCGCGCTCCTTGACGAACACGACCCAAGCCATCATCGCCAGCAGCCCCACACCGCCGGGCACGAGGAAGACGAGGGCGTTGTTGCCGATGAAGGAGCTGGCCAGAGCGATGCCGGCGACCGGAGCAACCATCTGGATGAACCCGGACATGCCGGCCACGCGCCCGTACTGAGACTCCGGCAGGCGGTCCGCCTGCGACTGGATCAGCGCATTCATGCTGCCGTTCCAGCCGACCGCGGTGATGATCCATCCCACGAGCAGCGTCGGCACATTGGGGGCCTGGGCGATCACGATCAGGCCGACGAAGCCGAGCACGGCCGTACCGAGGGCGAACGGGCGTCGGCGGCCGAAGCGCGAGCGAGTCCGATCGCTCCACAGGCCGACCAACGGCCCGACGATCGTCGTCACGATCGCTCCGATACCGATGACGTAGCCGAGTACCTCCACATTGGACGGGGCCAGCTCCTGGACACGGAGGGAGAGGGTGAGGCCGATCGGCGCGACGAGTGCGACGTACGCGCCGAACATGCCGAGCAGCAGGAACGTGACGTAGCGACTCGACACCGGGGTGCGCACGGTGCCGGTCGCCGTGTTCTCCGCCTGGGTATCGGCGGCGAGGGTCTCTTGGGCTGGTGAAGCGGGGGCTCCGGGCACGACCGGCGCGAAGGGATTGTCCGACATCATGACTCCTTTGTCGTCCGGCTCGGGTGGCCGGACTGCGATGATGAGTTCACGGGAATTATCACGTGATAACGATGTAGTAGACCACGCTGAGTATCACGTGTCAACTCCTTGCCGTAGAGTGACATCCGAAGGCGAGGAGGACCGATGGCCGCCACCAGTGCAGATGTCGCGCGACGCGCCGGTCTCTCACGCGCTACCGTCAGCCAGATCCTCAACGGCCACACCCATCGCTTCACTGCTGATACCGCCCAGCGGGTTCTCCAAGCGGCCCGCGAACTCGACTACGAGCCTTCCGCCGCTGGGCGGATGCTGCGGCGAGGATCCAGTGACTTCATCGTGGCGCTCATCCCCGACACCACATACGGCAGCAACCTGCAGGACATCTTCGACCCCCTCACGGAGCGCCTCGCCGAGAACGGCCTCAGTCTCGTTCTGCACTTCTCGATGGGAGCACCGGGCTCGCTGGATCGCATCCTCGGCGGAATCAGGCCTCGAGCCGTGCTCTCCCTCCGGCCCTTCAGCGCGGAGGAGCGCCAGACCCTTGCCGAGAGAGAAGTTCCCGGATTCGACACCACGACGGGCACCGACTTCGACGGCGACATCGGAGCCCTCCAAGCGCAGCACCTCATCGCACGCGGATTCGCACGGCTCGCCTTCGTCCACCTGCACGATCGCCGGTCCAACCCCTATGGTCCCGGGCGGGAGCACGCAGTCGTGAATGCCTGCGCCGCCGCCGGACTCCCGTCACCCCGCGTGCTGGGGATCGCGATCGACAGGTCGTCGGCCGATGCGGCGCTGGCGACGATCGAGCCGGGGACGGGGATCGCCTGCTACAACGACGACGTCGCCATCGCCATGATGACAGCCGTCGAGAGGCGCGGATGGCGCATCCCTGCCGACATCGGCCTGATCGGAATGGATAACACGCCCCTGGCTCAGGTGATGAATCCGCCGCTCACGACCGTGGGCTATGACCTTGCCGCTGCAGCCCGCCTGGCCGCCAACGCCGCCCTGCTCGCGCTCGGGCAGGACGCCGACCTTCCCCTGCCCGACCTCGGCCTGCGGATCCTCGACGGCGGCTCCTGCTGACCCCTGGACACTGTTACCCGTCTCTCGACGACTTGCAGAATATGTAGACCGGTCTATTGTGGACGCATGGCATCCAAGGGAGATCTGACGAAGGCACGGCTCGCGGAGTCGATGCTGGAGCTCATCCAGACCAGCGGTTACAGCGGAACGGGCCTGAACGCGGTGATCGAGCACGCCTCGGCACCGAAGGGCTCGGTCTACTTCCACTTCCCCGACGGGAAGGAGGGCCTGGGCGTCGCCGCCGTCGAACGCGCCGCGACGCAGTTCGAAGCCCTGATCGCAGGGGCCGCAGCCTCCGCAGGCAGCGCGGCCGAGGCCGCCCGCACCGTCATCGAGGCCCTCGCGACCATCGTCAGCGAGAGCGACTACCGACTGGGCTGCCCGGTCTCCGTGGTCACCCTGGAGATGGGTGCGGAGAACGAGCGCTTGCGGCAGGCGTGCGCCACGGCCTTCGAGTCGTGGATCACCCCGACCGCCGCGCTCCTGGAGGCCGGCGGCGTCGACGCCGAGGAAGCGCGCTCTCTGGCGACCGTCGTCGTGTCCACGATCGAGGGTGCGGTCATCGTCTCCCGCGCCCTGCGGAGCACCGGGCCCCTGCGCTCGGCCGCCGACGTGGTGTCGACGCTCATCGACCTGCGCTTGCAGAACGTCGAGGAGAAGCGATGACCGCGGCCGAAGGCTCCCGTCACGCTCTGGTGTTCGGGGCCTCGGGTCTGGTCGGACGGTATCTCGTGCTGGCCCTGGCCGAGGCGGGGGCGAACGTCACGGCGGCCGTTCGGTCGGCGGAGTCCGGAGCCCGTGTCGAACGATGGCTGGAAGAGCACGGTCTGACCCGGAGCATCCGCACGACGATCGTCGACTTCGAGGCTCCCGGGCTCGTCGCGGGAGGGCCGTCCGCCTTCCCGTTCATCACCGAGATCCACAACTGCGCCGGATCCTATCGATTCGGGATGGCCGCGGAGGAGGCCCGCAGCGCGAATGTGGGCATCGTCGAGAAGCTGATCGACTTCGCCGAAGAGCTCCCCCGCCTGCAGCGCGTCGTCCACGTGTCGGGCTACCGCGTCGGCGGACAGGACCCGGCCACTGTTCCATGGTCGGACGAGCACCGCACCACGGTCTACCGGGAGCTGGGCGCGTACGAGGCATCGAAGGTGGAATCCGATGCCATCTTCCAGGCTCGGGCGCTGGAGCGTGGGATCCCCTGGACCATCGTCAATCCGTCGAGCGTGATCGGCGACAGCGAGACCGGGGAATCGGACCAGCACATCGGGCTGGCCACCACCATCGAGCAGATCTGGGACGGCACCGCATCCGCGCTGCCCGGAGGCGAGGCGACCTTCCTCCCGGTCGTCACGGTCGACTATCTGGCGGCCTTCATGACGGCGGCAGCGGTCGATCCGGCCGCCGCGGGCAAGGCGTACTGGGTTCTCGACGACGCCACCCCGCCGTTGGCGAACCTGCTCACGCACGTCGGCCGCCATCTCGGCGGAAGGGTCCCGCGGCTTCGCGTGCCGGTCGGCGTGATCAAGCGCCTCCCGCACCGGATCACCAAGGCGGATCCCGAGACGCTCACGTTCATGTCGGCCGACCGCTACCCGACGGAATCCGCCGTCGAGTTCGCCGACCGACACGGGATCCGGATGCCCGACGTGCGGGTGTCGCTCGAACGGTGGGCGGATCACCTGGCCGCTCATCGTTTCGGAGCGGCCAGGGCTGAAGGCCGCCGATTCGTCGACGCCGGCGGCCTGAGGACGTTCGAGCTGGGACAACCCGGATCCGGCCGACTGATCCTTCCCGGCTTGCCCGTCAATGCGGACACGTGGGCGGACGTGGCGGCGGGCATCGGCGCGCGCGTCGTCGACCTGCCGGGTCTCGGACTCAGCGGCGGGACGGGTGTCACCGATTGGGAGCAGTGGTTGCCCGGCGTGCTGGGCGGGG
>JGI24740J21852_10001398_pt1 | contig 11036 bp, 8 predicted proteins | sample KBSCornC6_FD_21852 | JGI IMG/M metagenome (IMG submission 21852) | reverse complement strand
GGCTGGGACCAGATGGCCGAGCAGTTCAAGGCCTTGTGCGAGACTTCGGCGGGAATGGCTTAGATGGGTGGATGGCGGACGGACCGCCTTTGCGACGATCTAAACCAAAACAAGCCATTGATCTGGCGCAGGGATCGAGCAAGATTTGGGAATGTCGATACGTTCCGCGATGATATGGATAATCTGCTTTTCTGCCGTCCTATGGATAGGCTTTCAAGCATACGCGCGGCATTATCAGGAAGAACTGATTCCAAGCAAATTAAAGACTGGCTGGTTTTATACACGAGGGGAATGCGGCGGAATACCTGGTTCTTGGGGAGGTTTTGCCATCAGCCTCAAATCGGAGGTATCGGCAGCGATCAAGCGCCAAGGTTTGCGCTATTTTCGTGATGTGCGACATTCTCGCGGACACAAAGGCAGTCGAACATTTGAAAATTGGGCACAAACCCCTGTTCCGAATAGCTGGTGGTCAGATGGACTGCCTCCATCCCTGTATTGTGGCACGAAAGCGTGGTTTTGGCCAAAGGCAGCGATCCCTGCCATGAAAGTCCCCGGAGCCTATTATAACATAAAGGGGCACGGCACTTTGATCGTCATCCCAGAGCAAAACCTAGCCGTTTACCTATGGATGGATCGATGAACGTAAGTGGCAATGTCCGCTGTAAGGGCAACTATCAGCTCGGCCGGATGGCTTGAACTGATCGAAATGCGCAGCCAACCTGTCGATGCACAGAAAAGGGCGCCCGGACCGCACCGGGCGCCCTTCTTCGGCTTTTTAAGGGTCAGGCCTTGTAAATCTTGCCCACTGCTGCGCGGAACTTCGCCATGTCGTCTGCCGAACCGACGGTGACGCGTGAGACGGTGGGCCAGATCGCCCAGTTGCGCCCGATCTGGACCTTTTCCGGTGTGGCGATCAGTGCGGCCTGCATGTCCTTGGCCGGCTTGGTCTTCCAGTCCACCATGAACATGTTGGCCTGGCTGCCAGGCTGCACCTCTATGCCGTTGCTGGTGAGCCAGGCGATGGTTTCCTCCCGGTTCGCGATCATTTCCTGACGCCGCGCCTTGATGAGGCCNGCTTCGGGGTAGACNGCATTGCCGCAGGCCATGGCGGTGATCGACAGGCCGCCGGCCGTGGGNCCGAAGAGGCTGATGCGTTTCTGGATTTCCGGGTCCGCGAAGGTCAGTCCCAGGCGCACGCCCGCCATGCCGAACAGCTTGGAAAAGGTCCGCATGACGATCAGGTCCTTGCGGCCCGCCACCAGCTTCACCGCGCTGGGCGCTTCGGAGAAGTGGATATAGGCTTCGTCGACCAGCAGGATCGAATCCTTGGGCTTGTTGGCGAGCAGCCATTCGATGTCGGCCAGCGGGGTCACGGTGCCGGTCGGGTTGTTGGGCGAGCAGATATAATAGAGCCCGGCATTGGGATTGGCGGCCAGCATCGCCTTCACGTCATGGCCCTTGCCGACGGCCTGGGGCGCCTTGGCAATGGGGGCCTTCAGGTAATCGGCCGTGCGCCAGGCGGATTCGAAGGTCGGATCGGCGGTGACAAGGCCCCTGGTGGGGGAGCAGAAAGCCGCGACGGTGCTGACCAGCGGGCCACCGGAGCCGGGCCACAGCATGATGTGTGATTCCGGAATGCCTTCCACCTTGGCGACGGTAGCGATCAGGTCGCCCTTGTAGTTATCCGGATCGTACCAGTTGCCGACGGCCGCGGCCCTGGCGGCGGCCTGCACCCCCGGTTCGAACGGGCCGGTCCAGCATTCGTTGGCGCCAATGCGCACCGCGCCCTTCACTCCGCGCGCGGCCTGCTGCTGCGCGAAGGCGGGCTGGACCAACAGGTTGCCGGCAGCCGCGCCGGCAGCCATCAAAGCGGAAATCTTGCCAATAGTGCGACGGGAATAGCCCCGTTCGAGCAGGTCTTCGCGGGCGTCCTTTTCCAACATCATGGTCATGTCTGTCCCCTAGTTTTGCACGACTGCGTATATTCAACCGGGGGAAACGAAGGAGGCGGCGCATTTCCGCAATGCGCCGCCTCCGTTTTCGGGGAAATAATGAGCCGCTGTGCTTGATCAGGCTTTCCAGACCTTGTCGACGGCGTCGCAAAAGGCCTTCATCTCCTCGGTCGAGCCGACCGAGACGCGCGACACGTTCGGCCAGATCGGCCAGTTGCGCCCGATCTGCACCTTTTGCGCAAGGATCGCGGCCTGCATTTCCTTCGCCGGCTTGCCCCAGTCGACCATGAACATATTGGCCTGGCTGCCCGGAATGACCTTGATCCCCTTCTTTTTCAGATGCGCGATGGCCATTTCCCGGTTGGCGACCATCTCGGCGCGGCGCGCCTTGATAAGGTCGGCCTGCGCCACCGACACCGTGCCGCAGGCAACAGCCGTCATCGGCAGCATCGCCGTCACCTGCCCGCCGTCATAGCGCATCATCTTTTGCATGATCGCCGGGCTGGCGAAGGTCAGGCCAAGGCGCATGCCCGCCATGCCGAACAGCTTGGAAAAGGTCCGCAGGATCAGCACATCGTCGCGGGTTGCGGCCAGTTTGGCGGCATTGGGACCGTCGAACCAGTGGATATAGGCCTCGTCGACGACGAGGATCGCGTCCTTGGGCTTGTTGTCGGCCAGCCACTGGATGTCCGCCAAGGGCGTCATCGTGCCCGTGGGATTATTGGGCGAACAGATATAATAGACGCCCGCATTGGGATCGGCGGCCAGCATCGCCTTCACGTCATGGGCATAGTCCTTGGTAAGCGGCACCTTCGTCACCTTTGCGCCCAGCCAGTCGCCAGTGCGCCAGATGGCTTCATAGGCAGGGTTGCCGGTGACGATGCCGCGGGTGGGGGAGGCATAGGCGACGGCGACGCGGCTCAACGGATCGCTGGAGCCCGGCCAGGCGGTGATATGCTCTGCGGGGATGCCCTCCACGGTGGCGACCGCGGCGAACAGCTTGGCATGCTCATCATCCGGTTCGTATCGATTGCCTTCCCGTACCAGCTTGAACGCGGCTTCGGCGGCGACAGGGAAGGGGCCGGTCCAGCATTCATTGGCGCCGATGCGCACGGCACCCTCGACCGGCTTTGCGGCCTGTTGCGCCATGGCACCGGTGACGCGCAGGGCTGCCGCGCCGGCACTCAGCAGGGCGGCGACCTTGCCCATCTGGCGGCGGGAATAGCCGCGGTCGATCAGATCCTGTTCGAACGCCTTCGTGTCGATTTCTGCCATATGCTCGTCTCCCTGACTCGCTGACCAACCAAGATTTTACGACCGTAAACGAATTCGCTTCCTCTTTCCGCCATGGGCGGGGAAGGAAATTGGATGGACCGCGCATATTCGCCTTGGAAAGCGGACGTACGATCTGTTAGCGCTTGGTATATGCTCAGCACGCCCGCCGCCGCCGCCCGCCAGATCCTCGTCCGCCTGCAGGAAGTCATGGCCGCGCGCACCAGCGCGCAGGCGAAGCTGAACAAGGTGGTGGAGATCATCGGGGAATCGCTGTCGAGCGAGGTCTGCTCCATCTATCTGGTGCGCGAGGGGCTGCTGGAGCTGTTCGCGACCCGGGGTCTCAAGCAGGAGGCCGTCCACGTCACCCGCATGGCGATGGGCGAGGGGCTGGTCGGCATGATCGCCACCAATGTCGAGACGCTGAACCTGGACGAGGCGGCCTCGCACCCCGATTACAGCTATCGGCCGGAAACGGGGGAGGAACTGTTCCACAGTTTCGCCGGCGTGCCGATCGTGCGGCGGGAGCGCGCCATCGGCGTGCTTTGCGTCCAGCATGTCGAGCCGCGCCGCTATGAGGAAATCGAGATAGAGGCGCTGCAGACGGTGGCCATGGTGCTGTCGGAGCTGATCGCCAATGCGGAACTGGCCGATGACGGGCCACTGGACAGCAGGGTTCAGGACACGGGTCCGTCCGTGCTGCACGGGCTGCAGCTGGTGATGGGCATGGCGCGCGGCCATGCGGTGTTTCATCAGCCGCGCGTGCATATCGAACATACCGTCGCCGAAGATACGGAGGCGGAGCGGCAGCGCGTCATTTCCGCCTTCACCAAAATGCGCGAGCAGATCGACCGGATGACCGGCACGGCCGAGTTCGGTACCGAGGGCGAGCATCAGGAGGTGCTCGAAACCTACAAGATGTTCGCCTATGACGAGGGGTGGATCAGGCGGATCAACGAAGCGATCGACAGCGGCCTCACCGCCGAAGCCGCGATCGAGAGAGTGCAGCAACGCACGCGCATGCGCATGCGCCAGATCGACGATCCGCTGTTGCAGGACCGGATGCACGATCTGGAGGACATGGCGAACCGGTTGCTGCGCATCGTTTCGGGGCAATTGGGGACTGCGGCGCAGCTGGGCCTCAGGCAGGATGCCATCCTGATCGCGCGCAACCTGGGGCCGGCGGAACTGCTGGAATATGACCGGCGGCGGCTGAAGGGCGTCATCCTGGAGGAAGGATCGCTCACCGCCCATGTCACCATCGTCGCGCGCGCCATGGGCGTGCCGGTGCTGGGCCGCGTGCGTGACATCCGCCATCAGGTCAATGAGGGTGACCTGATCCTGATGGACGTCGCGGACAACAACCTGCTGATCCGGCCGACGCCGGACATGGAGGAGGCGTTCGAGAACAAGCTGCACGTGACGCAGAAGCGGCGGGCGGAATTTGCGGCGATGCGCGACCTGCCCTCGGTCACGGCGGACGGACAGCGCATCGAGCTGATGGTCAATGCCGGGCTGCGGGAGGATGCGCAGGCGCTGGACATTGTCGGCGCGGACGGCATCGGCCTTTTCCGCACGGAGTTCCAGTTCCTGGTTTCCGCGACCTTGCCCCAGCGCGAAAAGCAGCAGCGCCTTTATCGCGACGTGCTGGACGCGGCGGGGGATCGTCCCGTCATCTTCCGCACCGTCGACATCGGCGGCGACAAGGCGCTGCCCTACATGGCGCGGGACGGCGAGGAGGAACTGGAGGACAATCCGGCCATGGGCTGGCGCGCGCTGCGGCTGGCGCTGGACCGGGACGGGCTGATGAAGGCGCAGGCCCGCGCGTTGCTGGAGGCGGCGGCAGGCAAGACATTGCACGTCATGTTCCCGATGGTGTCGGAACCCTGGGAATATGAGCAGGCTCGCGCGCTGGTCGAGCATCAGCGCGAATGGCTGATGGCCCAGAAGAAGAAGCTGCCGGTATCGGTGCGCTATGGCGCCATGCTGGAGGTGCCCGCGCTGGCAGAGGTGCTGGACCTGCTCCTGCCCCGGGTCGACTTCCTCTCCATCGGCACGAACGACCTCACCCAGTTCCTCTTTGCCGCCGATCGTGCGCATCCGCGCCTGGCGGAACGCTATGACTGGCTCAGCATAGCGATCTTGCGGTTTCTCGACAGGGTGGTTCGTGCCTGCGAGGCGCAAGAGGTGCCGGTAGGCGTCTGTGGTGAAATGGGTGGGCGCACTCTGGAGGCGATGGCGCTGGTCGGGCTGGGCGTGCGGCGCCTGTCGATCACGCCGGCCTCGGTCGGTCCCGTCAAGGCGATGATCCGCTCCCTCGACGCGGCGAAGCTGCGGACGGTGATGCGCAAGTTGCTCGACGAGGGTGTGACGGATGTTCGCTCGGCGCTGGTCGACTGGGCCGGGGAACATGCTATTGAATTGAATTGAGAGGATTGTGGCGGCACATCGGGCCGGTGCGGCGTTGACAATCCCCGTCCCGCAATGAGACAAGGCCGGCCTTCAAGGATCGCGGAGCAGCATGTCAGAAGAAGCTGAACAGGAAGCCGGCGTCGCGACGCCGGAACGGCTAGGCACCCCGGGGGCGCGACTGCGCGCGGCGCGAGAGGCGCAAGGGCTGTCGATCCAGGACGTCGCCACCCGCACCCGCATAGCGCAACGGCAACTGGAGGCGATCGAGCGGGACGATTATGCCGCCTTGCCCGGCATACCCTATGCGGTCGGCTTCGCCCGCGCCTATGCCCGCGCCATCGACGTGGATGAGGTCGCGATTGCCGCCGACGTACGCAGCGCCGTGCATAATTCGGATATGGGCAGCGTCCGTTACGAAGCGTTCGAGCCGGCTGATCCGGCGCGTGTTCCGTCCCGCGCCCTGGCCTGGACGGCCGCCGCCATCGTCGTGATTCTGGTGGCGGGCTTTGCGGTGTGGCGCATGCAGGTCATGACCCCGCCGACGGGCGAGGAAATCGCGGCGCAGCAGGCGCCGGCACCGACCGCTGCCCATCCTGCCGCTGGCGCGCCCCAGGCTGCGCCGGTATCGCAGACCGTGCTGTTCACTGCCAATGACGATGTGTGGCTGCGCATCTATGACGAGGCTGGCGAGCGGCTGAAGGACGGCCTCATGAAGAAGGGCGAGACCTTCACGCTGCCGGCCAATGCGCGCAATCCGATGATATTGACCGGCCGGCCGCAGGCGCTCACCGTGACGGTCGGAGGGAAGCAGATCGCGCCGCTGGGGCCGCCGGACCGGACCATTGCCGACGTGCCGGTCAATGCCGAGGCGCTGCTCGCGCGCGCGGCGCCGACTGGCGGGGCGACGACGCCGGCACTGGCACCGGCGCCTTCCACCCGGACGGGCGCCGGGCATGCGGTTCCCGCTGCGTCGCCCACGGCTCCGGCGGCGCCAGCCGCATCGGCATCGCCCGGCATGGCTCCAGCCGAGACTACTCCCGCCCAGACCGCTCCTGAGGATTAAGGCGTCGACTTTACGCCAACGGCTTTAGGCAAAGTCTCGCTTTACCGGGCGGGATAACGCCTTATGGTTACGGATGGAGAGCGGCCGGGATGCGCCGTATTGCATTGAAGAAGTTCAAGTCGGGGATCATCATGCGTAACGCCTTTTTCGCGACCTCTGCACTGGTGCTGGCCGCGTTCGCCGCGCCCGTCGCGGCCCAGAATGTCAGCGTCGATGTGCGGGTTGACCGGCTGGAGAAGGAAATGCGCGCCGTGCAGCGCAAGGTGTTTCCCGCCGGCGCGCCGCTGGAGGCGGAAATCACCCGCCCGGCGACGCCCGCCATCGTGCCCGGATCGCCTTCCTCAACGCCGGTGGCCGACCTGACGGCGCGGGTGAGCGCGCTGGAATCGCAACTTGCCTCTGTCACCGGTCAGGTCGAGGAAAACAGTTTCAAGCTGAAGCAGTTGGAGGAGGCGTTCAACCGCTACAAGGCGGAGCAGGAAAGCCGCGCCGCGCCCGTTGTCGTACCCCCGGTCTCCGCACCCTCGGCTTCTGTTGCGCCTGCTGCGGCATCCAGCCACCCCGCGCCTCGCCCCGCCCCCAGCGGCGCAAGCGAGGAGCGCAAGACCGCTGTTGCCGCGATCGAGCGGCCTTCCAGCGGCAATGAGGCGGACGATGCCTATAGCTACGGTTTCCGCCTATGGGACGCGAAATTCTATCCGGAGGCGCAGGCGCAGCTGAAGGCGACGGTCGACAAATATGGCAGCAGCCCGATCGCCAGCAAGGCGGCGAACCTGCTGGGCCGCGCTTATCTGGACGATGGCAAGCCGGCGCTCGCGTCGGTCGCCTTCTATGAAAACTATCAAAAGCGTCCCAAGGGCGACCGCGCGCCCGACAGCCTGGCCTATCTGGGCGAAGCGCTGATCCAGCTCAAGAAACCGGCTGACGCATGCAAGGTCTATGCGGAACTGGAGCAGGTCTATGGTGCGACCCTGTCGACCGGTCTGCGCGGCATGATGGACAAGGGCCGGACCAGGGCCAAGTGTACCGCCTGAAGCGCGGATGAGTGAGGGCGATCCCGTCGACGAGCTGATCCGGGCGATTGCTTCGCTGATCGGGGAAGACGGCGCCGCCCGCTTCGGCGTGGCGGTGTCGGGCGGTCCGGACAGCATGGCGCTGCTCGACATGGCGGGAAGGGCCTTTGCCGGGCGGGTCGAGGCCGCGACGGTCGATCACGGTCTGCGCGAAGCATCCGCCGCCGAGGCCGCGATGGTGGCGGACTGGTGCGCGCAGGCGGGGATCGTCCATACCACGCTGCATCCTGACGGCGCGGTTCGGGGCAATGTGCAGGGCTGGGCGCGGGCACAGCGTTATGCGCTGCTGGAGGGCTGGCGGGTGGCACGCGGCCTGGACTGGCTGCTGACCGCGCATCACGCCGATGACCAACTCGAAACACTGCTGATGCGCCTCAACCGGGGATCCGGCGTCAGCGGGCTGGCGGGCGTGCGGGCGCGGCAGGGTGTGGTTCTGCGACCGCTGCTGGGGATGCGCAAGGCGGCATTGTTGGCCTATGCGCGTGTGCGCGGGCTGCCTTATGTCGATGATCCGTCGAACAGCGATCCGCGCTTTGACCGGGCGGCCTTGCGAGCGGAGCTGGCGGGGGTCGAATGGATAGATGCCGAGGCGGCGGGCCGCAGTGCTGCGGCTCTGGCGGAGGCCGAGGAAGCATTGGAATGGATGGTGGACGATCTTGCTGCGCGTCACCTGTCGGCCGAAGGAGAAGGGCTGGCGCTGGATCGCACCGATCTGCCGCGCGAATTGCTGCGACGATTGCTTCTGCGGATGGTGAAGCGATTGCAGCCTGACGCCTCGCCGCCTCGAGGGGACGCCGTCGATCGCCTGATCGAAGCAGCGCGCCAGGGACGAAAAATGAGTGTTGGGCGCCTGGTGTTGAAGGGCGGATCCCGATGGACGCTAACCGTCGCGCCGCAGCGGCGATGGCAATAGAGGATCGTTACGGAAAGGTTCCACCGCTTGGCGCGTCCGGCGAACCATCTGTCGATTTGTCCGCGCAAAATGACCTTTCCTTAACGCCTATGCTGGTTAATGAGGCCAGTTGAGCGTGGGATTTTTCGATTCATGTTTGAATTTGCAGCGGTGACCTATGGCCTGCTGGCCAGCGTCATTCTTTCGGCAGCACAGCGCAATCACCGGATGGAACGGCCCCATCCGCCAATGTTGCTCTACACAGGGTATATGCTCTGCGGTCTTTCCGCAGGGGTCGCGGTGATCCTGGCCTATATCGCCTTGTCGCAATTTGTCGGCGGCTGACCGGAGAGGTCGCGCGCTTGCGATTTTGCTGCGGCATCCTATCTTGCCGGGTGAAAGAGAGTGGTGAATGAACGACGAGAAGGACCCGCAGGGTAATCCCTGGATCAAGAGCGCGATGATTTGGGCGGGGGTAATTGTCGCCCTGCTGCTGTTCGTCTCCATGTTCGACAGCCGCACGGCGTCGACCGCCGGCACGGGCATCGCCTATTCCGAATTCCGCGCCAAGGTGCAGGAAGGCCAGGTCAAGGACGTCGCCATCGCCACCGACCGGATTTCCGGCACACTGAGCAGCGGCCAGAAATTCAGCACGGTCCCGGTCAATGATCCGGGGCTTACCGGCCTTCTGGACGACTATAATGTCAAATATTCCGGACAGGCGGAGGAACAGCCAAGCTTCTGGATGATCCTCATCTACCAGTCGCTGCCATTCCTGTTGATCCTGGGCATTGCCTTCTTCGTGCTGCGCCAGATGCAGAAGGGCGGCGGTGCGGGCGGCGCGATGGGCTTCGGCAAGTCGAAGGCCAAGCTGCTGACGGAGAAGCACGGCAAGGTGACGTTCGATGACGTCGCCGGTATCGACGAAGCGCGCGAGGAGCTTCAGGAAATCGTCGAGTTCCTGAAGGATCCGACCAAGTTCGCGCGGCTGGGCGGCAAGATTCCCAAGGGCGCGCTGCTGGTCGGTTCGCCTGGCACTGGCAAGACCCTGCTGGCCCGCGCGATCGCGGGTGAGGCGGGCGTTCCCTTCTTCACCATTTCGGGTTCGGACTTTGTCGAGATGTTCGTCGGCGTCGGCGCCAGCCGCGTGCGCGACATGTTCGAGCAGGCAAAGAAGAATGCGCCCTGCATCGTCTTCATCGACGAAATCGACGCGGTCGGCCGCCATCGCGGCGCTGGCCTGGGCAACGGCAATGACGAACGCGAGCAGACGCTGAACCAGCTTCTGGTCGAGATGGACGGCTTTGAGGCGAATGAGGGCATCATCATCGTCGCGGCGACGAACCGCCCCGACGTGCTGGACCCCGCGCTGCTGCGTCCGGGTCGCTTCGACCGGCAGGTCGTGGTGCCCCGTCCCGACATCGAGGGCCGCGAGAAGATCCTGGCTGTTCACATGAAGAAGGTGCCGCTGGCGCCGGACGTCAATCCGCGGACCATCGCGCGGGGTACGCCAGGTTTCTCCGGCGCGGACCTCGCCAACCTCGTCAATGAAGCCGCGCTGATGGCGGCTCGTCGCGGCAAGCGCCTCGTCGCCATGGACGAGTTCGAGGCGGCGAAGGACAAGGTCATGATGGGCAGCGAGCGCCGTTCCATGGTCATGACCGACGATGAAAAGAAGATGACCGCCTATCATGAGGCGGGCCATGCCATCGTCGCGGTCCATGAGCCGGCGTCCGACCCGATCCACAAGGCGACGATCATCCCGCGCGGCCGTGCGCTGGGCATGGTGATGCGCCTGCCGGAGCGGGACAGCTATAGCTACCACCGCGACAAGATGCACGCGAACATGGCCGTCGCCATGGGTGGCCGCGTGGCCGAGGAGATCATCTTCGGCTATGACAAGGTGTCTTCGGGTGCGTCGGGCGACATCCAATATGCCACCAAATTGGCGCGCGACATGGTTACGCAATGGGGCATGTCCGACAAGCTTGGGCCGCTTCAATATGAGGAGCAGCAGGGCGAGACTTTCCTCGGTTATTCGCAGAGTCAGCGCGTCCATATGTCGGACGAGACGGCGAAGCTGATCGACAAGGAAATTCGGGGGCTGGTCGAGCAGGGCTATGCCCGGGCGCAGGAAGTACTGAGCGGGCACGAGGATCAGCTTCACCTGCTTGCTAATGCGATGCTGGAATATGAAACGCTCTCGGGCGACGAGATCAAGACGTTGCTCGACAAGGGTGAAATCACCCGCGACGACGGCACGACGATCAAGCCTTCGGTGATCCCGGCGGCGGGATCTTCGATCCCGAAAACGCGCCGTCGCAAGGGGCCTTTCGGCGATCCATCGCCTGCTGGCGCTTGATCCCACCTCT
>JGI24740J21852_10001396_pt1 | contig 11037 bp, 15 predicted proteins | sample KBSCornC6_FD_21852 | JGI IMG/M metagenome (IMG submission 21852) | reverse complement strand
GCGCCGTCACGCTTGAACAGCAGCAGGCGCAGGGCGATGAGCGCGCAGAGCGCCGCCTGCACGATGAACAGAGCTTTCATGGTTGGTTGCCTCCCTTGTCGCCGTTGCCCGGCATGCCCTTGAAGATCGCGCCCAGGCGGTCGCCGTTGTCGGCCAGGCGGATGAGCGCCAGCAGCAGCTTCACCACGACGGCGGACGCCACCAGCGCGCCCACGGCCTGGCTGACTTCGGTGTTGGTGGGCAGTGCTTTGGCGATCAGCGCGGCGGCCAGCGGTGCCGACAGCAGGCCGGCCACGATCGACGCAACCAGGAAGCCCAGCTTCTTCACGGTGCCGAGCTCGCCGCTGTTCAGCACGAACACGGCCGCGCCAGCGAACGCACCAAGCACGGCGCCCGGGTCGACGCCAGGCAGAAAGATGGACAGCGCGCCGACGCTCGTCACAGCGAGCGTGGCGGTGGTGCTGGTGGAAATGGGTTCAGCCATAGGGGTTCCTTGGGTTCAGTCCCAGAGCTGGACCATGGGCACGGCCGGCTGCGGGGAAATGTCGGGCATGTCGAGCTCGGTGCCATGCGGCAGGACCGGCCCGAGGTCGGCAATGCCCGGGTTGGCCAACAGGACGGCTTCGGTGACGCCTGCCGTGCGGCCGTAGACCCGCAGGCAGATGGCGTCCACGGTGTCACCCTGGAGGGCCCGTAAGCGCATCAGATGAGCTCCACGGTCGTGCGGGCGACGCCCATCAGGTCACTGATCGCCCAGCGCGCGTCGCGGCGCAGATCGTCCACGCCCAGGTTCTCCGCGTCGGCCTTTCGGTCGCCGGCGGCCGTGGCGTCGATGGTTCGGTACCGCTCGATCAGCCAGGCGGCCGCCATGCAGTGGACCGCGCGGTGGTAGCGGTGCAGGTGTGCGCTCTTGCCGTCGATCTTCGGCGCCGGCACATCGGCCAGGGTCAACCGGCCGAATGCCACTTGCGCCGTCTTCCAGGCCTCCAGCTCGGCATTGACCGAGATGACAGCTTCCACCAGCGAAGCGCGCAGGCGTTGCGGCGTGACGGTGCCATCCAGGCGCATGGCCGCGTATGCCTGGTCGACGTCGATATTGGGGAAGAAACCGTCGTTGATGACAGGCGCGCCGCCAGGCTGTGCCGGCGCGGGTACGGGTGCGGCTGCAATGAAAGAAGACATGGGTTCAGTTGGCTGGGAGGCGGTGGACGGGGCGAGACTTCGCGGCACGCCGGAAGACTGCCCCGTGCCGCCTGATGCGCGGGGTCACGCTCGGTGTCAGCGCTTCCCGTCGCCCTCCTGGGCGCCGGGCGGGGCTGCGTTCTTGATCTCGCGCTCGATGCGCTCGATGTCCTTCTTCACGCCGGATTTGTCGTGCAGCTCCAGCGCGCGGCGGAGGTGCGCAAGCGCCTGTGTCTGCAGCTCGCGGAAGGTGGCCGCGTCCATGCCGGTGCCAGCCTGGCTGATCGCATAGCCCAGAGCCTTGTGCAGCTTGGCGCGTACCTCGTCGGGCATGTCTTCATCGCTCACCAGGGCTTCCAGCTCCACCAGCGCGCCCACATCTTCTGGGCGAATTGCATCGGGCGCCTTGAGCACCAGGTTCGCGAACTCTTCCGCGATCAGGCATGCCGTCGTCCGCTGGTACTGATCCGGCATGGACAGCTTGTGGCGGATGGCATAGGCGGCCATGGGCAGGGCAGCAGCGAAGTCGCCCGCGTCGATGTGCCAGACCATGACGGTCATGAAGACTTCGTCTTGCACGCCGCTGTCGGCCTCCAAGACGCCGGCCACCCAGGCGGCGTACTCGGGCAGCATCTTGCGTTTGGCCTCGGCCTTGCGCTCGACTGACTGCACTTGCTTGAGCGCGCGCTTGTGCTCGCCGAGCTGCGCGAGCATGAGCTCGTAGCCCGTTGCGTGTCGCAGCGGGTTGGCGTCCTGCTGGGCCTGCGCCGCGAGGGCGGCGGAGGCCCGCAAGAAATGGTTGCGGGCCGGGCTGCTCATTACGCGGCCAACGTGATGTTCTCGACCAGCGCGGCGCAGCCGAGTTCTTCCAGCACGTAGTCGTCGTTGCTCGACTCGTAGTTCTCAATGCGATCGCGCTTGGCGTTGTCCACGATCGTGCGACGGCGGCTGCCTTCCTGGAAGTAGATCGAGAGGTTGTCCAGACGCGTCACCAACAGACCATTGGCCGGGAAGTAGGGGACGCGTACCGCCGGCAGATTGCCGATGCGCTTCTGGCTGACGATCATGTCGACGGCCATTGCGTCGGTGGGGCGGTTCGTCTGGTTGATGATGGGGAAGTACTTGTCGGCCAACAACTGGCGACCGCACACCACAACCAGCTCCGGATCTTCGGCGTACCACGGGTCAATCATGTGGTTCGTCACGTCGTAGACCAGGGCGTCCAGATTGGCGTAGTCGCCGCCCGCGCCACCGATGACGATCTTCCCGGCGGTCTTGCCGTCCTTCATGACGCGCTGCGGCGCCTGCTCGCGCATCTCCTGCAGCCAACCCTTGTTGACGTCCTGCAGCATCGGATTGGCGGCACGGTCGGAAGTCGGTGCGCGCTTCACCCCGTGGAAGCCGATCATGATGCGGTCCAGTGCCTGGCGCCGAATGATGGCGTCGCGGATGCGCGTCTGGAAGTCCGGGAATTTGGCCCAAGCGTCCAGCTTCGTGTAGGTGATGTGGGTGTCCGAGTTGGTCTGGTCGCAGCGATAGCGGCGGCCATCCAGCGTGGAGATGTCCGATGTCTGACGGTCCTGCTTGGTCGTGTCGGTCGTGCTTGCCACCGGCCCCGAGACGCCCAGGCCGACTTTCTCGCCTTCTTGCTCGGTCACACCGTGGATGTTGATCTTCTGCAGGAACTCGCTCGATTCCTGGATCTTGTCTTCCAGGCGTTGTTGCACGGTCGGCTCGACCGAAAACTTCACGTCGACGCGGTCGACGCCGTTCAGCTTGGCGACTTCGGCCGTATAGGCGTCGAAGAGGCGGCGGGTGTTGTTACGCATGTGATGACTCCGGTGTGTGGTCTTGGGGTGGTGCGGGGTCCGGTGGCCGGATCAGCAGTCAGTCTTGATGGCGGCCGCGCTGTCGCCGCCTGTGGCCGGCGGGCGCGAGGTGAAGGCCTGCGTGCTCTCCAGGCCGCCCTTCAAGGTGTTGAAGGCCTGGTCGCGCTGCTCGCCTTGCGTCTTGAGTGCGGCGAGTTGGTCGTTGATGCTCTTGAAGCCGGTGACAACCTGTTCGCCCATGGTCTGCACCTGTGCGGCGACAGTCTGAATCGCTTCCTCTGTGTCAGCGAAGCGCGCTTCGGTGTTGGCGTCTGTCTTGTCCTGCTTGGTGAACAGTCGCTTGATCGACTCGGCGAACCCGTTGGGCTGAGTCACGGCGGAGTAGGCGGTGGCCGGTGCCGGTGAGAAGTCCCAATCCACTTCCACCGCTTCGGTGATTAGGTTGCCGGGGCTCTGCTTGCGGGCGGCCAGTGGGTTCACCTTGGCGGTAGCGCTGAACTGGAGCACTTCACAGCCCAGGCTGGCGGGGTTGTCTGTGACAGCCAGTCCGACGAGGTACGCCTCGTTTGTGTCGGCAAACTGCGGCTGAATCTCCATCGATGAGTAGATTTTCTGGCGGGCCTTGGTGAGGGCCACCAAATCGGAGGTTGGGTCGAGCTGTGCGAACAGGGCAAGCTTCTTCTTGCCAGCCAGATCGATCTCTTCAGTCTTCAGCGCGATCACGTCGCCGTATGCCTTGAATGGGCCGTCCGGCGTGTATCCACGGATGTGTTCCATGTTGATGCGCGCGCCGTATACCTTCGGGTCGTAGTTCTTCGCCATCTGCAGGAGGTCTGCGCGTTCAATAACGCGGCCGTCGCTCGTCGCGCCTTCGGTCGCAATGCGGAAAAACTTGTCGGTCTTTACGGCCATGGGTTCCTCTGTGGTCAGTGGTTCGGTGGTGATGCCATCTTCTGCGCTGGGGGTCGCGCGGACAACGCGTTGATGTTGTGGAAACCCGCGCCACAACAGGCGCCGCGTGGCACGCGCGCGCGCGGCCGGTAGCGTTGCGGCATGACTACGCTGCCGCCCATTGCCTCCCTCACGATCGACCCGGAAAAGGACCCGCGACGCATCGCACGTACCCTGTACTGGCAGGGCTATCGCGTCGCGCGCATCGCCGAAATGCTCGGCGTCAAGGCGGTAACGATCCACAGTTGGAAGCGCCGCGACGGGTGGGCGGACACGACACCTGATGAGCGCGTTGCGTTGACGATCGAAGAGCGCTTGATGCGCCTGGTGGCGAAGGAGCAGAAGGAAGGGCGCGACTTCAAAGAGATCGACCTGCTGAACCGTCAGCTCAACAGCGTGGCGCGGCGCGAGCGCTACCGCGACGGCGGCAACGAGACCGACCTCAACCCGAAGGTGGCGAATCGCAACGCGGGGCCACGCAAGAAGGCCGAGCGTAATGCCGTCAGCCCGGATGAGCAGAGGCAGCTCGTTGAGGCCTTCCGCGATTCATTGTTCGGCTATCAGGAGGTGTGGCACCGCGCCGGCCAGGCAGAGCGGATCCGCAACATCCTCAAGTCGCGGCAGATCGGCGCGACTTGGTACTTCGCACGTGAAGCCTTCATTGATGCGCTGACGACGGGGCGCAATCAGATTTTTCTTTCGGCCAGCAAGGCGCAGGCGCACGTCTTCAAGCAATACATGGTGCAGTTCGCCAAGGACGCTGCCGGCGTGGAGCTGAAAGGCGACCCGATGGTGTTGCCCAATGGCGCCACGCTGTACTTCCTGGGCACGAACGCGCGCACCGCGCAGAGCTACCACGGCAACCTGTATTTCGACGAGTACTTCTGGGTGCCGCGCTTCCAGGAGCTGCGTAAGGTCGCCTCCGGCATGGCGATCCACAAGCACTGGCGGCAGACGTATTTTTCGACGCCCTCCAGCCTGGCGCACGAGGCCTACCCGTTCTGGTCAGGGACGCTGTTCAATCGCGGCAAGCCGAAGGACAAGCAGATCAAGATCGACGTGAGCCACGCCGCGTTGCGCGATGGCATGCGCTGCGCAGACGGCCAGTGGCGACAGATCGTGACGGTGGAGGACGCGCTGCGCGGCGGCTGCAACCTGTTCGACCTCGATCAGTTGCTTCGCGAATACAGCGACCTCGACTACGCCAACTTGCTCATGTGCGAGTTTGTGGACGACACGGCGTCGGTCTTCCCGCTCTCGATGCTCATGCGCGGGATGGTTGATAGCTGGGAGGTGTGGCCGGACTTCCGGCCGTTCGCGCCGCGCCCATTCGGTGCGCGCGAGGTGTGGGTCGGCTATGACCCGAACGGTGGGGGCGGCGACAGCGCCGCGCTGGTGGTGGTCGCGCCGCCGGCGGTCGCGGGCGGAAAGTTCCGCGTCCTCGAGCGCCACCAGTTCCGTGGCATCGACTACGAAGAGCAGGCCACGGCCATCCTGCGCGTGTGCGAGCGATACAACGTTGCCTTCATCGGCATCGACCGCACCGGCATTGGCGACGCCGTGTACCAGCTCGTCACGAAGTCGCGGCCGGACGCGCGTGGCTACACGTACTCGGTGGAGGTGAAGATCCGCCTCGTGCTGAAGGCCTTCGATGTCATCAGCAAAGGCCGCCTGGAATTCGACGCCGGCTGGACCGACTTTGCCGCGTCCTTCATGTCCATCAAGAAAACCGTCACCGCTTCCGGTGGCCGCGTCACCTACCAGGCGGGCCGATCGGAAGAGACCAGCCACGCTGATATGGCGTGGGCCTGCATGCATGCGCTTTCGCACGAACCACTCGAAGGCGCCACATCCACCAATTCAAGCATCCTGGAGTTCTCATGAGTCGAAACAAGAATCGCCGCGGCGCTGGCGCCAACACGGCACACGTCCGGAATGCCAAGGCGCGGGCATCGGAAGCGCGACACACCGATCGCGCTCCTCGGGCCGAGGCGTTTTCGTTTGGCGACCCGATAGAAGTGCTCGACCGCCGCGAGCTGTTGGACTACGTGGAGTGTATGCGGGTGGGCAAGTGGTTCGAGCCGCCGATGCCGCTCGATGGCCTAGCGCGCTCGTTCCGCGCGGCCGCGCACCACAGCTCCGCCATCTTCGTGAAGCGCAACATCCTAGTGAGCACGTTCGTTCCGCACCTGCTGCTGTCGCGCCAAGCCTTTGAACGGTTCGTGCTCGACTGGCAGGTGTTCGGAAACGCGTACCTGGAGAACCGCGTCAGCCGGGCCGGCACCAGCACGGGGCTGCAGCCGGCGTTGGCCAAGTACATGCGGCGAGGGCTGGATCTTTCGACCTACTACTTCGTGCAGAACTGGCAGCAGCCGCATGAGTTCGCACCCGGCACCATCTTTCACCTGCAGGAGCCGGACATCAACCAGGAGGTGTACGGCTTGCCGGAATACCTCTCGGCGCTCAACGCCACGTGGCTGAATGAATCTGCCACGCTGTTTCGTCGGCGCTATTACAAGAACGGATCGCACGCGGGCTTCATCCTGTACATGACCGACGCGGCGCACAGCCAGGACGATGTGAACAAGCTGCGTGAGGCGATGAAGAGCGCGAAGGGGCCGGGCAATTTCCGCAACCTGTTCATGTACGCGCCCAACGGCAAGAAGGACGGGATTCAACTCTTGCCGGTGTCGGAGGTGGCCGCGAAAGACGAGTTCTGGAACATCAAGAACGTGACGCGCGACGACCAGCTTGCCGCACACCGAGTGCCGCCGCAACTCATGGGGATCATTCCGTCGAACACCGGCGGCTTCGGGGACGTGGAGAAGGCAGCCAAGGTGTTTGCGCGCAATGAGGTGAAGCCGCTACAGGACCGGTTGCTGGCAATCAACGATTGGGTGGGGGAGGAGGTGGTGCGATTTGCACCGTACACGCTGGACGGGACTCAGCCCGCCGCAGCGTGAGCTCTTCAAGGGCCGGACTCTAGTACGCCTTGACCTCGACAATCTTTGCGCTGGCCACGTCCCTGTATGGCGACATGGCTTCGAAGCGCCACGACTGCCCGGGTTCGAGCGCCGTTGTGCTCGCCATGGTAATGCCCAGTTGTGAGCCTGCGGCATCAAGGAGCGCAAAGGTGATGAAGATTTGGCGAGTCTTCTGGCCGGTTTTGTTGTGCAGGACGCCTTGCACTGCCGGGAGGCCTGCCGGAGTCATGACCAGCGTCATGTCCGTAACGGGAAGGTTGGCAACCTGTGCGTGCGCGCTGCAGAGCGACGTTGCTGCTGCAATGGCCACGATGGCGTGTTGATAACGCATGTCCTATTCCTTTAGAAAGGGGTGAGGGGAACAATGGATCGCTGTTCGCCGTGACAGGCTCAAAAATCTGCGTAGCGCTGACCGCGAGCGGCGGAGAGGGTTTAGCGAATCTCGGGCGGAACGGTCAGGTGTCTCTTTCCCAAAAATAGCCGCCTACGATTGGCGAATCCGCTCGATTATTTGCTCAGGATGCGCAATCAAGAAGGGTTCGCCGAGCGTTTCGATCATGCTTTCATGGAGATGCTGCCTAGCATCCTCTCTACCAATCACGAGCGAGTTCTCGCCTGGCCAATAGAGCGCGGAGTGCGTTGCCTGAAGAATCATCAGCAACGACTCATAGAACCGAATGTTGCCCGCTGGGCCTGCAGCCATGAATCCGCCAGTCCGCTCACCAGTTGCGTCCACCGAGATATACAAGTCCGAACTATCCTGCACCAACACGGGGTATTCACGTCCATCCATAACGATGGTTTTCGGCATGTCTGGAGGCTGCTCGGCTTCATACTCCACTCGCCAGAATAAAGAGCCGTCTGCACTAACCTCCCGAAGCTTGATTGCCGCACCGAACGCCGATTCCAACAAGGACATCGGGATCAGTTCAGCAGGCTCGCCACGGTCATAGCTGTTGAGAAAAACTTCAAAGCCCATGGTCACAAGTCCATGAGACGAGGCAGCAGGTCTTGGTCCACTAGGCGGACCTCGATCTTGTTTGCGATCGCCACGTGCTCGGGATTGTCGGACGAGAACGGCTCGTCTGCCACGCTCACGATGATGGTGCCGGTCTGCTTCTTCTTCTCGCCGAGCACCGGGATCAGCGCGCCGGCTTCGGGCACTTCCTGCGCCGTCAGCACTTGCGGTAAGTACAGCATCCAGCCAACGCCTGGGCGATCCGGGAACACCTGCTGCATGGTGCCGTACTTGTAGGGATGGACCTCAAGAGTCATCGCAGGCCAGATTTCCAGAAGGCTCAAGACAAGCGGTAACACGAGTTCTTTGTTGCTGAATGAGTCTATGCGTTTGGTGCTCAGATTGAACGTACAGCGGAACGGCTTCGATGCCGTGGTGAGCGAACTCGTAAAGAGCGCTCCTCCAGTTCCCTCGGTGCCATTCCATACAGCTGCCTCACGCCATCCTGGTAACTCCTTTTCTTGATTCTGTGCTTTCAAGATAGACACTGCGGCTTGCGTTGGGCCCGTCTCATCGAATGCCTTGTTAAGGAGGGAGTGCTCCGGAGTATCGGCAGGCGGGTACCAACCGTGGAGTGGGAGGCCAAGCGGCTCGAGCAACTTGGCAACTCGCCACAGATCTTGGAGTTGCTGTGACTCTGTCGGCAGCACTTGCTGGTCAAGACGGAACGTTGATGTGATTTCCATGGTTACGGCTGGAGTAGAGTGGCAGCCACTACGCCCTCGCGGCCGAAACGCCGCGTGAAATAGCGATACGACAGGGGTTGCATGAAATACCAGTTCAATCGCGTCGGTGAGCTGGCAATCACGATGGCGGTTTGTGCCTGGGCTTGCCGAACAATTTTGCGATCACCGCCGCTGAGGCGGAAGAAGAATTTCGGTTCTCCGTCCTCCGGGTCAAAGAATTGGTCGTAGAGCGCCTTTGCTTCCTGCAGTAAGCACTGTGACGAGCGGAAGCCGTCGAAGTCCACGCCACCGAAATTCCACTCAGTGTACGGCGCAAAGCCGGTGATGCGCGCTTGGTAGGCGCGCGATACGTCAGACATGTTCCACCTGCGTGTTACCAGGGTTCCCTTGTCCGGCGGGCAGTCTTTGCACTTTTCCTTCGTCTTCGTTTTGGTCTGCGCCTCAGTCTGCGAGATGGGTGCGGTGCGAGCCTCGTCCGCTTCTTCTTTGCGCTTGCGCACCTCGTCAATGGCGGCGCCGCCGGCGACTGTGAGGCCTAGGGCGACCAAGAGGCGCGTTAGCGCCGCCTCAATGAGTACGGGCGCGGCGGCGACCATCAGAGGCCTCCTTCGAGTTTCTTTCGCAAAACAGCCTCCAAATCATCAAATCTTTGCTCGGGCGTTGCGCCCGGTTTGGCCAGATACGTTTCGATGACGGGATCGGTCACAAGGGTCGGCGCGTCGGCTGCCATGTACATCAGCCAGACAATGTGCGGCGTTGAGGTGAACCCAATGCGCTCCGCATAGTCGTGCGCGGCCTGCATGCGGCCTAGGATCGCCTCTCGGCCCGGGGCTCTCACCAACTCCGGCCGCTTGGCGAGAAATTGGTCACACACCGCACCGACAAACTGGCGGGCGTCGAGCGCCTGCAGCGCTTGCCATTGGTTTTCATCAAGCGTCAGCACGAGCCCTCCCAATGTGGACGCGTTCGCCATTGCGCAGTAGGTGCCATTCGTGAATGTGGGCGAAGAAGGTTTCGCGTTGCTCCGGGTTCAACACAGTGACCAGCTCAGCGAGTACGCGCGGATCCCAGAAACGCACCAGGGCGATGCGCCCGTCAGGCAGCCGGGCGTCGAGTTGCAATTGCAGCAGTTGCGCCAAGCCATGCTGGTCAGCCTCAGAAATGAGCCAAGTTACTGAAGGCGCTTCCCGTTCCAGGCGCGCAAGGTCCGCTGTGACGCCATCGCCCACGGCTTCGACATCCACCAGCCACGGCCCCGCGTGTGCGAGAGCGCTGTCAGGTGTGCCATGGAAGAGGGAGGCGAAGCCGTGCCGGCTGTCCAGGCGTTCACCACGATGTGTCTCGTATTGCAGGCCGTCGACCAAGCCATACAGGCGCAAGGCCGGATTGCGCGTTTGCAGTTGCGCCAGGCGCTCAGCAACGTCCAGCGTCATCGTTAGCCCCGCATCACGGTAGAGCTGCCGCTGGCGGCAGCCTTCATCAGGCATTCCAGGCAGACGCCGGAGGTGGTCGGTGCCGCGATGCTGGCGGCCTGGGCCGCCAATTCGCCGGTGTGGCTGGCACTTTCACTTCCCGACACCATATCGCTCGCCGTTCCAAGCGACTGGCTGGCGAGCAGGTGTGCCCCGCACGCGGTCTTATCCATGTGGCGGACGTAGGTGTTGCCCGCTCCGTCGATCACGATGCTGCTGCTTTTGAGGATAGGGAAGGTGCCTTTGCACTTCGGGCAAACCGTCATGTCGCCTGAGCGCGCCATGGCCTTCCCATACATGGTGGAAGTTATGTCGCCAGTGACGACGGTGCCGCCGTGGGAGGTCTTGTCTCCCACGACGATAAAGGGCTTACCTGCGGACATGGATTCCCTCAGTTGTGCGTGTTGCACCTGCCACTACTGGGCCGGGCGCGACATGCTAGCGGGCGTTGGTTCCGCTGGCTGCTGAAAGAATTTGAAATCTGATTTGAACAAGCTTCAGGCGGGCGTCACATTCATGTGGCGTCGCGGTGTGTGTAGTACACCGGCAGCTTGTCGCTCAAGATCGCGTCGGACGCCTCCAGGTCCCTCGCGTCGGGATTCAACCAGGCATCAATGTTTTCCGGCTTGATCGCGATGGGGCAGCGGTCGTGGCCGGCTTCGGAAATCTCTGGCGGCGGATCGTCGGTGATGATGGCAAAGGACAGCAGGTCTTTTTCTCCCGGCTTCGTCCATCGGGACCACAAGCATGCGACGAGCATGGTCTGCGGTGGCTCGGGCCGGAATTCCAGCACGACGCTTTTGCCTTCTGGCCCAGCAACATTCTCAAAGAAGGCATCCACCAGCACGAGGCCGTGCGTGTGGCCGTATTGGCCCTTCCAGAAGCCGCGCAGGTTGTCTCGGCGGGCGTTGTAGG
>JGI24740J21852_10001392_pt1 | contig 11043 bp, 10 predicted proteins | sample KBSCornC6_FD_21852 | JGI IMG/M metagenome (IMG submission 21852) | reverse complement strand
GAAGCCGGGCGTACGGTCGCTTCCGCCTCGACCATCGACAAGGGCGTGAAGGGCAAGAACGGCTCGACCAGGGATGCGGCTGCCGAAGTCGGCAAGCGCGTGGCTGAGAAAGCGAGCAAGGCCGGCGTCACCAAGGTCGTGTTCGATCGCGGTGGTTTTCTTTTCCACGGTCGCGTCAAGGCGCTTGCTGACGCCGCGCGCGAAGCCGGACTGGAGTTCTAAATGGCAGACGAGATCGAAAACCAAGCAGCCGGCGCACCCGAAGCTGTCGAGCCTGCTGCTGCGCCCGAGGGGCAGCGTCGTGGACGTGGTGGCCGGGGTGGCGATCGTGGTGGTCGTGGTGGTGACCGTGGCGGTCGCGGCCGTCGTGATGATCGCCGCAACAATCAGGACGAAGGCGGTGAGGAGCTGGTCGAGAAGCTGGTTCATATCAACCGCGTCTCCAAGACCGTGAAGGGCGGCAAGCGCTTCGGCTTTGCGGCTTTGGTGGTGGTCGGCGACGGTAAGGGCCGTGCCGGCTTCGGCCATGGCAAGGCACGCGAAGTGCCAGAGGCGATTCAGAAGGCGACCGCCGCCGCCAAGAAGGCGATGGTTCGCGTTCCATTGCGCGAAGGCCGCACGCTGCATCATGATGGCACCGGCCATTTCGGCGCTGGCCGAGTGTATGTGCGTTCGGCGCCGCAGGGCACCGGCATCATCGCGGGCGGCCCGATGCGCGCGGTGTTCGAAAGCCTTGGCGTCCATGACGTGGTGACCAAGTCGGTCGGCACCAACAACCCCTACAACATGATCCGCGCAACGTTCGAGGCGCTGACCGATCAGGCGTCACCCAAGTCGGTGGCGCAGCGTCGCGGCAAGAAGATTGCCGATCTGCTGGGCCGTGGCGGCGCTTCGGTCGATGAGGCCGATGCCGTGGCTGCGTCGATCTCGGAGTAAGTTGAATGGCGAAGATCAAGATCAAGCAGACTGGATCGCCGATCCGGCGCACCAAGGATCAGCGTGCGACGCTGGTCGGCCTCGGCCTCAACAAGCTGCACCGCGTTAGCGAGCTTGAGGATACGCCCGAGGTGCGCGGCATGATCCGCAAGGTCGCCCATATGGTTGACGTGGAAGGCTAAGCCTTTCCCAACGTCGCGGNTTTTTCCGGGNCGAAACAGATTAGGAGCGGNTTCCGCTCCGTGCGCGTAANAAGCGAAAGCGAGTGCAAGACATGAAACTGAACGAACTTCGTGANAATCAGGGTGCCCGCCAGGGCCGCGTCCGCGTCGGACGCGGCATCGGCTCGGGCCTGGGCAAGACCGCCGGNCGTGGCCAGAAGGGTCAGAAGAGCCGTGAGGGCGTCTCGATCAAGGGTTTCGAGGGCGGCCAGATGCCGCTTCACATGCGGCTGCCGAAGCGCGGCTTCAACAATATCTTCGCCAAGGATTATGCCGAGGTGAACATCGGCGCCATCCAGAAGCTCGTCGACGCCGGCAAGCTCGACGGGAAGGGCACGATCGATCACGCAGCGCTGAAGGCGGCCGGTGTTGCGCGCGGCGGCAAGGATGGCGTGCGCATTCTCGGCAAGGGCGAGCTTTCCGCCAAGCTTTCGTTCAAGGTTGCCGGCATCTCTGCCGGAGCGCGCGAGGCGATCGAGAAGGCGGGCGGATCGATCGAGCTGATCGAAGTTGTTCCCGCCGCGGAAAAGGCAGCCGCCAAGAAGGGCAGCGCCAAGGCCGCGAAGAAGGGCTAAGCGCGTCGCTGGACCTGTTTGGACGTGTCGCGACATGCGTCGCGGCGGATGTTCGGCGAATGAAGAAGCAGGTTCGGCGCGGTGCGCCTTGCGCATTAGACAAGCCAGCCCAACGCACTATATGAGGCGCCGGGGGCATGGATTAAGCCTCCGCCGCTATTAAGATATTCGAGGCCGAAACCGCATGGCATCCGCAGCCGAACAGCTCGCATCGAACATGAGCCTGTCGCAATTCGCGAAGGCGACCGAGCTCAAGAAGCGGCTCTGGTTCACGCTGGGCGCGCTGATCATCTTCCGTTTCCTGAGCCATGTTCCGCTGCCGGGGCTCGATCCGCGCGCACTTGCCACCTTGTTCGATACCACCAAGGGTGGCGTGCTCGATTTCTTCAACAATTTCTCNGGCGGTGCGCTTCAGCGCATGAGCCTGATCGCGCTTGGCGTGATGCCTTACATCACCGCCTCGATCGTGGTGCAGCTNGCCACCTCGCTGTCGCCGACGCTCGCGGCGATCAAGAAGGAAGGCGAGAGCGGGCGCAAGAAGCTCAACCAATATACCCGCTACGGCACGGTCGGGCTCACCGCGATCCAGGGCTATTTCATCGCGGTCGGCCTGGAGAATTGGGGCGCGGCGCAGGGCATGTCGGCGGTCGTCCAGCCCGGCATCATCTTCCGTGTCTCGGCGGTGATCTCGCTGATTGGCGGCACGATGTTCCTGATGTGGCTCGGCGAGCAAATCACCAGTCGCGGCATCGGCAACGGCGTGTCGCTGATCATCATGTCGGGCATCGTCGCCCAGCTTCCGACGACGATCGTCAACGAACTCGAGAGCATTCGCAGCGGCTCCTCCTCGCCGCTCAACGCGATCGGCGCGGTGGTGCTGGTGGTGGGCCTGATCCTAGGCATTTGCTACATGGAGCGCGCGCAACGGCGCGTGCTGATCCAATATCCCAAGCGTCAGACCCAGCGGGGCATGATGCAGGCGGACAAAAGCCATCTGCCGCTCAAACTCAACACCGCGAACGTCATCCCGCCCATCTTCGCGTCATCGCTGCTGCTGATGCCGCTCACCGTCAGCCAGTTTGCCGGGCAAAGGCTGGCGGGTGAGAGCTTCTGGGGCGATTTCATGATCAGCCTCAACCAATATCTGGCGCACGGGACGCCGCTTTATCTCGTGCTGTACACCGCCGGGATCATCTTCTTCAGCTTCTTCTATACAGCCGTGGTGTTCAACCCCGAGGAAACGGCCGATAATCTGAAGCGCTATGGCGGCTTCATCCCAGGCATCCGCCCGGGGAAGAACACCGAGATCTATCTCGATTATGTGCTGACGCGGATCACCGTGATCGGCGCCGCCTATCTCGCCTTTATCTGCGTGGTGCCGGAGGCGATCATCCCGCGCCAGCTCATCGGCTTCGGCGGAACGAGCCTTTTGATCGTTGTCAATGTCACCATCGACACGGTAACCCAGATCCAAAGCCATCTGCTGGCGCATCAATATGGCGACCTCATCAAGAAGGCGAAACTGAAGGGGGGAATGCGAAGGTGAACATCATCCTGCTCGGGCCGCCGGGAGCCGGGAAGGGAACCCAGGCCTCGCGGCTCGAGAGCGAGCGCGGCATGGTTCAACTCTCCACCGGTGATATGCTGCGTGCGGCGGTCAAGGCGGGTACCCCCGTCGGGCTGAAGGCAAAGGCAGTGATGGATGCCGGCGAACTCGTGTCCGACGAGATCGTGAGTGGCATCATCGGCGAGCGGCTCGATCAGCCCGATACGGGCAGGGGTGTGATCTTCGACGGTTATCCGCGGACCGCTGCGCAGGCTGCCGCACTGGATGGCTTGCTCGCGGAGCGTGATCGCAAGCTTGATCATGTCATCGAGCTCGATGTCGATGAAGACGCGCTCGTCGAACGCATCACCGGCCGGTTCACCTGCGCCAAGTGTAATGAAGGCTATCACGATAAGTTCAAGCAGACCAAGGTAGCGGGGGTTTGCGACGTCTGCGGTTCGACTGAGTTCAAGCGGCGGGCCGATGACAATGAAGAGACGGTGCGGACCCGCATGGCGGAGTATCGGGCGAAGACAGCGCCGATCCTGCCGATCTATGAGGCGCGCGGACTCGTGAAGCATGTCGATGGCATGGCCGATATCGATCAGGTGACGACCGAGATCGAAGCCATTCTCGACGCGGGTTGATGCTGCGCTTGCGAAATGAGATGGACAGCCTTGCTGCCGCATGGGATGTTCGGTCCTGCTGACAAGCAGGAATATTAGCGCGATGGCCTTTGTTTCAGCTTTTTCGACATCCGCGGCAATGCCGTGGCGCAGCGCTACGGAGACTGCGCGTCGCCTTTTCCTTGTCGCCGAAGCTCATCCCATCGCGCGCTTACGGCCTTTGCAGTCTGATGCGATCACGGCCGCGCGTGTTTTCTGCATCCTCGGCATCATCTACGTCCACGCGTGGACTGGGCGTACCACGCTGTTCTTGATCCAGAATTCTGATACCGCGCAGGGCCTTTTCAGATGGCTGCTCGTCGAAACGATCGGGCGTAGCTCCGTGCCGTTGCTGGGCATGATCTCGGGTTGGCTGGTGGGGGGATCGGCGCTCCGGCGGGGCTATTGGCAGTTCATCGCTGGAAAGGCACGCACGATTTTGGCGCCGATGCTGGTGTGGAATGCGCTCAGCATAGTCTTCGTCTGCGGCGCGGCATGGCTGGGCTGGCTGAGCGCGCCCATGCCGGATGACATTGGCTGGGTGATCGATGAAATCCTCGGTTATGCCAGCTTCAACGTGATCAACGTACAGAACACCTTCCTGCGCGATCTTTTCGTCTGCATGGCCATCGCCCCGCTTGCCATTCGGCTGCAATCGCGCTGGCTTTGGTTTTCAGCAGCCTTGATCGCGGCTTGGGCAATCGCGGGCTGGTGGTTCCCGCTGTTCTTGCGGCCGCAGATTCCGTTGTTTTTCCTCTTCGGCATCATCGCACGGCGATATGATATCGCCGAGCGGGTCGAGACGATGCCATTCAGCTATGCGGCGCTCCCCTTCGCGGTCATGGCGCCCGCCAAGCTTGCGATCTCTATTTGGGGCTTCGAATTCACGCAGGACAATATGGAGCTGGTCGCCGCTGCCGACACTGTCACAAGGGTAACGGCGGCGCTGCTCGCGTGGCGCACGGCGATTGCGATCGCTCGACACCCCGCCATGGCGCTGTTCGCGCGGATCGAGCCTTATACCTTCTTCCTGTTCTGCTCGCACATGATCCTGATATGGCTTGGCGGACAGACATTGGGCCGGTTCAGCGGCCCGTTGGGGGCGCCGGGATATCCGCTGTTCCTTCTGGTCCAGCCGGTGCTCACGCTGGCCGCGGCCATGGCGTTGGGGGGGCTGTTGCTCAAGGTCGCGCCCGGCACGGCTAAGCTATTGAGCGGAGGCCGATTGCGTGCGGAGCCGCCTGTCCGGCAAGCACTGGCTTTGGCCTGAACCCTATTCCTGATTGCTGCACGCGACGGAAACTCTTCTCTCTCCGCCTGCGCTCGCTTAAGGCGACTACATGATCGTCCTGGATCGGATGCGCGTCGCGTTGATCGTCGCCCTTGGGGTGGCGTGGCTGATCGTCGCGCTGTGGGCGACGATCCGCGGTTTGCGCGACAGTGCATCCGCCCGGAATGCCCGTGCTGAGGCTGATCGACTGCATCTGCTGCTCGGATCGGGGCCGGCATTGCCCATGCTGGTGGATGCAAGCGGACGGATCAGCGCTGATCGTCGGCTCGTTGCGTGGCTCGGGCTCAGCCAACTTCCTAAGTTTCTGAACGAGTTGTTGGAAGCTGACAATGTCTTCCCGCGCGATGACGCCGCCGCTCTCGCGCGTGAAATCAATACCGCGCAAAAGGCCGGCAAGATATTCACGCGATCGTTGCAGGTCCGGGGATCGAAGCGTGTTTTGATGTTGCGTGGGGGCCGGGCCGACGATCGCCTGCTGGAAGGCGGCGCCGTGCTCTGGTTCGCCGATGCGACCGAAAGTCTGCGTGAGGTCGAGCAGCTCGAAGGCGAACGCTCCAAGCTTGGTCAGGCGATCGAGGCCCTGTCCGCGCTGATCGAGGCCGCGCCTTTTCCGATGTGGCATCGTGGCCCGGATTTCAGGCTTGCGCTCGTAAACACGGCTTATGTCAAGGCGGTCGAAGCGGCCAGCGCGACGGAAGTGATCGGCAGCGGGCTCGAACTTGTCGAGCCCGCGCGCGGCAACGGGCCTGCGAAAACCGCCGAGCAGGCGCATGCTTCGGGGCAGATCGCCACTCGTACTGTTCCCGCGACCATCGCCGGCGCGCGGCGGATGATCCGCATCGTCGATGTACCGCTTGGGCCAGCCGGGGTCGCAGGCTATGCGGTCGATGTCGAAGAGCTTGAGGAGGCGCGCGCGGATCTCGCGCGCTTCGCCCGTGCGCAGCGTGATCTGCTCGACCGGCTCTCGGCCGGAGTTGCCCATTTCGGGGCAGACCGAGGGCTCATCTTCTACAATCAACCCTTTGTGCGGCTGTTTGCGCTCGAGCCCGATTGGCTGACCGACCGGCCCGAGTTCGATCGGGTGCTCGAACGCATGCGGGAGGCCCAGCGGCTGCCCGAGGCACGCGATTTCCCAAGCTGGAAGATGGAGCGGCGCGCCTGGTTCACCCAGGGCAATGACGCGGTCGAGGAAGCATGGCAGCTGCCTAATGGCGCACATCTGCGCGTCGTCGCGCAGCCGCTGCCCGACGGGGGTTTGCTGCTGATCTTCGAAGATCGCACTGAGCAACTTCAGCTCGCAAGCGCTCGGGATACGTTGCTGCAGGTTCGTACCGCGACCTTCGACAATCTGTTCGAAGCGATAGGGGTATTCGCCGCCGACGGCCGCTTGCATTTGTGGAACCGCCGCTTCCGCGACGTGTGGGAGCTGAGTGAAGAAACCCTGCTGCAGCATCCGCGCGTCGATGCGTTGGTGGAGATGGTGGGCAGCAAGCTCGCCAATCCTGCCCGCGCCGGCTTGATCCGCGAGCTGGTACGCACGGCCACGATCGAGCGCAAGCAGCGCTCGGGGCGGGTGGCGCTCGCCAATGGCCGTCATTATGAATTTGCCGTGGTGCCGTTGCCGGACGGCAACGCTCTGTTCACCATGCTCGACATTACCGCAAGCCGGCGGATCGAGGCGGCCTTGCGCGAGCGTGCCGAAGCGCTGGAAGAAACCGACAAGCTCAAAAACGCATTCGTTGCCAATATGAGCTATGAACTCAGGGTGCCGCTCACCACGATCGCGGGTTTTGCCGAGATGTTGGCGGGAGGCTATGCCGGCGCGCTCGAGCCCTCTGCCAAGGAATATGTCGACGCGATTCTGCAGTCCGTTGCGCGGCTTTCCGGCGTCATCGAAAATGTGCTCGATCTGACGCAGAGCGAAGCTGGAAGCCTTCCGCTGGCGCAGGAGCCGGTCGACATGGTCAAGATAGCAGCGGCTGCGGCTGAGATGGCGCAGATCGAGGCCGCCGCCAAATCGCAGAACTTCGTGGCGCAAATCGATCCCAAGCTCGGAAAGGTGACAGGCGATGCGCGCAGGCTCAGCCAGGCGCTCGACCATCTGCTGCGCAACGCCGTGCAATACACTCCGGAAAAGGGCAGGGTATTGTTCCACGCGAAAGCGGAAGGTGCGCAGATCGAAATCGTCGTGTCTGATGATGGCCCTGGCATCGACAGCAAGGAACGCGAACGCATCTTCGATCGATTTCATCGGACCAGTGCCGCGCCGCGGCACAAGGATGCGGCGGCGCTTGGCATCGGTCTTCCGCTGACCCGGCAGTTGATCGAAGCCCATGGCGGAACGATCACGCTTGCCAGCGAGCCGGGCGAGGGAACGACTGTTGCTGTCACCCTGCCCAGAGCGGGGGGCTGAGATGTCAGCGGCGGCGGCCGAGCGTTCCGAGTTGCTGAGCGATCCGCAGGCCACCGAAGCGTTNGGTTCGCGTCTCGCNGAGGTACTACGNCCGGGAGACATGGTTGCACTGTCCGGGCAATTAGGCGCAGGCAAGACGACGCTGGCGCGGGGTATCTTGCAGGCGCTTGGNNTGGAAGCGGAAGCGCCTAGCCCGAGTTTCGCGATCGTGCAGCCCTATGAGCCCCCGGAGGTGCGATTGCCGGTCTGGCATGTCGATCTCTATCGGATCGAAGAAGCTGACGAAGCCCGGGAGCTTGGGCTCGATGAAGCGCGGGATCATGCGGTGCTGCTGATTGAATGGCCGGAGCGGCTNGGCAGCGCATTGTCGCCCGATGCGCTGCGACTGAGGATCGAAACTNCACCGGACGGCGGCCGCCGCTTGACAGCGCAAGTGCCTGCGGCTTGGGAAGGCCGATGGCCGCTGCCCCGATGATTCCGCCTGCCACGGCGCCCGATTTCCTTGCGCGCTGCGGATGGGCGGGATGCGAGATCCTGCCCCTCGCTGGAGATGCCTCGTTCCGGCGCTATTTCCGGGTCGTGGATAAGGGTCGGAGCGCGGTGCTGATGGATGCGCCGCCCCCGCATGAAGATCCCCGGCCTTTCATCGCGGTGGCCCGGCATCTTCACGGCCTGGGCTTTGCCGCGCCGGGGATCATCGCCAACGACGATGCGCAGGGCCTCGTCCTGATCGAAGACTTCGGCGACGCGCGTATGGCGGAGGCGATCGCGGGCACGCCCGCGCGGGAGACTGCCATTTACGAAGCGGCGGTCGACCTGCTGCTGGCGCTCGCCAAATTTCCGCCGGCGGCCGGCCTCAGGCCTTACGACATGACCGAATATCAGCGTGAGGCGGCGCTGTTCACCGAATGGTACGCACCCGCGCTATCGCTCGATGTGGATGCCGATGGATATCGCGAAGCATGGGCTGAAGCGCTCGAACCGATTGCCGGTCATCAGACCGTCACGGTGCTGCGCGATTACCATGCCGAGAACATCATGCTACTCGACGATAGCGAGAGGCTGGGATTGCTCGATTTTCAAGACGCGCTGGCGGGGCATCCCGCCTATGATCTCGTCTCGTTACTGCAGGATGCGCGTCGCGATGTCGCACCTGATCTGGAGACGACGATGATCGATCGCTATCGCGCTTCTGCATCCTTTGACGATGCGGCCTACGCGCTGCTTGGCGCGCAGCGGAATGCCAAGATTTTGGGCATCTTCACGAGGCTTTGGAAGCGTGATGGCAAACCCCGCTATCTGGGTTACCAGCCGCGCGTCTGGGCCTATCTGGAACGCGATCTGGCGCATCCCGCCTGTGCGCCCGTGGCGGAATGGTTCGCACGCAACGTTCCGACTGCAAAGCGCGGCGCGGCCTGGGAACGGCTGCCCGCATGAGCCGCTATCGCAAGCCGCTCGCGCTCAGGCCCAATCCAGTCGAAGCCCCGGTTCGCACGGCGATGGTGCTCGCCGCCGGATTGGGCAAGCGGATGCGGCCCTTGACCGCGAGCCGACCGAAGCCCTTGATCGAAGTCGCGAAAAGACCGCTGCTCGATCATGTGTTCGATCATCTGCGCGCGGGGGGAATCGAGCGGGCGGTGGTCAATGTTCACTATCTGGCTGACGCCGTCGAAGCCCATATCAAGGCCCGGGTGAAGGACATCGAGGTCATCATTTCCGACGAGCGGACAAAATTGCTCGAAACGGGCGGTGGGCTGGTGAAGGCATTGCCACTGATCGAGGACGAGACCTTCCTGGTCGTCAACAGCGATAATTATTGGGTGGATGGACCGGTTGACGCGATCCGCCTGCTTGGCCAGCGCTGGGACGAGGCGGAGATGGATGCGCTGCTGCTGGTGGTGCCGCTTGCGCGTGCCAACTGCCACCGCGGAACCGGCGATTTTCATATGGATGCGATGGGGCGGCTCAGCCGGCGGCGGCCGGGCAAGGTGGCGCCCTTCGTTTATACCGGCGTCCAGATCGTATCGCGCCGCCTGTTCGAGGGTGCCGTCGAGGAACCCTTTTCGTTTAATCGCTTGTGGGACAAGGCGATCGCCGCGGGGCGCTGCTACGGGGTGGTGCATCAGGGGCTTTGGTTCGATGTCGGGACGCCACCGGCGATAGCGCGGACGGAAGCCATATTGGCGCATGGCTGAGGGGGCTTCCCCTAACGTCTATACGATCCCGCCCCATCGGGCTTTTGCGGATGCGCTGGCGGCGGGATTGATCGCGCGCAGCAAGGGTGACCGGCTGGCCCTCGCGCGCACGATCATCTTGCTGCCGAACAATCGCGCGCAACGCACATTGACCGACGCTTTTGTTCGCCGCGCGGAGGGAGGCGGTCTGCTGCTTCCCCGGCTCGTGGCGATTGGCGATCCGGAGCTCGACGATCGCTTGGGTGCTGCGCTTGACCCGGTCGACGGCGACGAACCCGTGCCGCCTGCCATCGCGCCGATCGAGCGGCAGTTGATGCTCGCCCGGCTCGTGCAGCGCGCGCGGGCGCAAGCGGGCGATCCGGTCGATGCGGCCGAGGCGATGCGGCTGGCGGCCGATCTGGCACGCGTGCTCGATCAGCTTCAGATCGAGGAAGTGCGCGTCGCTTCGATCGCCGAGGCGGTCGCGCCCGAACTCGCGCAGCATTGGCAAGCCTCGCTCGCTGTCCTCGAAACCATCCTCGCGCACTGGCCGCGTGTACTTGCGAGCCTGGGAAAGATCGACCTGGCCGAGCGCCGCAACCAGCTTCTCGATCGCGCAGCAAAGCGCTGGCGTGAGCAGGGGAGTGCTGCAGCAATCGTCGCGGCCGGCATCAATGTTGCGGCGCCCGCCGTGGCACGTATGCTGCGCAGCATTGCCTTTCTTGACAATGGCTTGGTGATATTTGCTGGGATCGATTGTGCGCTTCCTGCTGCGCAATGGGATGCGCTAGGGCCGCATGATCCGGAAAGCGGAGTGCGTGCGATTGAGACGCATCCGCAATTCCAGTTGAAGCTGCTGCTCGATCGTATGGGCATTGCCCGCGGCGAGGTTCGCGAGTGGCGTTGGGGCGGTGGCAGGGACGCGCCCGCCGCGCGTACACGTGCGGTTGCGCATGCGATGGCGCCGGCCGAATTCACCCATCAGTGGCAGGGCCTGAAGCCTTCGGAGCGGCGATTGTCAGGCGTGCGTGCTGCTGTCTTTGCGACGCCGGGCGAGGAGGCGCAGGCGATCGCGATCGCATTGCGCGAAACGGTTGAAACGCCTGGCAGAACCGCGACTTTGGTCACGCCCGATCGCAATCTCGCACAGCGGGTGGTGGCGCATCTGCGGCGCTGGGGGATCGAAGCGGATGATAGCGCCGGCCTGCCGCTGTCGGTCACG